>ENA-ORBV01003139-ORBV01003139.1-microbial-mat-metagenome-genome-assembly--contig:-NODE-3139-length-33620-cov-9.242495_pt1 | contig 33620 bp, 33 predicted proteins | sample MGYA00237777_ERZ505514 | MGnify/ENA primary metagenome ERZ505514 (study PRJEB26160, sample SAMN06269048) | microbial mat metagenome | isolation source: Oligotrophic lake microbial mat | place... | reverse complement strand
AGATGTGTATAAGAGACAGACCAACCACCGCGAACCCCGCGCCGGACACGAACGGTGCTCGGTCATGACCGCGGCAGCACAGCCCGCCGCAGTCCGCGACCGGATCGTCGTCGGGGTCGACGGATCGAAGCCATCCCTGCAGGCCCTGCCCTGAGCCCAGTTTCTGGCGCACGCCACGGGCAGCACGGTGCACGCCGTCTCGGCCTGGTTGCCCTACGCCGGCAGCGCATGGGCCGGACCGGGGTACGCCGTGGCCCCGATGAATTGGAACCCCGAGGAGGACGCCCAGCGGGTTCTCGACGATACGGTCGCCCAGGCGTACGGAACAGACCCGCCGCCCTCGTTGAAGCTGACCGTGCAGGTCGGCGGAGCGGCCCGGGTGCTGCTGGAGGCCAGTACCGACGCCCGGATGCTCGTGGTGGGCAGCCGCGGGCACGGTGGCTTCGTCGGCCTGCTGCTCGGCTCGGTAAGCGGTGCCTGCGCCGAGCATGCCCACTGCCCAGTACTGGTCGTGCACGGCACCACGCCCCCACCACCCAGCTGAGGGCCTTGTATATTCGAGGAGCGACCCTTCGTATATACTCTGCCAATGACCAAGAGGCTGGTAGACATTGATGACCAGGTGTTGAATGACGCCCGGGGAGTCCTCGGGACGCAGACGATCAAGGACACCGTCGGGGAGGCGTTGCGGCGGGCGGTGGCCGCCGAGGCCAGGCGCCGCCACGTCGACTACCTGGCCGGCGGCGGGTTGCCGGATCTCGGAGATCCCGAGGTCATGGCCGGTGCGTGGCGCTAGCCCAGTACTTGGCGGACACCAGCGTCTTCGCTCGCCTGCACCGTCCGACCGTGCTGAAGGTCGTGGCGCCGCTCATCGACCGCGGCCTGGTCGCCACCTGCTCGATCATCGATCTGGAAGTGCAGTACAGCGCTCGATCGAGCGAGGAGTACGTCCGGGTATTAGCGGGTCGGGCCGGCTTCGAAGGGCTCGTCATGGACCAGGAGGTGTGGGACGCGGCAATCCTCACCCAAGGAATGTTGGCGGCCCAGGGTAGGTTGAGAGCTGTCGGCATTCCGGACCTGCTCATCGCCGCTACGGCAGCTCGGCATCGCGTTACCGTGCTGCACTACGACCGTGACTTCGACATCGTGGCGGATGTGACGGGGCAACCTACGGCGTGGGTGGTCCCGCCGTCGACGGTCGATTGACGCAGTCAACCGGTCTGCTCGGCACGTATGTTGTTCATCACCTCGTGGAACCGCTCGGGCTCCTGAAACAGCGACCGGTGCCCGGAGTTCTCGAACACGATCATCTGCTTGGTCGGCGCACGGAGAATCTCGAACCATTCGGCAGCCGGCTCGGCGCGGCCCCGTGTCTCGTACCTGCCCTGGACCAGGTACACCGGGACGTCGAGTTCTGTGACCTGGGTTCGCAGGTCGATATCCTGCAGCCGCGGGTAGAAGGCCGAGAAGACATCCAGGAAAGCTGCCAGGTTGTGCAGCTGCTCCAGCAGGCTGTATTCCTCGACGAAGAGGTTCTCCGAGAAACCCGCCGAACTTTCAGCGGCACGGCTGTCGTCGTAGGGGTACACCTCGTGCTCATACGTCAGGGCTGCTTCGTAGTCGAGCGGGTCAGCACAGGGCGGCGGGCCGTTGCCTCGGAGCTTCGTCGCGATTTCGGTGTTGTCGGTGCGGTCTGCCCAGGCCAAGGTGTCGTCGTAGTAGATCTGGTCCGTGGCGGGCAGGTCCACCATCTGTCCGGCACCGACGTAGGCGTGGAACAACTCCGGGCGCTGTGCCACTGTCAGGACACCCAGCAGCGACCCCCAGGAGTTACCGACCAGATACACCTTCTCCTGGTCGAACCTGGCCAGCAGGTACTCGAGGCGAGAACACAACCGCACCCGTGCTGCTGTACCTGGCCGGTGAGTCCCCTTCACGTCAATCTTTACACCGGCAACTTTACGGTGGTAGGATGCGCGCATGGTCGACGGGTACCACCACGGGAACCTGAGGGCCGCCGTCCTGCAGCGGGCCGTGGAAGTCATCGCAGCGCAGGGCCCGGGCGCCCTGACGATGCGATCGCTGGCCGCCGACCTCGGGGTGAGTCACACCGCGCCGCGGCACCACTTCGGCAGCCTGACCGGGGTGTTCACCGCGGTGGCGGCCGAGGGGTTCAGCCTGCTGGGCGAGCGGATGGCCGCCGCCGGTGACAGTGGAGCCGGTTTCCTGGAAATCGGCGTGTCATACGTGGCGTTCGCGCTCACCCACCCGGCGCACTTCCAGGTGATGTTCTCCCCCTCGCTGCTGGACGGGACCGATCCGAGTCTTGCGGCCGCCAAGGGCGCGGTGTTTGCCGAGCTGACGTCGGGTGTGGAGCAGATGTCGGCCGCAGGAGGCATCGAGGATGCGGCGGCCGCGGTAGTTGCGGGCTGGGGCATCGTGCATGGCATCGCGACGCTCGCCTTGACCGGCAACCTGGATTCGGCGGGGCTGCGTCCGTTGATCGCCAACGGCGACATCGTCGCCATCGCCCGCAGGAGCGCCGGAATGCTCTACGGCTCACCAGGCTCCACGCGTGGGGACGGGTCATGAGCCTGGCCCGCCGCCTCGTCCGCGCGGCACTCGTCTTCGTCGGTGCGAGCGTCGCGATGCTCGTCATCGCGGCACAGCTCGCACCGGGCTGGACGCCGGCCACCGACCAGGCGGCGCTCGACCCGCAGCCGGAACCCCAGCCGTCGACGGGGTCGGCATCGGCGCCGCTCCAGCGCGTCCCCGCCGAGCTCACCCATGACGACGATCAGACTGCCCGGGCCTGGCTCGTGACGCCCGAGCGAGCCGTGGGCGACCCGCCGGTGCCCGGTGTCGTGCTCGTGCACGGCGCAGGAGGCGCAGATCGTGACGCGCTGCTGAGCCAGGCGCAGACCCTGGCCCATGCCGGGGTCGCGGCCATCGTGTACGACAAGCGCAGCGAGGGGTACTCGCTCGTATCACGCGACTACACGCGACTCGCCGATGACGCCATCACGGCCGCGGACCTGCTCGCCGTTCAGCCCGGAATCGACGCCGCCCGGATCGGGATCATGGGCTTCAGCGAGGGCGGCTGGGTGGCCCCGATCGCCGCAGAGCGAGCCCCGGACCGCTTCGCGTTCGTCGTGCTGGCGTCGGCAACGATCGTCAGCCCCGTGAACGAGGTTGCCTGGGCCGTCGACTACCGCCTTAGCGGGACACCGCACTGGCTCCGACGCATCCCGGCAACGGCGCTCACCGCCGGCAGGCCCGTCGTCGACTACCTGGACACCGACATCAACCCAACGCTCGAAGCGCTCACCGTGCCGATCTACGCGGTGTGGGGGGCCGACGACACCTCGATCCCGGTCGCGGTGGCCGCACGCACCCTCACGCGCCACGTTGATACCCCGGTTACCACCCGCATCCTCACCGGGGCCGGACATGGCCTCGGCGACGGCGAGTGGCTGGTCGGCACCGCCGCATGGATCACGGGCCTGCCAGGCAGCAGTGTCGAGGAGATCACCGGCACCGAGCCCTCCTCTTCACTCGGCCTGGCGAGCCTGCCTCGGCCGGTCTGGTACCTCAACCCTTTCGGCCACGCCGCACTGGCCCTCACCCTCGCCGTCGGCTCCTGCTTCCTCCCCCGTCGCCGGGCGGCACCCGACAAGCGATCCACTACGACATTGAGGCCGACATGAGTTCTGGAACCCTGATCTCCAGCGGAGCAGTCCTGCTCAGCGTCGTCGCCGTCGCGTATGGCGGCACTTTCCTCTTGCGCGTCACCACCGGCGGCGTCGCGACCAACCAGTTGCAGCAGCGCTTCTTCCGAGCCGGGCACGCCCACGCGGGCGTCCTGATCATTCTGGGCCTGCTCATCCGGCTCTTCCTCGAACACCCGGGCGTCCCGAGGTGGAGCCTGGCGCTCGGAGACGGGGTGCTCTACGCCGCCGTCCTCATGCCCGCCGGCTTCTTCCTCTCCGTCATCGGCCGCGAGCCCGAGCGTCCCAACCGCTGGCGCGTCCTCATCTGGGTCGGCGCCCTGTCCCTCACGCTCGGACTGGTCGGAGCTGGCGCGGGACTGATCGCCGCCGGCATCGCGGTCTCGTGAGGGGCCGATCGCGACCTCACGACAACGAGGCCGGGGGCTGGGTCCTGGACGTCAATCCGGCTCACCGGACATCCCCGAACCGTGGCTCCGCATCGCGGCCCACTGCCACAACTCGCCGACGGTCACGAACGAGACGCACCAGACCTGCCGCGTCCGCCGAGCGCCCAGGGGCCCGTCGAGGCGGTCCTGGATGATTCGCGAGGAGACGCCCGTGTCGAGCATGACGAGGGCCACGGACTACCCGACGTCGGCGATCCGGGCCGCGTGCACATAGGACAGAAATGCCTCCAACTCCTCGTCGGAGTCGAACACGCCCTCCTCGGCCGTCCCAAGCACCGAGGCGACGGCCGTGGCCCCTGGCTGGCGGGCCAACTCGTCCAAGGACAGCCGACCCGGTCGGTGCGCACCTTCAGTTAACTCAGCAGCGCTCGTCATCGCGACCACCTCCCCCGTCCACCGTCGCACGAGGACCCGAACCGTCGTAGTCCGACAGAGCGCAGGGCCTCAGCTGGTGCCCGGCCCTCGGTACAGGAGCAGCAGGCGGAACTCGACCATGAGGACGGCTGCGGACACGTCCTTGACCGGCCTAGGGACCCGCGCGAACTCGGTGATCTCGCTCTGGCAGGCCGAGAGCACGGCCAATCTGGCGGCGGACAGATCGAAGTCCCCGTTCAGCAGGTCCCGAAGGGCCAGGCGTATCTCACCCGAGAGCAGCACGCCGGAGTCCAGCAGCTCGTCCACGTCGAACCCCCGTGGCACGCGAAGTGCCGGTCCGTGTCACTTTGCGTAGCCAGACGCGCCGATCCCTACGAGGCGAAGTCTGGCACGAACTCGCGATCACCAGACCTGGGTGCGTGTGGCTCCTGCCGTCAGCGAGGCCAGCGGGCCGGCGGGGTAGGTGCTCCCGGTGCGCTTGGCATTGCCGACCAGGTCCGCTCCCAGGACAGCGGGGCTGCCGTCGCGCTCCTCGAACTCGGCGTCCGCGAAACGCACCCGTCCGAGGTCGCTTCCGGTGATCAGGGCGATTGCAGTCTTCGTGAAGGCCGGCGGGAGCTCGGACTCCAAGAAGACGGCGTCACCCTCTTCCACCAGGGTGACCCGCAGGCTCGGGTCGTCCAGGACTAGGGCACCCGGCTCGTCCGGGACAGATTTGGCGCCGGCGGCGAAGACGTTGTCGCGCAGGTATGCCGGCTGCTTGACGCCGACGAAGCGCTCGTGGTCTCCGCGGGAGGGGTCGCCCACCTGGGCGATGTACTCCTCCATCGACCTCGGGTGCTCGGCGTACCCGGTGGTGCCGTGCGTCGCGACCTGCCCCCGTCGGAAGGTCGGACCGTAGGCCCGGGCGGCGTCGCCGCCGAGGAAGATGTTGCCGATGTGTCTGTCGTCGCCGCCCAGGATCGCGGCGTAGCCGGCCACCTGCGTGCTGTGCGGGCGGTGGTACGGGGTCGGTCGCTCGACTACAGGCTCGAGGTAGATGGTTCCGCAGACCAAGTTGTGCACGAACGCTCCGCCCTGGCTGAAGATCTCCAGCGAGGCAGGCGAGCCGAGGATGTTGTGCTCGACGAGGTACGGACCGTGGCTGACCTCGATGAACAAGTCCCGGCTGTTGCGGTGGTACACGTTGCGGGAGACGCGGGTGCCCTGGGTCTGCCAGTCCAGCCACGTGCCCAGGGAGCAGTCGTGGATGCGGTTGTGCCGGATCTCGACGTCGATGGCGGCGTGCAGCTTGATGCCGGCGATCTCGTAGCCGTAGAACTCGCGCTTGAGGGCGATGTTGTAGATATGGTTGTCCTCGATAGTGGAAAATACGCAGCCCAGGTGCCCGACGATGCCGTTCTGCCCGCAGTCGAAGATCGTGTTGCGGCGCACGATGTGCGAGCCGACGTGCTCTTTGTCCCACCCGATCTGCCGCGCGGAGAAAACGGACTGGAGCTGGTACTGGTAGCCCGGCTTGTCCCGCCGCTGCGTGGCGTAGTTGTGCCCGGTGGAAGCTTCCTTGCCCAGTGATATCGCCGAGCATTTGGCGTCGTGGATGACGTTGTCCTCGATGATCCAGCCCTTGGCCCAGTTCGGTCCGATCAGGCCGGGCTGATCGGCCGTGGGTGGGGTCCAGGGGGAGGCTGCGTGCGCCATCTCGAAGCCGCGCACGGTGATGTAGTCCAGATGGTGCTGCTGGGGGTAGAACACCGACCGGCGTACGTTGACCTCCACAAGCTCGTCGTTGGGGTCGGCGCTCTGGAAGTTCGCCCAGACCGTCGTCTCCTGCGGGCCGACTTCGGCGAACCACACGTACTGAGTCTGGTCGGGGTCGCGGATCGGGTCGCTCGCGCCGGTCCAGTCATCGACGGCTGTGGTGCGCCGCTCAGGGTTCGCCAGCTCCTCGCGGCTGTGGACCTCGTAGAAGCTCTTGCCGTTGAGGTAGACGTCTCCCAGGTGCTTGCGGGGCGCACCCGGCCCGTACACCATCCAGTCCCCGTCGAGCTCCTGCTCGAACGGGTTGAAGGTCCCGAACAGCGAGTTCGGGATCCGGGTCCGCCAGACCGTGCCCTCCTCCTGCACCCAGCCGATGACCGGTTCGGAGCCCTTGATGACGACGTGCTCGCCGGCTGCGGCTTCGTAGGTGATCCGACTCCACTCGCCCAGGCCGCCGCGCGGGGGCACCACCCACTCGCGGTACTGCCCACCGTGGACGATGACCCGGTCGCCCGGCTGCGCGACGGCAGCGCCCCGGTTGATGGTCCGGAACGGCGCAGTAGCGCTGCCGTCCGCGCTATCGGAGCCTGTGGTGGCGACGTGATAGGCGGTCATCGAATTGATGCCTCTCGTTTCAACGTGCTGATCGGCACCGCTGGGAGTGAAGCGCCCTCGGTCTGGTGGAGGCTCCGGGCCGTGGGATTCCGCCAAGAGTCGTGACGGGTGAATTTCACAGCGTAGAACGCCTCCTCAGGCCCCGTCGAGGCCTCGCCGACAGGCGGGTGCTGGCCGGTGCGGTGGTTGGCTGCGCTGGTGGTCCCGAGGGCGCCGGCCACCTAGTCATCGCAGGAACGCTGCCGCGACGCCCGAGTCCACCGGCACGTGCAGCCCGGTCGTCTGGCCGAGGTCGGGCCCGACGAGCGCGAACGCCGCCGCGGCAACGTGCTCAGGCAGCACCTCGTGGCCCAGCAGGGTCCGCTTGGCGTAGTAGGCGCCCAGCTCGGACTCCGGCACCCCGTAGACCGCGGCGCGCTGCGCGCCCCAGCCGGCGGCGAAGATGCCCGAGCCGCGCACGACCCCGTCGGGGTTGATCCCGTTGACTCGGATGCCGTGCGGACCGAGCTCGGCCGCGAGCAGCCGCACCTGGTGCGCCTGGTCAGCCTTCGTCGCCGAGTAGGCCATGTTGTTGGGGCCGGCGAAGATGGAGTTCTTCGAGGAGATGTAGAGGATGTCCCCGCCCATCGCCTGGGCGAGCATGACGCGCGCGGCCTCGCGCGACACGAGGAACGAGCCCTTGGCCATGACGTCGTGCTGCAGGTCCCAGTCCCGCTCGGTGGTCTCAAGCAGGGGCTTGGAGATCGACAGCCCCGCGTTGTTGACCACCAGGTCCACCCCGCCGAACGCCACGCTCGCCTCGGCGAGCAGCGCGGTCACCTCGGCCTCGCTGGACACGTCGGCGTGCAGGGCGACGGCGACGTCGGGCCCGCCGAGCTCGGTGGCGACCTCGTGGGCCTTCGCCAGGTCGAGGTCCGCGACCACCACGCACGCACCCTCGGCGGCCAAGCGGACGGCGATCGCCCGGCCGATCCCCGAGCCCGCACCGGTGACCAGCGCGACCCGTGAGGCCAGCGGCTTGGGCCTCGGCAGGCGCGCGAGCTTGGCCTCCTCGAGGGCCCAGTACTCGATCCGGAACTTCTCGGCCTCGACGATCGGAGCATAGGTGCTGATCGCCTCCGCACCGTGCATGACGTTGATCGCGTTGACGTAGAACTCCCCGGCCACCCGGGCGGTCTGCTTGGTCGCTCCGAAGGAGAACATCCCCACGCCGGGCACCAGCACGATCGCCGGGTCTGCGCCGCGCATAGCGGGGCTGTCGGCGTCGGCGTGCCGTGCGTAGTAGGCGGTGTAGTCCGCGCGGTAGGCCGCGTGCAGCCTGCGGAGCCGAGCGAAGACCTCCTCGACGGGCGCGTCGGCCGGCAGGTCCACGACGAGCGGTCGCACCTTCGTCCGCAGGAGGTGGTCGGGGCAGGACGTGCCCAGCGCACCCAGCTCCGCGAGCCGCTCGCGGCCGAGGAAGTCGAGCACGACGTCGGAGTCGGTCAGGTGGCCCACCTGCGGCCGGTCGGTGCTCGCCAGGCCACGGATCACCGGGGCGAGGACGGCGGCCCGGGCGCGGCGCTCGGCCGTCGGCAGGCCCGCGAAGCCGGGCCTGACGCCGCCGAAGGGGTGGCGGCCGTTGGCGGCCAGCGCCGCCACGCGCGAGGTGATGAACGCCTCGGCCGTGCGGATGATCTCCAGCGAGCGTGCCTCGGCCTCGCCGGAGGCCTCTCCCCAGGTCGTGATGCCGTGCCCGCCCAGGATCGCGCCGATCGCCTGCGGGTTGTCCCGGGCGATCGCGGCGATGTCCAGGCCCAGCTGGAACCCGGGCCGACGCCACGGCACCCACGCCACACGGTCGCCGAACACCTCGCGCGTCAGCGCCGCACCGTCGGCCGCCGTCGCGAACGCGATACCCGAGTCGGGGTGCAGGTGGTCGACGTGCGCCGCATCCACCAGCGCGTGCATCGCGGTATCGATGCTCGGTGCCGCGCCGCCCTTGCCGTGCAGGCAGTAATCAAGCGCCGCGACCATCTCGCCCTCGCGGTCCACCCCGGGATAGATGCCCACGAGCGCCCGGACGCGGTCCAGCCGCAGCACGGCCAAGCCCGCCTCGTTGAGCGTGCCGAGGTCACCGCCGGAGCCCTTGACCCAGAGCAGCTCTACCGGTTCCCCGGTGACCGGGTCGATGTCGGTGCCCTTGGCCGAGGTGTTGCCGCCGGCGTAATTGGTGGTCCGCGGGTCCGCGCCGAGGCGCCGGGAGCGGTTGATGAGCTCGGTGGCAGTCGCGTGCGTCATCCGGCTCGTCCTCTCGTCAGGTGTGGGTGTGGTCGCCTGGACCGTCGGTGGCCTCGGCATGCTGTACCGAAGGTCGCGTCAGGAGCCCCAGCCGGACTGGCTGGCCCCGATGCGCTCCGCGGTCGGCCCTCACAGGATCTCGACGTGACCGCGGTACGGGTCGAGACGAGGGTCGGCGGGGTCGAGCTCCGTGGAAAGGACGTCGATCTGTGAGATGGGCAGGGAGCGCGCCATCGCCTTCCTCTCGAGCTTCGAGGAGTCGGCCGCGAGGACGACCCGACGGGAGGCGCTCGCCATGGCTCTCTTGATCTCGACCTCGCCCATGGTGGACTCGCTGGACCCGATCACCGGGTCCAGGCTCGAGGTCGAGATGAAGCACGCGTCGAGCGCGAAACTAGAGATAGCCGCCACGGCCAGTGGCCCGACCAGGCTGATGTCCTGCTCCTCGGACTGCCCGCCCGTGAGGTACACCTGCACGCCGGGCCGCGACTTGAGCGTCGCGAACGCGGCCATGCCGTTCGTCACGACAGTGAGCGGGCCCACGTTGCGAATCCCCGTGGCGAGCTGGTACATCGTCGTGGAGGCGTCGAGGGCGATCGCGGAGTACTGGCTCAACAGCGGAGCGAGCTTCTCGGCGATCCGGCGCTTGGCCGCCAGGTTGCGGCCCTGCCGGTGACGGAAGTCCTCCACCCCGACGAAGACCACGCCACCCCTGACCCGGCGGGCCATCCCCTCGCCCTCCAGGGCCGTCATGTCCCGGCGGATGGTCATCGGGTGCACGTCGAAGACCTCGGACGCGCGCTCGATGCTGAGGGCACCCTCGGCGCGCAGGAGCTCGCCGAGGCGGGTCCGGCGCACCTCGGCCGGCAACGGAGTGCGGGTATCGGTCATCAGGTCTCTCTCGCCGTGGGGTACTCCCGAGGGATGTTATCGGCTGTGAGCCCTCACATCTTGGGTAGATGTTGCGCCAATCTGTCACGTGATGCTAATAATCACAATAGTTACTCGCCTGGCGCATGCCGCTCGATGCCGTGGGAGCCCGATGGAACTCGATCTTGACGATGTGGCATCCCTCTGCCGAGATCTCGGCCAGCCCCACCGCGAGCTGGTCATCCTCGGCGAGGGCAATGTGAGCGTCCGATCCTCCGCGCGGACGCTCCACATCAAGGCGAGCGGGCGGAGCATGGTGACCGCGTCGGCGCAGGACTTCGTCGAGGTCGAGCTCGAGCCGCTGCTCGGCCTGTTGGACGACCCGTCGGCGGACGACGCCATGGTGGCCCGGGTCTTCGCCCAGTGGAGCGCCGGGCCGGTGGTCCCCTCGATCGAGACCCTCCTGCACGTCGTGTCTCAGACGCTTGGCGAAGCGGGCGTCGTGGCTCACACCCACCCCGTCTCCGTCAACGCGTTACTGTGCTCGGACCGGGCCGAGGCGCTCGTGGACGGGTCGATATTCCCCGACCAGGTGGTCGTCCTGGGGCCTCACCCGCTGCTGGTCCCGTACGCCGACCCCGGGCTGGTCCTGGCGCGGCTCGTGCGGACCCGGCTGGCGGAGCACGTCGACCGCTTCGGCGAGCCGCCCAAGGTCGTCTACTTGCGCAACCACGGCATGGTCGCCCTCGGCCAGTCCCTCCGGGAGGCGGAGAACATCACGGCGATGGCGGCCAAGGCCGCCAAGGTCCTGCTTGGCGCCCTCTCCGCCGGCTCGGTGGTGTATCTGTCGGCCCACGAGGCGCAGCGGCTGCATTCGCGCGAGGACGAGGTGCTCCGGCGTGGGGAGCTCGTCCGTGGGCCGGCGCGACGCGGGTCGCTCGACGCCGCCTCAGAGTCGGGGCCGAGGTGAGCGCCACCGCGCCGTCGGTCGTGGTGGTGGGCAGCATCAACGTTGACGTGATCGCCTCCACGGCCCGGCTCCCGGCGCCGGGCGAGACGGTGGGCGGTGGCGTCCTGTCCCGGCAGCCCGGGGGCAAGGGCGCCAACCAGGCGGTGGCCGCCGCGCGCCTGGGTGGGACGGTGCGCATGGTCGGCGCCGTGGGCCGTGACGCCGACGGCGACTGGTTGCTCGCGGGCCTGGACGCCGCCGGCATCGACACTGCGGCCGTGGCGCGCACCGATCGCTCGACGGGCACTGCGCTCATCGTGGTTGACGAGCACGGCGAGAACCAGATCGCGGTGTGCCCCGGAGCCAACGCTGCGGTGTCCCTGGTCAGCAGCCAACTGACGGCGCGGGACGCGGTGATCACCCAGCTGGAGATCGGTCTCGAGGTGGTCCTGGAGCTGGCCGCCGCGGCCCCCGGCTACCTCGCTCTCAACGCGTCACCGGCCTGCACCCTGCCACCGGAGCTGGTCACCCGAGCCGACCTCGTCGTCGTCAACGAGGCCGAGCTCGTCGCCATGCCGGAGCTGCGGGACGCGCGGCAGGTCGCAGTGACTTACGGCGCCAGGGGTGCCGCGCTGCTGCGCTCGGGGACCCAGGTGGCGTGGGCCGACGCGGTCCGGGTGCGCGCGGTGAGCAGTGTCGGGGCGGGTGACGCGTTCTGCGCAGCCCTGGTGCTCGCGCTGCGCAGCGGCGTCCCGGACGCCGAGGCCCTGGCGGCGGCCTGCCGGGTCGGCGGTGGCGCGGTGGCGCACCCCTCGTCGCAGCCCTACCTCCAGCACCTGAGCGCCTACCTGTAGATAGGAGACCATCAGGTTGACGGTCAAGTGCCCAGTCGATAGTTTTCACAAATAAGAACAACAGTCGTTCCGCGATCACCGACGATCTGAGGAGGAGCAGTGGCACGGGTTCTCGTCACGGGCGGAGGCGGGAGTTTTGGGGTCGCCTGCTCGCGCCAGCTGGTCGACCTGGGTTGGGACGTCATCGCGGTAGACCGCCGTCGCGCCGAGGTCCCCGGGGTGCGGTTCGTCGAGGCGGACTTGACCGATCTCGGCCAGGTCGTCGAGGTCATGCGGTACATCGACTGGCAGTACAGCGGGGGCGTGGACGCGGTTGTGCACCTCGGCGCGATCCCTGCACCCGGGGTCACCACTGGCAGCGCCACGTTCGACAACAACATCCGGGCGACGCACAACGTGTTCCTCGCGGCGAAGCTCACCGGCGTCAAGCGCGTCGTCTGGGCCTCGAGCGAGACGGTGCTGGGGATCCCGTTCGACGTCCCGCCGTCCCAAGTCCCCGTCGACGAGACGACGACCGAGCCGCAGTCCAGCTACGCCCTCGTCAAGACCCTCGAGGAGCAGATGGCGGTGTACTTCTGCCGCTGGGACCCGGAGCTCACGATGATCGGGCTGCGGCTGTCGAACATCGTCCACGAGGCCGACTACGCCGAGTTTTCGTCCTTCCAGCAGGATCCGGCCCAACGCCGGTGGAACCTCTGGGGCTACATCGACAGCCGCGACGCGGCGCAGGCGGTCCACCTCGCCCTGACAGTCGACCGGACGGGCACCGACGTCTACATCATCGCGGCCGCCGACACGGTCATGCCGCAGACGAGCAGCGAGTTGCTCGCCACGGAGTTCCCGGGAGTGGAGGTCCACGGGGCCGTCGGCGACCACACGACTCTCCTGTCCATCGACAAGGCGCGTCGTGAGCTCGGGTACGAGCCCCGCCACAGCTGGCGCGACCACATCACGGAGGCCTGAATGACCATGCCTGACGACGTCACGACCAGTGCGTCGCCGGCTCCGTTGCCCGCGGACTACGCGGAGCGCGTGTATGCCGGCGTGCTCGGGAAGGTGCTCGGGGTCTACCTGGGCCGCCCGGTCGAGGGCTGGGTGTACTCCCGCATCCAGGAGGAGCTCGGGGACATCGAGTACTACGTCCACGACAAGGTCGGCGTCCCGCTGATCGTCGTCGACGACGACATCACCGGGACCCTGGCGTTCCTGTCGGCGATCGGCGACAACGGGTACGACTTCGGCGTGACGTCGGAGCAGATCGGCGACGCCTGGCTGAACTACGTGATCGAGGACCGGACCATCTTCTGGTGGGGAGGCATGGGCAGCTCCACCGAACACACCGCCTACCTGCGGATGAAGGCGGGCGTGCCGGCTCCGCTCAGCGGGTCGGCGGAGCTGAACGGTCCGGTGGTCGCGGAGCAGATCGGGGCCCAGATCTTCATCGACGGCTGGGCGATGCTCGTCCCGGGCCAACCCGAGCTCGCCGCGGACATCGCCCGGCGTGCTGCCATGGTGAGCCACGACGGCGAGGCCGTCCTCGCCGCGCAGGTGGTGGCCGCCATGGAGGCGCAAGCGTTCGTCGAGCGGGACATCGACCGGATCATCGAGGCGGGGCTCTCGGTCATCCCGTCGGCCTCGGTGATCGCCGGGCTCATCCGGGACCTGCGCGAGTGGCACCGCACCGAGCCGGACTGGCGGGTCGCCCGCGAGCGCCTGGAGGCTGACTACGGCTACCAGACGTACGGCGGCAACGTGCACGTCGTGCCGAACCACGGCGTCATCGTCCTGGCACTCCTCTACGGTGCCGGGGACTGGGACCGGTCGATGATGATCGTCAACACCTGCGGCTGGGACACCGACTGCAACTCCGGCAACCTCGGCGCCCTGTTGGGCATTCGCAACGGTCTGGCCGGGTTCGCCGGCAGCCGTGACTGGCGCGGCCCGGTGGCCGACACCGTGTACCTGCCCATCGCCGACGGCGCCCGTACGGCGAGCGACGCGGCGACCGAGGCCCTGGTCATCACCGACATCGCTCGCCGGATCCGCGGCGAGGAGCCGCTGGTCGTCAAAGACGGGGCGCGCTTCTCCTTCCCGTTCCCGGGGGCCGTGCAGGGCTTCCGGGTGGTCTCGGGCTCCGGCACCGTCGAGGTCCTCGAGGGTGCCGGGGCGGGCGGGAGTCTCGGGCTGCGCCTGTCCGGGGGGGACGGATCGACCGTCCTCCTCACGACGCCGACCTTCATGACGCCCGAAATCCTCACGTCCCAGGAGTACGGCGTGCAGGGGACGCCGCGGGTCAACCCCGGCCAGACGCTCAACGCGACCGTTCGGGCCGACGCTGCGAGCGCGTGCATTCGCCTGGCGGTGCAGGTCTACGACGAGGCCGACCAGTTGCGCACCGTCACCGGGCCCGAGGTGCAACCGCCCGCCGGCACGTGGACCGAGCTCTCGTGGACCCTGCCCGACATGGGCGGGTACCCGATCGCGACGGTGGGTCTGCAGGTGGAGGGCACCGACGGGCTGGACGTGGACCGAATGGACTGGAGGGGGGCGCCGCGAGTGGTCCTGGACCGGCCGTCGGCCGCCACGACGGCGTGGCGGCGCGCGTGGGTCGACGGGATGGACCTGTTCGGCGAGGGCTGGGGGCCGGGTTGGCCGGAGCCGTACCGGCTCATCCAGAACCAGGGCTCCGGCCTCATCTCCTACGGTCCCCGCGACTGGACGGACGTGCAGGTGACCGCCTCGATGACTCCGCACATTGCGCTGTCCATGGGTGTCACCGTCCGCGTGCAGGGCCTGCGCCGGCACTACGCTGTGCTGCTCACGTCCCAGGGCCGGGTGCGCCTGGTGAAGACCGTGGACGGCCGCGTCACGGTGCTGGCCGAGGCGCCAGTGCCCTGGAACCTGTACACGGAGTACAGGGTGCGCGTCCGCGCTCACGGAGACCGGATCACCGGCTGGGTCGACGGTGAGAAAGTGGTGGACGTCGTGGACACCGACGGACCGCTGACATGCGGGGGCATCGGGATGATGTGCGAGGAGGGGCGCGTCGGGGTGGGACCCGTCGCCATTCGCCCGAGCCAGGACACGGATCGGGACGAGGGGTGACGACGACGACGCGGCCCAGTGTGTCCACGAGCGTGGCGTCCGGATCGGGTCCACCAAACCCCGAGGTCCTGCTGGTCGACCGTGAGACGTTGCCGGAGGCTCAGGTCAAGGGCGACGTCGTTGGTGCGAACACGATGCTGTCCGACGCCTACGAGACGGATGTCCGCCCGCAGCTGGCGGAGCTTCGGGAGTGCTTCGGCGTCCCCACGGACCCGCTGCGCGCGTCCACGGCCTCGGCCGAGCGGATCACGCGGATGACGGAGCGCGTCGGCATCTCCGCAGGCTGGTAGCGGCCGCTGTGGCGCGCCCGGTGGCCGCTGTCGACCTCGGCGCAACGTCGGGGCGGGTGTTCGTCGGTACTGCGGACGCGCGCGGTATCCACGTCGAACCGGTCGCGCGGTTCCCGAACCAGCCGCTCACCCTGCCCAGCGGCGTCCACTGGGACGTCGGGGCGCTGTGGAGCGGTCTGCTCGCAGGTCTGCGCACCGCCGGCGAGCGGGCGCCGGACCTGGCCTCCGTCGGCATCGACACCTGGGGCGCCGACTACGGGCTCCTGCGTGCAGGTCGGCTCCTCGGGTTGCCCCACCACTACCGCGATTCCCGCAACGACGCGGGGGTCGCGGTCGTGCACGGCACAATCGGCGCCGCCGAGCTGTACCGGCGAACCGGCCTGGAGCCGCTGCCGTTCAATACGCTCTATCAGCTCGTCGCCGACCGCGAAGAGGGCATCCTCGCCGCGGCCCGGACCATGCTCTTCATGCCGGACCTGCTCGGGTACTGGCTGACCGGTCAGGCGGCGACCGAGCCCACCATCGCCTCGACGAGCGGCCTGCTCGAGCTCGGCGGCAGCTCGTGGCAGGAGGACCTCCTGGTCGACCTCGGCCTGCCCGCGTGGCTGCTGCCAGCGGTGCTCACCCCCGGGGACCCACTCGGGCCGCTGATCGAGCCGGCGGCCTCCCGCACGGGCCTCGGTGAGTGTGTCCTCGTGCGGAAAGTCGCATCACATGACACCGCATCCGCTGTGGTCGGGACGCCGCTCGAAGTGCCCGGTGCCGTGTACCTGTCATGCGGCACGTGGTCGCTCCTCGGGCTCGAGACCCGTACGCCCATGGCCGACGAGCGCGCCCGCGCGGCCCGCTTCACCCACGAGGCCGGCATCGACGGCACGGTGCTGCTGCAGAAGAACCTCATGGGCCTGGGCCTGGTCAGCGGGCTCCTCGCCGAGGAGCCCGCCGACCTGCAGGAGGTGCTGGGCGCCGCGGCCGATGCACGGCTCGAGCCGGGGCAGCTCCTGGATCCGGCCGACCCGTCTTTCCTGCGTCCTGGTAGCACTGCCGTGGCGATCCGGCAGTGGTTCCAGGATCATGACGTCGCCCCACCCCAGGGACTTCCCGCGCTGGTCCGCTGCGTGGTGGAGAGCCTGGCCGAGGCGTTCGCGGGCGGCATCCGCGACCTCGAGGCACTCACCGGTCGGGCCGTTCCGGTGGTGCACGTGGTGGGCGGGGGCTCGCAGAACGCACTGCTGTGCCAGGCGACCGCGGACCGGTGCGATCGGTCGGTCGTGGCCGGCCCGGTGGAGGCGTCGGTCATCGGAAACGTCCTCGTCCAGGCCCGCGCCCAGGGCGACCTGGACGAGGACCTCGCCGGCCTGCGCGACGTGGTGCGTCGGTCGTACGCCCTGACGAGGTACGAGCCCCGCCGCTCGCCGTGACGACGTCAGCGGATCCGCCGCTACCCTTGTCATCTTCTGTGAAGTTGTGCTAAAAACAGCGCGACACCTTCGGATGCCTTCCGGGTGCTTCTCAATGACGAGGGGAGAGTGTCTTGTTCGCACATCACTCAGGACGCCGTTCGGTAGGGACGGCCGCGACAGTGATCGCGGTCGTGGCTCTCGCACTCGCGGGATGCTCGAGCGGCGGAGGGACCGACAGCGGGGCGGACGAGCCGGCCGGTGACGGCGTGATCAACCTCTGGTACGGGTTCGAGCCCGGTCAGGCCGACGCGGTCACCGAACTGATCGCGCAGTGGGACGAGGACCAACCCAACGTCACGGTCGAGATCACGGCGATGGGCCCTGAGCTCAACCCACCGTCGCTTCTGCCCGCCCTGAGCGCGGGCGAGGGCCCCGACCTCTGGGCCGGCAACATCGGCCCTGGGCAGCCGCAGGCCTTTATCGACGCCGGCCTCGCCCGCGACCTCACGCCGTACTACTGCGACTTCGGGTGGAACGACGTCATCCCCGACGAACTCGCGACGATCTCGACGTCCGACGGGAAGCTCTTCGCCATCGCGAACAGCATCGAGTCGACGGGCATGTTCTACCGCAAGTCCATCTTCGAGGACCTCGGGCTCGAGGTGCCGACCACGTGGGACGAGCTCACGGACGTCACGGACGCCCTCGTGGACAACGGGTACGAGACGCCCATCGGTGCCGCGGGTCAGGACGCTTGGCCCGTCACCCAGTTGCTGGGCGCGATGTGGAGCAGCGCGGTAGGCCCGGACGGGATTGAGAAGACCCTCTTCGGCGACGGCACCTGGACCGAGGACGGGTTTCAGCAGTCGACCCAGAAGTTCGCGGACCTGCAGGGGAAAGGCTACTTCGGCTCGGAGCCGCTGGCCTACACCTACCAGGCGACGATGGCCGACTTCTACAACGGCGTCGTGCCCATGACGTACACGGGCGGCTTCGTCATCCCCGGTGCCCAGGAGGACGCCGGGGAGAACTTCGACGACATCGGCGTCTTCGCGCTGCCGAGCGTGGTCGACGGGCCGATCTACGCGAACGCGAGCCCTGGTGAGGGCTGGTACGTCAACGCCAACTCCGACGTCGCGGACGAGTCTGCCGACCTGATCAACTTCTTGTTCTTCACCGACGAGAGCCGCACCAAGATCCTCGAGGGGGGCCTCGTGCCGGTCGGGCCGGTGGACGTGACGGAGGTCGAGCTGCCTTCCGTCCTGGAGGAGTTGCTCTCCGAGCAGGACAAGTACCGGGAGAACGGCACGGTGCCGGCCTTCATCGAGGGGCTGACCCCGGGGCCGATCTTCGACGAGATGATGAATGGCGTTCAGGGCGTCCTGGCCGGGTCGACCAGCCCCGACCAGCTCACTCAGTCGGTCCAGACCGCCTGGGAGACCGAGAAGGAGGCGGGCAACACCCTCGACGCCAGCGATGCACCACAGTGCTGAGAACCTGAGGACGACTTGTTGCCCCACGAGGGCGCGGGTCCTGGACCGGGGCCAGCGGTCCAGGACCCGTCGACGAGAACGGCAGGGCTGACCATGGCCGCTACCTCGACACGGGCGCAAGCCCTCACCCAGCATCAGCAGGCCCGCCGGCGGCGCCTTCGGCGCGGGGGCCGGCGCACGCTCATTGCCTACGCGTTCCTCGCGCCGGCACTCATCCTCTACGTGATGTTCGTCGTGCGCCCCATGTTCGAGCTGTTCGGCATGTCATTCTTCACCTGGAATGGTGTGTCACCCACGCGTGATTTCGTGGGGCTCGACAACTTCAGCCGGCTCTTCGCGGACTCGCTGTTTTGGAAGTCCTTCCGCAACAACCTGGTGTTCGTGGTGCTCCTGGTGGCCTTCAACGTGATCGTCGGGCTGATCACGGCGTCGGCGCTCGCGCGGGCCCCCCGCGGGCGCCTGTTGTTCCAGCTGATCTTCTTCCTCCCGGTCGTGCAGGCGTCGATCGTGACAGCGCTGGTGTGGAAGTGGATCTACCAGCCGGATGGACTGCTCAACAGGCTGCTGGAGGTCGTCGGCCTCGGCTTCGTCACGCGGGGCTGGCTCGGGGACCCCGATACCGCGCTGCCTGCCCTGGCGCTCGCGGCGGCCTGGTCGGGGTTCGGCCTCTCCGTCGTCATCTTCCTGGCCGGGATCCAGGGCATCGACCAGACGCTCTACGACGCGGCCAAGGTGGACGGCGCGAACGTGCGGCAGATGTTCTTCAACGTGACCGTGCCGCAGCTGCGTCCGGTCGTCACGGTGGTCTTCCTGCTCGAGATGATCGGCGCTTTCCAGACGTTCGACATCATCTGGGCGACGACGAGAGGTGGGCCCATCTCCTCCACCGAGGTGCTCGCCACCTACATGTTCAAACGCGGCTTCACCGAGGCGCAGTTCGGCTACGGGGCGGCGGTGGCCGTCACCCTGATGATCGTCGTCCTCACGGCCGCCCTGGTCTCGCTGTTCGTCCGCGAGAGGAACGAGGACTGACCATGGTTGCGTTCACGACAACCGCTCCGCCGGCCCGCGCCTCGGCGCTGACCCGCTTCCGGCGCCGCCGGGGAGGCATGGTCGGCCTGTACGTCTACCTCACGGTGGTGGCCGCCTTCTCGCTGCTGCCGCTTCTCCTTGCGTGGATGACCGCCTTCAAGGACCGCGCGCAGGTGGTCTCCAACCCCTACGGCTTCCCCAACCCGCCCGTGATCGACAACCTCCAGGAGGCGTGGACGAGCGGGCGCTTCAGCCAGTACTTCATGAGCAGCGTGATCATCTCGGTGACCTCGGTGCTGGCGATGGTCGTCATCGCCCCGCTCGCGGGCTACGGGCTGGCGCGGATGCGGTTCTGGGGCCGTGGGGTGGTCATCACCGCGCTGCTCATCGGCCTGACTATTCCCATCACCGCGATTATCCTGCCGCTGTACTCGGTTATGCGTGAACTGAACCTGCTGGACACGTACGCCTCCGTCGTCATCACGCACGTGGCGATCGGCGCGCCGTTCTTCGCGTTCATCATGCGGGCGTTCTTCCTGCGGCTGCCTGCCGCGCTGGAAGACGCGGCGCGGGTCGACGGGTGCTCCGAGCTGAGGCTCTTCTGGAGCGTCATGCTGCCGCTGGTCCGACCCGGCGTGTTCACGGTGGCGCTGCTGGAATTCCTCTGGACGTGGAACAACCTCATCCTCCCGTTGGTGTTCCTCACCAGCGAGAACGTTCGGACCCTGCCCGTCGGCATGCTCCTGCTGACCGGGCGCTTCGCGACCGACTACGGCCTGCTCTCGGCGGCCGTGCTCATCCTCTCCTTCCCCGTCGTCATCCTCTTCCTGACCTTCCAGAGGAACTTCCTCGAAGGCCTCGCGAGCGGCGCAGTCAAAGGCTGAACGCTCGAGCAGCACCACCGACACCCGAGGAAGGGCAGCACATGACCGCACCTCCGCAGGCCGTCATCGACATGTACGGCCGTCGCGTGGACGAGATCTTCTCCGAGCCCGACCAGCGCCGGCTCCGGGACACGGTCCAGGTCGTCTGGGCACGTGACGAGCCGATGCCCGACGAACAGGCGGCCGAGGCGCTGGAGACGGCCGAGTTCGTCGTCTGCTCCGGCTGGCGCTACGGCGAGCTGCGAGGCCGGTTCCCGCGCCTTCGCGCCATCATCGACGTCGCCGGCGGTCTGCCGCGGGGCCTGAACTACGACGAGGCGTACACCCGGGGCATCCACGTGCTCACCGCCGCACCGGGCTTCGGGCGGCAGGTCGCGGAGATGTCGCTGGGCCTGGCACTGGCGTCGTGCCGCGAGATAGCGATCGGCGACCGTGCGCTGCGCGAGGGTCGCGAGCGGTACCTGCACCAGGGCAACGAGTCGACCTTCATGCTCTACGACAAGCCGGTGGGCATCATCGGCTACGGCGCCATCGCCCAGGCGCTGCACCCGCTGCTCGTCCCGTTCGGGGGGACCATCTCCGCCTACGACCCCTGGCTGGGCGAGGGCTACCTGCGGTCGCGGGGAGTCACGCCCATCGGTCTGGAGGACCTGCTCCGGGAGTCCCAGTTCATCTTCGTCCTTGCCGCGCCGAGCTCGGAGAACAAGGCGCTGCTGGGCCGGGAGCTCCTCGAGCTCATCCGCCCGGACGCGGTGCTGCTGCTCATCAGCCGCGCCCACGTCGTGGACTTCGACGCCCTGACCGACCTGCTCGCGCAGGGTCGGTTCCGGGCCGGGATCGATGTCTTCCCCGAGGAGCCGATGCCGCAGGAGCACCCCATCCGCGGGATCGACTCCGCCGTCCTGTCAGCCCACCGGGCGGGTTCCTTGCGAGACGGGATGTGGGACCTGGGGACGCTCGTGGTGGACGACCTGGAGATGCTCGCCAGGGGTCTGCCCCCGCGCCGGCTCCTGGCCGCCGCCCGTGAGCTCGTCGCCCGCCTGACGAACGCCTGACGACGCCCGACGAAGGAGACGACACAATGAAGCTCGGATTCGTGACCGCCTGCATGGCGGACGCACCGCTGAAGGAGGTGGCCGCGTGGGCCGGCGCCGCCGGCTACGATTCCCTGGAGGTGTCGGCGTGGCCGTCCAGCGGCGGCCTCCCATCGCACATCGACGTCGCGACGCTCGACCAGGGCCGGGCCGACGAGGTGCTCGGGGTGGTTACCGACGCCGGGGTGGAGATCTCCGGCCTCGGGTACTACGAGAACAACCTCATCGGTGATCCGCAGGTGCGGCAGAGTACGCACGAGCACCTGCGGCGCTGCGTGGATGCGGCGGCCCTGCTCGCAGTGCCCTACGTCGGGACTTTCATCGGCCGCGAGCCGTCCGCATCGGTGGTGGAGAACTTGGGCGAGGCCGAGCGGGTCCTGCCGCCGCTGGCGCGCTACGCCGAGGACCACGGCGTCCGTCTCATGGTGGAAAACTGTCCGATGGAGGGGTGGCACCCGGACGGGTACCCGGGCAACCTCGCCTACTCCCCGGAGCTGTGGGAGTGGATGTTCGACCTCGGTTTCTACCTCAACTACGACCCCTCCCACCTGGTGTGGCTCGGGATCGACCCGGTCGACGCCCTGCGGCCCTACACGTCGCGCATCGTGCACGCCCAGGCCAAGGACACCGAGGTGAACATCCAGGCCCGCACCCGTCACGGCGTCTTCGGCAGGACCATCGGCCGGGCGAACGAGTGGGACGTCGGCTGGTGGCGGTACCGCGTGCCCGGCCGCGGCCAGGTGGACTGGCGCGCCGTCATCGACGCTCTGGACGAGGGGGGGTTCACCGGCCACATCGCCGTCGAGCACGAGGACCCGGTCTGGGGCGGGACCCCGGACCGCGTGAAGCGAGGACTGGAGATCGCGCGCGACACGCTCCGCCCGCTCGTCGGCCCGGCCCGGTGAGGGCACAGGGCGCGGTCTCGCCCGGTGCGCTGGAGGTCACGGGGCTGCGCACCGACCATGCGGACGAGCCGCTAGGCATCGACGAGCTGCAGCCCCGGTTCTCCTGGCAGCTGCGCAGCGACCGCCGCGCCGTCCGCCAGACGGCATACCGCGTCACGGTGCGGGAGCTCGACGGCAGCCGGGACGCCGGTCGTGAGGCCTGGGACAGCGGCTGGGTCACCGGCCCCGATCAGCTCGGTGTCGTCTACACCGGGGCGCCGCTGACCAGCCGCACGCGCTACGGGTGGGTCGTCAGCGTCCGCACGGCCGACGGGACGGAGGCGACCAGCGAGCTGGCCACCTTCGAGACCGCCTTCCTCGACCCTGCAGAGTGGTCGGGCGAGTGGCTGGCCTGCGTCGTCATGGCCCCCACGGTGGCCTCCCCGCTGATCCGGCGAGAGTTCGACCTCGACGGTGACGTCGTCCGTGCCCGCGCGTACGTCTGCGGGATCGGCTACTACGAGCTGTTCGTCAACGGCACCCGGGTCGGCGACTCGGTGCTCGACCCGGCGTGGACGGACTACCGGTCGCGGGTGCTCTACGCCACCTACGACGTGACCGAGCACCTGGTCAAGGGAGCGAACGCGATCGGGGTGGCGCTGGGCAACGGGTGGTTTGAGCCGACACCCTCTGCTGTGCCGAGCCAGCTGCAGCCCCAGGTCATCCTCGAGCTCCACGTAGAGCTGGCCGACGGGCGCCGGGTGGCCGTGGTGACAGACCGGGACGGCGCCTGGCTGGCGACCGCCGACGGCCCGGTGATCGACCACGGCATCTACGGTGGTGAGACCTACGACGCCCGCCGCGAGATCAAGGGCTGGGCCGAGCCGGGACTCCGCCACGGGGCCTCAGGAGCCCGCTGGCGCAGGGCCCTGCCGGTCGAGCCGCCGGCAGGGGTGCTGCAGGCGCAGGCCCTCGAGCCGATCCGCGTGGTCGACGAGCTGACCCCGGTCACCGTGCGGCGGCTCGGCCCGGACTCCCACGTGGTCGACTTCGGCCAGAACTTCGCCGGGTGGGTGCGCATCCATCTCGCGGGGGGGCCCGGGACGGTCGTCACGCTGCGTCACGCGGAGCTGATGGGGGACGACGGTCGGGTCAACACGGTCAACCTGCGGTCCGCCGCCGCGACCGACAGGTACATCCTCGCGGGGGGGGCCGCCCGCTGGTTCGAGCCTCACTTCACCTACCACGGCTTCCGGTTCCTCCAGGTCGACGGGCACCCGGCGGACCTCACCGCCCACGACGTCGTCGGCCGCGTCGTGCGCTCGGCGGTGGAGCGTATCGGCGAGTTCCGCTGCGATGACGACCTGATGAACCAGCTCCACCGCAATGTCGTGTGGACGGAGGCGAGCAATCTGCACGGCCTGCCGACGGACTGCCCGCAGCGGGACGAGCGGCTCGCGTGGCTCAATGACATGACGGTGCGCGGGGAGCAGGCGGTGCACAACTTCGCCCTGGCGCGCCTCTACGGCAAGTGGTTCACCGACATCCTGGACACCCAGGGCGCCGCGACCGGCGCCATCGCCGACACCGCGCCGCACGTGCGGTACGGCCGACGCCCGGCCGACCCCGTCGTAAGCAGCTTCCTGCTCGTGCCGTGGCTGCTGCACGGTCACTACGGCGAACGCCGGTGGATCGAGCGGCACTACGAGGACCTGGTCCGCTGGGTCTCCTACCTGGCGTCGCTGCGCCACGACGGCATCGTGGAGCACTCCGAGATCGGTGACTGGGCGCCGCCGGTCAGCGAGGCGGTGGCCGGCAGCGCCGGCTCGGGGGCGATGTCGGCGGTCACGCCGGGCGGGCTGATCTCGACCGGGTTCCTCTACCTCGACCTCGTGCTCATGGGGACGTTCGCGACGCTCCTGGGACGCACGGACGACGCCGCGTGGTATGAGCGCGAGGCGGCCGCTGTCCGTGACGCGATCAACGACCGGTACCTGGACCGCGACCCGGCGCGGTACCACCCCGGGAACCAGTCCTCTATGGCGTTTCCGCTCTACCTCGGCATCGTGCCACCCGAGCTGGAGCAGGAGGTGCTGGACGGCCTGGTCCGTGACATCGAGGAGCACGACCACCACCTGACCACCGGGAACCTGTGCACGAAGTACGTCATGGACGTCCTCGGCAGGTACGGGAGGGCAGACGTGGCGATGAAGCTGCTGCGGCAGCGCACGTACCCCAGCTGGGGGTACATGATCGAGATGGGGGCGACCACCATCTGGGAGCGGTGGGAGCACGTCACCGGAGGCGTGCTCGCAGGCATGGGCTCGCACAACCACCCGATGTACGGCGCCGTCGACTCGTGGTTCTACCGCTTCCTCGGCGGCATCGCGCCCACGTGGGAAGCCCCCGGCTTCGGCAAGGTCATGATCGAGCCCGTGATGCCCGACGGCCTGCACTCGGTGGACTGCACGCTGCGGACCCCGAGGGGTCCGCTGCGGTCGTCGTGGACACGGACGAAGACGGGGGTCGACGTGACCGTCGTCGTCCCGCCCAACGCGACCGCGTCCTTGCTGCTGCCGGTGCCCGCGACGGCGGTCGTGCGGGAAGGTGCGGCGGTCCTGTGGAACTCCGGGGTCCCCGGGGAGCCGGTCGCCGGCATCGCGCAGGTCAGCGCCGACACGGGCGGGATCCGACTGGATCTCGGGTCCGGCCGGTACGACCTCAGTGCGGTCACGACGCCGCCAAGCGTGCCGCGCCGCACGCAGTGAGGGCGACGATGGGCTTCACGTGCCGGCGTGTGCCCGCCATCGCCCTGGCGCGCCAGCTCGTCGCCGAGGGGCGGAGCTACGACACCGCCGAAGATCCACGGGTTGCAGGTTCCAGCGCATCCTCGTCACTGAGCCGCAGTACCGAGGAGGAGATCTGACATGGCACCACGGTCACACACGCTGTTCACCGGTCAGTGGGCCGACCTGCCGTTCGACGAGGTGGCGCGGCCGGCTTCGGAGTGGCGCTTCGACCGCCTGGAGATCGCCTGCTGGGGCGACCACCAAGACCCCTGGCGGAGCGCCGACGACGACGCCTACATTCCAGGGCAGGCTCGACCTGCTCGAGGGATCACGGCTGAGGGTGTGGGCTGTCTTCAACCACTTCGATGGCCAGGCCATGTGCGACGACCCGATCGACCAACGGCATCGGGAGATACGCTCAGACCGCATCTTGGGCGACGGGGAGCCGACCTGGCTGCACCCGGGCTGCGCGGTTTGTCGACTGGAAAGGAATCGCACTATGGCGCACGGCGATAGGCATGTTGTTGTCGGAGCCGACTTTGCCGGCTACCCACTGAAGGAAGCCGTGAAGCGGCACCTGTCGGAACGGGGCTGGAATGTCACGGACCTGACCCCGTCGTTGGACGGCATCCCCATGTACCACAGGGTTGGCTTCATGGTGGGTTCGCGGATCGCCGAGGGGGAGTTCGAGAAAGCGCTGATCTTCTGCGGCACGGGGATGGGCATCCACATCGCGGCGAGCAAGGTCCCCCACGTGCATGCGGCCGTCTGTGAGAGCGTCGCGTCAGCGTTGCGATGCGCGACCGCCAACAACTGCAACGTGCTGGCGATGGGCGCGTTCTACGTGGCCCCGCGCACCGCGATGGCCATGGCGGACGCCTTCCTCGATCACTCGCTCGGTGACGGGTATGAGGAGTGGGAAGGCTTCTACGACTACCACTGGACCGGCTACGACGAGTGCGAGCGCTTCGACTACGAGGCCTATCGCGCGAATGGATTCGAGGTCGTCGACCCGAAGGAAGCCCCCCTCGGACCCGAGCCCAGCGGACTCGCCTACTGAGCGTAGTCGTTCCTCAACACCTATGCATGGTCCTGGTCGGACGACGTAAAGGCGTCTCCCCAGACTCTCATGTCGAGTAGGTCATTAAGCCTGAGTTCCGCAGCTGATCGGGCTTCTGGACCACCCGACCGGACAAACGTCAGACGTTGAATCGCTCGGGAGGGGTCACGGCATCGTCATTGATCCCACGTGGCGACGCGACTTCGGCATCGACGTCGGTGACAACGTTTCCGTTGCTCTCGCGCCAGAGGACCGCAGCGAGACGACCTGGCCGACGACTTCCGAGTTGCTCATCAGGCGCAACCGGCGGGCTCAGTGGCCGCAGGTAGAGGCCCACGTACTCGGGCAGCTCGCGCTGAGCTGCGAGTATCGAGGTCGCAGAGATGAGCCCGTCCGGGCCTGCCCCAGCGAGGAAGCTCATGTGATCGCCGACACAGATGTGGTCGACGCCTTCGTCGGCCGCGCGGGCGAGTATGCGATGCACGACCGGGCCGTCGGTGAGCTGATCGACGGGCGGGAACAGCCTGACGCGGACGTCACCCAGCCACGCCTCGCCCTTTCTGTTCGCGGATGGCACTTGGGACGAGGAGTAAGCCGGCATCGCCATCGCTGGCTCCATGGTGTGCCAGGCCGATCATGAGCGGTCGCACGATCGGCGGCATCGCACGCCATGACGCCTGGCCTACGGCATCGAGCTGAAGGCCGCAGGACACGATCAGCTCGGCGGTTGCCCGATTGCAACGACAGCCTCGGGCAAGGGGACGCCACGGCCCCGCGAGGCGGTCCTGCCAGCGGGTAAGTGTCGGCGAGTGAGAGCGGACGTGCTCGAGGAAGAGCAACTGACCGTCGGGCCTTAACACCCGTACGATTTCCCGCAGGGCGAGATCTGGAGCATCGAGCGTGCACAGCACGAAGGTCGACACAACTGTGTCCACGGAGCCGTCGGCGAACGGCAGCTGATCTGCCGTTGTGTCGAGTAGCCGTGCCGGCCGGCCGCCGGCGCGGAGTCTCTTTTCCAGGCGGGAGCGCATCGAGGCGTCGGGTTCGGCCAGGACCAGCTCATCGATGTCGTGTAGGTAGTAGGGCAGGTTCAGGCCCGTGCCGCTACCGATCTCGACGGTGCATCCGCGTGCCCGGCTGAGCAACTCCTTGCGCTGAGCCCGCAGCCCGAAGCGCTCGCCGACCCAGAGGAGGGGGTCGTACACGACCGCGAACACACGCGCCCAAGTTGCTGACCTCCACGATTGCGTGACGTTCGAAAGTTCGTTGTGCATGAAGGGGATCATGAGCCGGGCGCAGCGGTAAGGCATCGCGCGTCTGGGCCATCCTTAGAAAATGGCCCGTTCGGGGGACCGTTCTCAAAGCAAGCCCAGGCGGGCTGCCTCAGCGACCGCAGCCGCGCGAGATCCGCGCCCCAGCTTGTGTCGGATGTTCGCGACATGGCGGTGCACGGTGTGCTGGCTCAGGACCAGCTGCTCGGCGATCTCCCGGTCGCTCAACCCGCTCGCCACCAAGCCCAGGACTTCACGCTCTCGGCCGGAGAGCAGCACCGCCGCAAGCTCCCTGTCAACGGGGACCGGCGCTTCGGGAGCGAGAACTGAACGCAACGCGAGCGCCACCGCGGGCGTGTCCCCGGCCCACGGGAAATGGGCGTTTCCCTCCAGCGGGATCAGCGTGGCACCGGGGATCGCCGCCGCGAGCTCCCGGCCGAAACGGTAGGGGATCGCGCGATCGCCGCGGCGGTGCACGACCATCGTCGGCGCGCGTATCTGTTCCATCTCTGCTCGCACGTCCTTGCGATAGATGAGCCCCAGCAGTGCCGCAGCGGTCTTCGGGCTGGCCGCGGCCCGCTGATAGCGCGCCAGCCGCTCCTGCTCGACGCTGTCGGCGTCGCCGAGGAATATGGCGGCCAGCATTCGCCACGCCAATCCCCAGTGCGATCGTACGGTTGCGACGATCGCCTCCTGTACTGGGGAAACGCGATCGGGATTCCACGAGGGAATCCACGGCGCTGTCACGGCAGTAAGGTGAAGGCCTCGCTATGGGCGGGACGCACGACCCGGAAGTCTCGGTGGTTCAACATCGCGATCACGGTGGCGCCCCAAGCCCCAATCGTGGACAGAAACACGGCTTCGGCATGAGCTCCCCGGCGGGTACCGATGAGCCAGGCAGTCTCGACGGCTGCGGGTGCCGGCAAGACGAAGTCATCGTCGACGTGGGGGACGAAGAACGCTTCGCCATCACCGTGACGGTCGTCGCGGCGATCCGCGGCGGCGTAGAGGACGCCCGTGTCAAGGACGATCAAGCCTCATCCGCGGTGAGGTCGGCGAACGCGGTTCGGCGGATATCGTCGTGCTGTTGAGCGAGTTGTCCGCCGCCCTCGCCGGAGTCACCGACACTGATGAAGGGGAATCGGCGCCGGGCCAGCCTGTCACCAGACGGCGTCCCCTCGCCCAGTGCCTGCACTTGGTGACCGAGCAGTGTCACTGCCAGCTCTTCGATCGTGGCTCCGCGGCGAGCCGCCTCGGCAGCCAAACGACCGACCAGGTCATCGGGTACGTGGACCCTAAGAGTCACAAGACAAGTGTATGTGCGCGACCGGCCTACTCCTCGGGCCAACTCGACATGACGTGACCTGGCGAGCGGGAGCGCCTCGCCGCCTCAAGTAGTCGGACCCGAGCCGAGCCGGTGAGTCGGACCCGTGGCCGCGGTGCCGGGTCGGAAGTTCGGGTCCGTCCGATGAAGGTTGTATGAGGTCCGGCCTGACACGGCTTGACACGACCTTCTGGGCTTCGCCGGACGGGACTCACGTGACGGGCACGATCGAGCCCTGAAGACGCCGATGACAGGGGCCGCCCTCTGAGCTGCGGGCTTGATGGTAGGGCGGGTGGGGCTCGAACCCACGACCGGCGGATTAGGAGTGAGCCGCGGCGAGGGCGGGTATGGCCCCAGCAGCACTGATCTCGCGGCCGACGGTGCTGACGGCACGGAGCGACCTGCGGAAACGCGGTCAGGGATTCCACAAGGGATTCCACGGCGAGGTCACGGCGGCAGCGAATGGACTCAAGCCGCGTCGCGCCTCGTGTCACGCCCTGGTAAAGGTGCCCGTCGCCGAGTACTCCCTGGCTCCCGCTGAGCGGGTTTGCATCATGGGAAGAGGGTGAGCGCGGAGACGTAGGTAAGGCGCACCGCCCGGAAGTGCCGGTGGTCGAGCGTTGCGACATCGCCGATGCGCAGCCGTTCCGCCACCGCGAGAACGGCGGCGTCGGTCGTCCCAAGAGGGAAGTCGCCGTACTGCGGACGAGCGCGGCGGCGCGCAGGTAGTCCTCCGACAGCAGGTCCACCGGCGTGACGGCGCCCTCGCCGACGGATTGGAGGAAGTCTGCTTCGATATCCGGTCCACCGAGCCGGCCGAGGAGGTACCCGACTTCGGCAACCACCGGTGTCGGTACCAGTACTTCGCGTCCCGCAGTCCGTAGTCGCGCGAATAGTTCTACGCACGCGACGTGGTCAGCGTCGTCGGCAACCGCCGCCGCGACGAGCGGGCCCGTGTCGCAGAGGATCACGAGCTGACGTCAGGACCGGCCAAAGCCTTCAGCCAAGATGTCGTCGTAATTGCGGGCGACGTCCGTTCTGCCAGCGATGATCGAGCCTACCCAGGGCGGTGGCCACGAACCAGGCACCTGGGGGCGGACCCGGCGACGCACGTCCGCCATCGCCACGGCCACCTGTTCCTCAGGCAGAGCATCGACGAGCCGATGCAACTCCTCGCGGTCAATGCTCACCAGGGCAGAATACGCCTGAGTCAGCCGCGGCAACTCGACCCGCTGACCTCGGTCGCCGACATGATCGGCCGGTGTCTCGGCGCCGACGGTGTCTGGCGGCAGCGGGTTGCTGCGTGCATGCTCTCCTGAACGGACTGCGCTCCAGCTGAAAGCTGAATATGGCAGAGCGTGAACCCTGTCGCTGTCCGTAAGACCCGGTGCCGGGCTCACCTCCACGGCCGACGGGCTCGGGAGCTGATCGACGGTCCCCCGCGACCATCTCCGTCGGCCCTCCCCCTGAGTCATAGCGACCGACGTAGTTGATATGAATCACATTTCGTGTCACACACCGGCCATGAAGCGCGTGCGCTGAGAGAATCCCCAGTCACAAGTGGTGGGGCGGGTGGGACTCGAACCCACGACCGACGGATTAAGAGGTCGAACAGAGCCCTCGTCCTGGCCTCAGAAACGGCCGCTGACCTGGGCTAAGACCTCCCGCCAGCGTTGGGTGGCTGGTGGGCGTGTCGGAGTCGTTTGTGGACCTGGTGCGAACTGGCCGGGGCGACCTCGTCGCATCGGCCGGGCCGCCCCGATCGAGGTCTTGGTTTCCGCCATCCTCACTGCCATGTGCCCCGTCGCGGCCGTGGGTCGTTGCAGGTCGGGCCCGGATGTGGGTGACGTCCGGTCGCTCGACGAACGGGACCGCGACTGATGTTCCTCGGCGCCTCCTGAAGTAAGGTCCGGGAGCCAGGACGGAGCCTCGGGTTGCACCACGGACTGCCGCATGTTGATTGCCTACTCTGAGAAGCACCCCTAGCTAGCGCCGGGTGTCCTCCGCGAGTCGTCCTGATGGCCGATCGTCAACCGGGAAGCCGGGCGGGCGCCACGGTCCGCTGTCACCGACTCGAGCAGCGGCCCCAGTCACCGCGGCAGCCCTCATGCCCACAGGCCGCCACTGGTAACCATCAGCAGGTGGACGTCGTGGTGGAAGTGGGTGGCTGGGAGCACGAGCGCTGCGGGCTTTCGATCGAGCGTGACCAGCTCGTCGACCTCGGCTGCCTCCGCGTCACGAGACCGGACGGCGAGGTCCACCTCCGCGAGACCCACCATGACCTCGAGCCGGGGCTCCGGGTCCGGGGACGAGTCCGCGACATCCAGGTCGCGCGCCTCGGACGACCTGCTCAGCCGGTACTTCGCCTGCCGAGCGGGAAGGCCCTGCGGGGCTTCGACACCGAGGACGACGGCCACCTGATCTGGCCCCACCTGGCGCTGTTGTCTTCGCGGATTTCGGCCCCACCTGGAGCGTGACGTCCGCACGTGTGGTGGGCGGTGTGTCGTCACGAATGTTGGCCCCACCCAGGTCTCAGATCGTCCGTGTCGGTGTCGTCGGCGCGGAGGGTCGGTCAGGATGCGGTGCAGGGTGGAGTTGTTCGAGGCGATCCGGCGGGACCACCGCCGGGAGGGGTTGTCGATCCGGGAGCTGGCGGTCCGCCACGAGGTGCATCGTCGGACGGTGCGGCAGGCACTGCAGGATGCGGTGCCGCCGCCGCGGAAGAGCTATGCGCGCCGGCCGCGGCCGGCGATTGACCCGTGGTCGAGCATCGTGGACGCGTGGCTGGCGGCTGATGTGACGGCGGCGCGGAAGCAGCGGCACACCGCTCGGCGGGTCTGGCAGCGCCTCGTGGCTGAGCACGGGGCGTTGGTCTCGGAGGTGACCGTCTCCCGCTACGTCGCCGCCCGCCGCCGCGAGCTGGGTCTGAATCGGGTCGAGGTGACGATCCCGCAGACACACCAGCCTGGCGCTGAGGCCGAAGTCGACTTCGGAGAGTTCTACGCCTCGATCGACGGCGCGCAGGTGAAGTGCCACATGTTTGTCATGCGGTTGTCGCACTCGGGGCGGGCGTTCCACGTCGCCTACGCCACCCAAGCCCATGAGGAGTTCCTCGACGGTCACGTGCGGGCGTTCGCCCACTTCGGTGGCGTCCCGGCCGTGGTCCGCTACGACAACCTGCGACCCGCGGTGGTGCGGGTGATGAAGGGCCGCGACCGCACTGAGACCGAGCGGTTCATCGCCTGCCGGTCCCATTACGGCTTCGACAGCTTCTTCTGCCGGCCCGGCCTCACCGGTGCTCACGAGAAGGGCGGTGTCGAGGGTGACATCGGCCGGTTCCGACGCCGCCACCTCGTCCCCGTCCCGACCGCCACCAGCCTTACCGCACTCAACGAGCTGATCAGCGCTGGGGACGTCGTCGATGACGGGCGGGTCATCACCGGCAGGCGGTCCACGGTGTCTGCCTCGTTCGCGGGCGAGGCCGCGACGCTGATGCCGTTACCGGGTGAGTCGTTCGACACCGCCCGGCTGCTGCAGGCTCGGGTCGATGCGAAGGCGAGGGTGTCGGTGAGGCAGTGCACCTACTCCGTCCCCGCCCGCTTCGCCGGACGCCGGCTGACCGTCCGTCTCGGCGCGGCCACCGTCGAGGTCATCGACGGCGCGACGACCGTCGCGACCCATGAGCGGGCGGTCGGGAAGTTCCTCGACGTCCTCACCCTGGACCACTACCTCGAGGTCCTGAAGACCAAGCCCGGCGCGTTGCCCGGCGCGACCGCCCTGGTCCAGGCGAAGAAGTCCGGGGCGTTCACCCCCGCTCACCAGGCCTACTGGGACGCCGCCCGCATGGCGAAGGGCGACGCCTGCGGCACCCGCTGGCTCATCGACGTACTCCTCGCATACCGCACCCACCCGGCAGCGGCACTGACCGCGGGCATGCACCGGGCCGTCGCCTCCGGGGCGCTGGACCCACAGCTGGTCATCATCGACGCCCGCCGCGGCGCCACCCCCGCCGTCCCGGTCGTCGCGATCGGGCCCCTGGCCCGCTACGACCGTCCGGCACCGACGCTGGCCGACTACGACAGCCTGCTCACCGGGAGCCCTGCATGACCAACACCAGCACCGTCAGCACCGTTGATGCTGCGGCTCAGGCGTCGATCGGCGCACCCTTATCTCCATGCGCCGCAGACTCATACTCAGTGAGGATCCGGGCCTTGTACTCGGCAGTGAACGTACGCCTACTCGGACGAGGAGCAGGGTCCTGCACCAACTTATCCGTCATGATCGGGTCTCCATCCAACGCCCTCCGTAAGCCAACCCCGTCTACCGGGGTGTCTCACACCATCCTGACAGGGAGGGATGTGGACGAGTACAATATCGTCTCATCGCCCAATGACTGGAACTTCCTTACTATCGTAAACTTCATCGAGAGTGGGGCTGTTAAAATCCCGGCTTTCCAGCGGAATTACGTGTGGGACATCAAGCGTGCATCAAAGTTGATCGAGTCTCTCATTCTCGGTCTTCCCGTTCCACAAGTCTTCTTGTACGAGCAGGGAAAGAATGATTTTCTTGTGATTGATGGCCAGCAACGCTTGCTGACTCTTTACTTCTTTGCTAAGCAGCGCTTTCCCAAGCCTGGAAGCCGGTCGGCCGTTCGCGCCCTCTTGAACGAGGGGAAGGGTGTAAGTGAGGAGGCACTTCGAGATGACGACTACTTCGGGCCCTTCAAATTGAGTCTCCCCAAGACCCCGGCTGGAAAAGCCAACAAGTTTCACGGCCTAAGCGTTAACAACTTGGAGGAGTATAAGACCTCTCTCGACCTGCGGACAATCCGGAACGTCGTAGTCAAGCAAGTTAGCCCCGCTGGCGACAGTGCAATCTTCGAGATCTTCAGTCGCCTGAACAGCGGCGGCGTCAACCTTTCGCAACAGGAGATTCGTGCAAGCCTGTATCACTCCGAGTTGATGACTACCCTTGTTGATTTAAACGGGCAGGCACTCTGGCGTGAGGTCTTGGGCATTCCCAACCCAGATGCTCGCATGCGGGATTCCGAAGTGATTCTCAGGTCGTTGGCGCTAGCTCGGGACATCGAGCAGTACTCCGGCAGCATGACTGC
>ENA-ORBV01003137-ORBV01003137.1-microbial-mat-metagenome-genome-assembly--contig:-NODE-3137-length-33639-cov-9.813092_pt1 | contig 33639 bp, 31 predicted proteins | sample MGYA00237777_ERZ505514 | MGnify/ENA primary metagenome ERZ505514 (study PRJEB26160, sample SAMN06269048) | microbial mat metagenome | isolation source: Oligotrophic lake microbial mat | place... | reverse complement strand
CCGCATCCCCGCCCACCCGCGTGCGATGCCCGTCGCGGAGTTGTAGGCCGCTGGCGAGGCGCACCCACGGCTGCCGGAGCGGCAGACCCTCAGTGAGCGTGCCGGCCGCCGAAACGGCAGCTGTCGCGTCGCGGAGTAAATGGCGACCGCCTACGGAGTGGCACGGTCAAGATGGCTTCGCTGGAACGTCGTGGAAGAGCGATTTCCAACGCTCCTCGAGCAGCCGCCGATTCCGTCGCCCTCCCGGTTGGTGAACGTTCGGCCCGAGTGAGCCGGTGTTCGCACTACTCGTCCACGAAGTAGTCCGAGTCGAGCCTCTTGACGATGAACGTCTGACTCGGCGAGCAGCCCACGTCGTGTTTGATCATGAGCCTGGCCAGGTGTTGGCCGTCGATGAGCACCACCTTCGTGTCTATCTGGCTTGCGTACTCGATTGCATCCCTCGAGAACGTGCTGGTCGTGAGAAACACACCCTTCCGGGCTCGTCGGCCATGCAGGGCCCCGACGAACTTGTGAATCTCCGGCCGCCCCACAGTGTTCTGCCAACGCTTCGCTTGGAGGTAGATCGTGTCGAGCCCGAGTTGATCCTCGTTGATGATCCCGTCGATACCCTCGTCCGCCCCTGACGGCGTCAACGAGCCAGACTCCTCCCTGGACCCGCCGTAGCCCATCGCGAGCATGAGATCGAGCACAAGTTTCTCGAAGAACTCGGGGGACATCTCCGCGATCTGCTCGAGGAGTCGACTGGCCAGTTCGTCGCCCAGCCGTTGATGGGCGGTTTGCAACTGCTCCTCAGGCGTTTCGTCCACGATGATCGCCGGTGCCAGATCCGGAGTTTCGGCCGCTGCGGTCCGGGATCGGAAACTGGCGAACCCTTCGAACTGCCCCAGAAAGGCTATGTCGATGACGGCAGGTGGGTTGACGAGGACGTCTCGACCTCGTTGGGTGATCTGAAAATATCCCCGTCGCGTTCGCTTCAGAAGCCCTGCTTGTTCCATGTACGTTTTTGACCACGCGACACGGTTGCTGAACCGAGGAGCCGCTCCGCTCGGAAGCAGTTCTTTGCGTTCCTCTTCCATGAGGCCGAAGTGGTCAGCGAGGGGGCCCTTTGCGGCCTTGACGGACCACTCTTGCCCGTCGGCGCACATCTTCAACAAGGGCAAGGCGACGTACTGAAAGCCGGGGATCGGCACCGGTAAAACCTCCGAGACTTGGAATGCTTCGATTTTCGCGGCCTACTATGACATGCCGGTACGGTCGCCAGAAGCGGGTGAACAACAGGAATCGTCAGGGGCCTGCGTCCGTCGTCTCAAACTCGCCCGGAATAGGCCGCGATGCTCGCCCGGCTTTCGGCTGGAATTGCCTTCATGGGGGCCCATGCGAAGGCCCGCGTTCCTCTTGTCGTGACGCGGTGCGGCTCCTGCCGTCTGCCGCCTCGGAATCGCGTTTGTGCCGAGAGGTTTGCCATGCGCCGATTGTCATACGGGCTGCCGCTCGTGCTGCTGTTCTCCGCTACCGGCTGTGCCAGCGGTCCGCTTGGGCGTCTTGAGCGATCGATGCTCTATCAGCCTTCCCCTGCTCAGGTTGGCGACTGGGCCGATGTGAACAAGCGTGGTTTCCAAGAGGTCGATTTCGAGTCACACGACCACACGAAGCTGCACGAATGGTTCTACGATCATCCAGAGCAGCGGGCGGTGGTGTTGTTCCTGCATGGCAACGGCGGGAATGTGGCAACCTGGGCGGAGCCTGTTCGGGAACTGGCGGTGCAGCATCGGCTATCGGGTTTCCATCGGAATCCCGGATCAAGACGTATCAGCAGCCCCTTCTTCAATTTTCTTCACCCGGCTCTCGAGACGGAGGGCTCGGGATCGGGTCATTCCGTTCGACCAGGGCGAGAGGCTGTTCGAAGCTGCGGGGTCCAAGGATAAGGAGTTTGTGCGGTTTCGGAATCGTGATCACAATGATCCGCTCTCGCAGGGGTTTCATGAGGCCTTCGACGCGTTCTTGAATCGGCTGCCACCGGAGTCGACGGATCCTTCGCCGCCCACCGAGAGGCGCTGATACCTCTCGAAACGCCCGTGGCCATTCCGCTCGCTCGGACTCGAATTGATTGGGTGGTACACTCGACGGTTGACTGGCAGTCACCACGCGAGTGCTCCGTGCCAAAGAAGTTCGCGAGATCATGGCAGACCTGGAGGCAGCCGGATTTGAGAATCGCGGAGGAAAAGGAAGCCACCGGAACTACGTGCATCCGAAGCTCCCCAAACCCGTCACGCTTTCTGGAAATCTGGGTGACGACGCCAAGAAGTATCAGGAGCGTGCAGCACGTAGAGCCATCGAGGAGTCCAAGTCATGAGCATGGCCGCCAGGTACGTCAAGCTTGTTGAATGGTCCGACGAAGACAACTGCTTCGTCGGGAGCTGCCCCGGCTTGTTTTACGGAGGCTGTCACGGCGATGACGAGAAGGCGGTCTTTGCGGAGCTCTGCCAGCTCGTCGAAGAATCGCTGGAACTCTACGAAGCCGAAGGGAGGCCGTTGCCGCCCGAAACCGCCGGCTACGACTGGGCGAATACGATCGCGAACACGGCCGCAGCACACTGAGATGCCTTGGCGCGAAGCGCCCGGGTGGCGCAGGAATCAAGCGGCATAGCGGTTCAAGCCAGCCCGTGACCCCAGGCGGCCCAGCAACGAAGCGGTGAGAAAATCGCCGGCGCGGGGAAATTTCACTCAGCTTCAGCCAAGAGCAATTCAGCGTATTCTGAAGGCCTGGAAACGTCCACGCCCAAACCCAAAACCACCCTGGATGGTCACCATGAAGATGCCACGTGTTGCCGCTGCCTTCGCAGTTGTCGCTGCCCTCGCCGTCGCTCACCCCAGCCGTGCTGCCGACAAAGTGGCTGTCAAGGAAACGATCGCGAAAGCGTCAAAATTTCTCGAGGGCTGCCAGGAGGAGAACGGCAGCTTCAAGAGCGAGCTCGGGCCGGGCGTCACGGCGCTCGTGGTCACGGCACTTGTCCGCAGCGGGACACCGGCCGATGCGCCCGTCGTGAAGGAGGGGCTCAAGTTTCTCATGTCGTTCCGCCAGCCCGATGGCGGCATCTATACGGCCGGCTCGCCCGTGGCCAACTACGAGACGTCGATCGCCATGATGGCGCTGGCCGCGTGTAACACCGACGGGAAGCTCGATGCCGAAATCAAGGACGCCGTTCGGTTCGTCAAGAAGCTCCAGTGGGACGACGACGAGGGCAAAGACAAAAACGACCCGGCCTACGGCGGCGCCGGCTACGGCAAGAAGTCGCGGCCCGATCTCTCCAATACCGCCTTCATGATCGAGGCGCTGCGAACGGTCGGCGAAAGTGAGAACGATCCGGCCATCCAAAAGGCCCTTGCATTTGTGTCACGGGCCCAGAACCTGCCTGGCCCCCACAACCCGCTGCCGTTCGCAGAGAAGAACCCCGACGGCGGTTTTTATTACACGCCCGCTGCCGGCGGCGAGAGCCAGGCTGGGGAGACCGAGAACGGCGGCCTGCGCAGCTACGCCTCGATGACCTACGCCGGCCTCAAGAGCATGATCTTCGCCGGGCTCACGAAGGACGATCCCCGCGTGAAGGCGGCCATCGAGTGGCTCGCCAAGAACTATTCGTTTGACGAGAACCCCGGCATGGGCCAGGCGGGCCTCTTCTACTTCTATCACACGGCATCGAAGGCCCTCGTCGTGCTCGGCGAAGAGACCTTTACCGACGCCGATGGCAAAAAGCATGTGTGGCGGGACGAGCTCACCACGGCGATTATCTCCCGGCAGAAGCCCGACGGCTCGTGGACCAACCCCAACGAGCGGTGGCTTGAAGGGGAACCGGTCCTCGTGACGGCCTACGCACTTTTAGCTCTGGCCAACTGCCTCGAGTAGCCTCGGGATCAGGACGTTGCAGCACGTTGCCTCATGCTGCCTTCGTGGCGGCTTTGTAGAGATACGGGTTCATCGACGGGTCGTTGTACATCTTCATCTGACGGAAGACCCGTAGCGGTCGCTTGGCGGCAAAGATCTCCGACATGAGCCGGTCCACCGCGGTGACGAGATGGTCTCGTTGGGCATCGAGCACGACCAGCTTCTCGGCGGCCTTTTCGCGGTGTTCGGGTGTCGCATCGGCCCGGTCCACCTGCTCCCGCATGTGGAAGCGGCGGAGCTCGAGGATCGAGAGCCGATCGATCGCGGCGCCGGGGGTCTCGGTAGCGGCCGGCGCTCCAGCGGGAGCCACAATGCCGCGGGCGGCCAGCTCGGCGATGAGCCAGTCGTCAACCTTCTCGATCGCGTCGTTGCGTGACTGGTTGTAGCCGTCGATCGCCCGCTTGACCGTCGCGATTGTGGCGTCCGTGACGTCCGGCGAACGGGCAATATCCTCTTCATGCCACAAGAGAAAATTGAACCGGTGGAGGTCGCAGACCTTGCCGCGAAGGCCTTCCTCGGTGTGACTCGGCTCGACCTCATGCCAGTGGGCCACGAGATTGGCGACGAGGCCGTCGAGCTCAGCGGTGGTGGCGGGCGGCATGTGACGGGCAGGCGATGTCATTCGAAGTTCCCCGTGATTGCTCGTGTCGATGCGGATGCTCATGCGGCGCGGAGGATGAGGCAGATATTGGAGCCGCCAAAACCAAAGGAGTTGCTAGCAGCAACCTTGATAGGGCAGGGCCGTGCGACGTGAGGCACGTGCAGGAGCGGGCAGGCCGGGTCGGGGTTGTCGAGGTTGACCGTTGGCGGCGCGGCCTGTCGCTCGATGGCGCCCAGGCAGGCGAGGGCCTCGAAAGCGGCGGCGCCGCTGACCAAGTGGCCGGTCATGCTTTTGGTGGAGCTCACAGGAATCGCATCGGTGGCGTCGCCGCAGGCGAGTCGGATGGAGCCGGCCTCGGCCACGTCGCCCACGGGGGTGCTGGCGGCGTGGGCGTTGAAGTAGTCAATTTGGTCGGGCGTGACGCCAGCGTCGGCGAAGGCCGCGGTGATCGCGCGGGCGGCCTGGGTCGGGTCGGTGCTGGGCGCCACCATGTGGACGCCATCGCTCGACATGCCGATGCCCGCAAGCTCACCATAGAGTCGCGCGCCACGAGCGACGGCGTCTCGTTTGCGTTCCAGGACGAAGAACGCACCTCCTTCGCCCATCACAAAACCGTCACGTGCGAGGTCAAAGGGCCGCGAGGCCTTGGCCGGGTCATCGACGCGCCGGGAGAGGGCGCGGAGGTTGTAGAAGGCAGCAATCGATGTGGCGGTCATGGCATCGCAGCCACCGGCGACACAGACATCGACCCAGCCAGCATCGAGCCAGGCACGCGCGAGGGCCAGCGCGTAGCCGCTCGAGCCACAGGCGGCGCCTGTGGTGATGGCGGGGCCTGTGATGCCGATGCGGTCGGCGATGCGGTGCACGATCATGGGATCACGTCGAGACTCGAAGGTGGTGGTGCCGCCGCCGAGGGAGTTCGTTTCCCAAAACTTCATCTGCTCGGCCCCGAGGCCCGCGACGATGCCGATTCGCGGCGGGCAAGGCGTGGTCGAAACCGCGCGGAGATCATCAAAGCCTGCGTCGGCGAGGCTGTTGATAACGGCCGCGAGCGAATACTGCTCAAGGCTGTCGAGGCCTTTGAACTCGTCGGGATCGACGCCCGGGGGAACCGGGAGATCGGTGATCGGGCCGGCGAACCGCGTGTCGGTGCGGGCCCGCGCGTCGGCGATGTACTCGCGGATTCCCGACTTTCCCGCGAAGAGCCGATCGAGAATCGTGGGGATGTCGCAGCCGAGCGGCGTGACGGCGGCTCGGCCCGTGATGACCACGGGCTCGCGTGGGGCTCGGTCGCGCTGTGCCAATCCGCTCATGCCGCTTCCCTCACGGAGCCTGTCTGTGATTGTCGTTCGATCCTCACCTCAACGCCCCACGGGCATTCGAGGGTCCACGCGGCCGCGCTGCCGGCCTCGTGGGCCCTCGTGATGGCCTGGGACAAGGCCACGATGGCACTCGAGCCGACCGTATGCAGCGGTGTGCGTGTGGCGCGGTGCGTGGGCCGCACGCTCAGCGACACGATGGGCGCGTGTTCTCCATCGCCATCATCGGGCGAAGTGGCTTCGAGCAAGACCGCAATGGCACGGCAGAGTGAATCATCGGTGGGCGTGGCGGTGTCATCGAGCGTGGGCTCTTCATCCCATTCGGTGGCCACAAGCCAGGCGGCGCGGCAGTCAGGGTCGCCGCCGCTCATGAGAAGGGTCGTGGTGGCAAGAAGCCCTTCCCCGATGGCACCGACGCCACCGCCGATCCCGAGGTGCGGGCCGTGCATGCCGAGCGCCACGCTTACGGCGCCGGCGAGGGAGTGGAGCGAACACTGGGGAACGACGTGAGGCTTGATGGCTAATGCACCAGCCGTCGGCATGGCTACGAGGACGCGGGCGGTGGCGAGGCGTCCCATCTGGCAGGGTGCGCCAATGACCGCGTGGCCCACGAGCGCCGACGCTGATATGCGGCTGCCTGCGATGGCCTCAAGGACGGCGTGGAGCCCGACAATCGTGTGTTCGTCGGCATGCCTGAGGAACCGCGGCGGCATGGGCGGCGCCCCGGCCGGTGCGGGGCGGGTGCGAAGCTCGTCCATCGCGGAGTACCGCGCCTCGAAGAGCGCATGGCTTGCGATCCGACAGCTGATGGTCGTGACCGGCGGCAACTGGTACGTCATGCTGACCCCCCCCTCGTGCGCGGTCAGGCGGCCTTGCGGGCTTCCTTGGCAGCGATCTTTTCTTCGAGTACGTCCAGCATGGAGCCCACGGTAGCGATCTTCTCAAGCAGCTCGGTCTCGATCTGAATGTCGAAGCGGCTCTCGATGTGGAGCACGAGGCCGGCCATGTCGAGCGAGTCGAGGTTGAGCCCTTCGCGGAGCGAGGTTGTGTCTTCGAGAGCTGGAAACGTCTCACCGGTTTCCTTCTCGAGCAGTTCGAGCACGACAGCCGACAGTTCCTGACGATTCATGGCTAGCACTCTCCTCAGACGAATGGGCGGGCAGGTGCAGCCGCCACGGGGAGCGGGAAGATACCGAGGGAATGCAGTCGGGCGAAGATCAAAAACCTCGGTAGAATCGTGGTTGCCTGCCTTATGTCGCCCACCCGATAGCCCTGGAACCCCATCCCCATGCCCGCCGCCGACACCGTCATAGGCAGACGGTTCTTCTGGCCGCTGCTGGTTGTCACGGTCGGTTACATGGCCTTTCTCGTGTGGGCCACGCACCACCCGAGGCCAGGGGATCTTCTCGGACCCAACCCCCCTCCCGACAAGCTGCTTCATTTTGGAGCCTACGGCGTGCTCGGCTTCCTCGCGGCAGCGACCCTTGCGACGTCGGGCCGATGGTCACGTGGGACCGCCGTGATCTTGGCGGTGGGCATGGCCCTGGCCGCGGGAGTCGACGAGGTCACGCAGCCCATGTTTGGACGCGGTGCCGACATCTTCGACTGGGTGTACGACGTCATCGGCCTCGCGTGCGGTATTGCCCTGGTGGGCATCACGGCGCGCCTGCTGCGCCGGTAGCCCGATACAGCAGCACCTCTCCGGTACGTCGCGACCTGCTCAGTTGGGCTGCGCGAGCGACTCCAACTCCCGCGCGGCCTCGTGGAAGGACTTGTCCAAATCCTCCCAGGCCGATTGGGCGCCCTGCCGGAAGCTCTCCCAAGCGTCCGCGCTCACATCGCCAAGTTCGGCCAACTTGGCCCGGGCGGCCTCCCGCTTCGGCTCCAATTCAGCCATCTTCTGCTCCCATGTGACCTTGGCTTCACCCACCAGGTCGCGGCCCTTGGCGCGAAGCGCGTCGATTTCCGTATCCACATCCTTGAGCCGGGCTTCGAGACTCTTCTGAAACTCCTCCTTGGTTTGCTGAGACAGCTTCACCGCGGAATCAATCGTCTTGCCAGCATCCCGGCGCACGTCGTCGGACGTGACCTTTCCGGCCGTCGGCGCGGCAGGCTGCTGCTCACAGCCAGTGTTCATGAGCAACACGCTCAGCATCACGATCCAGAGAACTCGAGACATACAGCACCCCTTTTTCGGTATTGGTCGTATCAGATTGTGAAACAAGCCTGCCGCCGCAGGATGCGGCGAGTGCATCCTGCTCAACTCAGAACTGCTGCCCACGTCGAAACCTGCCGCCCACCATCGACAAAACAGCGAGGACCAGGAAAACGACGAACAGGATCTTCGCGACTCCCACGAAGGAGCCCGCAATTCCTCCGAAGCCCAGAACGGCAGCGATGAGCGCGATAATCAGGCAAGAAATAGCTAGCTGTAACATGATCGGTCTCCTTCAAAAGAACGGAAAGAACAAAAGTGACTACCTGGCCTCCCGGGAGATCTGATGCGCCATGCCGAATGGGTCACGGTTCATCGGGTTCACCAAGGGGCAATAAAAAAAGCCGGTGGGTGCAGACACGTCCACGTGTTCGCACCCACCGGCTTACTCGCTAACGGCCCCACCGGCATCGCCGAGTTGGCCTTTATCTAGTCGTCCGGAACTACACTCGGGGCTGTCGGAAAATCCCGTCCAGCCCTCCATGCACACGCCATTTTACTGTAGCGCAGTCCAAAAACAACCAGGATTCCGGAATGAATCCTGCCATCGCGACATCACGGATTGAGCCTTCGCCAGCAGGCTCAATAGTTCGGCGTGGGGGCTCGGAAATCAGCGAGCCGCACGGAGCGGAACCATTCGATCGTTTTCGCGAGGCCCTCGCGGAGCGGCACGGTCGGCTCCCAGCCGAGTTTTTGCTTGGCGAGCGTGATGTCGGGCCGCCGCCGCTCGGGATCGTCCACCGGCAGCGGCTTTTGGATGAGCGGGGCCTTCGAGCCCGTGAGCTCGAGCGTGAGCTCTGCGAGCTGGCGGATCGTGAACTCACCCGGGTTGCCGATGTTCACGGGCCCGACAAAATCGTCGGGGCCATTCATCATCCGGATGATGCCTTCGACGAGATCGTCGCGGTAGCAAAAACTCCGCGTCTGGCTCCCTTCGCCGAAGATGGTCAGGGGCTCGCCGGAAATCGCCTGCCGAATGAAGTTGGAGACGACGCGACCATCAAAGGGGTGCATCCGCGGCCCGTAGGTGTTGAAGATCCGCACGATCCGGATGTTGACCCGGTTGTGGCGGTGGTAGTCCATGAAGAGCGTCTCAGCGGCGCGTTTGCCCTCGTCGTAGCAGGCGCGGGGCCCGATGGGATTCACCGCGCCGCGGTAGCTTTCAGGCTGCGGATGCACCTCCGGATCACCGTAGACCTCACTTGTCGACGCCTGGAGAATCTTGGCTCGACAGCGGCGGGCCATGCCCAGGAGATTGATCGCCCCCATCACGGAGGTCTTCATCGTCTTGATGGGGTTGTACTGGTAGTGCCCAGGGGCGGCGGGGCAGGCGAGGTTGTAGATCTCGTCCACCTCGAGCCACAGCGGTTGGATGACGTCGTGGCGGATGAGCTCGAAGTTGGGCCGCTCCAGCAGGTGGACAACATTTGACTTCTGGCTGGTGAAGAAGTTGTCGACGCAGATGACGTCGTGGCCGTCGGCCACGAGCCGCTCGCAGAGATGGCTGCCCAAAAAACCGGCCCCGCCGGTCACGAGAATGCGCTTGATGCTCGACATGGTTGGTCCGTTGGAGGTGGCGTGATAGTGTAATCGGGTTGGGCAACCGCCACCGTGCGCGGGCCGTCCACTGACCACTGCCCCGGGGGAACTCCACGATGCCTGTGCCCGTCAACCGCCGTACCGTCCTTGCCGCCGGGGCTGCTGCTCTTGGGGCTGCGTCATCTCTGGCCACGTCTGCCCTGCGAGCCGCCGCCGCGGCCGAGCCCGCTCGCAAGGGCCGGATCAAGCAGTCGATCGTCGCGTGGTGCTTCGAGCTCTTTGGTGAAAAATGGACCATCGAGAAAATGTGCCAGGTAGCCAAGGAGCTCGGCTGCGTCTCGATTGAGTTGGCCCCGCCGGAAGCCTGGGCAACGATCAAGAAGCACGGGCTCACGTGCGCGATCACGCCCAACGGAATGCCGGGGGCCCCGTTTGTGAAAGGCCTCAACAATCCTCGCTACCACGACGAGGTCATCGCCCACACGACCGAGATGATCGACGCCGCGTCTGAGGCTGGCTTCCCCAACGTGATCGCCTTCACCGGTTTCAAGTGGCGGGATGCCGAGGACCCCAAGAGCGGTGAGATCTCGCTCGAAGAGGGCGCCGACAACTGTGTGAAGGCGCTCAAGGAACTGTGTCGTCACGGCGAGAAGAAGGGTGTGACGATCTGCGTCGAGCACCTCAACACGCGTGACGACTCGCACCCCTTCAAAGGCCATCCAGGCTACCAGGGAGACGACATCGACTACGTCGCAGGCATCGTCCGCCGGGTCGGCAGCGAAAAAGCAAAAATCCTTTTCGACATCTATCACGTGCAGATCATGAACGGCGACGTGATCCGCCGGATCGAGCAGTGCAAGGATGTCATCGGCCACATCCACACGGCCGGTAACCCCGGCCGGTGTGAGCTCGACGAGAACCAGGAGATTTTCTACCCGCCGATCATGCGGAAGCTCATCGAGATCGGCTACCAGGGTTACGTGGGGCAGGAGTTCATCCCCACCCGCGATCCGCTGGCGGGGCTCAAGGAAGCCGTCACGCTCTGCGACGTGTGAGGTTGCAGTCGCCTGGCGCATGTGCCAGCGCGGCCCATAAAAGCCCCTCGCGATAGCGAGGGGGCGGCGGGTCGTTGGGCGAGCGCGGTCCCAATTGAAAACGGGGCGGCCTTCCACCCGCCGCCCCCCGGCTGCCGCCGGGGGCTTCCATACGGTTGCCGCGACGCCTCCACCGTCGCAGCAGATCGGTTGGGGCTCCGATCATAGAAGTTTATGCACTTCGCTCGTCTGAATGTGTTCGGGGCGAATCCCCACACCGATGAGACGGGACGCCGCCCATCGCAGGACAGGAGCGATCCAAGGAAGCACTTGAAGCACCAGCCAGGGCAGCGCGATCGGCTGAGTCTTGCCGTGCTCGACGCGAAACATCCGACGATGAATCTGACCCTGGATGGCCTGGATGACCTTGACCGGCCATTCCCGCCGCCGCTGAACCGCGTGCAGATCGCGGCTCGTCACCTCGCGGCGACGGAGCTTCTCGGTGAGCAGATTGGCCGTCGCGACAGCATCCTGGATAGCGAAATTCACTCCGACGCCACCCGCCGGCGACATGGCGTGCGCGGCATCACCGATGCAGAGCAGTCCGTCCCGCCACCATTGCCGTAGGCGATTGATCTGCACTGTCAGGAGCTTGATATCGCTCCAGTCGTCGAGCTCGCTCACGCCGTCTTTCAGAAACGGCGCCACGGCTACGATATCTGCGCGAAGGCGTTCGAGCCCGCGCTCACGGATTTCCGGCAGCGTGCCTTTTCGAATGAGCGTGCCGCACTGGTAATAGTCGCCCCGGTCGATGGTGACCATCATTCTCCCGCCGTTGATCCGTCCCAGCGCATGGACCGCGCCGTGATCCGTCTTGCGGATGCGGTACCAGAGCACATCGATCGGCACGCCCATCTCTTCGACCCTCATCCCGGCACGATCGCGGAGGGTGGAATGGCGTCCGTCCGCAGCGATCACGAGATCCGCCCGAACCTCGATCGTCCGCTCGCCCACCCGCGCTAGGACGCCGGCAACCCGCCCGTTGTCCTCGACCACGTCGGTGACGACCGTCTCCATCTCGAGGTGAAACGTGGGATACTGCCTCGCGCGTTCAGCGATGAAGTTGAGGAAATCCCATTGCGGCATGATCGCCATGAACTTGCATGTGGTCGGCAGACGGGAAAAGTCAGGGCCGGGAATCGTCTGCCCGTTCACGGAGATGAACAGACGGTCGTACTCCTGGTGCGGCAGTCGCAGGAATTCGTCGAGCCAACCGAGCTCGTGTATCAATTCCAATGTGGATGGATGGATCGTGTCGCCACGGAAATCGCGGAAGAAGTCGGGATGCTTCTCCAGGACCGTCACGTCGATGCCGGAGCGAGCCAACAGCAGCCCCAGCACCATGCCAGCCGGTCCCCCGCCGACGATGCAACAGGTTGTTGTCCTCACCGATCGGTCTGATACCGTTTCGTCCACGCGATCTGCATTCCCCGTTCAATCGTGAAGCCGACCCCATCTGCTTGCGACAGTGTAGAGGGAACAGTGCCGCGGCTCAGCCGCGAGCCGGCGTAGCCAGGAGCACGCGGATGTCGGCCACGTTCGTGCCGGTGGGGCCGGTGACCACGAGACCGTCGGCGATGGTGAGGAGCGGAAGGGTGTCGTAGCGTGCGACGGCGGCAGCCGCGTCGAGGCCGAGCGTGGCGATCCGCGCCGCCACCTGCGTGTCGGCGATGCCTCCAGCCGATCCGGTTGGGCCGTCCTCGCCGTCGGTGCCGATGCTCGCCAGAATGAGTCCCGGCGGCCAGCGTTCGCCGCTGCCGAGAATGTCGGCAAGGGCGGTGGTCACTGTCTGCTGGTTGCGGCCGCCGACACCGTGATCAGCCGGGAGCCGCACCACCGCCTCGCCTCCTTCGATGATCGCTCGTGGGCGATCATCAGCCGTCGTGGCCGCCGCAAGGGCGAGCCCTTCACGGGCCAGCCGGTGGCCAACGTCGTCGGCCGTTTCGATCATGTCGGGCCTCGCATGGCGGATGGTCACCGCGTAACCGAGGCGTTCAGCGGCCGCTGACGCGGCATCCACGGCCGTCGCATTGCTACCCAGCAGCACGTGATCGACGCGGCAGCCGCGGGGCGTCGTCCACGAGCCGTCTTTCGCGGTGCGATCCTGGGCGTCGATGCCAGTCGCTGCGGCAGCCTCCTCCCGCACGAGAGCTACCAGCCGCGGCGCCACGTCGGCCGCGATGCCGCCATACCGTTCGAGGATGGCGACCGCCTCGGTCGGAGCGCTCGCCGCCGCCATGCAGGGCCCCGAGGCAATCGAGAGGAGGTCATCACCGATCACATCCGAAAGCACGAGCACGAGCATCCGTCCGGCCGTGCATGCCCGAGCGAGACCGCCTCCTTTGACATCACTTGCCGCCCGGCGAACAACGTTGATCTCAGTGATGGGAACCCCGGCCGCCGATAGAAACCTCGCCACGGCCACCTTCTCCTCGAGTGGCACGCCGGCCCGTGGCGCACACAGAACCGCCGACCCGCCCCCGCTGATCGTCACGATGGCGAGGTCGTCGGCATGAAGCGACCCCAGCAGGTCGAGCATCTCCCGCGTGGCGGCCACGGCTGCGGGCGTGGGGAGGTTTACCATCGCGGGCCGTGTCTCGCAGATCTCGACGCCCGCCACCGGCCGACCGCAGCCCTCCGGCACGCTCACGAGGCCGGTGATACGGTCCGCTGCCACACCGCCGCGCGAGAGCACATCCACAAGCCCCGCGGCCATCCCCGCCGCCGCCTTGCCGCCGCCCACGATTACGACGCGGCCACGACCGGCGACGTGAAGCGGCACTGCAAGCGGCTGGCCATCAAGGCGTAGCTCGCCATTGACCAGAGCCAGCCGACGGGCCACGAGCGCCTCTGGCCGCACCGCATGAATGGCCGCGTCGATGATCGTGTGCAGATTCAACCGCGTCACGAGTCGCGTCCAGCCTTGAAATTTTTGGGGTCAAACTTTGAGAGGTCGATGCCGCCGCGACTTTCTTCTTCGAGGAGTTTGACGCGCATCTCGAGGCGTTCGAGTCGGCGGGCCAGCATGGCGGGTGACTCTTGCGACGGTTCGGCGCGTTTGACCCGTGGTATGGATGGATAGCCGAGTTGCCGCTGGAGAGCGGCGAAGAAGAAGAGGGGGTCTTTGCCGCGATTGGCTCTGGCGATGCGGCCTTCCTTTTCACCGAAGAGAATCGTGCGATCGGGGGCGGGTTCGTCGCGGCCGGTGAGGAGGGCGTTGCGTTTCTCGAGTCGCCAATATTCGGGGCTGCGCACAAAGACGAGGTCGGCCAGGTCGATGAGGCCAACCTGGCGGGCGACGATGCTGATCCAGGCTTTCCAGTCGTCGTCAAAAATGCTGTCGTCAGCGACGGCGGTGAGGCCGTGACCGTAGTCGAGTCGATTTCGGGAGAGGCACTCAAAGCGATAGAAGAAGAGGCCTTGGGGCGAGGCTCCTTCGGCGCGGTAGGTCGCCTCGCGTTCGAGCATGGCGAGGCCCGTGCGGAGATCGAATCGGCCCCCTTCGTCTTCGGCGGCTGCGATGACAAACGTTTGGAACGCGGTGAAGTAGTGCGGCAGCCTGGCGAGGGCGGTGGAGAGGGTGCCGACGAGCTTCAGTTCGCTCACCAGGTAGCCGATCGCGAGGGGGAGTTTGGAGGTGGCGAGCACCTCCTGGCCGATGGCGGCGAGGGCTTCTTGGGCGGCGATGCCGGCGGTGATCCGCTCCCCGAACGACCGGAACAGGTAGGCCTGTTCGATGTATTCCTCGCGGTCGAGCAACGGCATACCCGTCAAAAAGGGAAGGCGGCCGGGCGCGGTAGGTCGGCAGCCCGGTTCGTCATCCTATAATCGATGGGCTCCACCCTGCAGGGTCGGAGTACGGATTCTTGTGAGCCCCCTTGTTACCCATGACCACGCCCTTCTCCACGATCGACGCCGCTGTCTCGGCAATAGCCCGGGGTGAGGTCGTGATCGTCGTCGACGCCGAGGATCGCGAGGACGAGGGGGATTTTGTGTGCGCGGCCGATGTGGCCACGCCGGCGATCGTGAACTTCATGATCAGCCACGGCCGTGGGCAGCTCTGCATGTCGATCCTGCCCGACGTGGCCGAGCGGCTGGAACTGCCGATGATGTGCGAGATCAACTCGACGCCGCTCGGAACGGCCTTCACGGTGCCGGTCGATCACAAGAGTTCGAAGACCGGCATCACCGCCGGCGAGCGGGCGACGACGATTGCGGCCCTCCTCGACCCCAAAAGTTCCCCGAGCGATTTTCTCAGGCCGGGTCACCTCTTTCCCCTCGTGGCGAAGGAGGGGGGCGTACTGCGGCGGGCCGGCCACACGGAAGCCACCGTCGATCTCGCCCGGCTTGCGGGCATGGCTCCGGCCGGTGTGCTCTGTGAGATTCTCGATGCCCAAGGCAACCGCGCCGATCGCGCGACGCTCTTCGGGCTTGCCCGCGAGCATGGGCTCGAGATCATCTCGATTGAGGAGCTGATTCGCTACCGTCGCACGCGAGAGAAACTCGTTGACCGGATCGCCGAGGCCGACCTCCCCACACGATATGGCCGGTTCCGAATCATCGGCTACGGCGTGAAGTTTGAGAGCCAGCAGCCGATCGTGCTTGTGATGGGCGACCTCACGAAGGTCGCGGCGCCGCTCGTGCGACTCCATTCATCCTGTTTCACCGGTGACCTGCTCGACAGCCTCCGGTGCGACTGTGGCGATCAGCTCCACATGGCCCTCGACATGATCAGCCGCGAGGGCGCAGGAGTGCTTGTCTACTTGCCGCAGGAGGGCCGCGGCATCGGCCTCATGGAAAAGCTCCGGGCCTACGCACTTCAGGACGAGGGCCTCGACACGGTGGAGGCCAACCTGGCCCTTGGCTTCAAGGCCGACGCTCGCGACTATGGCGTGGGCATCCAACTCCTCAAGGATCTCGGACTCACGAAGGTCCGGCTGCTCACCAACAACCCCAAGAAGACCGACGCTTTCATCTACGGCGGTTTTGATCTCGAGGTGGTGGACCAAGTGCCGATCCTGCCGCCTGCCAACGAACACAACGAGAAGTACCTCGCGACGAAGCGCGAGAAGCTCGGCCATCGCTTTCCCGGGTAGTCTCGGTCTTAGCCGCGGTTGACCCGGCTGTAGGAGCGGCCGTAGCATCGCGGGTTTCCAGGTCCACAACCGGCCTGAGACCATCCCAGCTACCGGGAGCCAGGCATGCCGGCACGCCCTCGATTCGTCTGCGAGCAGGCCCTTGTCGTGGTCGGCCTCCTTGCCGTGTGCCTCGGAGGGTGTGGCGGGAAGCCTACGCAGCCCCAGCTCAAGCCGGAGCCGGTTCTGGGCCAGCCTGGTTCGGAGACGCCGCCTCTGGCCGTGGAGCCGGGCCCGCATGGCACCGCCGGCGGCACTTCTGAGGAACCGCCGGTCGCGCCGCCCGAGGCGGCGTTCACTCCTCCTCCGCTCGAGGCCCTCGACCACGACGCCAAGTGGATCGATCGCCCGGTCCGCGACGCGCTCAAAGACCTCGCCACCGAGCTGGCGGCTGAGCCAATGCTCGCGTCGGCGGCCGAGGCCCTCGCGCTCAAAAACAACTCGCCCGTAAACAACGCCAAGATTCTTTCGGCGCTTGGAAGACTCCCGACGGAGGGTGAGGCGGACTTCGGTGCTCGGGTGAACCGTCATCTGGCCGTGGATCTCAGCAGCACCAATCCGATCATGCAGAGCTCCGCCGCCGAATCCGACGTGCTCGGCCTGACGAACTTTGGTCTGTTCTCATTCGACCGCCATCTCGAACCATTTGCCGCCGCCGAGACGGTCGAGAAGTGGCAGACAAGCGTCGATGCCATGCTCGACAAGGTGATTCTCCGAGACGACCTCGTCTGGAGCGACGGCACCCCGATTACCGCCCATGACGTCGCCTTCAGCTTCAAGGTGATCATGGACGACCGGGTGCCCGTGCCGGCAGTTCGCAGTGGCACCGACCAACTCCGGTGCGTGCATGCCTACGATGACCGCACGGTCGTCTTCTTCCACAAGGCGCCGCTCGCGACGAACGTCTGGAACATCAACTTCCCCGTCATCCCGAAGCATGTCTACGACGACACATGGGAAGCCGATCCGACGCTCAAAGACAGCCCACAGCATGTCGAGCTCGAAGCCAAGCCGATCGCCGGCGGGCCCTACGAGATCGTGAAGCGGATTCGCGGTCAGGAGATTCTCCTTCGCGCCCGTGACGATTGGCATACGGTTGACGGAAAGAAGGTTCGAGACGTTCCGTTCTTCAAGGAGATCCGCTTCCGGATCATCGAAGACCCAAACACCGGCCTTCTCGCGCTCAAGAAGGGCGAAATCGACGAGATGGCCCTCACGCCGGAGCAGTGGAAGACCCAGACGACGAGCGACGACTACTACGCTCGCAATACGAAGGCGACGGCGACGGAATGGGTTTCGTTCCACTTCGCCTGGAACACGAAGAGCCCCTACTTCTCCGACCGCCGCGTGCGCCGTGCGATGGGCCATGCCTTCGACCACGAGCGAATGCTCGAGACAACCTGTCACGGCCTCTACAGCCCGGGCACCGGAATCTTCCATCCCACCGCCTGGATGGCCACGAAGAAGCCGATCGAGCCTTACCGGCAGGATCTCGACAGGGCCGAAGCGCTCCTCGACGAAGCGGGATGGGTGGACCACGACAACGACGGAATTCGCGATCGCGAGATCGATGGGCGGAGCCTCCCTTTTGAGTTCACGGTGCTCTGCTCCCAGCAGCCGATGGCGCTCGAGATCTGCACGCTCCTCCAGCAGAGTCTCGAGCGGATCGGCGTGCGCGTGAACGTCAGGCCGACGGAGTTCACCGTCCTCCAGCAGAAGCAGCTCGACAAGGATTTTGACGCGGCCTTCGGAGGATGGAGCGCCGGAAGCGACCCCGATACCTCGTCGAACATCTGGGCCACCGGCGAAGGGCGGAATTTCGGGAGCTATTCAAACCCCGAAATCGACAAGCTCTTCGCCGAGGGGCGAACCGAGCTCGATCGCTCCCGCCGCGCCGAGAAGTATGCCCGCATCCAAGAGATTCTCTGGGAGGATCAGCCCTACACCTGGCTCTACTGGCGAAACTCGTTCTACGGCTTCTCGAAGGATCTTCGCGGCTATGTCTTCAGCCCGCGTGGGCCATATCACTACGGGCCTGGCTTCGGGAGCCTCTGGAAACCGACGCCATGATCCACTACCTCCTGCGTCGGCTGGCGCTGGGGCTGGTGACGCTCTTGTTGATCACGTTCCTCGTCTACGCTCTTATTCGTGCGATCCCCGGCACGCCGCTGACCGCTGCCGTCGCGCAGACCGACCCGAGCCGCCGGCTCAATCCAGCGGACCTCGAGCGGATGAATGCCGCCTACGGCCTCGACAAGCCGTGGTATCAGGCGTATTTCCTATGGCTTTCGAATGTCGCGCGCGGCGACCTTGGCCGGAGTATCTCCCGCAAGGCCCCCGTCACGCAGCTCATTGGTGAGCGCATCGGCCCCACGCTCGCCCTCTCAGGCAGCAGCCTCCTCTTGGCCTGGGCCCTCGCGATCCCGCTCGGCCTCTACACCGCCGCGCGGAGTGGGAAGCCAGACGAGCGTGCCGTGAACCTCGTGCTCTACATGCTTTATTCGGTCCCCACGTTCGTGGCGGCGCTCGCGCTTCAGATCACGTTCTCGATCTGGTCGGAAGGAAAGCTTTGGGAGCTCCCGCTCTTTGGCATGACGAGCGGCGAGGCTCATGAGACGACCATCGCCTGGCTCGCCGACGTGGGGTGGCACTCGATCCTCCCCCTGGCGTGCATGACGTACGGTGGTCTCGCTTGGGATGCACGGTTCATCAATACGAACCTCCAGGAAGTGCTCCGGCAGGACTATATCCGCACCGCCCGGGCCAAGGGGGCTGGATCGTTCCGGGTGCTCGGGCACCACGCCTTTCGAAATACGCTCATTCCAGTCGTGACCCTGCTGGGTCTCTCGCTGCCGGCTCTCCTGGGCGGCTCCGTCATCATCGAACAGATTTTCACCTGGCCCGGCATGGGACGGCTCTTCTTCGAGAGCCTCCGTGAACGCGACTACCCGACGATCATGGGGCTGACGCTCGTGTTCAGTCTGCTGACGCTCGCCGGTCAATTGCTCGCCGACATTCTCTATGCCTTGGTTGACCCACGCGTGAGCCTCGAGTGATCACTCGGAAGGACCCCACCGCCGTCGCACGCGACAAACCTCCGCGCGGTTTTTGGGGAGAGGCCTGGGGCCGCTTCCGGCGGATGCCGCTGGCGATGGCGGCCCTTCTTTTCGTGTGCTTTCTCGCCGTCGTAGCCCTTTTCGCTCCGGCGATCGCCGGCACGAAGCCTGTCGTCTGTCGCTACAAGGGGTCGATCTACGTCCCGTGCCTGGCCTACTTCAACCGTGACTGGGAGCCGGTGGTCTTCGCGACCGACAAGTTTCGCGGCGAGTATCCGCAGAATCTCCGCGACAAGGATCCCGAGAGCTGGGCGATCTGGCCGCTCGTGTTCCAGGATCCTTACCGCGCCGTCCGCGCCGATGAGTGGCCTGGCCTTCCTGCCAACCCGACGCACGAGAACGGCCGACCAAATTCCCGCAACCTCTTCGGTACGAACCAGGAAGGCATCGACGTCTTCGCCAAGATGGTCCACGGCACGCTCGTGGCGCTCTTGGTCGGGTTTGTCTCGATGGGCATCGCGGCGACAATCGGGATCACCCTTGGGGCGATTGCCGGTTACTTCGGCGGCGTCGTGGACATGGCCATCAGTCGCGTGACGGAGGTCGTCATGTGCATCCCCACGCTCATCCTCATTCTCGCGCTTCTAGCCATCGTCGAGAAACCGACGATCTGGAAGATGATGGCGGTGCTCGGCTTCACCGGATGGACGGGCATCTCACGGCTCATGCGGGCTGAGTTTCTGAGGCTCAGGTCGGCAGAGTTCGTGACGGCCGCCAGGGCGCTGGGAGCTGGACCGGGTCGCATCATTTTTCGCCATGTGCTCCCCAATGCCCTGGCCCCGGTCGTGGTGCCGATCACCTTCGGGATCGCGGCGGCGATCCTCACGGAGAGTGGCCTGTCGTTTCTGGGCTTCGGCCAGCCGCCGCCATCGGCAAGCTGGGGCTCCCTGCTCAACAATGCCCGCTCCAATCTCCAGATGTGGTGGCTCGTCTTCTTTCCAGGCACGGCGATCTTCCTCACGGTGTTGGCCTTCAACCTCATCGGCGAAGGGCTGCAGAAGGCGACGGATCCCCGGCTCCGTGAGGCGCGGAAATGAGCGCCTCAGGCCCGCTCCTCGACATCCAGAACCTCGTCACGGCGTTTCACACGCCGGAGGGTCGCGTGCCGGCCGTGGATGGCGTGTCGATTTCGCTCCATCGAGGGCAGGCGCTTGGCCTCGTCGGCGAGAGCGGCTGCGGCAAGAGCGTGACCGCGATGAGCGTGCTGGGGCTCGTCGCGTCTCCCGGCCGCATTGAGCAGGGGACGATCCGTCTGGAAATCGATGGCAAGGCGGTGGACCTTGTCGGCCTTTCCGAACGACGGCTGCGGCAGGTCCGTGGGGCCAGAGTCGGCATGATCTTTCAGGAGCCGATGACGAGTCTCAATCCGGTTTTCACGATCGGCAATCAGATCGTCGAGGCGGTTCGGCTTCATCGAACCGTATCGCGAGCGGCGGCCCGCACGCGGGCGCTCGAGCTCTTGAAGCTCGTGCGGATTGCCGACCCCGAGCGGCGGCTCGACGACTATCCCCACCAGCTCTCCGGCGGCATGCGGCAGCGGGCGATGATCGCGATGGCGCTTGCCTGCGAGCCCGATCTCTTGATTGCTGACGAGCCGACGACGGCTCTCGACGTCACGATCCAGGCACAGATTCTGGAACTGCTTGCCGACCTTCGCCGCCGGCTGGGTATGGCGATCCTCCTCATCACGCACGATCTCGGCGTCGTTGCTGAGACCTGCGATGAAGTCGCCGTGATGTACGCCGGCAAGATCGTGGAGCGGGCCGCCGCCGCCACGCTCTTCGCGACGCCGCTGCATCCGTACACGATCGGTCTACTCGCCGCGCGGCCCGAACACCGCTCGGGGTCCGGTAAACCGCTTGCGGCAATTCCGGGCATGGTGCCGCCGCCAACCCAGTTTCCCACGGGCTGCCGGTTTCATCCGCGGTGTGCGTTTACCCGCGCGACGCGGTGTTCCGCGGAGCTGCCTGACCTTCGCGCCCTCGGTGACGACCATTTCGTCCGCTGCCACTATGCCGGTGAGCTCGGCCCGCCTGCCACCGAGGCGACGTCGCCATGACGAACACGCGTGAACCGCTGCTTGCCGTCACGGGGCTCCAGACGCATTTTCCGATCCGCCGCGGCGTCTTGCGGCGAACGGTTGGCGCCGTGCGGGCCGTGGATGGTGTGTCGTTCACGCTCGATCGTGGTCGCACGCTTGGCCTCGTGGGCGAAAGCGGCTGTGGCAAGACAACGGTGGGCCGCAGCATTCTCAGGCTCGTCGAGCCGACAGCCGGCGCGATCCGGTTTGCCGGCCATGACCTGCGGAACATGTCGCAGCAAGCCCTCAGGCCCCTGCGTCGCCGCATCCAGATCGTGTTTCAAGATCCCTACGGCTCGCTCAATCCGCGGATGACGGTGCGGGCCATCCTCGAAGAAGGGCTTTTGATTCACCGGCTTGGCGACGCACACGAGCGGTTGCGGCGGATGACGACGGCTCTCGAGCGAACGGGCATGGCCGCCGCGGCGCTTGCCCGCTATCCCCACGAGTTTTCCGGTGGGCAGCGACAGCGGATCGCCATCGCCCGGGCGCTCGTGCTCGAGCCCGAACTGCTCGTGCTCGACGAACCGATCTCGGCGCTCGATGTCTCGATCCAGGCCCAGGTGGTAAACCTTCTGGTCGAGCTTCGCCGCGAGCTGGGTCTCACCTACCTCTTCATCTCGCACGACCTCTCGGTCGTGGAATACATCTCCGACGATGTGGCGGTGATGTATCTCGGTCGGCTCGTCGAGAAGGCGCCGGCGGCGGAGCTCTACGCCGCGCCGCTTCATCCCTACACCCACGCACTCTTCTCGGCCGTGCCGAGCGTCGATCCGGCTCGCCGTCGAGGACGCATCATCCTGCCAGGCGATGTGCCAAGCCCCGCCAATCCTCCGCGTGGCTGCCACTTTCATCCCCGCTGCCCGCTGGCTGAGAGTGTCTGCCGCGAGATCGATCCACCGGCTGCGACCATCGGCGATCATGTGGTTCACTGCCACGTCGTGGCCCGCGAGCTGGCCACGGGCGAGGCCCCGGAGGCCGCGAAGCGAATAGCCGCGGCGCTGGCCATCACGACGACCTGACAGCCGGTGGCATTGCGATTTGCGGCGCGGGTAGAATAGTTGGATGTGGACGTCGTGGCGATCGCGGTGCAGAAAGTCTTCAGGGAGACGATGCGTCATGTGCTGGAGAGGCTGCGGGATCATGGCGGTGGTCGCCGTTGCGGCAGCGGCGTCTGCCCAGGAGATCAAGTCTGGCCGAAGCGGCGGGCTTCTCCCCACGCCAACGATCGGGCTTTCCCGTGAGGAGCTTGTTCGAAGCTGGGATCTCGATCGCGATGGCACGATCAGCAAGTCGGAGGCCGAGCTTGCCCGCTCCCGAATGCAGCGGCAGCGGCTCGAGATTCAGTTTGGATCCGGCCTCGATCCGCTCACCGGACGGCCCCGCCGTGTCGAGCCCCCGACCGACAAGGCTGATGCCGATAACGAATTTTCCTACCGACTCCCGCCTGAGCTCCCGCAGGCTCCGCCACCGACCGCGAACACCTCCACGAGAAGTGGCGAGCCCAGCCCGATCACGCGGCCCAAGTCACTCGCCGAGCTTGTAGCGCCGCCTGACTCGGCCCCATCGCTGCCGCGCTCGCCGGGTGGATCGGGCGATCCGACATCCGGGTCTGCCACGCCGCCCGTCAATCGATCGAGCCGAGCATCATGGCTGCCACCAGCACCGACTTCATCCACCGGTGTCGGGGGACCGAGAGCAGGCGCGCCGGCAGCGGTGTCCGGATACGGGGCAATTGGCTCGTCGGATCTCAACGCCGGCCGCCCGAGGGTGATCGAGCAGCATGGCCAGAACGCGGCTCGAAGCGGCGGTCGAGCTGGGCAACGGCTCCCTCCAACTACCTTGCCCCCAGGCCGCACGGGGGCGCTCATCCTGCCTGGGCAAACGTCACCGAAGCTCACGCCGCTCGTGCCCACGCCGCCGCCACCACCGCGCTATTTGCCTCCGCGAGTCACTGCTGAAGACATCGGCGGCTACCGCCCGTGAGCGACGAATGACCGAGGGAGCTTTGAAAGATCCGTTCATGGTTTCCCGTCGCAGCGCGACCGGAATGTGCCGGTGAAAATCGGTGAATGGACACCTCACACCCCAACCATCGCCTGCCGCCCGGGCCGATCCTCATGGTGGCGGATAACGAGGCGATTGCCCGCGGCGCCCTTGCGTGGGCCGCGGCCTGCACGCATGAAGGCCGCCTTCACCGCGTCCGCCTGGCCGGCCCGTCAGCCCCCGCTGCCATCGCTGCGGAGGCAACGCACCTTGGCGCCGCTGCTATTCTCTGGGCTGGTGCTCCCGAGGTCCGCGCACTCGCCGCCGCGGCAGCGCGGGAAGCCGGTATTCCCCTCCTCGGAGAGGATGCTTTGGCAACCCGCCACGCCTAGGCGAGCCGTCGGCGATTCACCATGCTCGGCACACGCTCCAGGAACCCCTCGCTCATGCGATGCTCTCTGCTCGACTCAGCCAGGCTGCCACTCGTCGCGCTCGTGATCGCGCTCGTGATCGTCGCGTCCCTCCCGCTGCGACTGACTGCCGACGAGGGGCTGTTTGTGCCGGCGACAGACGGAGTCACGACCGCTTTCGTGGGGCCAGGCATTCCGGATGACTTTGATGCCACCCGTCTGGCGATTGCCGACGTTCGGAAGTCGAGCGGTCGCGCGTATCGCGTGGTGGTGGTGAAGGCGTCGGGCATCGACGGGGGCGCCGCGTCGCTTCTCCCGCGGATCGTGGACCGTTGGTGGGAGGCTCGCGACACGAACCAATTCGATCCGGCTGCCGACATCACGATCGTGCTCGACATCGGTGACCGCTCCGTGGCGATGGATGTGCCGCCATCGGTGCTTTCGAAGGCGGGCCTGGATCTTCGAACGCTCGAGCGAGAGGTCATCGACAACGTCTTCGTGCCGCGAGCCAAAGACATGCGATATGCCGAAGGCCTTGCCGAGATGGTCACCGCGACTGATCGGGCGCTCACGACAGGGATCGCCGACCGCGCGCGAGCTGCCGAGGCGGCGCGCATCTTCCGCACCCGTACGCTCCCGACGGCGGCTGCCTCGCTCCTGGCGGCCGGCATCATTGGGGGCTTTGGAATCCAGCGCTTGCGGCATGCCACGCGACGTACGGCGGCCGGCCACAAGCTCGCCGCCTTCAAGCAGGATGTCGTGGCCCTTTCCGACATGCTTGACGCCTCCCAAGAACGCCATCGGATGCTGCCCCACACCGACCCGGATTTTCAGACGCCGATGCGGGGCATGACACGCGATACGTACGACGCTGTCCAAGACGCGATCCGCCGCTACCGCGAACGGTGGCTATCGCTCATGGAGGTGTGGGACAAGGCCCAGGAGCGGCTGGCGTCGGAGTGGTTTTTGGGGACGGCGGCAAGTGATGCGGTGATCACGATGCTCGATGCCGCCGAGGCCAGGCCGCCGCTCGACGAGGTTTCAGCTGCGTGCCGTGGTCCGCTCGACTCCCTCGAAAACGCTCACGAGACAGCGCGGGGGCTTGCGACCGATCTTCAAGGCGACATGACACACGCTCGCGAGCGGCTCGATGGCCTCGCGCGGCGGGGCCGATTGGCCGCGGCGTTTGAGCCGGTGGTCGCCGATGCGGCCCGCGCGGCCGAGCGCGCCGCCGCCGACGTGGAGCCCGATCCGGTTGCTGCGAGGGGTCGGCTCGAAGCCGCCCGCGGGAAGCTCGGCGAGCTTGCCACCCGGCTCGATGGCCTTGAGGCCACCGATGACCGTCGTGGTCATGTCGCGGGCCGTATCGACGAGGTTCGAAGCCGCGTCGCCGCGCGGCGTGCTGAAGGCTGGCTGCTCACTGAGCCAGGGGCCGATCCCGAGCCACGTCTGGCGACAGCCGATTCGGAGGCCGATCTCGCAGGCCGTCTGCTCGACGCCGCGGACACGGAGACCGCGGCCATGCACCTGGGCAGCGCCGAGGAAGCGATTGCCGAGGCCGCGACCCTGCTCGAAACGGTGGCCGTCGCACGGGCCCGCGCCGAAGAACTTCTCCCGGCGCTCGCTGCCAGGCTCGACGCAGTGGCCGCCACGCAACCGCAAGCCGGCGCCGACCTCAGCCATTTGGCGGAGCGCTACGCCCATTCCGCGTGGGGCGACGTGGCTGACAACGCCGCGAAGGCCCACGAAGGGACCGACCGCGGCCGGCGGCTCGTGGAAGAAGCCCATGCCGCAGCCGATCCCGCGCGACAACATTTCTTCCGTGCCGTCGCGGCGCTCGAAGAGGCGGAACGACAGGCGACCTGGGCTGCGGCATGCGTCGCGGCGATTCATGATCGGCGAGCCGAGCTGGATGGCCTCGCGCGTGAGCTCCCTGAACGGCTCCAGGCAAGCCGTAATGCCGCAAGGGCTCTGGCCGTCACGCTCGAGCGGCAGCGAACCGACCGGCCGCGGGCCCATGAACGCTTTCGCGAGGCGGAGCGGCTCGTGGAACGAGCGAGCGACCTCCTTCGAGTTTCGCAGCCCGACCCACGAGAGATCGACCGTATCATCGACGCCGCTGGCCTGGCGATCGCCCGCGGCGAGGAGCTTGCCGCGGAGGACGAACGGCTCGCGCAGCAGGCCACGGCCGACAGTGACGAGGCCGACGGAGTCCTTCGTCGCGCCGCGGCATGGTATGACGAGGGTGTTCGGGCCGACGTGCGGTCGGCAAAAGCCGCCCTCGATGCAGCCCGCAGGTTTCTTGCGCAGTCTCGGTATGAAGATGCGATTCGCGCGGCAGCCGATGCCTCGCAGCAGGCCCGGCTCGCCTATGCGACGGCAACTGCCGAGGCTGAGCGTCGGCGAGAGCGCCGCGAGGCCGAGCGGCGTAGACGCCAGATGGAAGAGTCATATTCCAACATGACGCGTGGTGCAGGCCCCTGGGTCATCAACCTTCCAACAGGCCCGTTCACTGGCCCTGAGCCCTGGCGTTCGAGCACGTCTACGACGCAGGCCCCGGTTGCCGACCGCACCACCCGGTCCGCGAAATCCGGCTGGACCCGCGACATCGCCACCGGCCGTTGGTAACCGCACACGAAGCGATCGCGTGGTCCATTGCCACCGCGAATGTCGCCGGGACTGAAGCTGCGTGGAGGGTTTCGGGCTGGAGAGCACTCGGGCAGGGAAGGGCTTTCGGCGATGTGTTGCCAAGAAGGCGGCGATCGCGATAATTCTGGGCGTCAGCTTGGGCAATGGGAACGGTCACCCACGGGAACGGAGTGCGCGCAGGCTAACCCTTGGCTGTTCTGGGGTTTGCGGTGGGTGGCTCCCGAACATGGATGACACCAGCCACCACCCAATGGCCTCCTGCATCAACGGACCGTCAACCGCTTCAAGCCACGCCGAGTGCCGAAACACTTAGAACAGCCGCGGGATCCAGCAATTCCAGCGCATGCTTTTCATCAGCCTCAACATCCTATCGAAGCGTCCCAGACCCAGATCCTCCTCCACAACCCGCCCAGAATCCTGCTCGGCGCTTTCGCTCCGTTGGTCCAGTGCCCCCCAATCACATGCCGCCTCCATGCATGGTTGCTCGGCTTTCCGAGGCGCTATTCGGTGCGATCCGTGGAGCGGGCGTGCGGCAATGCACGCCGCGGAGAGGCTGTGGATCGACTCTTCCGCCGGCTGGTCCTCGCGGGCATGCGGCTGTTTGCCGTGAGGCTGCGGAGCCTCATCCCAGTTCTGCGTGCCTTCTTGGGCAGATTCCGAAATCTCTGGCTGCCGCATCTCCTGCCAGTCGAGCAAGACGGGCTTTGGTCTGTCCAAGCGTGCGCGTTGCCGCTCTCTCAACGCCGGCTTGCGACCGCTCTCAGGATCGGAGGCCGGCCCCAGCAGACGGTCCAGAGGACTGATCACGTGAATATCCTGCCGGTTGAGCACGTGCAAATAAATCATCGTCGTCTTCACGTCGTTGTGGCCGAGCAATTCCTGCACCGTGCGAATGTCAGCTCCATCCATCAACAAGTGGGTTGCGAACGAATGCCTGAACGTGTGCGAGGTAATCAGCTTGCGAATCCCTGCCTGCTCGACCGCCCGCGCCAGGTGTGATGGAAAAGTGCTCTTGTGCAGGTGGTGCCGGTGCATTTTTCCCGTGCGCGGATCTCGCGAAATCCGCTCCGACGCGAAGACGTATTGCCACTTGAATTGCCGGTGAGCATTTGGATATTTCACACTCAGCGCGTGGGGCAGCCACACCGACGCCTTCCCCTCCTCCAAGTCGCGGTCGTGCAGCGCGAGCCGCCGCTGGATCAGCCGTTTCAGCGACTCGAGCAATTGCTTGGGAAACGGAGTAATCCGGTCCTTTTTCCCCTTGCCACGTCGCACGATGATCTGCATTTGGTCGAAATCAATGTCCTTGATCCGCAACTGCAAGCACTCGCTCAATCGCAGGCCCGCCCCATACAACACCTTCGCGATCGTCAGCGCTACGCCATCGAGCTGCGAAAGCACCGTCGCCACTTCATCCCGGCTCATCACCGTCGGGACGCGTTTCGGCTTGGTCGAACGCACCGCATCAATGCACTGCAAATCCCGCTTCAGCACGTGCGTGAACAAAAACAGCAACGCGTAATAGGCCTGATCCTGCGTCGTCTCGGCCACGTTGTCCCGCACAGCCATCTCGGTGAGATGAGCCTCGACGTCCTTTGCCGTGATCTTCTTGAACGAGGCAATAGTGTCCAGCTGCCGTTTGTCCATGAATGCCCGCACCCGCCCCACGTACGCCAGTTCGGTCGTGAATGCCCTGTGCTGTACTCGTAGAGCTCGGCGCAGTTCTTGGAGTGCCTCTGGCTCCTGCGGGTCGATCAGGCCGGGAGACTCTTCGACCTCGTCGCCGCCCGTCGTTTCCGAATGGTCTCGAGCTGCCCGCTCGCGCAGCGCATCGCGAATGTCCACCAGCTCCGGCTGGTCAGCTTTCATCACCGATCGTTGGTAATCCATCAATGCTTCGATGACTTTTAACCGCTTCCAAGCTGGTGCTCCCTTCGACTTCTGGTTCCTCAGGAACGCAATGACCTCCTCGCGACTGAACGTCCACTTCCGAGGTTCCGACACCCGGTGAAACCTCACCAGCTTGCCGAACCAGACCTGGCCCCAATCAATTTGGTCCGCCGGTTTCTCCACCTGCCCATCGCGTCGATACCTGGGGGGCCTTCCCGGGCTCGCCCCTGCTGGAGCGTAGCGATCCCTTGTCTTGCGGTAGGCCATTTCCATCTCCTCAATCTGGACGTCGCCTCAGCGAATGCAACTGCTCGGGCGGTGGTCAGGTGTACACCATTTGCCCTGGGGCGTCAAGGCCCCGGATTGACGGTTTCGGGAAAATCTGTAGAACCACGCCAGTGCCGCTGCTGGCAAACCGGTGCTAAGCACTTATCGTCCGGTTCGGTCAGAACCGGAGATAAGTGGTGGAAGCCTCGGTTCCAACCGGCAATAAGTAGGAAGCAAGCCGGTCGCCCAACCAGCGATAAGTACCGGTAGGGCGGTTATGGCCGGGCGACCATGAATAATAGAGAGTTATTTCGCAAGAGGATCGCCAGTTGCCATGTCGAGACGTGCCACCTATTTGATAGCGTTAGCAGTGGTGTCACTCGTCGCGCTGGCGTCCTGCGATCGCGGTACTGACAAGGCGGGCAACATGACCAACGATAAGTCCGATGACCTTCAGCCCGAATCAGACGATGAACCTTTTGTTCTCGGTCAACAGCTCGCCGATGCACACGAGGCAGAAACGAGGTGGAAAGAGACGGCGGGCGGCGACAGCTCGCCACTACCTGACACTGAGTACAAGTTTTGGCGCGGCGACCTCAGTCTGATCCACCCAACGCCCAATGATCTCGACGGTAAAATCCGAGAGGTTTGCAGACAATACGCACTATCAAATGCAGATGAGCGTTCCAAGATCAGACACTCGATCAGAATGGATCAGTTCTACACATTGATGAACTTCGCCAAGCGTTCCGCTGTGTTTGACCTTAACGAACCCAATGCCAATCTTGTCGCTGATGGCCTGACCGCCCTTGCGATGATTGAACAAGAGCGCGTTGACGTTCGCGATATTGTGATGTGCCTTGGCCTCCTGCACCACGCAGCCAACAAAGCCGGTCGCAACGCTGACGAATTGTTTCGCACCGCCGCGAAAATGGCTGAGCCGAAAGTTGCTGGATTATTGGTAGATTTCACGGAGCAAACACCGGAATATCGCAGCCTCCGTGAGTCGTGGGGATACGACGAAGTACAAACGAATGATGGAATCGGGTTCATTGGGTGGGGATTCGACGATTACAACCCAAGCATTGATCTAAAGCCGACGATCATCGACATATCGCAACTCATAGCATCCGATAACTACCAGCCGAGTCAGATCGAAGTAGCAACAGAACTTCCCGACGTTTGGTTGGGCGGTCAAGATAGTCCCGCAAGTAAACGGGCATTCTCAGGCATTCAAGGTGGCGCAACCGTTTCGGCAAGTCTCCATCCAGAAAAACACGCCGAACACTATAGCCAACAATTCACTGTGTTCCTCGTGGAAACGGCGAATGAGTCAGATGCTCAAACGCTTTACGAAGTGGCCGCGGCCAACAAGTCCATAAACCATTGCAGACTTGCGTTGGCACGATCACGTCTGTTCTGCCTTGTCGTGGCAAGGTCGTTCGTGGATGGTGTTGACGCATACGAGACCAACGAATCGCTGATGCGTTTCTGCAATGGTCTTGCTGCCATTCTCGAGCGTCACACGGGAATCGAGAAAGCGAAATAACAATCCGTTGCACACGGAGCCGCGGGCCGCGCGGTTTTTGAAATCAACGTCGTTCGCCGCGGCCCGGTGAACGGTGACGTTATCCCACACAAGCCGCACAATGAAATATGCCGCCGCCGCGATTGCGATCATTGCCCTGCTTGCCGTCGTCGGCGTCATCGCATACCGATTCTTCAAACCTCGCAACCAAGATACCGGCGGGTTCCGCGACTGGGTAAAAAAACCCGACTACAAACAGGCCGCTGCTAACTATTTCGCCGCGCGGGAAGCGCTGGAAGTCCCCGATGACATCTCGGATGACGAGATTCAGCAAATGGTTGATCGTCTTTTCGTCCAAAAGGACGAAGACTTCAACTTTGACCGCCTCAAGCTCGTCGGCATAAAGGCCGTTCCGATGCTAATCGGGGCGCTTGAGAATCCAAAGACCGCTTTGACGCAATTCGGTGAGGGTGGTCACTCTCTCGACGCCAAATCACCTTTCGAACGTATCGTCGATCTTCTGAAACCGCTCGGACCGGCCGGCGCCGCGCTGCCACTTGCCAAGTACATCGACCACGAAGACGATCACTTCCGCAAACATGCGGCCATAGCGATTGGCAACATCGGCAATTCGGAATGCATCACTCTTATGCTGAAGGCATTAAACGATGACGACGACTATGTTCGATCGTACGCGATGATGGGTATCGAACGTGGAATGGAGGCCGAACGATGTACTGAAGGTTTCCTCAATGCAATGTTTCCCGCGCTAACAAAACTACTGAATCGCGCTGACGGCTCCATCAGCGGCACGGCACCAGAACTGTTGCTCGCTATTGACAATGATCGAGCGAAGCCTGTGCTCTTGTCGCCGGAGTATTTCAGCGTCGAAAACGACGAGGTCCACTACATCATCCGAGCACTGAATGCAGCAGGTCAGAAAATTCCACATGATACGCTTTTGCCATTCCTCAAGACCGTTAAACCGTTCGTGGACAAATACCCTCATGATTACGACTATGCCGAAGCACTCATGGCTTACTCGCACAACCCTGATGCCTCAGCGGAAGAAGTTTTTCGCGCCGAATTGAAGTCATCGAACGAGAAGGTCCAAGAAGCCGCAGCAGAAGCACTGGCGGTTCTATCTGGCGTTTCCAACGCTCGTGAGATCGTCTTCGACGCTTTGGACAATAAAGGGTTCGATCCGTTGTCGCCGCCTCAAAAGCACTACTACGCCGTCTTCATTTACGATGCCGAAATCAACAATGGTGGTCACTCACAATACTTCGCAAATTCTTCTGGTGATCACTGGAAATCGGCGCTCGAAGGCTTAACTGCAATTGGTGCTATTACGCGTGCAAAGATACTGCGTGAAGCTACTTCCTTGTTCGGGACTGGGGGTCCATCCATAGGTAATGATCCCCGCCATCGCCAACTAGCGAGCTTCTCCAAGCAACAGGATAAATTGCTTGACGAACTGGACAACACGTACTACTCGTCCGACGAAAACATTGAGGCTCTGCTCGCCCAGTACGCGCTGAAGAACAAGGAACACTTTACCGCACAAAAGTGAGGGATAACAATCCGTTGCACACGGAGCCGCGGGCCGCGCGGTTTCTGAAAATCGACGTCGTTCGCCGCGGCCCGGTGAACGGTGCCGTTATTCGACAAAATCAATGATCGACATCCCGAAAATCCGATCGACGCTTCCGCACTGGCTGGATACCTGCGAACCTGCAACGGATGCGTCCATTAATGAATTGGTAGCGGCCGCGACATTCTCGCTCCCAACGGGCTACGTCGCACTCTTACGTCTAACTGATGGCGGAGAGACGTTCCTCGGGAAAGACGACTCTGATGACGGTTCGTATCTAGTTCTGTGGCCGTCCACGGACGTGCTGGCCCTCAACACCGAACATGACATTCCAACCTACGCGCCGAGCCACTTTGCGTTTGGCACTAATGGTGGTGGTGAAATTTTTGCATTCAACAAACGACGGAATGACGACGCTGTATTTATGCTGCCCTCTATCGGACTTTCTGATGATGCCGGCATGCTATACCGTGATTCGTTTGCTACATTCCTTTCATTACTTCCCGAATCAAGCGAATAACAATGCCGTGAACCGGAGCGGCGAAATCGGGCGGTTTTGAAATGGACAATCTTTCGTCGCCGCCCGGTTACGGCTAGCGTTCCATTCTCAATGCGAAAAGCCGGTCAACATTACTATCAATCGTGAAAAGAAGAGCGAATGATTCAAGCTAAACCAATCGACTATAACGACGCGACCCTATTTGGAAACGATGCGGCCGAGGATGAAAACCAAGACGTTTTCAACGCATACTTTTTGCCTCGCCCCGAAGTTGATTTGTTTTGCCAAGCAACACGGCCCATCGCCATCCTTCGCGCTTATCGAGGCGAAGGTAAATCCGCAATTATTCGGCACGTTCATCAGCTGAACATTGCGAGTGGTATTTGGTCAGTAAAGCTTACGGGCTCTGCGTTATCACCGGCAGTTGAGACAAACGATCCAAACGTCTGGAATCGAGAGTGGCAGAAGTCAATCCTACAAGCAATTGCCGCGGACGTTGGTCGTCGAATTGGAGTTGCTTGGACGGATGATGCTATGAGTCTGGTCGAAGAAGCTGAGCGAACAGGTTTCAAGCAACGGTCGCTGATCGGGTCGATTTTCTCGAGGCTTAAGGTCGACGGTCTACCTGAACTAAAGGAAAAGGTCGGTGCTTCTACGATCGGGGTAGTCCAACGTTATCTTGACGGTAAAGAACCATTTTGGTTGTTTGTTGATGACGTTGACGAGGACTTTCAAAACACAGATGTCTTTCGACAAAGAGTATCGTCTTTCTTCTCCGCTTGTCGCAGTTTATCCAATGCGGTTCCACAGATTATTGTCCGTTCGTCAATCCGGCCAAATGTATGGCGAATACTAAGAGCCCATTCGGAGTCGCTTTCAAAAGTTGACCAATACGCGATCGATTTGCAATGGGATTTCCCGGCCATTCGAAGAATGCTTGCGAAAAGAATCGAGGGTTTTCTCAAGCGGAGTAAGTCTAGCGAATTATTAGAACGGTTTAGCAACCAGAAAGGATCCGTTTGGGAAGAGTCACTATGCGACCTAATATTTGAGAATCCCATGCAGTGGGGCTATAACAAAGCGGTGCAAAAACCAACTTTTCGTCATCCGTCGCTTGTTCTCGCGACGTTGTCTCGTAATCGTCCCCGTTGGCTAGTAGAGCTTTGTCGTCTTGCAGTTAAAAAACGTTCCGTTAGCGCCAGTCATGTAATGAGTCGTGATCTAACAAGCGTTTTGCGAGAGTTTGGTAGGGAGCGAGTCGAGGATCTTGCAGCAGAGTATCGGTCTGAATGTCCTCAAGTACAGGAGATAATTAATGCTTTCGCAAATACGCAGGAAGATTTCACGACTGATCAGTTGATCAATACGATCACCAATCGAGTACTCAATGGGTTAGTGATCACTTTAGCAAGCACTGGATCTGTTACGCGGCCAATTCAAGTTGCGGCGTTTCTCTACGAGATCGGTTTCTTAACCGCTCGGCGAGAAAATGAGGACGGGACTTACACACACTATGTATTCGCGGACAAACCCGAACCGCTACACAACCGAACTAACATCGATCAGGGACTCTCCTGGGAAATCCATCCAGTTTTCCGGCAAGTACTTGGACTGCGTGACGAAACCGGAAGGATAATAGCGGGAATGGAACAAAACCATGCACCGAAGTCGCGGTCTAAGCGATTTTGACTTTAGAAACCGCACTTGCCGCGACTCGGTGATGGTGGCGTTAGGGCCATATGGAAACCGCCATGCATGACTACTTCTATGG
>ENA-ORBV01003136-ORBV01003136.1-microbial-mat-metagenome-genome-assembly--contig:-NODE-3136-length-33643-cov-8.064023_pt1 | contig 33643 bp, 41 predicted proteins | sample MGYA00237777_ERZ505514 | MGnify/ENA primary metagenome ERZ505514 (study PRJEB26160, sample SAMN06269048) | microbial mat metagenome | isolation source: Oligotrophic lake microbial mat | place... | reverse complement strand
TACCAACGTGCGCGACGCACGTTGGTAGCAGCGCATCGGGGAAAAATTGCTCTGGCTCGGTACACACACGATCAGCGCCCAGCGCGAACCGTCGTGGTTGTCCCTGGCACCGTACGATCGATTCGAACGGGGGGCGAGACGGGTTAGTATCGGCGGCATGTCGCGCCCGCTCGTCGTCTTCGACACCGAAACCGCCACGACGCGCGGCGCTCCGCATTTGCTCGAGCTCGGCGCCGTGCGGATCGAAGACGGCGAAATCACGGGGCATTTTGAGGCTTTCGTGCGCCCCCAAGTCGCCATCGACGAGTTCGCGCGCGCGATCCACGGCATCGACGACGACATGGTACGCGACGCTCGCATGGCGCCCGAGGTGATCGCGGCGTTCCTCGAATTCGCGGGCGACGATTGGCTCGTCGCACACAACGCACCGTTCGATGCGAACGTGCTCGCGTTCGAAGCGGCGCGTCACGCACTCACCTTGTCGGATGCGCCGCTTCTCGACACGGTCAAGCTGGCGCGTCGCTACTTGCCGGATTCGATCGATCACAAGCTCGAGACGTTGACCGCGCACCTCGACATCGAAGTCGACGTGCGTCACCGTGCTCTCGCGGATGCGGTGAGTTGCTGGAAGGTACTCGAAGCGTGTATCGAGCGCTTGGTCACGAGCGACTCACACTGCGTCGGGGAAGCGGTGTTCCTCGAACTGCTCGCGCGTTCCGGCGGACGGCTCACGTTGCGTTCTGCTGCACCGAAAACACCTCGGATTCCGACGCGATTGCGTCCGCTCAGCCACGCGTGTCGCGATCGAACGCAGGTGACTCTCGTCTACGTCGAAGAGGGTGCGCCCGCGCGGTTGGCCGTCGCGCCGCGCCTGTTGTTCAGGATGGGCGAGCGCGACTACCTCGAAGCCGAATGCGTGCGATCGGGAACGGTCAAGACGTATCGCCTCGATCGTGTGCGACGAATCGTGGATTGACGCAGTCTTTCGCGGCTTCGCGGTTGTCACCGTGCACGGTGCCGGATACCTTCTTTCGCCCGATTTTCCGCCGAAAGACCGCCTCATGCCGCATTCGAAAAAGCAGATCCGCAACATCGCCATCGTCGCGCACGTCGACCACGGCAAGACGACGCTCGTCGACACCATGTTCCAATTCGCGGGCACGTTCCGGAAGAACCAGCAAGTGCAAGAGCGCGCGATGGACTCGGACGCGCAAGAGCGCGAACGCGGCATCACGATCCTCGCCAAGAACACGGCGATCGACTACCACGGCTGGCGCATCAACATCGTCGACACGCCGGGACACGCCGACTTCGGCGGACAGGTCGAGCGCACGCTGCGCATGGCCGACGCGGTCTTGTTGCTCGTCGACGCGGCCGAAGGTCCGATGCCGCAGACGCGCTTCGTGTTGCGCAAGGCGTTCGAGAACGGCCTGCGCGCGCTCGTCATGATCAACAAGATCGACCGTCCGGATGCGCGCGTCAGCGCGGTGCTCGACGAAGTCTTCGAACTCTTCATCGAGCTCGGCGCGCACGACGATCAGCTCGATTTCCCGGTCGTCTACGGTTCGGGTCGCGACGGTTACGCGGTCTTGGACATGAAGGACGAGCGGACGGATCTGAAGCCGCTCTTCGACATGCTCCAAAAGCACGTGCCCGCTCCCGTGCAAGACGACGCCGGCGCCCTGCAATTCCAAGCCGCGACGCTCGACCACGACGACTTCCTCGGCCGCATCGCGATCGGTCGCGTCAAGCGCGGCACGATCAAGAACGGTCAGCGCGTCGCACTGTGTCACCCTGATCGCTCGAAGGCGACGTTGATCCCGGTCAAGGGCTTGTTCCGCTACGAGGGCCTGAATCGCGTCGCGTGCGAAGAGGTCAAGTGCGGCGACATCGCCGTCGTCGCGGGCATCGAAGAGTTCCGTATCGGCGACACGTTGTGCCCGCCCGAGCAGCAAGATCCCCTGCCGCCCATTCACATGGACGAGCCGACGATCTCGATGGAGTTCTTCGTCTCGAACTCGCCGTTCGCCGGACAAGAAGGCCAGTTCGTCACGAGCCGCCAAATCCTCGGACGCCTCGAAAAAGCGGCGTTGCGCGACGTCGCACTCGTGCTCGTCCCGCCCGATTCGTCCGAAGCGGGGGAAGGTTACGAACTCAAAGGCCGCGGCGTCATGCACCTCGGCGTGTTGATCGAAAACATGCGCCGCGAAGGGTTCGAGTTCTCGGTCGGCAAGCCGCGCGTCATCTTGAAGAAGGTCGACGGCAAGCTGTGTGAGCCGTACGAGCGCACGAGCATCGACGTGCCGACCGTCAGCGCCGGCAAGATCATCGAGTACTTCGGTCGCCGTCGCGGCGAGATGACGCACATGGAACCGTTCGAAAATTCCTCGCGCATCGAATTCCTCGTGCCTTCACGCGGTCTGATCGGCGCGCGCACCGCGTTGATGACGCTCAGCCAGGGCATGGCGATCCTGAGCCATGTTTTCGAGTGCTGGCGTCCCGACGGCGGTCCGCTGCCGATGCGTCAGAACGGCGTGCTCATCGCCGATCGTACGGGCGATTCGATTCCCTACGGCATGTTCGGTCTGCTCGACCGCGGCACGTTCTTCATCGCACCGGGTACGCCTGTCTACGAAGGCATGATCATCGGCGAGAACAACAAGGACAACGACCTCGGCGTCAACGTGTGTCGCGAGAAGAAGCTCACGAACATCCGCTCGGCCGGCAAGGACGACAACGTCAAGCTGCCGCCGCCGCACGTGATGTCGCTCGAGGAAGCGCTCGAGTACCTCGAAGACGACGAGCTCTTGGAAGTCACGCCGAAGACGTTGCGATTGCGCAAGCGCATGCTCTCCGAGATGGAGCGCAAGAAGCAGACGCGCAAGGACAACAAGGCCGCGCGCGTCTGATCGTTCCAAGGTTCTGAATGCTCGCGTTCCCGGCACGACTCACGAACGAGTCGCACCGGGAACGCCTGTTTTCAGGGTTCTTTTCTCGTCATTTCGACAAGTCGAAACCCGGGTGCGCGGCGCACAGTCGTGTGATCAGGAACTCCACTTCGGCGAGCATGTCCGCTTCCGAACTGACCATCGGGCGCAGTTCCTCGAGAAGCGCCGAGCGCAGGCTGAGTCGCGCGCGATGCAAGGCGACGTGAAACGTGGCCAGCAAGACCCCGCGCTCACGCGCCATGTCTTCGCCGGCCTGGCGAGCGTGCCCGAAAAGACCGTAGTAACCGGTCAGGATGTCGGCATCGCGCTTCGAATGGCGCCGCAGGCGATCGATCGCGTGCTCGAGGATCGCGTCGGCCCACACCAGCTCTTCCTCGTGCTCGACTTCGTTCATCGCAGTGTCCGCCACGTCGATCGTGTCGACGTCGTGCGCGATCCGCGATCCGTGGCCGCGCCTCCATTGCAGCGCATAACGGCGGATCACGCCCTGGATGTAGCAGCGAAAACGACCTTGGGTGGGATCCCAGCGCTCCAAGATCTGGCGCTTTTGGAACAGGTCGCTGAAGAAGTCGTGCACCGCTTCTTCGACGGCGGGATCGCCGCGCAAGTGCCGGCTGAGCACGCGCTGCACGGGCCCTTCGTAGCGGTGAATCAACTCGACCCACACGCGATCGCGATCGACGCGCGGCGCTCCACCGGACGCTTTGCGGATCAAACTCTGATCGGTTTCGCCGCCCCATGAATCGGCGGGCAGCGGCGCATCGCCTGCGGCAGGATCGGACACATCCATGACCATGGCGCTTTTCATTGTGACGGCTCCGTAGCTGAAGAGGAAGCGGGGTACGCCCGTGTCCGCGGACGCACCCCGCCAGGATGATGCCCGGCCGAAGTCGGAGCAGGGCTCCTCGCGCGGACGGGCGGACACCCATTCGTGGGGTGATTCGCGGCAGGTTCTGGGAAGCTCCCCCGCCGCGAAGCACCGGCATCCGTCCTTGATGTTGGACGCGCCGGCCTTACCGAGCGATCCGGTTTTTCGCGAGAAAACGCGCGAAACCCGCTGTGCTGCGTCCGAAGCGCACTCGCGCGTGAGATTCTTCCAGGTGCGCGTCGACATCCTCGAAGAGGCTCGCGAGCGCGAGTCCGGCCTCGCCGCCAGTGACCGAAATCGCAGTCGCGAGAGCGTCAGCGAGTGCTCCATCCGACGCGATCACGACCGCACGAGCCTGCGATTCGAGTCCGAGGCCGGTCTTCGAATCGATCACGTGGCTGTAGCGGCGTCCTGCGCTCTCGATCCGCTGCTCGCGGTCGCCCGACGTCGAGACGGCGCGGTGAGCGACGACCAACTCACCGTCGTCGCTCTCGAGATCGATGCGCCAACCAGTGCGACCGGGCGGCGCGGCGGAGCACACGAGATCGCCGCCCATTTCGACGAGAGCGCTCTCGATGCCGTCGCGAGTCAGGATTTCGATCGCACGCTGACACGCAAACCCTTTGGCGATCGCGCCGAAATCGAGCCGCACGTTCCGGCGTGCGAAGTGAACCGTGCGAGCCTGTGCATCGAGCTCGACGAGTTGGAATCCGACGCGCGAGCGCGCCTCGTCGACTTCGATGACGCTCGGCAAACGCTGTGTACGTCGAGCCTCGCGCCACAGAGCGACGAGCGGCGCGATCGTCGGATCGAACGCGCCGTCGGTGATCCGCGCGATATCGAGCGCACGTTTCAACACGTCGAAGAGGTCGTTCGAGACGTGCACCGGTGCGTCGGCGGCCTGCGCGACGGCGCGCGAGAGCTCACTGTCCGGGTTCCAATCGCTCAACACATGATCGAGCCGCGCGAGTTCCTCGAACACGAGTTCGGCGGAGCGTTCCGCGCTCGCGCGATCCGCCGCATGCAGTACGATGCGCGCCTCGACCCCCATGCACAGACGCGAGAATTCGAAGCGCTCGACACCGATTCTGGTCGTCGAACAGGCGGCCAGGAACACCGCGATGCCGAAGAGGACGATGGTGAGCGTGCGCGCCGGTTTCATGCTGTTTGGAGCTGTTTTCAGCTGCTTTTTCGCAAGCTGTGTGACCGAGCAGACGGCAACCGAGGCCACGAAGCAAGGGCTCGCATCGAAGACCGGTGAAGCTCAGGGCTCGGCGACGCAATGTCCGCCGAATCGAGATTCCAACGCTCGAACTGAGCCGACGCAATCTCTGCCGAATCAAGTTTCACCGTCGCATCCACCGTCCGATGAACGTTTGCAGACGACACCGGCTCTGCACCCATTCGAGCTCACCGTGCCCGGCACGACGACGAAGCTCACGTTCGTTCCGATCCCCGGTGACGCGGACACGCAGACCTACTTCCTCGCGCGGACCGAGACGACGTGGGACATGTACGACGCGTTCGTGTTCGCGATGGACAGACCAGAGACCGAGAAGGATCCGCCCGACGCGTTCGCCCGGCCGAGCAAACCGTACATTCTGATGGACCGCGGCTTCGGTCACGCTGGATTCCCCGTGATCTCGGTCAGCTATCGTGGCGCGAGCGAATTCTGTCGCTGGCTCTCTCACAAAACGGGCAAACGCATGCGCTTGCCGAGCGAGAGTGAATGGCAACGAGCAGCGGAAATGGGCTCGAAAACAGGCGTCGCGCTCAGCGATGTCGCGTGGTTCAAGGACAACAGCGAACTCGACATGCGTGCCACGACACATGCGATCGCGACGAAGAAGTCGGACGCGCTGGGTCTCTACGACATGCTCGGCAACGCATCCGAATGGACCACGAGCGCAACTGGTACAGGCGTCGCGCGCGGCGGATCCTTCCGCGACCCCGCCGCTCTTGTGACGACTAGCGCGCGCCGTCTCGACGACAAGTCGCTCAACCGCACCGATCCGCAAATTCCGCGCAGCAAGTGGTGGCTCGCCGACGGCGGCTTCATCGGGTTTCGCGTGTTGTGCGAGAACGACGCGGCGCGATGAATGGCGCCAGGATCGGCTGCCCATCGCGCTTCGAAGAGACTCCGACGATTCGACTCAAGCTAGGTAGCGCGCGACCGCTAGACTGGTGATTTGTCCCCGAAGGAGCCCCGCGTCATGACCGTCCCTCCCATGCATCGCCGCACTGTTTTGAAGGCCGGAGCAGCAACGACTGCGGCCGCCATCGTCGCTTCGAGCGCATTCGCGAAATCCTCGCGCCGACTCGACCCGATCAAAGTCGGTCTCGTCGGTTGCGGCGGACGCGGAACCGGTGCAGCGACGAATGCGCTCGACGCCGATTCGGGTGTCGTCATCACGGCGATGGGCGATTGCTTGAGCGATCGCCTCGAATCCAGTCACCAGCACTTGATCGAGAGCTATCCCGACCGCGTCGAAGTCGATCCCGACAAACGCTTCGTCGGTTTCGACGCGATCGATCGCGTGCTCGCGACCGACGTCGACGTCGTGTTGCTGGCGACTCCGCCGCATTGGCGCCCGGCTCAAGTCGCAGCTTCCGTCGCTGCCGGCAAACATGTTTTCGCCGAGAAACCGATGGCTGTCGACGCGCCGGGAGTGCGCGTGATGAACGAAGCTTGCAAGCTCGCGCGCGAAAAGAAGCTCTCCGTCGTGAGCGGTTTCTGCTGGCGTTCGTCGAAGCCGGAACGCGAGACCTACCAACGCATCAACGATGGCGCGCTGGGAACGATTCGCGCGGTGTACGCGATCTACAACGGTTCGCCGAACGGTTTCATCGACCGCAAGCCGGGTGCGTCCGACATGGAGCACCAGATCCGCAACTGGTACCACTACCTCTGGCTCGGCGGTGATCACATCGTCGAGCAGGCGTGCCACTCGGTCGACAAGATCAACTGGGCGATGAACAACGAAACGCCGTTGCGCTGTTGGGCCGTTGGCGGTCGCGCGCAACGCAGCGACGTTCATCCGGGCAACATCTACGATCACTTCAGCGTCACGTACGAATACAGCGGCGATCGTCGCGCGTACTTGATGGCGCGTCAGTGGGAAAATTGTCCGACCGACAACAGCGACTGGGTCTACGGCGAAAAGGGCGTGTCGCGCATCAACGGCTGGGCGGCCGAACACTGGATCAAGGGTGAGAAGACTTGGAAATACGAGGCTCCTGCAGAAGACGTCGGGCTCATGTACGTGCACGAGCACGAGGAGTTCTTCGCCGGTATTCGCAGTGGAAAACACCGCTTCGACGGCGACTGGATGACGAACAGCACGCTCATGTCGATCATGGGTCGCATGGCGGCGTACACGGGGCAAGCCGTCACTTGGGAACAAGCGCTCGCATCGGTCGAGCGCCTGGGCCCGACTGGATACGCGATGGGCGAAGTGGCGACGAGCGTGGTTCCGCGACCCGGCCACACGAAGTTCACGTGAACTCGAGACGGTCTGCCGCGTGAGTGATTCGCGCACCGGCGTCTTCAATACGCTTCGAGCACTGTTCGTGTGGGGGGCGTGGGCGTGGCTGTCAGTGGGGCTCGTCCGGTTCATTCTGACGTACGCCTCGCGCGTGCCGATGCGCGACGACTTGGAGCTCGTCCCATTCGTCCTCCCGAGTTCCGAAGTCGCGTGGGGCCATTTGTGGTCGCTGCACAACGAACACCGCGTGCCGCTGCCGAAACTCGTCGCCGCCGGATTGTTCGACGCTTTCGACGACGTGCGCGCACCGATGATCTTGAATGCCGTGCTGCTGTCGTTGCTCGCGGCCGCCATGATGTGGACCGCGCGCAAGATCCGCGGCTCGACAGCGCTCGTCGACGTCGTTTTTCCGTTCTTGTGGCTCTCCACGGGCAACGCCGAAAACCTGTTGATGGCGTTTCAGTTGGCGCTCGTGCTGCCGACGGTCCTCGTCTGCACGATGATGCTCGTCGTCGTGCGTCGGGAGCGCGAGGACTTCTCCGTCGGCGAAGCGCTCGTTCTCGTCGCGTGTCTCGCCGCGCTGCCGTTGTGCGGCGGCCCCGGCATCACGCAATGGCCTGCTTTTGCGCTCGGAATCGCTCTCGCGACGTGGTGGACGAGGCGTCCGTTCGGCGCACGAATCGCCTTCGGCGTAGGACTCGTCCTCGCCATCGGCATCGTCGCGGCGTACCTCGTCGGCTACGAACGTCCACCGACCGAAACACCGGCGCACGACGTCGCACGCACGCTGTCGACTGCGTGGCGCGTCATCGCATCGGCGTTCGGACCGGCGGGCGCGACGTGGTGGCCGCTCTCCGGTTTGGCGTGCGCGGCGATGGCGCTCGTCACGTTCGTCATCTCCATACGAGCCTGGCGCGAGCGCGTCTCCGAGCGTCCTCGCATCGTCGCCATCCTCGCCGTGTTCGCGGCCGTCGCCACACTCGCACTCGCGATCGGTTGGAGTCGCGGAGGCAGCGGCGCGGAAGTCGGTTCCGCCGTTCGATACGTCACGTTGCCCGGTCCGTGGATCGCGGCGACTTTCTTCGCGTGCCTGCTCTACGGCGATCGAGTGACGCGCGTCGCCGTTCCCGGCGCGCTCGCGCTGATTCTGGCAGCAGCACACTGGACGCAGAACAAGTCGTTCGGCCGCAGTTATGGCGCGATGTACTCGAACACCGGCCGCGAGTTCGAGCACGATCTTCTCAGTCGATTGCCCGTGCAGCGCGTCGTCACCAAGTGGACCGAGCGCACCTACCCCAATCGCCAACGACTTTTCCGATTGACCGGCTTCATGGCGCGAGCACGCGTCGCCCCTTTCGACGCGTGCGACGACGCGACGCGGCGCAAGTACGCTGAATCGATTTTCGATCTCGCACCCGCAGCGATCCAAGCGCCGGCCCAGGTGATGCGTCGATTCTTCGACGAGCTGTGCGACGTACTCGCCGTGCCGACGGACAGCAAACTGTTCTTCGAGGTGCCGACGAGCGCGCATTCCTTCCAAGGCGTGTTCGGCGTTCCGCCGATCTGGGTGCAGCGCGGTACGACGAAAGGCATTCGTGCGATCGTGCGGTCGGAGGCCGACGGAAGCGTGTTGTTCGATCGCACGATCGATCCCGTGAACGTCGAGCGCGAGCGCGGTCCACAAGCATTCGTCGCATATTTTCCGACAGGTTCGACGCGGCGCATCGTGCTCGAAATCGTTCAAGCCGAGGGTGCGCCGCACACATTGGACTGGGCCTATTGGGCCGACGCGTACTTCGAGTGACGCGTGCTCCTGCCTGAGCGCTGCGCAAGGTATCTTGTTCGGGCGATTTCTCGGTCCTCCCCCCGAATGGCAGCTACTTCAGAGCGAAAGATCAGCGTCGTCGTACCCGTGTACAACGAGCGCGAGAACATCGCTGCGTGCTTGCGCGGACTGTGGTCGGCGCTGCAGCACGTGCCGCACGAAATTCTCGTCTGCTACGACTTCGACGGCGACACGACGCTCGAGGGCATTCGCGAGATGGGTGACGTGCCGCCGTCGCTGCGGCTCGTGAAGAACACGCGCGGACGCGGCGCCGCCAACGCCCTGCGCTCTGGATTCGACGCGGCAGAGGGCGACGTCGTCGTCACGACGATGGGCGACTTGTCCGATCCGCCCGAGAAGATTCTCGAGATGGCCGACTTGATGCGTCGCGACAATCTCGCGGTCGTCGCCGGCTCGCGTTACATGCGCGGTGGTTCGCAGTCTGGCGGGCCGCTCTTGAAGCGCACGCTGTCGCGCTGGGCCGGCGTCTCGCTGAATTGGATCGCGGGCGTCGGCACGAAGGACGCAACGAGCAACTTTCGCGCGTACTCGAAGTCCTTCTTGAAGGGCGCCTGGGACGAGGACAAGACGGGCTTCGAGATCGCGCTCGAGCTGACGGTCAAAGCGCACTTGAAGGGCGAAGGCGTCGGCGAAGTGCCATCGACGTGGACCGATCGCACTGCGGGCGAGAGCCGTTTTCGCCTGTGGAAATGGCTGCCGAACTACTTGCGCTGGTGGATCAAGGCCGCGTGGTGCCCGCTCGTACTCGCGCTCGTCGGCTTGTTGATGTCGATCAACCTCGTCAACTACGTCGCGACGAATTCGTCGCCGTTCCCGATGTGGGACGACCTCGAGTACGTGCCGCTGATCACACCAGACTTCCACTGGACGGTCGCCGAGTCGTGGGCGCTGCACAACGAGCACCGCATCCCGCTGCCGCGCTGGATCGGCTCGTGGATCTATGGTGCGACCCACGACATTCGCACCGTGATGTACTTCAACGCGGGGCTGCTCGTAGCTCTCGCATTCGCGATGATGCTCGTCGCACGCAAGGTGCGGGGACGATCGAGCTTGGTCGATCTCGCGTTCCCCTTCTTGTGGTTGCACACGGGCAACGCCGAGAACCTGTTGATGGGGTTCCAGATCGCGTTGACGTTGCCGACCGTCTTCGTGTCGATTGCGCTGATGATCGCGATCTCGAAAAAACGTTTCGGATTCGGCCCTTTCGAAGCGCTCGCGATCGGAGCGTGCGTGATGACGCTGCCTTTGTGCGGCGGCATGGGCATGGCGCAAGCACCCATTTTCGTCGTCGCATTGCTCGCTGCAGCCGTGTTCGCAGTGTGGCGCCGCGCACAGGGAGTGCGAGTCGGAGCAGTGTTGGCCGCCGTGTGCGCGCTGGCCACGATCGCGCTGTTCGCGCAGTACTTGCAGGGTTTCGTCTATCCGGACAATTCGCAGCGCTCGCGAGACCCGCTCTTCATCGGTGATTTTGCGACGCGTGTCGCTTCGCTCGCCTTCGGTAACGCAGGCGAGCAGTGGTGGGCCTTCTCGGGCTGGCTGATCATCGCGATCGTGGTCGCGACGACGGCGCTACTCGTCTGGGTCTGGTTCGCGAAGAAGGACGAGCGCTGGCGCGTCGGTGCGCTCCTCGTGTGCTTGGGTGCGACAGTCGCGCTCGTGCTTTCGATCGGATTCGGCAGAGCCGGCGCCGGCGAGGGCGCAGCTTTCGCGATGCGCTACATCACGCTGCCTGCGCCGATCGTTTCGACCGCAGTATTTGCGTGGATTCTGTTCGGCAATCGAACAGCGCGTTGGGCCGTGCCGGCCGTAATCGCGACGGTGCTCGGGATCGCTGCTTTCACAGTGAACCAGCGCATAGGTGCCGAGTTCGCGGTCGAACGCAAGCAGCTCGGCGACGACTTGATGGCGGAAGTGCACGCCGGCACCCCTCCCGCCTTGTTGATCGAGCGTTGGACGGGACCAGACAAGATCCACAACAACCACGGACGCCTCTACTACATCTTGCGCCAGATGGCGTTGATGAAGTTGAAGCCGTTCGACGACATGCCCGAAGAGGCTCGCGAACAATACACATGGTGGATGTTCAACATGCCGCCTTCGAAGATCGACTCGCCTGCACCCGTGTCGCGGCGAATGTTGAACGGTGTTCTCGAAACACTCGTCGTGCCGACCGGCTCTGAGATCACTTTCGACGTGCCGCTGAGTTTGACGCACTTGTCAGGAACGATCGGTGTGCCGATCGGCTGGCTGAAGTTCATGGTTTCGAGAGGCGTGCGTGTGCAAGTCTTGGTGATCCAAGGCTCGAGCAGCGAGCGCGAAGTCTTTTTCGAGCGTCGGCTCGACCCGGTGAATGTTCCCGCCGATCGCGTCGCGTTCACGTTCGACGTCGAGATCAAAACCTTGGCGCGCAAGCGACAGATCGTGCTGAGTGTGACTTGGCCCGAGGACTTGCCGGCAGATGAGCCGCGCGAGCAAGACTGGATCTTCTTCGCCGAGACCTACTTCCGCTGAACTTGGCGCTCGTCTCCCGAGCTGTGCATGGAGTTCGCCGCACTTCGTCCAGCACGAGTCAAGTTCACGATTGTCTGCCGAATCAAGTTGGAGCGTCTTCTGCGCTGTGCTTATGCGCGGCTCGGAAGAAGGGCGATCCTACAGTGACAACGGTGCTCGCGTTCCGAACCCTCGAGCCACACTCCGTCGCCACGCCCAGCTTCATTGAAACTGAAGTTTCGATTCCGACAGGGAGCCGGACTTGATCGCCGGGCCAGCACACTTGGCCGCCAGGCGCAGCTTCACCGGAACTGACGTTTCCACTCCGACATGGAGCCCCACTTGGCCGCCGGGCCAGCACACTCCGTCGCCAAGCCCACCTTCATTGAAACTGAAGTTTCCATTCCGACAGGGAGCCGGACTTGGTCGCCGGGCCAGCACACTTGGCCGCTGGGCCAGCACACTTGGCCGCTGGGCCAGCACACTTGGCCGCTGGGCCAGCACACTTGGCCGCCACGCCCCTTTTCTTCTGACAGAACCCCGTGCGCGTGAAGCGCGGTACTCCGCGGTTCACGCGTGCGGGGTCAGCGATGCGAAGCACGCTTGTGTAGTCCTTTGCTTCCAGTTGCTCTCGCGTTGCTCTTCTGCCTCGCGGTTCGAGAGGGCACGCCAGTCCGAGAATTCGAACGGCCGAAACTCCGCCGACGGATTCTCGCTCGAAGTTCGCTTGGTTCGTGTCGGTTCGTCGGTGTGCCGAGGCCGGTTCAGACTCGAAGTGCGTGAGCGCGAGAGGCAGAAGAGCAGCGCCAGGGCAACTGAAAACAAAGGACTACACAAGCGTGCTTCGCATCGCTGATTCCGCACGCGTGGACGGAGGAGTACCGCCGTTCACGCGCACGGAATTCTGTCAAGAGAAGAAAAGGGGCGTGGCGGCGAAGTGTGCTGGCCCGGCGACCGAGTGCGGTTCCATGTCGGAATGGAAACGTCAGTTCCGGTGAAGCTGGGCGTGGCGGCGGAGTGTGCTGAGTTGCTCGAAATGGAAACGTCAGTTCCGAGGAAGCTGGGCGTGGCGAGAGAGTGGGCCGAGTGTGCCGGGATGGAGCCGTCAGTTCGGGTGATGGGTCGCGGTTTCACTCTGCTGAAAGTCGGTGCAAACCTCCGGCAGGCGGACGCCAACGGACTGCTGGGATTGGCCGAACTCCTTCGAGGCCGGGACCAAACCTCCCTGCGCCCCCGGGTTCGCCACGGTTGAGGTCACTCGAGTTCAGAGAATCTCGGGAAACTTGGCGGACGCCCCCACGGCCGTCCGTTTCAACCTTTCAGCACGCGAAGAGCGCGCCTTCCCGGCGCTCCCCGCGCGTGTTTTCGATCGTCCTTGCGCGTGCACGCAGGGATTTGGGGCCACCCAGGCCCGAGAGATAGAGAGAGAGAGAGAGATGGAAGGAATGGAAGGACGTCGAAGGGCCGCTAAATAATCTGGCGCTTCGATGGTGACGGCTCGCAGTCGTCAGAATCCTGTCCCTCTGGTTCTAATAGAGAGCACGATTCCCCTTCCGTTTCTTCCGCCGCCTGGAGAAGCGCCATGCCTGCCCCCTCCGTCGGATTCGACCGCCGAATGCTGCCTCCCCCCCAAGACGATTCGGATTCCAACTCCCGTACCGACTGCGCGTCTCCCCACGCGCAGTCCGATCGTTCGTCGGAGCAGTTGTCGGCATTGCTCTATCAAGAGCTGCGCCGAGTTGCGGAGGGTTACATGCGCGGTCAGCCTCCCGGCCACACTCTCCAGCCCACGGCACTCGTGCACGAGGCTTTCGTGCGCCTGACCGAGGCGAAGTCGGCCACGTGGACTGACCGCGGTCACTTTCTACGCGTAGCTGCTCAGGCGATGCGTTGGACCTTGATCGACCACGCACGCGCCCGACATTCGCGACCGGCTGCACAGGGTGAGGGCAGTGCGCTCGATCGCGTCCTCGTCACCTACGAAGACAAGGTGGTCGACCTGTTGGCTCTGAACGAAGCGCTGAACCGACTGGAAGCGGACGACGCCGACGCCGCACGACTGGTCGAGCTGCGCTTTTTCGCCGGCTTGTCGATGGACGAGATCGCCCTGACCTTAGCCCGCCCCAAACGCTCAGTCGAGCGCGACTGGGCCGCCATCCGAGCCCGTTTGTTCGAGCAAATGTCATGAGAAACAAACGCTGGATGCGAGTGAAGGAACTCTACGGCCTCGCGGACGAACTCGACCTCGTCGCGCGCGAGGAGTTCCTTTGTGAACGAGAGGCACTCGAACCCGAAGTGGTCGCCGATATACGACGCATGCTCGATTCCGCATCACGATCGGGCAGCTTCCTCGAACCTCCCGACCGGGCGGTCTTGACCGGACCCGTGCGTGAGCTGTCGTTCGACTTCCGCGGTCTGCAACTCGGGGAATTCGAGCTCGTGGAGGAGATCGGTCGCGGTGCTTCCGGCGTCGTGTACCTGGGGCTTCAACGCTCTCTCGACCGCAAGGTCGCCATCAAGATCCTGGCGCCCCAGTGGGCGAACACGCCCGACGCTCGGCTTCGATTCGAGCGAGAGGCGCGCGCGGCTTCGCGGCTGAGGCACCCCGCTGTCGTCGTTGTGCTCGCCTTCGGTGAGCAGCACGGAGCGCCCTACCTCGTGATGGAACACGTCGAGGGCCTGACGCTGCACCAACACTTGGTTTTGGCGAGCAACGCACGCGAGAGCGGTGATCGTGCAGACTCGTTCGACCCGCACGATCCGAAGACTGCAGCGCGCATCGCGCTCGAGATCGCCGAAGGACTCGACTACTGTCACTCGCAGGGCATCGTTCACCGCGACATCAAGCCGCAGAACATCCTCGTCACTCCGCAGGGCTCGGCGCGCATCGTCGACTTCGGCGTCGCGAAGGACCAACGGCGCGCCGACGTCACTGCCGAGGGGTTCGCGGCAGGAACGCTCCACTACATGAGTCCCGAGCAGGTGGAAGCGCGCTCGGGGATGCTCGACGCGCGATCGGACATCTATTCCTTGGGCGTCGTTCTGTACGAGATGCTCACACTGCGGCGACCGTTCGAGGGTGACACGACCCCGAAGTTGGTCCAGCAAGTACTGCGCGAGAACGCGCTGCCCGTGCACCATCACGATCCGCGAGTGCCGCGGGCTTTGTCTGCGATTTGCGCGCGTGCGATGCGCAAGAACCCACGTGAGCGCTACTCCGACGCGGGTGCGCTTGGTGCCGATCTACGCGCCTACATCGAAGGACAGAGCGTCGCGATCAGCGCGCGGATGCGCGCCGAGGATTGGCACCGCGAACTCGTCGTGAAGCGGCCGTGGATTCCGCTCTCTGTCGTGACTGTCGCGCTATTCAGCTTCGCGATCATTCCGATCGAGGGTGCGGTTCGACTCGAAGATCGAGTCGAGACGCCGTCGCCAGGCGACTTGTTCTCCACGCAAGTGAAGAAGGATGCGAGCGCTCTCGATGCTCGACAACGCCAACGGATCGCCGACCGGCTGAGAAGCATCAATCAGCACATGAAGAACATCCGCGCGGCAGAGGGCGTTTCGGAAGACCTTGAGGCAAAGGAAAAGCAATGACTGCGATCGCAACATCGGGCACGAACGGCGGCAGCGTCACGACCGCAAAGGAATCAGGTGAGAGCACCTCGACCTGGATCGAACGACACAACCGAGACGTGCAAGCGGCCGAGTCTTCGGGCGGGGAACTCGCCACGACGTGGCAGAGTTCGACGGGGACACAGTCCGTGAGAACCGAGCGTGAGGTGGGCGAGTCCGACGAGGAATTCACGCTCAGACACATCGTTGAGTACTTGGCGGAGATGGAGAAAGAGCCGCCGATTCCCTGATCGGATCGTTCCCGCGCCACGCGTCCAAAAATGAATCCACGCCATCGGCATTCTGCCGATGGCGTGGACATTTCGGAGGGTCAGCGCGAACGACTACGTCGCTGCTTCTTCGACGACCGAGCGCTCGACCAGCTCGAAGATCACGCGCTCGCCGTTGTCGCCGAGACGGTTCTTCGAAAGGTGCAAGATGCGACAGTAGCCGCCCGGGCGCGTCTTGAAGCGCGGACCGATCGTGTCGAACAGCTTGCTCGTGATCGCCTTGTCGCGCAACGCGGCGAAGGCCTGACGGCGCGTCGCTTGGTTGTCGATTTTGGCGAGCGTGATCAGCTTCTCGACGAACGGCTTCACGACTTTCGCCTTGGCCGGCGTGGTCACGATGCGTTCGTGGAGGAGCAGCGAGTTCGCCATGTTCTTCATCATGGCGATACGGTGACTCGTGGTGCGTCCGAGTCGATTGCCTGCGCAACGGTGTCTCATGTCTCTACTCGCTTGATCTCAGATGGGCATTCCGAGCGACAATCCGCGCTCGGCCAGCTTGTTCTTGATCTCGGTCAGGCTGGTTTTGCCGAGATTCTTCAGGTTCATGACTTCGTTTTCGCTCATCGCGACCAGGTCGCGCAGCGTCTGGAGATTCGCACCGTCGAGGCAGTTGCGCGCGCGCACTGACAGCTCGAGGTCCGAGATCGGGCTCGCCAGGATCTTGTTCAGCTCCGACGTCTCGCGGTTCTTCTGATTGAACTCGGACGTCGTCGGATCCTCGATCACCGGGTACTCGTCGCGCGTCGAGTTGTAGAGCACGAAGGGATTCAGGTGCTTGCGGTAGATCTTGGCGGCTTCGACGAGCGCCAATTCGGGCGTCACGGTGCCGTCGGTCCAGATCTCGAGGATCAAGCGGTCGTAGTTCGTGAGCTTGCCGACGCGCGTGGCCTCGATCGAGTAACGCACGCGGTGGACCGGCGAGAAGATCGAGTCCACCGGGATCGTGCCCAGTTGTTGGTACTCGTTCGTATTGTCTTCGGAGGGCACGTAACCGCGCCCCTTCTTGACCGTCATCTCGATGGAGAGCGCGCGGTTCGTCGTCACCGTGCAGATGTGCATGTCCGGGTTCGCGACTTTGGCGTCCCCTTCCAAGATCACGTCCGCGCCCGTGACGGCGCCTTTGCCGGTCTTCTGGATCCGGACCTTGAGCTCGTTCTGACCCTCGTACTGAATGCGCAGACGCTTCAGGTTGAGGATGATGTCGGTGACGTCCTCGTAGATACCTTCGAGCGCGTCGAACTCGTGGTTCGCGCCCTCGATTTTGACGCTCGAGAGCGCCGTGCCTTCGATCGACGACAACAGGACACGCCGCAGACCGTTGCCGATCGTGTGGCCGAAGCCGCGTTCGAACGGTTCGATGATGAACCGGCCGTACGTGTTGTTGAGGGTTTCGGCGTCGGGAGTCACCTTGCTCGGCAACTCGAAATTGCGCCAGCGGATACGCATGTGTGTTTCTGATTCCTTCGGGTCGAGACGTTCCCCAGAGGGGTTCTTACTTCAGGGTCCGACTGCGCGCCGTTTCGAGTGAGCGATCCCCCGCGTCTCGTTCGGGGGATCACCGACTCATCTACATGCGTGCGGCCGTGGATTTCAGTTGTAGCTGCCTACTTCGAGCAGAGCCTTCAGCTCGCTTGGAACGAAGCCTTCAGCTCACTTCGAGCACAACTCGATGATGAGCTGCTCTTGGATCGGGTGCGGGACGTCTTCACGACGCGGGATGCCGACGACGGTCGAGGTCAGAGTGTCGCCTGCGACTTGAATCCAGGCCGGGACCGGCTGGCTCTTGTTCACTTCGACGGCTTCCGAAACCATCTTGCGCGTGTTCTCGGCCGTGCCCGGTTGGACGATGTCGCCCGGACGCAGTTGGTACGAGCACACGTCGACCTTCTTCGTGTTCACGCGGAAGTGACCGTGGTTGATCATCTGACGCGCGTGGTTGCGCGACAGAGCCAGGCCACTGGACACGACGACGTTGTCGAGGCGGCGCTCGAGCAAGATCATCAAGTTCTCGCCGGTGTTTCCTTTGAGGCGCTCGGCCTCTTGGAAGTACAGCTTGAACTGACGCTCGCCCACGCCGTAGATGCGCTTGAGCTTCTGCTTCTCGCGCAAGCGGACGCCGTACTCGGTGACCTTTGCGCGTTTCTGCGCGTGGACACCCGGCGGGTAGTCGCGGCGCGAAACGGCGCACTTCTCCGTGAAGCAGCGCTGGCCCTTGAGGAAGAGCTTCATGCCTTCGCGGCGGCAAAGCTTGCACTTGTTGTCGGTGATTCTCGACATGGTTCGTTCTCGTTGATTCCTATGGGCTCTTCTTAGACGCGACGACGCTTGCGGGCGCGGCAACCGTTGTGCGGGAGCGGCGTGACGTCCTCGATCGAAACAACACGCAAACCCGAGTTTGCGAGAGCACGCACGGCGGACTCGCGGCCCGAACCGGCGCCCTTCACGCGCACTTCGACTTCGCGCACGCCGAGGCGCATCGCGCTCGCGGCAGCTTTTTCAGCGGCACGTTGCGCGCCGAACGGCGTGCTCTTGCGAGTGCCTTTGAAGCCGACTTGACCGGCGGATCCCGTGGCCAAGACTTCGCCGTTTTGCGAAGTCACGGTCACGAGCGTGTTGTTGAAGCTCGCCTTGACGTGCACGACGCCCTTCGAGCTGATCTTCTTGAGCTTCTTTTTGACGGCCTTGCCCATGCTACTTCATTCCCTTCACGGACTTCTTGCCGGCGACCGTCTTGCGCGGCCCCTTGCGGGTGCGCGAGTTGGTGCGCGTACGTTGACCGCGAACCGGCAGACCACGGCGGTGACGCATGCCGCGGTAGCAACCGATGTCGCGCAGACGTCCGATCGCAGCTGCGATCTGACGACGGAGCGTGCCCTCGACCGAGTACTCCTTCTGCAGGTAGTTGGCGAGGTTGGCTACTTGCTCCTCGGTGAGCTCGCGCGCTTTGATGCCGCGGTCGAGCTTCAAGTGATCGCACACCTTGCGGGCGGTCGAGTTACCGACGCCATAGATGTACGTGAGCGCGATTTCGAGGCGCTTGTTCGGGGGGATATCGACACCAATGACACGGGGCATAGTCCAGTGACTCCGCTCTATCGACCTTGACGCTGCTTGTGCCGCGGATCCGAGCAGATGACTCGGACAGTTCCACGGCGTCGGATGATCTTGCAGTTCGCGCACATGCGACGAACGCTGCTTCGCACTTTCATGAGTCGTCTCGCTTTCGACGTTCGCCGCGGCAGATGATGCGCCCCTTGGTCAGGTCGTAGGGCGACATCTCCACCGTGATCTTGTCACCCGGCAGGATGCGGATGTAGTGCATGCGCATCTTGCCGGAGACGTGGGCCAGGATTTCGTGACCGGATTCGAGCTTCGCGCGGAAACGCGCGTTGGGCAGCGCTTCCGTGACGAGGGCTTCGACCGTGATGGGCTCTTCTTTGGCCATCAGTGGGCAACCTTCGTCATGACGAGGCGGTTCAAATCCGCAAACACGGAATCGGGCGCGCGATTGCCGTCGATCTCGACGAGCACGCCCGGTTGTTTCTTGTAGTGGCCGACGATCGGCGCCGTCTGCTCGTGGTAGGTCGCGAGGCGTTGCTCTACCACTTGGGCCGAATCGTCGGTGCGCTGCACGAGGTCGCTGCCGCACTTGTCGCATTTGCCAACGACCTTGGGCGCGTTGTTCTTCAGGTGGAAGATCGTGCCGCACTTCGAGCACGTGCGGCGTCCGACGACGCGCTCGACGAGGATCGAGTCGGGCACTTTCAAATGAACGGCCATCACGCTCGAGTGCGCCGTCGCGAGGCGCTGATCGAGCGCCGTCGCTTGCGGAGCGGTGCGCGGAAAACCGTCGAGCAGATAACCGCTCTTGCAGTCGGGACGCGCGACGCGATCGAACAACATGTCGAGCACGAGGTCGTCCGGAACCAGCTTGCCGGCGTCCATGAAAGTCTGCGCGCGCTTGCCCAGCGCAGTTCCTTGCGCGCGGTTCTCGCGGAACAAATCGCCGGTCGAAACGTGCGGGATTTTCAGCTCGGCCGAAAGCCGTGCTGCCTGCGTGCCTTTGCCGCCCCCAGGCGGACCGAGCAGAATGATCACGCGCGCGTTCACTTGGAGTCGCCTCGCCCACCACGGGTCCAACCCGGGCCGGAACTCTTCATGAAGCCGTCGTAGTTGCGCATGACGAGTTGCGCGTTCAAGCGATCGACCAGGTCGAGCGCGACGCCGACGACGATCAGGACCGACGTGCCGCCGAGGAAATAGCGCATGTCCTGCGGCAGCGAAGTTCCTTGCGTCACGAACGCAGGTGCGATGGCAATGATCGCGAGGAACGCGGCGCCGGCCAGCGTGATGCGGGTCAAAACGCTCGAAAGGAACTCGGCCGTCTTCTGCCCGGGGCGGATCCCGGGGACGAACGAACCGTGCTCGCGCAAGTTGTCCGCGATCTCGGCCGGTTGGAACATCAAGCGGTTCCAGAAGAAGCAGAAGAAGAACACCAAGCTGACGTAGATCGAGATGTGCACGAAGCCCGTCGGCGTGCTGAAGATCTGCTCCCAATCGGCCAGATTGAGCCATTTGAAGATCAGCGCCGGGACGATGAAGATCACCGAGGCGAACACGATCGGCATGACGCCGGCCATGTTGACCTTGAGCGGCAGGAAGTGGCGGTTCGTCGCCATCTGACCCTGCGGTCCACGCACCAAACGCGCGTACTGGATCGGGATGCGACGCGTACCCTTGTGGATGAAGACGACGACGAGGACCGTCACGACCCAGATCGCGCTGAGGAGCAGCAACGTCTGCCAGAAATCCTCGCTGTCGCCGGTGTACAGCTTGATCATCGCGGGCGGAATGTGCGCGATGATGCCGGCCATGATGATCAGGGAGGCACCGTTGCCCACGCCCAGCTCGGTGATCAATTCACCGATCCACATGACGAACATGGCACCCGCGAGCAGCGACGCGACGACGATGAGACCGAGCGCGAAGTGGTTGTCGCGCATGCCCTGCTCGATCATCGCCGAGTCCTTCAAGAACACGCCGGTGTAGACGAACAAGCCCTGGATGATCGCGATCGGGACGACCGCGAGGCGCGTCCACTGATTGATCTTCTTCTGGCCCGCCGCGCCTTCCTTCTGAATGGCTTCGATCCCCGGCGAGACCTTCGTCAGCATCGAGAAGATGATCGACGCCGAGATGTACGGCATGATCCCAAGTGCGAAGAGGTTGGTGTCGCCGATCGCGCCGCCCGAGAAGGCGCTCATCAAGCCGAAGAACGATCCTTGATCCTTGCCTCGCAACAGGAAGTCCGGACTCATCCCCGGGATCGGGATCTGGAACCCCAAGCGATACACGAGCAGAAGCCCCAGCGTGGTGAGGATTCGGCGTCGGGTCTCGGGGACCTTGAAGAGCTGGAAAAAGGAGTTCTGCACAGTGTTTTCTTGGAGGGCCGGAGCGTCAGCGTTTCTTGAGAAGCCCGGAGGGTCAGCGATTGTTTGGGGAGCCCGGAGCGTCAGCGATTCTTTGGGGAGCTCGGAGCGTCAGCGTTTCTTGGGCGGCCCGGAGCGTCAGCTCGCCGGCACTTCGCGCCCCTGTTCGTCGAGCAACACGACCGAGCCGCCTGCGGCTTGGATCTTCTCGACGGCCGACTTCGTGAACTTCTGAGCGCGGACGGTCAGCTTCTTCTCGATCTTGCCGTTGCCCAGCACCTTGAAGAGCGGCGAGATCTTGCTCGCGAGGCCGCGATCGAGAACCGTGGCGAGATCGACAACCGTGCCAGCATCGAAACCATTCAAGGCTTCGACGTTGATGACGGTGTAATCGGTGCGGAAACGCGCGTTCGTGAAGCCGCGCTTCGGAACGCGGCGGTAGATCGGCATCTGACCGCCTTCGTAACCAGGACGTCGACTCGTTCCGGAGCGCTGGCCCCAGCCCTTGTGACCGCGACCCGACGTTTTGCCGAGACCGCTACCGACTCCGCGGCCGATGCGGCGACGATCGGGGTAACGACCTCCGAGGGAAGTGACTTTCTTGAGGTCGAGTGTCATTGGCGGCTACCGACTCCGAGTTCCACACCGCGCAGTTGCGCGACTTGTTGAGGCGTGCGCAGCTGGCTGAGCGCGTGCAGCGTGGCCTTGATCAGGTTGACCGGGTTCGTCGAGCCGTAGGACTTGGTAAGGATGTCCTTGATGCCGGCCATCTCGCACACCGCGCGAACCGACGGGCACGCGATGATGCCGGTACCGGGCGAGGCCGGGAGCATGCGCAGCATCGCGCTGCAGTAGAAGCCTTCGGTCTCGTGCGGGATCGTGCCGCTCTTCGTGAGCGGAACGCGCATCAAGTGCTTGCGTCCGTCGCGCGCGGCCTTTTCGATCGCGCCCGGCACTTGACGTGCCTTGCCGAAGCCGTAGCCGACGATGCCTTGCTTGTTGCCGGACACCGAGAGCGCCGAGAACGAGAAGCGACGTCCGCCCTTCACGACGGCGGCGGAACGATTCACCTTCACGAGTGCTTCGGAGATGTCGTTGATCTCCTCGACTTCCATGCCGTCGAGGTAACGAATGCGGGGTTTCATGATGTGTGCTTGTTTCTGTGCTCTCGTCGGTCAGTCGTCGCGTACTAGAACTTGAGGCCGCCTTCGCGAGCCGCGTCGGCGAGTGCCTTGACGCGACCGTGGTAGCGCGTGAAGCCGCGGTCGAAGACCACCGCTTCGATACCCTTTTCCTTGGCCTTCTTGGCGATCTCGGCGCCGATGATCTTGGCGCGCTCGGTCTTGGTCTTGCCTTTGAGCGTCGTTCCCAACGCCTTGGCCGTGCTGGTCGCGTGCGCGATCGTGACGCCCTTGATGTCGTCGATGACCTGCGCCGAGATGTGTTTGCTCGAGCGCGAAACCGACAGACGCGGTAGTTCGCTCGTGCGGCGGATGTGCGAGCGCACCGACAGAGTGCGGCGCGCGCGACGGCTTTGCTTGACGAAAGTGGCCTTCATGTTTCCGTGTTCCTAGATCAGCTTCCGAAGCTCTTGCCGGCCTTGCGACGGACGACTTCGTCCTTGTAGCGGATGCCCTTGCCCTTGTAGGGCTCCGGCGGGCGGCGCTTGCGAATCGTCGCTGCCATGTGACCGACGGCCTGCTTGTCGGCGCCCGTGATGATCACGTTCGCCGGGTCGGGCGTGAGAACCGTGAGGCCCTTCGGGATGTCGATGACGACCGGCTTGTTGTAGCCGATGTTGAGCGAGATCTTCTGACCTTGCATCGCGGCGTTCCAACCGACGCCCTGGATCTCGAGCTTCTTCTCGAAACCCTTCGTCACGCCGACCACCATGTTCTGGATCATGGCGCGCGTCATGCCGAAGTAGGCGCGCGCCGTGCGCGCACCACCCTCGCCGACCATCTTGACTTGGACGTTGCCGCCTTCGACTGCGACGTCGATCTCCGGGCGCAGGCCGAGTTTGAGCTCGCCCTTAGGGCCCTTGACGACGAGTTGACGCGATGCGTCTTTCGTGACCGTCACTCCCGCGGGGATCGCGACGGGCTTCTTTCCGATACGAGACATGTGCTGTGTGGCCTTTCGCGTTCTCGCTCAGGAGACCTTGCAGAGGATTTCGCCGCCGAGGTTCGCTTTGCGCGCACCGCGGTCGGAGAGGATGCCCTTCGGCGTGGAGAGAACTTGGATGCCCATTCCGCGCAGGATGGGCTTCAACTCGTCGGCCTTCGCGTAGACGCGGCGACCCGGCTTGCTGACGCGCACGATCGACGTGATCACGTGCTCGCCGTACTCGCCGTATTTCAAGGTGAGCGTGAGCGTGCTCGCCGGCTTGCCGGCTTCGACGTTCACCTCTTTGACGTAGCCCTCTTCCTTGAGGATCTGCGCGATGCCGAGCTTCACCAAGGAAGCAGGCATCGAAACGGTCTTCTTGCGCTTCGCGTTGGCGTTGCGAATGCGCGTGAACATATCGGCGATCGGGTCGGTCATCATGGCAGTTGTGCTCTTCTCGTTCGGATTCTCGTTACCGGATCACCACGACGCCTTGCGCATGCCCGGGATCTCGCCCTTGTGCGCGAGGTTCCGCAGACAGATGCGGCAGATGCCGAACTTCTTGTAAACAGCACGCGCACGGCCGCACATCGTGCAGCGCGTGTAGCCGCGCACTTTGAACTTCGGCTTCAGCTTTTGTTTGACGATCCAGGTTGTCTTGGCCATGGGTCCGTTCGATTCTCTCTACTGATCAGCTCGTTTGCGTGTGTCGGAGTTCGGGAAGCCGGCGTAGTTCAGGAAGCTTTGGACTTCGGTGTCTTCGCTTCGCGGATTTGGAACGGCATGCCGAGCTCCTTCAGGAGCGCGTAGCCTTGCTCGTCGTTCGGCGCGGTGGTCACGAACGTGATGTCCATGCCCTGCTGGAACTCGATCTTGTCGAAGTCGACCTCGGGGAACACGCTCTGCTCGGAGAGGCCCATCGTGAAGTTGCCGCGGCCGTCGAGCTTGTCCTTCACGCCGCGGAAGTCGCGGATACGCGGGAGGACGACCGAGATCAGACGGTCGGCGAATTCCCACATGCGCTGCTTGCGCAGGGTGACCGCGCACGCGATCGGCATGTTTTCGCGCAGCTTGAAACCCGAGATGGCCTTCTTCGAGAGGCGCACCGTCGGACGCTGGCCGGTGATGACCGCCAGTTCCTTCGCGGCCGTCTCGACGCGGCTCTTGTTCTCGACCGCGCCCGACACGCCCATGTTGATCACGATTTTCGTGAGCCGCGGAACGGCCATGTCGTTGTCGATCTTGAAGCGCTCTTTGAGGCGCTGCTTGACTTCGGAGTCGTACTTCTGCTTGAGGCGTGTCATGTGCTTGCTTCCTTACTGCCTCACTTCTTGGCGTCGCGTTTGGGGGCGCGACGCGTGGGCTTACCGGACTTCTCGTCGATGTGCATCACGTTGCTAGCGTGGATGCCGACCTCTTGTTGGACGCGCTCGCCCTTGGGGTTCTTTTGGCTGGGCTTCCTGTGCTTCCAGCGCATGTTCACGCCTTCGACCACGACGCGGCCTTTGGCGCGGATCACGGTCTTGACCGCACCCGTCTTGCCCTTGTCGTTGCCGGCGATGACGACGACGGTGTCTCCTTGGCGCACCTTCATCACACCACCTCCTGCGCGAGCGAGATGATCTTCATGAAGTTGCGGTCGCGCAGCTCGCGCGCGACGGCGCCGAAGATGCGCGTACCCTTCGGATTGTTGTCGGCGTCGACGAACACGAGCGCGTTCTGATCGAAGCGCACGTACGAGCCGTCGGCCCGACGCGTATTCTTCTTGACGCGCACGATCACGCCCTTCGCGACCGAACCGGGCTTGAGCTCGGAACCGGGGAGCGCCTTCTTGACCGACACGACGATGACGTCGCCGAGGCCCGCGGTGCGACGGTGCGTACCGCCGAGAACCTTGATGCACTGCACGAGCTTCGCGCCCGTATTGTCCGCAACGTCCAAGAATGTCTGCATCTGGATCACGGCTTACCTCCTTCGATGCTGAAGTCGATCGCGTCGACCAGCTTGGACTTCTCGACGACCCGGACGAGGCGCCAGCGCTTCGTCTTCGAGTACGGCCGGCAGGCCATGATCTCGACGCGGTCGCCCTTCTTCGCTTCGCGTTGTTCGTCGTGGGCGTGGTACTTCTTCGCCTTGCGCACGAACTTGCCGTACTTGGCGTGTTTGTACGTACGCTCGACCTCGACCGTGATGGTCTTTTCCATCAGGTTGCTGGTCACAGTGCCTTCGATGACACGGCGAGCGTTGCGCGGATTTTCGGTGGTGGAAGTCATGGCTTTTCAGCGCTTTTCAGCGGGGTTCAGCTTGTTTCTCAGCGTGGTGGGCGGGCCTGGACGACTCAGCGGGGTTCTTGCCCGCGCACGCCGGTCTTGCGTTCGTGCACGATGGTCTGGATACGGGCGATTTCGCGGCGCAACTCACGGATGCGCTTGGGGTTCGGCAGACTTTGCGTCTTCGACTTGAAGCGCATGTCGAACAACTCGGCCTTCGTCTTCTCGAGCTCGAAGCTGAGCTCGTGATCGTTCTTGCCGCGGATCTCGTCGACTTTCATGTGTGTTCTCGTGCTCTCGCTCAGGTCGTCGGAAGGCGACGGATCATCTTGACTTTGATGGGCATCTTGTGAGCGACGCGCTTGAAGGCCATCTTCGCCTTCTCCTCCGTCACGCCACCGATCTCGTAGAGGACGGTGCCGGGTTTGATCTCGGCCGCCCAGAACTCGACTTCACCTTTGCCCGAACCCATGCGCACTTCGGCCGGCTTCGAGGAGACGGGCTTGTGCGGGAAGACGCGGATCCACACGCGGGCGGAACCGTCGGTCGCACGGCTGGCTGCGACGCGACCGGCTTCGATCTGACGGCCCGAGAGCCAGCAGAAGTCCATCGATTGCAGGCCGTAGTCGCCGAACGCGACGCGATTGCCGCGCGTGGCTTCGCCCTTCAACTTACCGCGGTGAACTTTGCGGAACTTGGTCCGCTTCGGCATGAGCGACATGATTAGACCTCCTTCGGAGCTTGGATCATCGAGCCCTGGGATTGTGGGCCGCGCGGGCCGCCACGGTCGCCGCCGCGATCTCCGCCACGGTCACCGCGATCGCGATTGAACCGCGGACGATCTCCACCGCGCTGCGGCGGGCCGCCGAGTTGCGCCTTGAAGTCGATGAACTTGCCGCGCTCGATCTCGCCCTTGTAGATCCAGACCTTCACGCCGATGACGCCGTAAGATGTCCTCGCGATCGCGGTTCCGTAGTCGACGTGCGCCTGCAGGGTCGACAGCGGCACACGGCCTTCGCGTTCCTTGCTTTGACGCGCCATCTCGGCGCCGCCAAGGCGACCGTTGAGTTCGATCTTGATGCCCTTCGCGCCGGCTTGCAGCGTCGTCTGCATCGCACGCTTCGTCGCGCGGCGGAACGCCATGCGCTTCTCGAGAGCTTCGGCGACCACTTCAGCAACGAGCTTCGACTCGAGCTCGGGGCGCTTCACTTCGTGGAGCGTCAGGTGGCAGGTCGAGCCGGTGATCTTCTGCAGATCGCGCTTCAACTCTTCGACGCGCACACCCTTGCGACCGACGAGGACGCCGGGACGCGCCGTGTAGATGATGACGTTGACCGCATCGCTCGTGCGCTCGATCTCGATGCGCGGAATGCCGGCCGAGCCGAATTCCTTCTGCACGTGATCGCGGATCAACTTGTCCTGCAGGAGAAAGCGTGCGAAGTCCTTCTTCGTCGCGTACCAGCGCGAACGCCAGGGTTCGATGGTGCCGAGACGGAAGCCGGTCGGGTGGATCTTTTGTCCCATGGTGATCTGAGGCCTCGCGGGGCCTACTTCTTCTTCCCTTCGGACTTCGGCTTCTTCGTTTTATCTGCTGCTGCCGACTTCGCAGCAACCGGCGCGGCCTCGGCACTGGCGGCCTTCTTGGAGCTCGACGATTTCCTGCTCGCCGATTTCTTGGATCCCGCGGCCTTCTTGGACTTGGACTTCTTCTGCGGGGCTTCGTCGTCGCCGTCCTCCGCGCGCTCCTTGACCATGATGGTCAAGTGGCTGAGGCGCTTGGCGAACGGCATCGCGCGTCCTTGCGGACCCGGTCGGAAGCGCAGGCGATTGTTGAGCAACGGTCCGATGTCCGCGCGCGCTTCGCACACGAAGAGACGGTTCACGTTGACGTTCTCGTCGAGGCTTGCGTTCGCGACGGCCGACTTGACGACCTTCATGTAGAAGGTGGCGCCGCGGTTCGGCGTGAACTGCAGGAGTTCGATCGCTTCGTTGACGTCGCGACCACGGATCAGATCCGCGATGCGGCCGGCCTTGCGCGCAGTGATGCGTGCGAAGCGGTGCTTGGCGATGTATTCGACAGCGCTCATGCCGGGCTCCCGTCGCTCTTCGTCATTTCCTTCTTGTTCGTGTGACCGCGGAACACGCGCGTCACCGAGAACTCGCCCAGTTTGTGCCCGACCATGTCCTCGGTCACGTAGACCTTCAGATGGGTCTTGCCGTTGTGCACCATGAACGTGTGCCCGATGAACTCGGGCGGAATGGTGCTGCGACGCGACCAGGTCTTGATCGGGTTCTTCGTGCCCTTCTTGATCTCGTTGTCCACCTTCTTTTGAAGGTGGGCATCGATGAACGGCCCCTTTTTGACGCTACGTCCCATGTGATCAGTCCCGAATCAGGATTGGTGCGGGCCCGGCTTGCGGCGGCGCATGATGAACTTGTTGGTGGGATTGTTACGACGACGGGTCTTGCCGCCCTTCGCGAGCACGCCCGACGGCGAGCACGGGTGACGACCGCCGGCAGTGCGGCCTTCACCACCGCCCATGGGGTGGTCGACCGGGTTCTTGGCCGTACCGCGAACGGTCGGCCGGTGACCCATGTGACGCTTGCGACCAGCCTTGCCGAGCGACACGTTCTGGTGATCGGTGTTACCGATGCGACCAATCGTGGCGCGGCAAGTGATGGGGATGCGACGCAACTCGCCCGAGGAGAGCTGCACGACGGCGTAGTCCCCTTCGCGCGCCGTCAACTGCGCGACCGAGCCAGCCGAACGGCACAACTGGCCGCCCTTGCCCGGACGCATTTCGACGTTGTGGATCTCGAGGCCGACCGGAATCTCCGCGAGCGCCATCGAGTTGCCGACGAGCGGATCGGAGCCTGTGCCCGAGCGCACGGACATACCCGGCACGAGGCCGAGCGGGGCGATGATGTAGCGCTTGTCACCGTCCGCGTAGTGCAACAGGGCGATGTTGGCCGTGCGATTCGGATCGTATTGGATCGAATCGACCTTGGCGGGAACACCGTCTTTGTTGCGCTTGAAGTCGATGATGCGGTAGCTGCGCTTGGCTCCGCCAGCGCGGTGCGGACGGGTCAGGTGGCCGTGGTTGTTGCGTCCGCCCGTGCGGCGCTTGCCTTCGAGAAGGCTCCGCTCCGGCGTCGACTTCGTGATCTCGACGAAGTCGAGAACGGTGCCGAAGCGGCGTCCGGGAGAGGTCGGGTTGTAGGTCTTGATGCCCATGGTGTGTGTTGCGATGCGTTGTGCTCAGCCCGTCGCGCGGAATCCCGCTCGACCAGAACTCCGTCGGATGGAATTCCATCCGACCAGAGACTTCCGTCGGATGGAATTCCATCCGACCAGAGATTTCAGAGGCTCAGAGCAATTCGATCGTGTCCCCTTCCTTCAGCATGACCATGGCCTTCTTCCAGGCCGGCGTGGTACCCGAGACGTAACCGCGGCGCTTGACCTTCGTCATGGTGCGCAGCGTGTTGACGGCGAGGACCTTGACTTTGAAGAGCTTCTCGACGGCCGACTTGATCTCGATCTTGTTGGCGTCGATCGGAACGCGGAACGTGTAGGCGTTGCGCTTCTGCTGATCGTCGGTGCCCTTCTCGGTCAGAACGGGCGCTTGAATGATGTGATAGAGACGGTCGAGGCTAGTCATGCGTCACCGGCCTGTCCCTTTTTCGCAGGAATTGAGGCGGCGCTGCCCGCGGCAGACTTACGCGTCATCGATGTACGCTCGCCGCGCTCGCCCTTCTTGCCGACACGCTCTTGCAGCGCGTCGAGCGCCACTTTTTCAGCGACGATGAGGCCGCCGTTGAGGACGTGCAGCGCGTTCAGCTCGTCGGCCGTGCGCACTTCGACGCCCGGGAAGTTGCGGAACGACTTCCACACGTTGGCGTCGGCCTTCGCGAGGACGAGCAGCGTGCGGCGGTTCTTCCACTCGGGGAGACGGCCGAGGTCCGTGAGCATCTTGCGAGCTGACTTGGCCGAGGGCTTGTCGAGCTGCGGCATGTCGGCGACGACGAACTCGTTCTCTTTCATCTTGCCGGCGATCGCCGAGCGCAACGCGACGCGCTTCGCTTGGGCCGGCATGTAGAAGCTGAAACTGTGCGGAACCGGACCGAACACCGTTCCACCCTTGCGCCAGATCGGAGACTTCTTGTCGCCCGCGCGCGCACGCCCGGTGTGCTTTTGCTTCCACGGCTTGGCGTGGCTGCCGTGCACTTCGGCGCGCGTCTTCGTCTTGGCCGTACCGAGGCGTTTGTTCGCCTGGTACATGATCACCACTTCCTTGAGGAGGCGGTGCATGACCTTGTCGCCGAACGCCGTCGCGTCGATCTCGACGTGACCGGTCTTACCGGCCTTGTAGCTCTGCACTTTCATGGATCAGCCCTTCTTGCCCTTGCCCGTGGGCGCCACGACGACCGGGACCTTCTTGACACCGGTGCGAGCCGTGCGGACTTGGATGTAGCCGTTGTTCGGACCGGCGACCGAGCCCTTGAGGTAGAGCAGGTTCTTGCCGCCGTCGACGCGCATCACGATCAGGTTCTTCGAGGTCTCCCGCGTGGCGCCGTAATGGCCGCCGAGGCGCTTACCCTTGATGACCTTGCCGATGCGCTTCGAAGCCAGGGAACCCGGATCGCGGACGTTCATACAGCCGTGCGTCTCGGGGCCGCGGCTGAAACCGTGGCGCTTGATGGTGCCGGCGAAACCGCGGCCCTTCATCGTTCCGGTGACGTCGACGAGGTCGCCGACGATGAAAACCGTCGCGAGGACCGTGTCCCCGACCTTGGCCTCGGTGGGCTTTTTCAGGCGCTCCTCGCGCAGGTACCGCTTGGGAGCGACACCCTGCTTCTTGAAGGAACCGAGCTGCGGCTTCGCCGCATGTTTGTCTTTCACGTCGCCGAAGCCGAGCTGAACGGCGTCGTATCCGTCGCGTTCGACCGAGCGAATTTGCGTGACCGTGCACGGACCGACCTCGACCACGGTTACACCCGTGACCGTGCCGTCCTCAGCGAACAGCTGAGTCATTCCGCGCTTTCGTCCTAGGATCAGCGTCATGATCTCTCGAACTCCATCCTTTGGCCGCCGTTGTCACTGAAGACAGCACGGCTTGCCGGTTCGACCAGGGGATCCCTCCACAGTGGAGAACACCCAACGCCTGGCCACGCGGCTGCACCCTTCGACTTCGACGCGCGCGGTGAAGCGCAAACCGTCCTCTCGAGTGCCTGGTGAATCCACAACGCCGACACTGAAGTCAGCGCGCGATATCCGGATTCACCATCGTCTGTAGTAGAAAAGAACTGCGAGTCGTGCTCGAGACTCACGCAAGGTGAATCTCATCCCACGTGCCGACCTCGATCGTTTTCGATCGCGCGACACGCTCAAAAGCCGCTAGGCCTTGATGCGGATGTCCACGCCCGCAGGCATGTTCAAGTTGCTCAGAGCGTCGACCGTTTGCGAAGTCGGCTCCGAAATGTAGATGAGGCGTTTGTGCGTGCGGATCTCGAACTGCTCACGCGATTTCTTGTCGATGAACGGCGAACGGAGCACGGTGTAGCGCTCGATTCGGGTCGGCAACGGAATCGGACCGGCGACGCGCGCACCCGTACGCTTGGCGGTCTCCACGATCTCGAGCCCCGATTGATCGAGGGCTTCGTGGTCGTAGGCCTCCATACGGATTTGGATCTTGTCCTTCATGTGCGTGGGTCGTCGGACGGCAGGGCGGTGGTTCGAATGCGGGAGGGGGGAAACCTAGACCCTCGTGCGGCACGCGGCCGCCGCGGGGGAAAGGGCCGAGAACAATAGCAGTGGGCCTAGGACCCGTCAACGATCCTCACGCTCACTTGAAGAGAAATGTGCGCGGCCCTGCGCTGTCGCAAGAGCGAGACTCGCAAGAACGGGGCTCCGCCGCGCGATGCAGTGCACCTTCGGTCCGGGTCGGACGACTCGAAAACGCTGAAAAACAGGCCTTAAACTGCTGCGAGCGGAGGACGCGGCCGATTTGGCGCGGGCTACCTCCACGTGAGGCCGCGCGCTTCCAATTCCCCTTCCGGGACGACTCGATGACCGATCGGAACCATCGAGAAAGAGGCTCGTCCTTGGGACAACGACCGCACGGCCGTCGAGTACCCGAACATTTTCGAGAGCGCCACGGTCCCTGACAGCGTCCGAAATGCACCTTCCTGTGTGACGTCAGCCAATTCGGCCCGGCGCGCATTCAAATCGGCCAGGATACCGCTCGCGAACTCGCCCGGTGTCTCGATTTCGAAACGCATCCAAGGCTCGGAGAGGGCGATCTCGGAATCGTTGAGCGCCGCGCGGAGGGATTGTGAGGCCGCCTGCGTGAATCCCATTTCGGCGTCGCGCGCTGGATCGCTCGCTCCGCCGATGATTTCGATACGCATCTCGCCGAGCGGAAACCCGAAACGAGGTCCGACCTCGGCCTCTAGGCGCAGCGTGTCCTCTACCGCGCAGCGAAAAGCGCTCGGGATTCCTGCATTCGGCTGCCACACGACCACGGCATGAGCGGCACTCGCGTCGGGCACGACCGCGACGTCGACGCCGCCGAAAATGTCGCGCGTGCCGAGCGTGCGTTCGACGCGCGCGGAACCCGACGCGCCGCGGACGAGAGCCTCACGGTAGGCGACGCGCGGCTTGCCGACGGCGGGCTGTACGTGGAATTCGTTTGCGAGGCGATGTTGCAGGACTTCGAGGTGCAACTCCCCCATCCCGCGGATGAGCCATTGACCCGTGTCGCCGTCTTCTTTCGCGTGGAAGCTCGGATCCTCGTGCACGAGCCGCGCAAGGGCAGCGACGAGCTTCGCGCGATCGACTGCGTCGGCGGGTTCGATCACGAGCGAGAGCACAGGTTCGGGCGCGACCAAGCTCTCGAGGACGATCGGTGCCTCGCGTGAACACAACGTATCCCCCGTCGAGGTGTGCTTGAGGCCCGTGAACGCGACGATGTCGCCCGCCGACGCGACATCGATCCCTTCGCCGTGATTCGCGTGCATGCGCAGGATGCGGGCGACGCGCTCCACCTGTTTCGTGCGCGGATTGAAGACTTGCGCGCCGTTCGCGATCGAGCCGGAGTAGACGCGGACGAAGGTCAGATCGCCGTGCGCGAGCGCCTGCAGCTTGAACGCGAGAGCGCAAAAAGGCTCGGATTCCCGCGCAGAACGTGTGGTTTCTGCTCCTGACTCCGGAACGTGTCCTCGGATCGGAGGTGCATCGAGCGGCGACGGCAACCAATCGACGACGGCGTCGAGCAAGGGTTGGATGCCGACGTTCTTCTGCGCGACACCGCACAAAACGGGAATCAAAGTGCCGGCCTGGACGCGCGCTCGCAGAGCCTTCGATGCGACGGCACGCGGCACGTCGCGACCGTCGACGAGCGCGCGCAAGACGGCGTCGTCTTCTTCCGACAGAGCCTCGAGCAGTTCCGCGCGCAAAACGCCGACCTCGTCGTGCACGCGCGCCGGCAGCGTCTCGTTCGAGACGCGTTCATTGCGAGCATCGGGTGCGAAGCGATGCGTCGTGAAATCGAGCAGGTCGACGATGCCCTCCACCATGTTCGCGTTGCCACCTCCGCCCTCGGCGAGGATCGGGTACTGCACCGGAATCGTGCGCACGTGCAGGCGTTTTCCGATGTTCAGCGCTGCGGTCATATAGTCGGCGCCCGGTCGATCGAGTTTGTTCACGAACGCGATGTAGGGCACGTGATGGCGCTTCATCTGACGCCACACGGTTTCCGATTGCGCTTGCACGCCCATCACCGCGTCGACGACGAGGATCGCGCCGTCGAGCACGCGCATAGAGCGCTCGACCTCGATCGTGAAGTCGACGTGACCGGGCGTGTCGATCAAATTGATCGCGTGACCCTTCCACGGCAGACGCGTCGCAGCGGCGGTGATCGTGATGCCGCGCTCGCGCTCTTCCTGCATCCAATCGAGCACGGTCGTGCCGTCGTCGACGTCGCCGGAGCGATGTTCGACACCGGAGTCGAACAACATGCGCTCCGAAATTGTCGTCTTGCCCGCGTCGATGTGCGCGGCGATGCCGATGTTGCGGACGCGCCCGAGGTCCATGCGCAGAGGATAGCGGGGCCGGGCACGAGAGCGCTGTTCCGCGCGGCCGAACCGGCGCGCATGCGGGGCGCCTGCGGAACGCTTCGCGATCCTCATCTTGTCGGAACGCGGCGGAGCCCTAATCGACGGTACGGTGCCAGGGACAACCACGACGGTTCGCGCTGGCCGCTGATCGTGTGTGTACCGAGCCAGAGCAATTTTTCCC
>ENA-ORBV01003133-ORBV01003133.1-microbial-mat-metagenome-genome-assembly--contig:-NODE-3133-length-33666-cov-11.158564_pt1 | contig 33666 bp, 38 predicted proteins | sample MGYA00237777_ERZ505514 | MGnify/ENA primary metagenome ERZ505514 (study PRJEB26160, sample SAMN06269048) | microbial mat metagenome | isolation source: Oligotrophic lake microbial mat | place... | reverse complement strand
TTTTTCAAGCAGAAGACGGCATACGAGATTCGCCTTAGTCTCGTGGGCTCGGAGATGTGTATAAGAGACAGAATTTGGATAAAGTGAACCCTGGCTCATTGCTCTTTAGCGGTGTCATGATGCTCGAATATCTTGGCTGGCAAGAAGCCGCCGACCTCGTAACCAAAGGCTTTGAACGCACCATTGAGCAAAAAATCGTCACCTACGATTTTGCCCGTCAAATGGAAGGTGCAACCGAAGTTAAAACCAGCGAATTTGCGACCCGTATCATCGAAAATATGGGTTAGTCTCAATTAATTCACAACGAGGGGCGCATAGCATTGCGCCTCTCATGTTATATCCCTATAATGACCCACAAAAAAATATCCGTTTGCCACCCAAAAAGGGGTTATATTGCCATGAGTAAGGTTATTATCACCAGCACCAATACCCGCACCAGCGCAGAAATGCTTTATAAGACACTAAAAGCCGATTTTGGGAATAATGTGGTCTTGGGATTTGACGGTTTCATTTCCGATGGAGAAAATCCAGAAGAGCGTATCAAGCAAGCCGTCATTGGCGCAACTGTTATCATCGTCCTTATCGGGAATAATTGGTTAGCCGATGGTTGGGCATCAGACCCCAGCTACTACCAGCGATTGGGGCTTATCACTGCCCTATCAGAGAAAAAACCTGTGTTATTTATCGCTGTGGATGAGGCAAAAATGCCGTCTGCTGACCAATTACCGCCAGAATTAGCATCCATCGCAGAGCGCATCCCCCTCCCCTTACGGGCGACTCGGTTTCGGCAAGACGCACAAGCCATATCCGAGACATTAGAGCGATTCTTGGCAAAACAAGTCACAGTACCCACTTCTGCGGGACAATATAAATTGCCAACGCTGGTTTTAGCCAATGGCTGGGAGCGATTTTTTGCCTATATGATAGATGCCTTTATCCTCAATGCGCTACTGAGGATATTAGAAAATACCGCAGAGGCGCAAATCCGTAGCGCGTTTTCGTTGGATGAAGCCAGAACGGTGCTATTGGTATATCTGATTTTTGCCTTCACCCTCTATACCACTTATCAAATTCTGTGTGGGGCGCTGGGTGGGCAGACACTTGGCAAAATGATTATTGGCACCCGTGTGGTCAAACCCAATGGTGATTTATTGGGGTGGCGCGATGCGCTTCTACGGGCATTCGGGTATATCCTCAACGGATTCACCTTTGGCATAGGCTTTGCGTGGTTATTGGTGGATGACAAACGACAAGGCTGGCACGATAAAATTGCCAAGACGATTGTGGTCAAGATTCGCCGTTAAAAACGAAAAATTTCCAAAAAAGTTGCGTAATTACTATTCATTTGCCCATTTATGGCTTATGCTTATTTTTATAGTATGTCAGAGATGAGGATATATCATGAATACACCCGCGACAGTTTTAGTGGTAGATGATGAGTGGATAAATCGTGAATTGATAGAAGGGGTACTCTCTGTATTCAATTATCAGGTATTGCTGGCAAATAGTGGAGATGCGGCGCTCAAATTGCTTACTCATCAACAACCAGACCTAATTGTGATGGATGTGCGGATGCCCGGTATGGATGGCTATGAATTATGCCACGCGGTTAAATCGAATCCACAGACGGCACATATCCCCGTTATCATGGTTACCGCGCTTGAATTGAATGATGAAGAACGCCAAAAAATAGCCAATGCAGGGGCAGATGATGTCGTGAGCCGTATGAAAATTACCAAAGCATTGGTGGAAAAAATAGACCAGCACCTCTCACAATCCATCGCCCGTTAGCAAATCGGTGTTTGCCAAGCGGTGTTGTGTTGTGTATGATGTGTGTTGCATGATATTTATGCACCAAACATAATGATGATAGGTTATTCTCATGCTTGGCAAACGCCCCCCAATAAAACATCGTCCAACTTATTCCCGCCACCGTACCCCTAGCTGGCTCATCTTTTTGGTAGCGATTGCGTTGGTCTTTGGGGTGTATTATATCTGGTTGGGTGTGCGCGACTTTTTGGGGAGTAACACGCTCAATGTTCAGCAAGCCACCCGTACCGTATCGGCGGGCATAACCTCCACCGCCCAACAAGTCGCCACTCAAGATGCCTATACACCCTTCCCCACTTTCACCCCCTTGCCAGAATGTACCGATTTTGTCGTCACGGTGGAACGCGCCATCGTCCGTGCCACACCCAATACGGGTGCGCCTGTGTTGACAACCTATACGCAAGGCCAAATTGTGTGTGTGATTAGCCGTGCGCCAGAAAATCCAGAATGGTATCTGATAGACACCGACAGAGAATCACGGCGGGTCAATGTGGGTTATATGTTTGAAGAAATTATAGAAGCACAAAATCCCACTCCCACCGCCTCGATGACCTATACCCCACCGCCAACAGTGACAATTGCGCCAACCCCGATTTTGTTTGTGGTCGCGTCGGGGGCGGCGCCGCCGTTGTCTACGTCTGCGTCCAAGAACGCGTCGACCTGCGCCACCGTGACGCCAAATTCACTCGAAGCGGCAATCTCAATATTCGTGGGGTCGAGCAGCAACGTCCCCGTGCGACCACGGGGCGCTCTTAGATTTACGGTGCCGTTGAACGCCAGGGTTCCCTTGCCCGATACCTCGGCGAAACCACCATCCCCGCCCTGGGTGCCGCCTTTCGCGGAAATCGAACCGAAGAACTTGGTCCAGACGTCGGCCCAAACAATCACTTTGCCGCCATCTCCGCTCGTGACCGCATCAGCGCTGATTGACGTGTTATTTCCCACAAAAGTCTTTTGGGCATTCGCCTGCGGACCTTTGCCTTGGAAGTTGCCCCCAACCAGTACGGCGCCACCGCCCGAGTCACCGGAGGTGTTGATAAGCGTAGAGGCACTATTGAGGCCAAGCCCAACGTTTTGACCCAACACCGTGACCACACCACCCTTCTGCCCCGCTACCAGCCCCGATGCTTCCAACGTCCCTGAAACACTGGTCACACCGGTCGACCCACCATCCAAATAGATCGAGCCGCCGCGCTCGCTGATCGCGTTCGCGCGAATCACGCCTTCGTTGTTGATGACCGTATCCAACAGAGCATTCGCCGAACGCGCGGTCATCAGCACATTGCCGCCATCGGCCGTGATGGTCCCCTTGTTGATCGCTGACGCGTTCAGTGCCGCCGCATCTACGCGCACGCTGATGAGGCCATCGCCGACCATGTCGAGCGTGACGGCATCGCCGGCGGCCATTGCCGCCGTGCCCATGCGCGCATTGATCACGCCGGTGTTGCTGACCTGCGGCCCGATCAGGGCTGCATAGCCCGAGAGCGTCGTGATCGTGCCTTCGTTGACTACGCTTCCCGCGCCGGTTCCCTTCGTGAACACATAGCGGCCGGACATGAAATCGCTGTCCTTGATGCCGAGGGTCGAAGCGGCAAGGCCGCCGACGTCCACGCTTGCGCCACGGCCGAACAGCACCCCGTTGGGGTTGACGAGGAAGAGCTGTCCGTTTGCCGTGAGTGAGCCGAAGATTTCCGACGCGCTGTTGCCCAGCACGCGGTTCAGCGCCACGGAGCTGGCACTGGGCTGCTGGAAGACGACCGAATTACCGGCGCCGATCGAGAAGTTTTGCCAGTTGAGGATCGCGTTCTGGGAGCTTTGATCGACGCGGAGCGACTGGGCGCTCGGGTTCGAGATCACTGCCGCTCCAGCGGCCACCTGGCCGCCGGTTGGAAGGGGCTGCCCGTAGGCCGCCTGAACCGCCAAGGTCAGCGCGGAAGCGAGAAAGGCCGGATAGGCTCTCCGCGCCGACACGAGTTGAAGGTTGGAACGGCGCGCTAAGCGACGGATTTTGTTCACGAAATACCCCCAGGAAAACGTTACCTCACGAATCGAAGGTGAGGTGTCGGCAAAATACCTACAAACAGGGGTAGATTTATACCATGTCAGGGTTCAGGTGAATCGTGGACAAGTGTGCATAGTGCTCACTTTTGCGGGCTATGTTCGGTTATCCCTTTGGCCTACCGGATTACCCCGGAATCCTCATTCGAGCCGGATGTTTGCGCGCTTGGCGACCGCGTCCCATTTGCGGATTTCGGCCTGCAGGAAAGCCGAAAATTCCGCGGGGCCCAAGGCGGAAACCGTGGCGCCAAGGCCGGACAGCTTTTCCTGGATATCGGGCAGCCTCAGGATCCGCGCGAACTCCGCATGCAGCCTGCCGACGATCGGACCCGGGGTTCCCGCCGGCGCCATGACGCCGCCCCATGAGAACGATTCGTATCCCGGGACCCCGGCCTCGTGCATGGTGGGGACATCGGAAGCGAAGCCACGCGACCTGGCCCGACATGGGACTTTTGGCCTACAGGGTTGATCCCGTCGGCTCGTTTGACCGCCGGTGGCGAAGGGCTGCGAACGCGGCTCGATCCGGCCGGGCAATCGAGTCACGAGCGCGGTTCGAGGGTCTCATTGCGTCCACAATTCCGAAAGAGGCACGGCAAGGACGCGACGGTCTGCGCTCGGGAGCGTACTCGTGCCCGCGTACAGGATCATGCCGCCCTGAAAGTCTTTGCCGCATTGCTCGGCGAGGCGGCGCAAGCCGTTGCCGTCCGCCGGCGTCACCGTCGCCCCGGCCTTCACCTCCACGCCCCACGTCTGCCGGCCGTGCGTGAGAACAAGGTCCACCTCCACCTGATCCTTGTCGCGGTAGTGCCAGAAGCGCAAGTCCGGGTCGGTCCACCCGGCCTGGGCGATGAGTTGCTGCACCACGAACGATTCGATCAGATGGCCGAAACGCTCGCGCTGGGTGGTCCAATCGCCGGCTTCGAGTCCGGAGAGCGCCGCCGCGAGGCCGCTGTCGAGCAAGTGAATCTTCGGCGTCTTGATGAGACGCCTGGCCTCGTTCCGGTGCCAGGCCGGCAACCGCCGAAGGAGGAAAAGGCGCTCCAGCACGGTCAAATATTGATCGGCGGTTTCCCTGCGCATGCCTAGTTCCGTACCCAAAGCGGAAAGATTGAGCAGGCTGGCTGAGCGCAGCGCGACAATTTCGACCAGCCGGCCGAGTTCGGCTGCGTCGCGCACGCGGGCGACATCCGCGACATCCCGCTCCAGGATGGAGCGCAGATATTGCCGATGCCACTGACGTGCCCGTTCGGGCGAGCGCAGTTGCGCGGGGGGATAGCCTCCGCGCAGGAGTCGCTCCCGCAAATGACCAGGCGGTGCCGCTTCGATGCTGCGGATGTTGGGCGCAAGACGCCCCGCCAGAAAGGCTTTAAGCAGCGCTCCGGGCTTGCGCTCCTTTTCAGACTCCGCCAACGGATGCAGCTGGACGAACTCGATGCGTCCCGCGAGCGAATCCCCGACCTTTGGCAACCGCAGCAGATTGGCCGAACCGGTCAGAAGAAAGCGGCCGGGCCGCCGGTCGCGATCCACCGCCGCCTTGATGGCAAGGAGAAGGCCCGGCGAACGTTGTACCTCGTCGAGTATCACGTGAGCGGGAAGCGCGGCGATGAAGCCGACCGGATCCTCCCGGGCGGTCCGCAGCATCGGCTCGTCGTCCAGCGTGACGTAGGCGCGCTCGGGCGTGAGCGTGCGCACCAGCGTGCTCTTGCCCGACTGCCGCGGCCCCAGCAGCGCGACCACCGGGGTATCGGTCAATGCCAGTTCCAGCGTGCGCCGGACGTTGCGGGGGTAGGCGGATTCGGCCATTTGCCGCATACGATACCGTCCAATTGCCGGCTATGCAATCGTCCAATTGCGGGCTACGCAATCGTCCAATTGCCGCTGTGCTCTTGCACTACCCCCGCACCTCTCAGGACCCTCACTCGGCCGGAATAATCTGAAAGCGCCCCATGCGATGCGGCCGATACACCTGGAAGTCCCGCCGGTCCAGCGTGAATATCCGGGAAATCCGCTCCCGCTCGGCAACGCTGACGAGCGCGGCGTCGGCAAGATCCATGGGAAGATCGCGGTACTTCTTCATCAGTTCGCGGATACGGCGATGAATGCCGGCATCCAGGTGCAGGAGGCCGATCACCTCACGGTCCACGAGTTCCCACAGCGCGTCCTGCGCGCGCCATGAGAAGCCGAGCAAATACATGGCCTCGGTGTACGCCGGCCACACCGTGACCAGCGGTTCGTCGAGCGTTCGCAACACGCTGGTGCACCGCCCGTGATGGCGGTCGGCGGCGTTGATCAATGCGACCAGCGGCCCCGCGTCGACAAGTACCACGTCTATCGATTGCCCTTTTCGGCCAGCATGCGCCGGAAACCTGCGCCGGTGCGGGTGGATAGGTCTGGCGTCCCTCCGGAAACACACCCGATCAGATCTTGCGCGCGCTCGTACAGGCTTCCGGCCCTGTCGACTTGAAGCGATTGCCGCGCCAGGGCATCCACGGCTTGCCGTAGCACCGCAGACTTGCTCGCGTCCATTTTTCGGGCAAGCCGCTCGAGTGTACGTTCGGTTTTGACGTCCAGGCGTACGCTAGTCGGCATGGCGCGCTCCTTCAAATGTAGGACACTATTGTAGTACGAGAGGCCCATTAATGCAATCGAACGCCGAATTCGACTTCATCATCGTCGGCGCGGGCACCGCCGGCTGCGTGCTTGCGGCGAGGCTTTCCGAAAACGGCAAGCACCGGGTACTGCTCCTCGAAGCCGGCGGCGAGGATTCCAGCCCATGGATCAAGGTGCCCATCGGTTATGCAAAGCTCTTCGGGGACGCGCGCTACAACTGGATGTACGCCACCGCGCCGGAGAGGCACTCCTCGACTATGCGCGCCGCACCGGGAATTCCGTCTATCACCCGGCCGGCACTTGCAGGATGGGCACTGGACCGGCGGCCGTCGTGGATTCGCATCTGCGCGTGCAAGGCGTGGCAGGTTTGCGCGTGGCCGACGCGTCCGTCATGCCGTGGGTGCCTTCCGGAAACACGAATGCGCCGACGGTGATGATCGCCGAGCGCGCGGCGGACTGGATACTGACTGACGCTGATCGCCGAGGGCCTGCGAGGGCCTCCGCCGCATGAAAGGCGGCTTTACCCACGGCGAGCGCCGTTCACCAAAACCAGAAGGCGCGGTCGCCGAAGGCGCCGGTGTGGGCTTTGATGTATCCTTGCTCTCACTGCATTTAGCCGCAGGAGCACCGTGTCCGAGCTCGATCGCATCAAGGAACAGCTCGTCTATCTTAGGTTCTGGCAGGGAATAATGGTGGTGACGGACATCAGCTTGGCCGGCTGGCTTATTTCAGCATCCGATTCCGCAGCCCGCCTCACTTTTATTCTGGCCGTCGCCGGTGTCGTTTTGCTGAGCCTGGGCATCGTGGTTCTGCATCGCCAAATCGAACGCCGCATAGACCACATCGGAAAGCTATAGCCATGGAAACTCTCGCCGCCGTCGTCATGTTTGCCGTCGTGCTCGTCATTGTCGGTGTTGCCCTTGACGCTGCGCGCCGCGCCAAATAGCGCCTTCTAACCCCACGCCCCACCCGGACGCGCGTCGGCGAGTCGCGCTGCTCGCGGCCTGCTCGCCTGCCTGGCTCCCGCCACCCGAACGCGACCTTCCTCGCGACGCGCCCGACACCCGGCTGTCGAGCGCGCTGAAACTCGCGCAAGCGCTCGGCATGGTGTTCGAGTTGAACGTGGTGCTGAATGAACGAACGTAACATCGCGCGTTGGATCATGTTCGCCGAGCGCGACCTCGAAGAGGGCAAACATTCGTTGTCCGAGGAAAACGCGGTGTTCGAATTTCATCAATCGACCGAAAAGTATTTGAAAGCCTATCTCGCGCTGAAGGGCGAAGAGATCAGGAAAACCCGCGATATCGCCGGTCTGGTGCTGAAATGCGCCGTGCACGACAACGCGTTCCATCAGTTCGCCGATTTCGCGCCCGAAATGACAAAGTTTTCGACCCGCTACCGGTATCCGGGAGACAGCGAAGAGGACTATGTCGAAACAGGCGAGATGCAGAAGGCTGAGGCTTTTGCGCAGGAGGTGCGCGACTTTGTCCGATCGAAGATCCCGCAACAGATTGTTCGACTCTCCGAGCAATTGAGGCAAAGTAAACCAAAGCGCGGCTTGGACACGCCGCTGGACAAGTAAGGTTCGCCGCTGCAGCCTCACGCATCTCTGCGGCGGATTGTGTTTCTTGCGTCATTCTGCGCGCTGACTTCCGCGTGCACGAACGGTTTGTTTTCCCCAGCCGATCGCGCAGGGTTTCCCGACGCAGAACCGCTTGCGGGACGCATCTTCGACCTGCGCGCAGACCGCTTCATCTCGCGCGACGAGCTCATGCGGCGCGCGCGCGATTCTCGATTCGTGGTTCTTGGCGAAACCCACGACAACCCGGAGCATCAGCGCCTGCAGGCGGAGATCTTCGACTCCCTTCTGCGCGCGGGACGCACGCCGGCGCTCGCGATGGAGCAGTTCGATCGCGAGCACCAGCCCTCGCTGGACGCGGCGCGAGCACGCGGCCTCCGCGATGCCGAGAGCCTCGCGGAGGCCGGCCGCTTCGACCGCAAGGGATGGCGATGGCCGGCGTACAAGCCTCTGGTCGCCACGGCCGCATCGCGCGGGCTCCCGATCCTCGCGGCCAATCTTTCGCGCGCAGATGCGCGCACTTTGATGCGATCCGGGCGCCCCGCGGAAGGCTTGCCGCCTCTTACCCCCGAACTCCACGCGGCACTCGAGAAAGACATCGTCGAAGGCCATTGCGGCTTGCGGCCTTCGCCTCCAGTCCTTGCAGGAATGATCGAAGCGCAGCGTGCGCGCGACGCGCAGATGGCGCGGGTCCTTGCAGCGACCGGCCTCTCGGGCGCAGTCCTGATTGCGGGGTCGGGACACGCTCGGCGTGACCGCGGTGTGCCTTCGTATTTGGCGCCCGAATTGCGCGGCAACCTATTGAGTATTGCGTTCGTGGAAGTCGACCCAGCAGGCCGGAACACATTCGAGCGTTACAGGGGGCTCTTCGACCTGGTCTGGTTTACTTCCAAGGCCGAGCGCGAAGACCCGTGCAAAGGCTTGCGCATGCCCTGACGGGGGGTAACCACATTTGAAGTTAGCAGACACTCCCGCCAAGGCTGTCTGCGGCTGGCGCAGAACGACAAACTGATCCTGACAGCGTAGAGCGGCCGGGTACGGTCCTTGGCGGTAGCGCGCAACTTCGGCGCCTGGGACCGATCCAACCGGGTGAGACTACAAAGAGACCCCCCTTGGCCGCCGCGATTCACTCCCGCTTCATTGCGTCATGCGCACCCGGTCCCGGCCGTGCCGGTGCGATCGTCGCCGTGGCGTTGCATGTGGCCGTAGCCGCCTTCCTGCTTTCCTATGAACCAGCCCGGCAGGCGCTGCTCGCCCCTGCGCCGATCATGGTCGAATTCATCGCGCCGCCCAAGATCGAAAAGCCCAAGCCCGAGCCGCCGGTGGAGCTGCCGAAACCCAAACCTGAGCTCAAGCGGGTCGAGCGCAGGGTCGAGCCGCCGCCGATCCTGACCGCGCCGGCCGATGCGCCCTCTCCGATCGTCGCGCCCCCGCCTGCTCTCGTGCCGCCCGCGCCAGCCGAAGTCTTCGCGCCGCCCGGGCCGCCGGCCTCCGCCTCGGCACCGCTGCCCGTCACCCAGCCCATCTTCAATGCCGACTACCTCGACAATCCCGCACCGCCCTACCCATCGGTCGCGCGCCGCAACGGTGAGCAGGGCCGCGTGATCCTGCGTGTGCTCGTCAATACCAGCGGCAGCGCCGAGGAAATCGAGGTGCGCACCTCCAGCGGCTTCGCGCGCCTCGACGACGCCGCGCGCGAGACTGTGCGCCGCTGGAAATTCGTGCCCGCCAGGCGTGGCCCGCAACCGGTAGCCGCGTGGGTGCTGATCCCCCTTTCTTTCCGACTCGAAGGCTGAACCCCCATGGACCCCAATCACGCCGCAGGCTTCGCGAACTTTCTCGCCCAAACCGATAGCGTCGGCAAAACGATCCTCGCGATCCTTCTGCTGATGTCGATCGCCACCTGGTACCTCATCGTGACCAAGGCCGTCACGCTCGTCCTCGAGCGCAGGAAGAGCGCGCGGTTCCTCGAGGCTTTCTGGAACGCGCCTTCGCTCGGCGCGGTCGAGAAGCAGATCAGCGAGAAGCATCCCGAGGAGCCGTTCTCGCACCTTGCGTGGCACGCGATCAGCGCTTCGCGCCACCACCTGCGGCACGGCGTGAACAAGCTGGACGAGGCCGGCTCCCCGGCCGAATTCCTCACGCGTGCGATGCGCCGGGTGATCGACGAGGACACCTCCCGCCTCGAATCGGGGCTGACGATCCTCGCGTCGGTGGGTTCGACCGCGCCCTTCCTCGGCCTCTTCGGCACGGTGTGGGGCGTGTACCACGCGCTGGTTGCGATCGGGCTCTCCGGCCAGGGCACGCTGGACAAGGTCGCGGGACCCGTGGGCGAAGCGCTGATCATGACGGCGCTCGGCCTCGCCGTGGCGATCCCCGCCGTGCTTGCCTACAACGCCATCGTGCGCGCCAATCGCGTCGTCCTTGCCGCCCTCGACGCCTTTGCGCACGACCTCTATGCCGTGCTGACCACCGGCGCGCACATGGCCGAAATGGGCGCCGTCGTGCCCCTGAAGCCCGCGCCCGCGGGCCTTGCGTCACACAAGGGCGCCTGAGATGGCCTTCGGCGACTTCAACCGTCAGCAAAACAGCGCGCCGATGGCGGAGATCAACATGGTCCCGCTGATCGACGTGATGCTGGTCCTGCTGGTCATCTTCATCATCACCGCGCCGCTGCTCACGCATTCGGTGAAGATCGACCTTCCCAAAGCTTCGAGCACCCCCAACCTCACCAAGCCGGAGAACATCCAGCTCGCGGTCGACGCCAAAGGCGGCGTGTACTGGAACGGTGAAGCACTCGAGCGCGACGCGTGGCGCTCGCGCATGCAGGCCGCGGCCAGGCAGGCGCCGCAGCCGGAAGTGCACATTCGCGGCGACGCGACTGCGGCTTACGGCAAAGTGGCCACGGTGCTGGCCGATGCGTCGAAGGCCGGCCTCACCCGCATCGGATTCGTCTCCAACCCCGAGGACCGCTGAGGGCGATCTTCCGGCCTGACCGGGAGATCGGTCCAGGACGCACCAATACTGCCAATATCTTGACTGTACCCGCGCTGCTATTGGCTCTCCAGTCAAAATGCTGCCATCGGATCAATCGACGTTCGGCAGCTCCGGGGAGCCGGGGGTTCGCAAGCTTGCGGCAAGGTTAGAATCGCCGCGTGCTTCTGCGCTCAAAACAGACAAAAAAGGACGGAGACAAACAATGAAGATCAAGCAAATCCTCGCCGCGCTCGTGCTCGCAGCCGCGATCCCGCATGCGCAGGCGCAGGCGTGGCCGAACAAGCCCATCCGCTACATCGTGCCGTTCGCCGCCGGCGGCACCACCGACCTCCTCGGACGCATGATCGGCGCCAAGCTCGCCGAAGCCCTCGGCCAGCCGGTAGTGGTCGAGAACCGTCCCGGCGCCGCGGGCGCGCTCGGCGTGGAACTGCTCGCAAAGGCCGCGCCGGACGGCTACACCTTCGGCGGCGGCACCATCAGCTCGCACGCGATCAACGTGTCGCTGTACTCGAAGCTGCCCTATGACCCGCTCAAGGATTTCACGCCGATCACGATGCTGGCCACGCTGCCGAACATGCTGGTCGTGCACCCGAGCCTGAACGTGAGCACGGTGGCGGAGCTGATCACGCTGCTCAAGGCGAACCCGAACAAGCATTCGTTCGGCTCCGCGGGGAACGGCACTTCGCAGCACATGTCGGGCGAGCTCTTCAAGACGATGGCCGGCGTGCAGATGCAGCACATCCCCTACAAGGGCAGCGGCCCGATGATCCCGGACCTGCTCGCGGGGACGATCAGCATGAGCTTCGAGAACATGACCACCGCGTTCCCGCCCGCGAAGAGCGGCAAGCTCAAGGCGCTCGCGGTGACGACGACCAAGCGTTCGTTCGTCGCGCCCGACGTCCCCACGCTGGCCGAGTCGGGCCTGCCGGGCTACAACATCAGCTCGTGGCAGGCGATGTTCGCGCCCGCCGGACTGCCCAAGGACATCCAGGCGCGCGTGTACGCCGAGGTGGTGAAGGCGCTCAGGTCTGCCGACGTTTCGAAGCGCCTCCAGGAGCTTGGACTGGACCCGGGCGGCATGGCGCCCGATGAGTTGCAGGCGCTGATCCGCGACGACATCCCCAAGCTGGGCAAGATCGTCCGCGACTCCGGCGCGAAGGTCGATTAAGCCCCCGTCACCGGTAGCTTTTAGGGAGGGGGTATGGGGGAACCGCCAGGTTCCCCTGTTCCGATCTCCGGCGGAGGAACGCCGTCCTCGATCAGGGCTTTCAGGTTGCGCACGTGCCCCAGGTCGCCGTTCGCGTTGAACAGCCCGTTCAGAAACTTCACCATGAAGCGCGCATAGAAAGGCATCTTCGAGTTGGCCAGGTCCACAATGTGCGTAAGCACCGTGGTGTCCTCGTCAGCCTGGATCTCGTAGGTCTCCAGGATCCAGCCGCCCGGTTTCAGGTCGCCGCCGATCATCCTGCACACCAGGCGCTTTTCGGGCACGAACTCGATGAGCTCCGCGTCGGCGAGCTGCCTCGATCTGCGCAGGCGAAGAGCGATACGGAAGCGCCAGCCCGGGCCGGGCGGCTGCATCGACATCGGCACGATGTCCTCGATCTTCGGGTTCCATGCGGGCCAGCCGCGGGGCTCGCAGACCCACTGCCAGACCAGGGCCGGCCGCGCCAGGATGCGGGCGCGGCCCGTGGTGAATTGCGACATTGCTTTCCTTCCGGGACTGCTAGGCGGGCGCAGCCTCGGCGGGGTCGAAGTCGAGCTCGACCTTCGCGTTGTTGGGATCCATGAAAAACAGCTGCCAGGTCCCGTACGTGGGCAGCTTGCGCAGCTCGTAGTCGAGGCCATGCGCCTTCAGCTTCGCCACTGTGCCGGCGAGATCCCGCGCGCTGAAGGCCATGTGATCGAGCACGCCTTTGACGAGGTCCTTCTTCTCGCGTCCCGCGATCACGTGCAGGATCGCCTCGCTGCCGCCCTTGGCGTAGAGCCATGCGCCGGGAAACTTGAAAGGCGGACGCGGGCCGGGCGAGAAGTCGAGGTGCTCCTTGTAGAAGGCGAGCGTCGACTCGAGGTTGTCGGTGAGGATCGTGAAATGGTTCATGCCTGAAACAGCCATGCGAAATCGCTCCTGTTATGCGCGGGCCGGCGCGGCCGCCGCGGCCGAAGCTGCGTCGGCGCCCTGTTTCGTGCGCTCGAGCATGGTCATCGCCGAGGTTACCAGCGTGGCCATGTCGCCCAGGTTCGCGGGCACGATCAGCGTGTTGTTGGTGCGCGCGAGGTGCGCGAATGCGTTTACGTAGGCCTCGGCGACCTTGAGGTTTGCCGCACTCACCCCGCCGGGGGCGTTCATCGCTTCGGCCACCGCCTGGATCGCCGCCGCGGAAGCTTCGGCGATCAGCCGGATGCGCGTGGCCTCGCCCTGCGCGCGGTTGATCGCCGCGGTCTTGTCGCCCTCGGACTTCAGCACGGCCGCCTGCTTCTCGCCGTCGGCGATGTTGATCTCCTGCTGGCGCTCGCCTTCGGACTTGGCGATCAGCGCGCGCTTCTCGCGCTCGGCGGTGATCTGCTGCTGCATCGAGCGCAGGATCGACTCGGGCGGCGTGAGGCTCTTGATCTCGTAGCGCAGGACCTTGATGCCCCAGTTGCCCCCCGCTTCGTCGAGCGCGGCCACGATCTGGCGGTTGATCTCGTCCCTCGACTCGAACGTCTTGTCGAGCTCCATCTTGCCGATCTCGCTGCGCAATGTGGTCTGCGCGAGCTGCACGATCGCAGTGATGTAGTTGGAGGACCCGTAGGAGGCAAGGCGCGGGTCCATGACCTGGTAGTAGAGGATGCCGTCCACGCCGAGCTGGGTGTTGTCGCGCGTGATGCAGACCTGCTCGGGCACGTCCAGCGGCACTTCCTTGAGGCTGTGCGTGTAGGCAACGCGCTCGAAGAACGGGATGATGAGGTTGAGCCCGGGTTGCAGGATCTCGCTGAACTTGCCAAGGCGCTCCACCACCCACGCCTGCTGTTGCGGCACGATGCGCACCGCTTCGATTACGAAAACCACGATAACCGCGATCAGGAAAATCGGGATCGCATAGCCGCGCGTCGGCGGGTATGCGCCCGCGATCACCGCAATGATCACAGCGCCAATCAGTTTTAGAAACATTCTTTCTCCCCCCCTGTTGCGTCAAACTGCCCGTTCCCGGCCCGCATGCTCTTCTCTAGACCGGGCGATTCCTGCTGACTTCGAGCAGATGGCCTTCGATGCGCATCACGTAGAGGAGCGCTCCGGCGAGCAGCTCGCCCGCGCCATCCACCTTCGCATCCCACGACGCGCCGCGGTAGCGCACGCGCGCAAGCCCGCCGCCCTGATCGACCCAATGCTCGAAATTCGCCGGCTGGCCCGCATCGACCGAGACCATCTGCGCCTTGGAATTCTTCGCGCGGTACACGTGCACGCCATAGCAACCGGCGGCCGCCAGCAGCACGGCCACCAGCGCCTGCACCCCGAAGCCCTGGCCCGCATACGCGATCGCGGCGCCGCCGAACGCGGCGACCCCGAGCATGAGCAGAAAGAACGTGCCCGTGATCAGCTCGACGATGATCAGCGCAAAACCGATGATCATCCAGATAAGATAGTGGTCCATGGCGGGCGTAGTGTCCCCCGCGCCGCTTCGGCGCGCAACCGTCAGGCAGCCGGGCGCGCATCCCCCATTAGAATAGCGCCTATGGAAACCACTCACATCGAAAGCGCCGAAGCCGGTTACGGGATCGCGCTCGGCCTGCACCGGGACCGCGCAGCGGCCGGCTGGAAGCCGCTCGGACGCAAGATCGGATTCACCAACCGCGGCATTTGGCCGCGCTACGGCGTCTACCAGCCCATCTTCGGGTTCGTCTACGACCGCTCGGTGACATTCGCCCCGGAGGGGCGCGCGAGCATCAACCTCGCCGGACTCGCGCAGCCGCGCATCGAGCCCGAGATCTGCTTCGGCTTGAAGGGCGCGCCGCCGCGCTCGAAGAACCCGGCCGAAATCCTCGGCGCAATCGATTGGGTCGCGCACTCGATCGAAATCGTGCAGTGCGCGCTGCCGAACTGGCAGATGAAAGTCGGCGACAGCACCGCGGCCAACGGTCTGCATGGCGCGCTGGTCGTGGGGCGCAAGGTGCCGGTCCGCGATATCGACGATCTCGCGGGCAAGCTCCCTTTAATGCGAGTCACCCTCCGCAAAGGCGACACGATCGTCGACTCGGGCGTGGGCTCCAACGTGCTCGACAGCCCGCTGCTTGCACTTGCGCATCTTGTCGAACTGCTCGGTTCGCTGCCGGAGTTCCCGCCGCTCATCGCCGGTGAAATCATCAGCACCGGCACCCTGACCGATGCCGCACCGGTGGCCGCGGGCGAAACCTGGTCGACGCAGTTCGAGGGCAACGAGCTGCCCGGCCTGACCGTCAGCTTTACTGCGCGCTTTGCTGCCAATCCGCTTTGAGTAGCGCGGCCCAGGTCCTGCCCCTGGCAGGCATCACCGTGGTCGCGCTCGAGCAGGTGATCGCGGCGCCTTTCGCCACGCGCCAGCTCGCCGAGCTCGGTGCGCGCGTGATCAAGATCGAACGGCCCGGCGTCGGCGACGCATCGCGCGCTTACGACACGACGGTCAAGGGCCTGTCTTCGCACTTCGTCTGGGTCAACCGCTCGAAGGAGAGCCTGTCGCTGGACGCGAAGCATCCCGAGGCGAAAGCCATCCTCGCCAAGCTGGTGGCGAAAGCGGACGTGTTCATCCAGAACCTCGCGCCCGGAGCGGCGACGCGTCTGGGCCTGGGCGCGGAGGAGCTGCGCGCGAAGCATCCTCGGCTCATCTGGTGCGGCGTCTCGGGCTATGGCGAGAAGGGTCCCTACAGCGCGAAACGCGCCTATGACCTGCTTGTGCAATGCGAGACCGGCATGCTCTCGGTGACCGGCACGCCGGAGAATCCTTCCAAGGCCGGCATCCCGATCGCCGACATCGCGGCCGGCATGTATGCGTTCTCCGGAATCCTCGCCGCGCTTTATCGCCGAAACAGCACCAACGAAGGCGCCACGCTCGACATCTCGATGTTCGAGTCGCTGGGTGAATGGCTCGGCTTCCCGGCGTACTTCACCGCCTACGGAGGCAAGCCGCCGCCGAGGACCGGTGCCGCGCATGCGACGATCGTCCCGTATGGGCCTTTCAAGGCCGGCGACGGCAAGACGGTCTTTCTCGGCGTGCAGAACGAGCGCGAGTTCGCCCGCCTGTGCGAGCAGGTGCTCAGCCAGCCCTCGCTGCCCGCGGACCCGCGCTTTGCCACCAGCAGCGCGCGCAACGCGCATCGCGCCGAAATGAAGGCGCTGATCGAGAGGGTGTTCGCGGACATGACCGCCGAGCAGATCGTCGAGCGCCTGGAAGCCGCCGGCATCGCCAACGCCCGCCTCAACACGATGCAGGAATTCTGGGAGCACCCGCAGCTCGCGGCGCGCGAGCGCTGGCGTGAAGTGGATTCGCCCGCCGGGAAACTCACAACGCTGCTGCCGCCGATCAACATCGCCGGCCTCGAGCCGGACCTCGGCGCCGTGCCCGGCATCGGCGAGCACACGCGCGCCATCCTCGGCGAGCTTGGCTACGATGGCCCCGCAATCGACACCCTCCACGCCCAAGGCGCCGTATGAGCTCTCCCGGCACGACCCCCGCATTCGACGCGTTCGTCGAGAAATTCAGGACCGTCGACCTCGAGGTGCGCAAGTACCGGCACTGGACCTGGTCGGTGCGTCCCGCGCAAGGCACGCTCGGCGCGTCGGTCCTCTCGCTGAACAGGCCGGCGACGGCATGGTCCGAAGTCGATGCCGGGGAGAATGCGGGGCTCTCGCAGGCCCTCCTCGACATCGAAGCCGTCATGCGCAGGCAGTTCAACAACGACAAGATCAACTACCTCATGCTCATGATGGTGGACCAGCACGTCCACTTCCATGTCTTTCCGCGCTACATGGCCGAGCGGCAATTCGCGGGACGCACCTGGCTGGACGCCACCTGGCCCAGACCGCCCGACCTGCAGGCCGGCGAATCCAGCAGCGAGACGCTCACGGCGATCCGCGACACGCTGCGCAACGGCTAAGCAGGCCGGTGGCGCTGCCCGATGGATTGCTAATTTAGAACAATTAGGACTCGAAGTCCGCAGCCAGAGCGGCTCTCACGGCACTTTTGTTCTGATACCGGTACATTCAGCCGCATTTCACCCTTCACAGGCGGGCAGCATCAGCGCCTGCAGTACATCCCCCGTAGAGCGGTTCTGCACGAAAGCGGCGACGCCGGAGTGCTTCGGGTTGGCATTCGGCAGCAGCGGCAGGCTGCGCTTTTGCGCCACCTTGAGGTCGGCGCCGAACTCGATCGGCCCGATCCACTCGCGCACCACGTAGTCGTGCGGCAGCAGCTTGCCCTTGTTCTCCCCGGCCGCGACCTGGCTGGTGAGCTTGTTCTCGTAGGCGGCCAGGTACACCGCCGCGTCCTTGCGCTCGGCGGCGGCCAGCAACTCGGCCGACAGCGTGACCTCCGCGCTGGTGCGCCCCATCGCATTCAGCGATAGCGCGATCTTCGCGCGCGGCGCCTGGCCGTTGATTTTCTCCACCGCGGTCGCGAACTCGCCCGAGCCCCAGCGCCGGAAATCCTGGCCCTGCATCACCACCTGCGGCGTGTAGATGATGCGCGCGCGCTTGAGGTCGGCCTGCTTGCGCTGGCGCGTCGCGAACTCGCGCTTGGCATACGGGTCCTTCCAGCCGATGTAATCCCAGTAGTCCACATGGAGCGCCAGCGGCACCACCTTGTCGGGCGTGAAGCCCTGCGACTGGAGCGATGAGAGCCAGCGGTCCGCGGGCGGGCAGCTGTCGCAGCCTTCCGAGGTGTAAAGCTCGACGAGCACCGCCGTGCGCGGGCCGCTTTGCGAGCTGCACTGCGCCCCCAGCGCTGGAAGTGCGACGGCAAGGCCGGCAAGCGCCGTTGCCAGGGATTGCAAAATCCGCGGGACTGAAATCGCTCGCATGGCGGGCTCCGTTCGCAGTGCGGTTCACACTGTCATACGCTTGGTCGCGCGGCCGGTCAAAAGCCTTACGCATCGGGCATCCACCTTACAATGCCGTCTCCCGTGTCCCCATTGCCGCTTTTTCTCGCTTCGACGACCTGGAACTACGGCCTGGGGATGACCTATGTCGTGGTGCCGCTCTACGCCGCGTCGCAAGGCCTGTCGGGCGTGGAGATCGGCTTCCTGTTCTCGATGCCGGTGTTCGTGCAGGTGGTGTTCAACCTGATCGGCGGGGCCTACACCGACCGCATCGGCGGCCGCAAGATCATGCTGTGGTCGTGCTTCCTGCTTGGCGCGGGCGCGCTCGAATTCATATTCGCGCGCGGGTTCTGGATGCTCTTCGCCGGACAGGTGCTGCTGGTGCTCGCGCGCGCGACCTTCTGGCCGGCCACCTGGTCGCTCGCAAGCGAGCTGCCGGGCGAGCGCACGACGCAGATGGGCCGCTTGAACGCGCTCACCAACGTCGGCCAGATTGCCGGCACGGTTTCGGCCGGGTTCATCCTCGCCCTCTTCGGGTTCACCGCCTCGTTCCTCACGCTCGCCGCAATGGGATTCGTTTCGCTGATTGCCGGCATCCCATTGAAGCAGTTGCCGCGCAAGCCCGTCGAAGCCGGGCGCAGCCTGTTCGCCAACTACGGCGGGCTCTTCAACCGCCCGATCATCTGGTACACGGTGTCCTGCGCGTACCTCTCGGCGCTGCCCTTCTCGCTCTCGATGTCGTTCTATCCGCTCCTGCTCAAGGACTACGGCTACGATTCGCAATCCTCGGGCATCCTCATCGCGATCCGCGCGGTCGGCTCGATCGCCGCCGGGCTGGTGGCTTCGCGCTTCGTGAAGACCGGCGCGGCCAGCCACTCGCCGGTCATCGCGGGCCTCGCGGTGGCACTCTCGGTCGGGCTGATCCCGGCCTTCAACAATGCGGTCGTGATCGGCATCCTCATGATCGTGGTGGGCTTCGGCGCCGGGGTGATGACGCTCTACTTCCAGATCACGATGAGCGACTACACGAGCACGGCCGAGCGCGGCTCGGCGCTCGCCCTCGGCGGGCTGGGCTGGGGGTTCTCGCACCTGACCACGCCGCTCGCGATGGGGTACCTTTCCGACCACATCGGCCTGGTGCCGGGCTTCTACGTGCTCGGCGCCTTTGCATTGGTGTGGACCATCACGCTTGCGTTCATGCGGACGTGGGCATTCGCGAAACCCAAACCGGCGGCATGAGGGAAAACTTCCGGCTAACGGCCAATTCGCGCCCGCAGAATCTGTTCGAACCTCGGCTTTTTCAGAGGGCAATCCAACAACTCATCGAACTGCGACACCGTGAGTTTCAGCTGCCTGGCCATGTTTCCGTAGGTTCCTTGCGGGATGAATTTTCGACCTTTTGGCACGGTTATTCGCGCGACCTTCCGCCCGTCCAGGATAAACCAGCCGTTGTATTCGCCCGCGTCCCGGAAACGGATGTGAAGTTTGTCCTCGCAGACTTTTTTTACGTGATTAGTTTGAAATTCACTGTTGCGCATCTTGCTTAAGGAAGAACGAGCGCTGACAGCAATTTCTTGCGAGCCATCCATTCATCGGAAAAATTGTCGTCTTCAAGCAGGTCGAAGTAAAGCGATTCGATGTCGGCCTGAAGCGAGCGCACCGCGTCGAGCGCAGTTTCTCCGCTGCCGTAGAGCGGCATATCCACTGTTTGGGCTAAATAGCCATCTCCATCTCGCTCCATCAAAACTGATAACGGCGCGGCAAGGCGTTTGGTAATCAATGAATGCAGGAAGATAAATTGAGGCGTCAATGGAGCGACCGGTGCGTTCCCGCCACTGGGTTTCGCTTCAAGTACCGGGGCAAAATATTGCTTTGCGGCCTGAGGCTGCGGATGCGCGACCGAGCCCCGCGGTTTCTTCGGCGCAAGTCTCGCGGTCCCCTTTTGGGTAGACGTCGTTACTCTCGTTGCCTGCTTTGCCATTTTCGCCTCTGGAAGGCAATAACCCCGAATGCTATCAGAGGCGGCCTGGATCGATCCTTTGCCCGATGTACGGTTTATGAGCGGGGATCATAGTGACTGAATGGCTGGGTAAGCTAAACAACGCGTTAAAATCCGCTCCGGGAGTCGGCCAGACAGCCGCTGGGAATCGAGGGCAACCTCGAAACCTGGAGGAAAGTCCGGGCTCCGCAGAGCGGGATGCCGGCTAACGGCCGGGCGCCGTGAGGCGACGAACAGGGCCACAGAGACGAGTCCATCGCGGCGCAAGCCGTGGTGGGGTGAAACGCGGCAACCTCCATCCGGAGCAACACCAAATAGGCAAGCGTCTGAGGCCGGCTCGGCCAAGCTTGCGGGTAGGTGGCTTGAGCCGTGGAGTAATTCACGGCCCAGAGGAATGGCTGTTACGGGATCGGGCCTTCACGGGTCCGGTTTCGACAGAACCCGGCTTACCGGCCGGCTCCTTTTATCCTTTCTGCCCCTGAATCGGGACAACAAGATAAATTTCCCCTTGCGCACGGTCTTGGGCGGGCACATAATTTTCGACACACTCCCCCCAGACGGCCCAAAGGCCGCCCCGCCTATTCATGCAACACAGGCTCAACCAGAACGATGTGACCAACCGCGTCAACGTCGAGAGCGCCCCGCAGGTGCGCGACGCGGTTCTCGCCATTTTTGCAAACCGATATCCGGCGCACGACTTTGCGCATCTGTCGCGCGCGTTCGACGACGTGCAGGCGCTGTTCGAGGGCCGCTATCCGGGCTTCCTCGCATGCGACACGCTCTATCACGACATCCGCCACACGCTCGACATGACGCTGGCGATGGCGCGCCTCGTCGACGGCCACGACCGCATCTGCGCGCCGCAGGACAGGCTCGGACCGCGCCGGGCATCGCTTGGCGTGGTCATCGCCCTGCTGCACGACATCGGCTATCTCAAGCGCTCGTCGGAGGCGGACGTCGAGAACGGCGCGATCTTCACGAAGGTCCATGTCACGCGCAGCTCGGATTTCCTCTTCAACTACCTGCCCAGGATCGGTTTCGCCGCCGAAGCGGTGACGGGTTCGCGCATCGTTCATTTCACCGGTTACGAAATGAATATCGAGGACATCGACGTCCGCGATCCCAAAGACCGGCTCGTGGGCTGCATGGTCGGCACCGCCGACCTCATCGGGCAGATGTCCGACCGGCTGTATCTCGAAAAATGCCGCGACTTCCTTTACCAGGAGTTCGTGTATGGCCGCGTCGCGCGCGAGACGTTGCCGGATGGCCAGGAGATCGTGCGCTACTCCTCGCCGGAGGACCTCATCATCAAGACGCCGGGCTTCTACGAGTACGTGGCCCGCACGCGCATCCGCGACAAGCTCGAGGGCGTCGACAACTACGCCGCCGCGCATTTCGACGGCCCGAACCTGTACACCTCGGCGATCGAAGGCAACTTCAACCATTTGCGGGAGCTGCTCGAAACCGCGGACTTCAACCGCCTGCGGCGGCTCTGCTACTCGCTCTCTGCGCCCGTCCGGCGCGCAGCCTAGCCCTCCTCCATTCTTTTTGACGCGGCGCAACATGCGCGCCATGCTGGTGCGCGTTGGCCCGCGCGTGCACCTTCGCAACAGAGGTGCGGCCTGATGCATTGAGGCTTCCCGCTATGAGCGCGAGGCTGGCACGGGGGTTGCTGCCGGTGGTGCAAGCAAACACTGACACCATCGAAAGCTCCGCATGCTCGCACCACTGCTAAGGCGCATCACGTCACGTTGTCCGCAAGCAATGAACGAAGCCGAGGCGTTCGAGCTTTTCTCGGCGCTCCTCGACGGCGGTGTGCCCGAACTGGAACTCGGCGCGCTGCTCACGGCGCTCGCAATGAATCCCGTGCTGCCTGAGGAGCTCTCTGGTTTCTACAGGGCCGCACGCGGCCGCCTCAACCGGCTCGCGCCGCCTTCGACCGCGCGGCTCGCACTGCGCCCACTGGTGATCCCGAGCTACAACGGCACGCTGGAGCATCCCAACCTGATGCCGCTGCTCGCGCTGCTGGCAAACCATTTCAACGTGCCGGTGGTCGTGCATGGCCCGCTCGAAGGCCACGGGCGCATCGCGAGCGTGTCGATCTTCCGCGAGCTCGGCGTGCTGCCTTGCGCATCGCTGGAAGAAGCGCGGGTCGAGCTGGCCGAGGGGCGCATCGCCTATGTCCCGACCGTGCTCGTCGCGCCCGCCCTCATGCAGTTGATCGCGCTGCGCAGCCGCCTCGGGTTCGAGAACTGCGCGCGCGCAGTGGCGAGCCTGATCGATCCATTCGACGGATTGGGCCTCAAGCTCCTGCCCACCGGCGACGAGGCGCAATCCGAGCGCATCGGGCGCGTTCTCCTCGAACATGGAGACTGCGCGCTTCTGTTTCACGGATCGGAGGGCGAGGCCTATGCCGATCCGCGCCAGCGGCCCGCGATCGAATACTTCTGCGACGGCGCGCACGAGACACTATTCGAGGCCGAGCCGCTGCCGGTGATGACGAACGGACCGCGCACCTCGAGGCTGCCCGAGCACGCGGATGCGAAAAGCACCGCGCGATGGATCCGCGACGCTCTTTCGGGCAAGGAGCCGCTGCCCCCGCCGATCACCAACCTGCTGGCCTGCTGCCTGTACGGGGCCGGCTATGCCGACGACTTCAACCAGTCGAAGGCGATCGTCGCGGTGCGCACCCACAGCCTGGCGGTGGCCTGAAAGGTCGTCGGTCGATCAATCGTCTTTCGCCCGCAAGGATTGCCCCAGATCGATCAGCATCATCACAACGCCGATCAGAACGATGCATCCCAGCGCAATGTCCTTCAACTTGAACACCATGGGAGTGACAAAGCCGAGTACCAGTACGACGGCAACGATGGCGGCGAAGATCTTGATCCACATTTTATGATTCTCCTGTCGCGTTTGCTCAACCCGCCTGAACCCGGGATACAAGCCAGCGCGCCGTGCGCAGCAAGCGCGCGTCGTCTCCGCGGGGGCCGACGATCTGCACGCCCAGCGGAAGCCCGTTCGCGCCGCTCATCAGCGGCAGGCTCAAAGCTGGAAACCCGCACAGGGTCCAGAGCGTGCAAAAAGCGGGGTCCCCGGTCGTCGCCATCGCGGGCGCGGTCCCGGCTGCGGCGGGCGTCATCACTGCGTCATAGCGCGCGAAGATTTCATCGAACCCGTCGATGAGCTTAGGGATGCGCGCGAGCGCCTTGTGATAGTCGAGCGCGCGAATCTCGCGCCCCCGCGCCAGCTGGCCGCGCAGCGATTCGGAAAGGCGGTCGCGCCCCTTTTCCCACTCGAGATCGAAATTCGCGGCCATCTCGGCTTCCATGATGGTGCGATGCCAACCCCACGCGTCGCTCAATGACACGGGCAGCTCGAGCTCCTGGCATTGGGCGCCGAGCACGTCGGCGAGCTCGGCGAACGCTTCGCGGGTCTCGTCCTCGGCGCGCTCCCAGACAGGCGTCTTGACGAAGGCGATCAGGGGATCGAGTGCCGGCTCCGACGCGGCTAACTGCACGAAGGGGATGCGCGCGCGCGGGCGCGTGTCCGGATCGTGCTCGTCGAACCCGGTGAGCTGCTCGGCCAGCAACGCGATGTCCTCCAGCGTGCGCGCGAACACGCCGACCTGGTCGAGCGAGCGCGAAAGCTTGAGGATGCCCTGCCGCGGGATCAGTCCGTGCGTGGGCTTGAAGCCGTAAACGCCGCAGTACGCCGCTGGCCGGATCACCGACCCATTGGTCTGGCTGCCCAGTGCGAGAGGAACCATGCCTGCGGCGACCGCCGCGGCCGAGCCCGACGACGAGCCCCCGGGCGTGTGTTCCGGATTGTGGGGATTGCGAGTCTTGCCCGGAGCATAGGTCGCACATTCGGTGGTTACGGTCTTGCCCATGATCACCGCGCCGGAAGCTCGCAACATCGCCACCACCGTCGCATCCGCGTGGGGTGTGCGGCCGGCATGCAGCACGGTGCCGTCCTCGGTCGGCATGTCGCCGGTGTCGATGATGTCCTTTATGCCGACCGGCACGCCGTGCAGCGGTCCGCTCGGTCGACCCTCCTTGTGATCGAGGTCGCGCGCGCGAGCCTGGAGCAGCGCGTGCTCCGGATCAAGGTATTGCCAGGCTTGCACCCGCGGCTCGGCGGAACGGATGCGCGCCAGGCAGGCCTCGACCAACTGCTCGGAGCTGATCTCGCCCGCGGCAATCGCGCGCGCCGCTTCGCTAGCGGAGAGCCACTCGAGCCCCATCGCGTCCATGCATCAGTTCCCGTAAAGAGCGTTTGGCAGCCAGAGCGAGATCTGCGGAAACACGTAGAGCATTGCCATCGTCACCAGCACGATGTAGACGAAAGGCATGCAGCCGCTGAAGATCTGCGTCAGCAGCACGGAAGGCGGACTGACGCCCTTCAGGTAATAGGCCGCCATCGCCATCGGCGGCGACAGGAAAGCGGTCTGCAGGTTGATCGCCACGAGGATGCCGAACAGGATCGGGTCGATGCCGAAGTGCGGCAGCATCGGCAGGAAGATCGGCACGAAGATGATGATGATCTCGGTCCATTCCAGCGGCCAGCCGAGCACGAAGATGATCGCCTGCGAGAGCAGCAGGAAGGTGATCGGGCTCAGGTTCATGCCGAGCACGAAATCCTTGATCATCACGTTGCCACCGAGATAGGCGAAGACCGAGGCGAAGGTGGCCGAACCGACGAACAGCCAGCACACCATCGCCGACGTGCGCGCGGTGAGGAACACCGATTCGCGCATAGCCTTCCAGGTCAGCGTTCGGTAGCCTGCTGCCAGCAGCATGGCGCCCAGTGCGCCGACCGCCGCCGCCTCAGTGGGCGTGGCCAGGCCGAACATGATCGCGCCGAGCACCGACAGGATCAGCATCGCGAGCGGGAAAAACGACTTCGCCAGCATCAGGATCACTGTGCCCAGGGGCACGTCACCCTCTCCCTTGGGCAGCCGCGGAGCCCTGTGCGGCTGGAAAATCCCCACGCCCACGACGTAAATGACGTACATGCCGGCAAGAAGGAAGCCGGGAATGATCGCCGCGGCGTACAGCTTGACGACTGAAAGACCGGCCATCGCGCCGTAGACGATCAGCATGATCGACGGCGGGATCAGGATGCCCAGGCAACCGCCCGCGCAGACCACGCCGGCGGCCAGGCGCGTGTCATAGCCGGCCTTGACCATCTGCGGGAAGGCGAGCATGCCCATCAGCGTCACCACCGCGCCGACGATGCCGGTCGCCGTCGCAAACAGCGCGCAGGTGGCGAGTGTCGCCACGGCGAGCGAGGCGGGAACCCCCTTGAGCGCGATCTGCAGGCTCCTGAACAGGCTGTCGAGGATGTTCGCGCGCTCGACCAGGTAGCCCATCAGCAGGAACAGCGGGATCGACACCAGTGCATCGTTGTTCAGCACCGTGAACGTGTTCTGCGTGAGCAGGTAGAAGACGCGGCTGTCGAAAAATGCCGTCCCGGCCTGGAAGTAGGCGTAATAGCCGAACCCCACGCCCAGCGCCATCAGCGTAAACGCGACCGGAAAACCGATCATGATCGCGAAGACCAGGATCCCGAGCATCGCCAGGGCTACACCGGGATCGCTCATGCCGGGGCTCCTTCCGCAGCCCGCTTGCGGGCCGCTTCGGCCAGGATCTGGTTTTCGAGCTCTTCGACGTCATGCATGCGCGCGGTCCACTGGCCGTCGCGCAGGCACTGTGCGCAACGCAGCACTTCGGCCAGTCCCTGCAGCACCATCAGGCCGGCCCCGATCGGGATCATCATCTTGAGCGGCCAGATCGGCATGCCCGCCGGGCTGTTGACGCTCACCTCTCGCAGCCTGAGCGACTCCACGCCATAGCCCCAGCCGGCATAGACGAGGGCCAGGATGCCCGGAAAGAAAAACACCACGTACAGCGCGAGCTCGACGCTTGCCTGGGTGCGGTCCGACCACAGCCGGTAGAACATGTCGGCGCGCACATGTCCGCCGCGCGACAGCGTGTAGGCGCCGGCCATGTAAAACACGGCACCGTACATCAGGTAGCTCAGGTCGAATGCCCAGCTGGTCGGGTCGTCGAGCACGTAGCGCACGAACACCTCGTAGCAGGTGCCAAACGTGACGATGATGATGCACCAGGCGAACGCATGCCCGATGGTCTTGTTCAGCTGGTCGATCGCGTAAATCACGCGCTGCATGGCTCGAATCCGGAGAGGAAATAAAATGGGGCTCCACCCGAAGGTGGCGCCCCAGCCGTCAAAACTGCAAGAGAGCCCGGTTCAAACCGGGATCTTGGTCTTGAAGATGTGCTCGTAGCCGAGCTTGTAGTCCGCCTCATTGATGAACATGTAGTAGGCGACGCGCTTGGCCCACGCCCGCTGCGATTCGACCACCTTGGCGAAAAACGGGTCTTCCTTCGACAGCTTTGCGGTGATCACGTCCCAGGCCTTGAGTTGTTCGGCCATGACCGATTTCGGCGTGCGGATTACGTTGACCTTGTGCTTGTCTTTCAGGTCCTGCAGGTCGCGCGAGTAGTTGTCCATCGCGGTCCACCAGTTGGAGGAGCTGGCGGCCTCGGCGGCGTACTGCAGGATCGCCTGAAGGTCTTTCGGGATGGTCGCCCACTTCTTCTTGTTGAAGGCGATCTCGAAGAACTCCATCGCCTGGTGGTAGCTGCCCATCATGTAATTCTTGATCACATCCTGGGCGCCGAAACGCATGTCGGAGGTCGGGTTGTTGAACTCGAACGCGTCGATCACGCCTTTCTCGAGCGCCGGGATGATTTCGCCGCCGGGCAGCTGGGTCACCTTGGCCCCCATCTCCTGGAACAGGTCCGCCGCCAGGCCGACCGTGCGGTACTTGAGGCCCTTGAGCTCTTTCGCGTCCTTAATCGGCTTCTTGAACCAGCCCAGCGGCTGGGTCGGCATCGGCATGACGAAAAAGCCCACCACGTCCAGATTGATCTTGGCGAGCAGTTCGTTGTAGAGCGCAAGGCCGCCACCGCGATAGATCCATGCCAACGTCTGGGGCGCATCGCAGCCGTTGATCGGGCCCGAGCCGAACAGCGAAGCCACCTTCGACTTGCCGTACCAATACACCGGCACCCCGTGGCTGGCATCGAGCACGCCCTTGCTGGTCGCATCCATTACTTCGAAGGGCTTTACCACCGCGCCGGCGACCAGATAGTCGATGCGCAGGCGCCCGCCGGCCATTTCGTTAACGCGCTTGACGTATTCCTCGGCCATCTCGTTGAAGATGTCCTTGGCGCCCCATGCCCCCTGCATCTTGATCACTATGGGCGATTGGGCCCTGGCGATCATCGGGAAGCCGAGGGTGGCGGCCCCGGCGGTGGCCGCGGCCGCGCCGGTCAGGAACTTGCGGCGTGAAGCGGCGGCGCGTGAGTTAACCGGCAACGCAACCGGCAATGCATCCGGCTTGGTCTGCTTTGACATTGTTTGTCTCCTGTCTCGATTATTGGCGTGGGGCTATTGGCGCCCTTCGATCGCGGGAATGAAGCCGGACGATTCTAACCTCCGCTCATGGCGGCCGCAATCCCGGCGCCGGGTGGCGCGCTCAGCGGATCGGGGGTACCTGGCGGCCGCCGTCAGGCAGGCTCATGGCAGCATTTTGGCAGGACAGCCGCTGGCCGCGCGGGGTGCCTGCCGAAAATGGCAGTATTTCGCGGTCAGGTCCGCAAGGCTGCGAGCACCTCGTCCAGCATCTTCTTCGCATCTCCAAACAGCATGCGATTGTTCTCTTTGTAGAAGAGCGGATTGTCCACGCCGGCATAGCCCGAGGCCATGCTGCGCTTCATGACGATCGAGGTTTGCGCTTTCCAGACCTCCAGCACCGGCATGCCCGCGATCGGGCTCGAGGGATCGTCCTGCGCCGCGGGGTTCACGATGTCGTTCGCGCCAATGACCATCGCGACGTCGGTGGTGGGGAAGTCCTCGTTGATCTCGTCCATTTCCATGACGATGTCGTAGGGCACCTTGGCCTCGGCCAGCAGCACGTTCATGTGGCCCGGCATGCGGCCGGCCACGGGATGGATGCCGAAGCGGACATTCACGCCTTTCGCGCGCAGGTGCTTCGTGATCTCGAAGACCGTGTGCTGGGCCTGCGCCACCGCCATGCCGTAACCCGGGACGATGATCACGCTCTTGGCATCGCGCAGGAGCTCGGCGGTTTCGGTCGCGCTGATGGGGGTGACCTCCCCCTCGGGTTGCGCGCCGCCCGCCGGCGCCACGGTGCCGCCGCCCGTGCCGAACCCGCCCGCGATCACGCTGAAGAAGTGCCGGTTCATCGCCTTGCACATGATGTACGAGAGGATCGCCCCGGAGGAGCCCACGAGCGCGCCGGTGACGATCAGCAGGTCGTTCGAGAGCATGAACCCGGTGGCCGCGGCGGCCCACCCGGAGTAGCTGTTCAGCATCGAGACCACGACCGGCATGTCCGCGCCGCCGATCGCCATCACCATGTGGATGCCGAAGAGGAGCGCGATGGCCGTCATGACGAGGAGCGGCGCCATGCCCTGCGGGACAGAATGGGCATCGAGGAACATCTTGCCGACCCAGATCACCACCAGCAGGCCGGCGAGGTTGATCCAGTGCCGGCCGGGCAGCAGCATCGGCTTGCCGCCGATCTTCCCCGAGAGCTTGCCGAACGCGATCACCGAGCCCGAAAACGTCACCGCGCCGATGAGGATGCCGATATAGATCTCGGCTTCATGGATCGTCTTCTCGGCGCCGGTGAAATTGGCGGACGCCGACGGATCGATGTAGCTCGCAAAGCCCACCAGCATCGCCGCCAGGCCCACGAGGCTGTGCATCAGCGCGACCAGCTCGGGCATCTGCGTCATCTGCACCGTGCGCGCGGCATACAGGCCAATGCTGCCGCCGACCGCCATCGCGCCCATGATCCAGCCGATGCCGGCCGGCGCCACGCGCGGCCCGAAGATCGTGGCCACGACCGCGAGGGTCATGCCGATCATGCCGTACAGGTTGCCGCGCCGCGAGGTCTCCGGGTTCGAGAGGCCGCCCAGGCTCAGGATGAAAAGGATCGTCGCGCCGATATAGGAGACAGTGGCCATTCCTTCTGACATGGTCGCCTCCCTATTTCCGGAACATCGCCAGCATTCGCTGTGTCACCGCGAAGCCGCCGAACATGTTGATGGTGGTCAGCACGATCGCAACCACCGACAGCCACAGGATCCAGCTGTCCGTGCGGATCAGCTGGCCCGGGGGCGCGATCTGCACCAGCGCGCCGATGGCGATGATGCTGCTGATGGCATTCGTCACGCTCATCAGAGGCGTGTGCAGCGCGGGCGTCACATTCCACACGACCATGTAGCCGACAAAGCACGCGAGCGCGAAAACGGTGAGGTGCGCGAGGAACGCGGGCGGTGAGTTCACGCCGATGAGGCAGAACACCACCACGCCGGCCGCGAACAGGAGGGCCGTGCTCCTGGCGGACGCCGGCGCGCTGCCTTTGCCGTGTCCATGCGATTTCGCGGGAACGGCTGCGGGCTTCGCCGCGGCCGGAGGCGCCGCCGAAAGCTTTGGCGCGGGCGGCGGCCAGGTCACGGTGCCGTCCTTGACGACGGTGGTGCCGCGCAGGACCTCGTCTTCCATGTTCACGTTGATGACGCCGTCCTTGGTCTTGCACAGTTCCTCGGCCAGCCGGAACAGGTTGGTCGCGTAAAGCGTGCTCGCCTGCTTGGCGAGGCGGCTTGGCAGGTCGCTGTAACCGATGATGGTCACGCCCTCCCTCACCACGACCTTGCCCGGCTCGGTCAGCTCGCAGTTGCCGCCCTGCTCCGCGGCCATGTCGACGATCACGCTGCCCGGCTTCATCGACTTCACCATCTGCGCGGTGATGAGCTTGGGCGCCGGCTTGCCCGGGATCAGCGCGGTCGTGATGATGATGTCGACATCCTTCGCCTGCTTCGCGAAAACCTCGGCTTGAGCTTTCTGGAAGCCTTCGCTCATGACCTTGGCGTAGCCTCCGACCCCCGAGCCTTCTTCGGTGTACTCGACCGGGACGAACTCCCCCCCGAGGGACTGGATCTGGTCGGCCACTTCGGGCCGCGTGTCGTTGGCGCGCACGATGGCGCCCAGGCCCGCGGCCGTACCGATTGCGGCAAGGCCCGCGACGCCCGCGCCGATCACGAACACCTTGGCCGGCGGCACCTTGCCCGCGGCCGTGATCTGGCCGGTGAAGAAGCGCCCGAAATGATGCGCGGCTTCGATGACCGCGCGATAGCCGCCGATGTTGGCCATCGAGGAAAGCGCGTCGAGCTTCTGCGCGCGCGAGATGCGCGGCACGCTGTCCATCGCGAGCACGGTGGCCTTTTTCTCCGCCAGCTGCTGCATGAGCTGCGGGTTCTGCGCCGGCCAGATGAAGCTGGCCAGCACGCCGCCTTCGCGCATGAGCGCGACTTCCGCCGCGCTCGGCCCGCGCACCTTGAATACGATGTCCGATGCGGCCCACAGGTTCGAGGCGCCCGGAACGACCTGCGCGCCGGCCGCGCGATAACTGTCGTCGCTGAAATTGGAGGCCTCGCCCGCGCCCGATTCGACCGCGACCTTGAAGCCGAGCTTGATGAGCTTCTCGACGACTTCCGGCACGGTGGCGACGCGCTTCTCGTCCGCCCAGGTTTCCTTGGGGACGCCTATTGTCTGGGACATTGCGTTTTCCTTCTCTCTGCTGTTTTTTCTTTCCGGTCGCGCAATTGTACGGTTCCTCGTGCGCCGAGGTTCGTGAAAGAAGCAATTTTCCCGCCGGCTGGGGATGAGGCGATGTCAGTATTTTCCCTTGGAAGCCGCCCCTAGCCTTGGGATCTAAACAAAATTGGCAGCAATGTCTTAATCGATCCGAATACCCCACATTCGCACGGCGCCCGATTCGAAGCGATCACCCCGACCAGCCTTGAACGCCCTTCAGCGAGGTCTGGTAGTGCTTCCCGGGTTCCCGGAAGGCCTCGCGGACTACGACGCGGTCGACAACTTACGTCATCGGCCGCTAGTCAAGAGACGGGGTTAGAGCGCGACTTCGAGCGGCGCTTTCTGCAACGCGCTCACTTTGAGTACGGAAAAGCCCAGGACGTTGCCGTTGGCGTCCACCTTTTCCATTACCTGGTCGTTGTCCGTTTCGCGGAAGAATCCTTCCCGCTGATCGAAGATAACCTCGAGGTAATCGCCCTCGCGGTCGTACCAGATCTTCAGCTTTCCTTTGGCCATAGTTGCGTTCCTTTTTTGACTGCATGGTATTCGACGCGCGAGCGGCCCGCACAACCGATCTCCCAAGTGCATTGCCGACTCTATCCGCGGGCCCGCGCCATCCAGCCGAAGCGCTTCTCGCCGATCTCGAACGCGCCCTGCACGATGAGCGCGAGCGCCGCGGCCGGCAGCGCGCCCGCAATCAGCATGGTGCTGTCGTTCAACGCGAGCCCGGAAGCTATCCGCTCCCCGTATCCGCCCGCGCCGATAAAAGCCGCGATCGTAGCCGTGCCCACGTTGATAACCGCCGAAGTCTTGATGCCTGCGAGGATCGAGGGCAGCGCGATCGGGATCTCGACCAGCCGCAACCGGTCGCGCGGCTCGAGGCCGAGGGCCATCGCTGCATGACGCATCCCGGTTCCAAGGCCCGTGATGCCCGAGTGCGTGTTGCGCACGATCGGCAGCAGCGCATACAGAAACAGCGCGATCAGCGCGGGCAGCAGGCCGATCGTGCCGACCGCCGCGATCAGGAAAGCAAACAGCGCGAGCGACGGGATGGTCTGGATCACGCCGACCGTGCCGAGAATGAGCTGCCCTGCACGCGGATACTTCGCGGCCGCGACCCCGAGCGGCACGCCGGCGGCGATGCTTGCCGCGAGCGACACGAAGACCAGCAGCAGGTGCTCGCCGGTCAGCCGCCAGAAATCGGGGCCGAACAGCGTGCCGAGGAAGTCGCGCTTCGCGACGGTGCGCGAGGCGGATTCGGGCGTGCCCAATAGTGAGGCCGCTTCGGCAAAACTGCGGCCTTCGAGCTCGGCCGCGGCGTTCATTCGGATCATCTGCGCTTCGGAGATTTTTCCCTGCAACCCGCCAAGCGCTTTCCACGCATCCGGGAAACGCTTCGGCACGTCCAGCCGGTAGAGCAGCATCGCGTCGTAGCGCGGAAAATACTTCCGGTCGTCTTCCAGCACGCGCAGCTTGTAGCGCTCGATCTTCGCGTCGGTGGTGTAGATATCCATGACGTCGATCTTGCCGGCGGCCAAAGCCTCGTAGGCCAGCCCGTGATCGAGACCCGACGGTCTCGAAAACGTGTAGCCATACGCGGCGGCCAGGCCAGGCCAGCCGTCCTTGCGCCCGATGAATTCCTGCGACAGGCCGAGCTTGAGCTGCGGGTTGCGCAGCAGGTCCGAGAGGCTGCGGACGCCGGCCGCCTGCGCACGCTCTTCGCGCATCGCGAGCGCATAACCGTTGTTGAATCCCAGCGGCACGCCAACCCCCAGGCCAAGCGACGCCAACTCCCGGTTCAGCCGCTCGAGATCGAACGGGCCTTCGAGCTTGAGGATCTCGCGCGCGACGGTTCCCGTGTACTCCGGGTACAAGTCGATCGAACCGGCCTTGAGCGCGGCAAAGACGATGCCGGTATTGCCGAGGCCCGGCCGGTGCACCGCGTCGCCTGCTTGCCGCACGAGGATCTCGCCGAGGATGTACGACTCGGTGAAGCGCTTGGAACCGACCTTGAGCGGCTCGGCGCCGGCACCGAACGCCACGCACGCGAGCAGCAGGAGCGCGACACGCTTCATCCGGCCGCGACTTCGAGTTCGCCCGAGCCGATGAACTGCAGCGCCGCCAGGCTTGCATATAGACCGCCCTCGCGCATGAGCTCGGCGTGAGTGCCTTCGGCCACGATGCCCGCGCGGTCCAGCACGACGATGCGGTCCGCATGCTGCACCGTGGAGAACCGATGCGCGATCACGAGCGTGGTCCGGCCGCGTTCCAGCGTCTCGAGCGCCCGCTGCACCATGCGCTCGCTGGCCGCGTCGAGCGAGCTCGTTGCCTCATCCAGCAGCAGGATCGGACGGTCGGCGAGCAATGCGCGCGCGATCGAAAGGCGCTGCCGCTGGCCGCCGGAAAGGGTCACGCCGCGCTCGCCGAGCGGCGTGTCGAGCTTTTGCGGCAGGCGATCGATGAACTCCAGCGCGAACGCCTGTTCGCAGGCCCGCTCTGCCTCGGAACGCGTCGCCTCCGGCCGCCCATAGCGCAGATTCTCCAGCACGCTCGCGGCAAAGATGACCGGCTCCTGCGGGACGACCGCGATCGCGCTGCGAAGTGCGCGCGGGTCCAGCGAGCGGATGTCGAGCCCATCGACGCGGATGACGCCGCCCTGCGGATCGTAGAACCGCAGGAGCAGCGAGAGCACCGTCGACTTGCCCGCGCCCGAGGGCCCGACCAATGCCACGCGCTCACCGGCTGCGATATCGAGGCTGAACTTTTCCAGCGCAGGCGTTGCCGGCCGGGATGGGTATGAAAACGTGACCTCGTCGAAGGCGATGCC
>ENA-ORBV01003131-ORBV01003131.1-microbial-mat-metagenome-genome-assembly--contig:-NODE-3131-length-33675-cov-9.939490_pt1 | contig 33675 bp, 31 predicted proteins | sample MGYA00237777_ERZ505514 | MGnify/ENA primary metagenome ERZ505514 (study PRJEB26160, sample SAMN06269048) | microbial mat metagenome | isolation source: Oligotrophic lake microbial mat | place... | reverse complement strand
CCCTCTAAGGCTCGTACCATCTGCCCCGGCTTCTTTGTTTAATTTAAAAGCTGCTTCTTGTTTTGTTGTGTTCATTCTTTAAGAATACACCACAACCACTGAGGAGTCAAGGGGGTCAGGAATGGCCTTAGGGCGGGGGAGGACGTCAATCCTCGCACCAACCCAAGCCGTCGTAGCCTTCGCCAGAACCGCAACCACTGCCGAATCCGAATCCACTGCCAGCGCACAAGCCGTCGTAGCCCCCGCTGTAGTCATACCTAAAGCCGTTTCCTGCGCCATCGGCTAAGCCGAATCCGAATCCGTCGCCGAATCCGTCGCCGAATCCGTCTCCGTTTCCGTATCCGTTTCTGTCTCGGTCGCCGAATAAGAATCCGTGGCCGTTGCCGTCGCCGAATACAGGCTCACCATCACCATGCACGTTCTTATTTTGCACTAACACTCGCCGCTTCCGTCGCCGCATCCTCTTCCGAATCCGTATAGGTCGCCGAACAAGAATCCATTGCCGCCTCCATTGCCGTCTCCCGATCCGTCGCCGTCTCCGAATCCGTATCCTCTTCCGAATCCGTCGCCGTATCCGAATCCACTGCCGCTTCCGTCACCGCTTCCGAATCCACTTCCGTCTCCATCTCCGCATCCGAATGCGTCTCCGTCTCCGTCTCCGAATCCGAATCCGCTTTCGTCTCGGGCTCCGAATGCGAATCCATTGCCGTCGCCATATGCGGGCTCACCATCACCCTGTACACTATTGTTTTGCATTAACCCTTGCCGCTTCCGTCTCCCCATCCTCCTCCGTGTCCATCTCCGCGCCCTCTTCCACTCGATTCACCGCTTCCACTTCCGTTTGCAGGTCTAAATTTTCCAAATTCCCCGTCTACATTTCCAATTTCGCCCATCAGTCCGTAGCCGTCTTCATATCCAAATCCGTTGCCGTGGCCGGTTCCGTTGCCGAATCCGAACCCGCTTGACGCTTCATGTCCGAATCCGCCATTCAGTTCGTTATCGTACTGTACGTTTTTATTTTGCATTAATACTCGCCGTATCCGAATCCGAATCCGAATCCTTCTCTGTCTCCGTCTCCGTCTCCGAATCCGCTTCGGTCTCGGTCTCCGAATGCGAATCCATTGCCGCCGCCGTCGCCACATTCAGGTTCGCCATCACCATGCACGCTTTTATTTTGCACTAACACTCGCCGCCTACTAATCCGCTTCCGTCTCCTTCGCCGAATGCGAATCCGCTTCCGTCGCCGAATCCTCTCGCACCTCCGTGGCCGTCGCCGTCGCCGTCTCCTTGGCCGAATCCGCCTGCGAATCCGAATCCACCGCCGCTGCCGTCTCCGTATCCGTATCCGAATCCACCGCCGTCTCCGTCTCGGTCTCCGAATGCGAATCCATTGCCGTTGCCGTCGCCATATCCGGGCTCACCATCACCCTGTACGTTTTTATTCATCATCTTCGATGAACTCTGAAAATGTTGCGTCTGCTTTTTCAGTCAAAGGAATAAACTCAATCGCGTTTGTTAAATAAACTTCACCGGTTCTATTGAGTCTGCCCCCTTTTATTCCATTATTTGCGACTGCGCTTAAGCTTAATCCGCCACCTTCCCACTTCCAGAGCCGTAGAGCGTTCATTAGTCTGCATTCACAACCGTTGATTTCAACGACGTCGCCGATGTGCACGCCCGCGCTATAAGTGCGAACGATGCAACGTCGGTTTAGCATGCTGTGCTGAGAGGGTTTTTGAAACATAGATTTTAACTCCGCGATTTGTTCTAATGTTAACTTATTTATTTTTATCATTTTTTTCCTTTCGAAATAATCTTAGTAACATTGCCTTTTTGTATTTGCTGCTCAAAATCCCTGTTGAATTTGTTTTTCGCTTCGGTTTCGGGTTCGAGTGGAGCCCCGAGCCCAGCGCAGCAGAAAGTTAAGTTCGGTTTGCAAGCAAAGTAGGTGCGAGTATTGGCGACCGCTAATCTCTTTTGTGTTTAAGACATAATCGTATTCTTTAAGAGCCCGCTCGATTGCCTCTGTAACTATAATTATTTCTCGCGGCGAAATATTCACCTCTTAAACATTGCAGCGATTAAATTTTTGCATGCTCTAACTTGCTCAGAAATAACACCGGGCGACTCTTTTTCAAGTAATTTTTTAAGCCCTTCGACTTCGTCCTTCAAGCCAACCCACTTTAGATCGATTTCAGATTTAATCTCTTTCAAAAACTGTTCTCCTTTGGCGGGTAAGCTTTTTCTGCTAAATCTAAAACCGCTAACCGAATGTCGTGTAACGCAGTTTTTATATCAATGTCTGACTCCATCAGCGCCAACAAATCCCTTTGAACTTGCGTTTGTTCAAACTCTATTTCTAACCACTTACGAATCCACTTTTTCAATAGTTACCCCTTCTGTAATTTTTAGCTCTCTTGCCCAAGGAAAATAGTCAATTATCCATCGCTCCGGATCTTGAATCATCTCTGTAAAAAACTCTTCGCCGTTTTTTGGCTGAAAGATTATTCTGTTTTCTTCAATTTTGACGCTAACAGAGTCTGAAATTCTAAATCGCTTCAATCTCAACCCGTCCAATTGTACACCGCCAAGATTCTGACGGCTTTCCTCTAAATTTCTCAAGATCCACTCCCTTTAATTCAGGAATTGATTTGTAATTTACTGATCCCACACGATTAGTTTTTTGTATTGTTACCTCTCCGATTTTCATGCGCGCGTGGGTAACAAACGAAAGCATGCGCTTTTTTTCAGTTTCTTCGTGAGTAATAGCGATATCTGCGTTTAGTTTTGAAAGCCTCCAGTCTGCCACTGCTTTTAATAGTTCCGGATCTTTCCCAATTTTAAAATCTTTTTCTGACAGCTCAGGCGGCGTGCGGGATTGTACTAAATCCCAAAAGTTTTTGGCCTTGATAATGTAGTCTTCTAGGTGTTTTGGGTCCGGAGCTACAGATATGCAAACGCCTTCTCCGTCTTTGTAACTATAGTAGTCGCACCGCGTAGCTTGGGAAGCTAAAATCAAATGCTGCACCTGACCGTAATATTTTTTTGGAACCTGCCCGCTCTTTGCCGTTTCGTGATCCTCTTTGCCGGGGCACTTTATTTCTAAAGCGGTTCTAGTCTCTTCATTAAATCCGTCTAAACTCGCTCTAATAAAATCCAGCTCTGGGTGTATAAATAATTTCTCCGGAAATTCCAGCCCGCTCTTTAATTCGTAGCGCGCCCGCGCTATTGGCTCCATTTCTTTCCCTTTTTGCGTCGCCCAGTTCGATTGTTCAATGGTGTGAATACCGCACTTTTCTTCCCATAATTCGTAAAAAGTTTTCCATGGCGATAGGCCGAGAATTACAGCAGCATCGGAACTGCCTATACCTTTAGCACGAAAAGCGTGCCAATCTGAATTTTTTTCTTTAGTCATGACTGTTTGATTGACTATATAATAATCATTCCGTAGTCAATAAATCTTGAAAAATAAACCGGACATTAAAATATTAAAACAATTTTTGGATCTTGGTATAAAAGCGCAAAAAGATTTAGCAGACGAGTTCGATGTGCATACAAATACTGCAAGACAGTGGTTATCTCGCGGAAAACTTCCACGGAATTATAGAAAATTTATTCTGAGTTTTATAAGTACATACAAAGGAAAAAAATCATGAGCTTAAAAGAAAAAATTACAACCGGAATTATAAACAAGCCATTTTTCATAGCCGTTTACGGTCAGGCGGGCATCGGAAAAAGCTCCTTTGGCGCGGCGTTTCCTGAGCCCATTTTTCTTCCGACTGAAGAGGGTACAAACCAGTTAAACGTGGCAAGATTTCCAAAGCCGACAAGCTTTACAGAAGTAATAGAAATGCTAAACGAGCTGCCCTTAACATATAAAACGCTTGTTATAGATTCTTTAGACAGCCTAGAAACGCTTATTTGGCGCGCTTGTGTCGCAGAAGCAAACGACTTTAAAATTAAAACTATTGAAGATTTTGGCTACGGCAAGGGTTATGTAGTCGCGGGTGATAAGTGGAAACAGTTTTTTGATAAACTAAACATTTTAAGAGACTCGATGAATATTGTTTTAATCTGCCACTCGCAATTTAAAACTGTGAATGATCCTTTTCACGCGCAACCGTTCGACCGTAATGATTTAAAATTAAATAAAAGTGCATCTTCTTTAATCAAAGAATCCGTTGACGCTATTTTATTTGCGACATTTGAAGTGCACGTAAAAACTGATAAATCAGGGAAAAGTAAAGCCTTCGGTGACGGTAAACGAATTTTATATACTGAAGGACGCCCCTGGTTCGAAGCTAAAAATAGATATGGCCTTCCCCATTCTATCCCATTTTCTTACGAGTCTTTTATTGATGCGTATAAAAAAGCAGATCCCTCAAACCTGGACGGTCTCATTCAATCGATAAACGCAAAGATTTTATCTCTTGCAAGTTCTGAACATAAAAAAGCAGCTGAAAAGTTTCTTTTAGAAGCTGGAAAAGATTTAAAAAAACTAACATCAGCAAATAACCGGCTTGATATTTTGCTGAATTAACACTTGCTAAGTGAGTTAATCGCATCGCTTAAAGATCTAGCAACAAATGCAATGCCTCCCATTTTTTGATAATGGGATAAGAATCTTTTTTGCTCGTCTGTCACTGTACCAGTGGAATTTTTTACTTCGACGGCAAGTGGTTTGCCTTTGTAAATGCCGACGATATCTGAGATGCCGTTTAGAGATCCGTTGGTTCTTTTTCGCCATCCCTTTCCATCGTGAAATCCGGATTGATTTATTTTAAAAGCAAAGCAATCAACCTGCTGATTTAGCCACGTTAGAATCTGTATCTCTATGTCCGACTCTTTCAATACCCTTTACGCTAAGCCCATACTTTGTATTTTCAAAGATTATATTGAGACTAGATTTTAATTTTAATTCCTGCGGCATTTTAGATTGATAGCTTAGCCCAAAATCTTGAAAATACTCTAATCGCTTCAGTAAAACTTTGTTATTCCATTTCATGATGTATTCAGTTTTTGAATAAATCAGGTTTGAAAAATATTCGACCTTATAACAAGGATGACCTTTCATTGTTACGTGGTCAGAGATAATTATTTTAAATATATTTACCCGTATTTCTGGTGATTCGCCATCACCGCTCGATGAAATAATAGCCCTGCTTTCTTCTGGCCTAGAAGATAATACCGTTTCATTTTTCTTAAATTTAAATTTACACTCAGGGCATTCCAAGCTTTGAAGTGGAATAATTAGAAAGCAACCCGGGCATTGCTTGCTTGGCGCTTCAAGTGGTGGGTCTCCTTTTTTTCTTTTAGCTGGTTCTAAAATAATCGGATTATCCAGGGGCCCCAGGCTTTCTATAACCCGGCCATAATCTAAAATCAGCGCATCTTTTTTACCTTCACAAAGTCGAAGTGCCCTTCCTGCGACTTGAATATATAGCGTCGCGGACCTGGTGGGCCTCAATATAACAACGGCATCAAGGGCTGGGTAGTCGTAGCCTTGGGCTATCACAGTAACAAAAACGAGGTGCCGGCAATTTGTGGTCTCAAACTTTTTTTTGTTTTCCGCTCGATCTTTTTTATTCAATTTTGAATGAAGCGTTGTAGCTTCTTCTGGAATTTGTAATCGAACCGCTTCAGCGTGCTCAATGCTAGAACAGAACCAGATAATTTTTTTTCTATCCATCGTTCTTAAATAAGCGTCTCGAATTTGATTAGAAGAATCTTTAACTAGTTTTTCTATATCTTTTTTATCAAAATCTCCAAGCACAGTGCGAAGGTTGGATGTATCGAACCTAAACTCAGAGCCTTTTAATATGGGAGGAACAAGCCAGCCTTCAGCAATTCCTTCTTTGATTGATTTTTCATAAGTAATTTTAGAAAAGAATTTTCCAGGACCATAGATTAACCCATTGTTTCTAAAAGGTGTGGCAGTGAATCCAAAAACTTTTGCTGATGAAAATTTGTTTAATAGCTTGGAGTAATAATTGTTTTGATCTTCCCAATTAACTGCATGAACTTCGTCTAGAATGATTTGGCTATAGTCTAAATTTTCTTTATTTAAAATAGATTGAATCGTGCCCAAGGTGACGGCCGCGTCGCCTTTGTCTTTTTTTCTAGAGCCACAAAAAATATTTATCTTTGAATCAGGAAGCGCCGCTTTAATTCTTTTTTCAGTTTGATCTAAAAGATCAATTTGATTCAAAATAATAAGAGAGCGCCCAGGATTACGTTTTAAAATCTCAAAAAAGATTTCTGTTTTTCCTGCGGCGCAAAAAAGCACGGCTAACGATGCGCGCTCAGTGTCTGCAAGAAGAGCTTGTACAGCTTCTTCTTGATAAGGCCTTAATATCAGAAAGGGATGTCTGCTTCTTCTGAAGTGTCAGTCTGCTTTTCCCACTTTGTTACTACGTTTTTTGCTCCGTACTGAGTGTTGTATTCTGTAGTGACTGAAGCATTAACGATTAGGCCGATTAAATCTTTTGGATCATTTAATCCAGAGTCATCGACATTCGCAGATCTTAAAAAATCTTTTAGCTGAGAGCGCCCGATGTCTTGGGCTTTCTTCGATGGGTTTTCAATATTAAACATGCACCACATTTTTTTTTCGGACCATTGCGGGTTTAAGCAAATAAGGGCGATATTAATATATTTTCCTGTGCCTGCTTTTGTTGTTTTTAACTCTGACTCGATACACGAAAAAGTATACGTGCCGTCCGGAATGGTGATTTTTTTCGGGCTTGAATTTTCAATATCTTTTAAATCTATAAGCATAAAACCTTGTGGCAATAAAAAAAAAAGAGAGCAAGACTTTTTAAAATCTTGCTCTCGATCCTCGGAATTTATTATGTTCCTGCTTTTATAGATTAGTGCGCGTTGAACCTATCTCAATTCGACCGCCTAAAAAACAATAAAATTAGGGGTTTAATCATGACATTAAAAATCGACTTTGAATTAATTGCACGCGCGGCCTTATCAAACGGGTCAACGCTTGTGTCTAGCTGGCTCCCGGGCGGCAAATTGGTAGGCAAAGAATGGACTTGCGCGTCTTTAAGCGGAGATGCTGGCGAAAGTCTAAAAGTAAATCTTACCACAGGAAAGTGGGCTGATTTTGCTACCGGCGAAAAAGGTAGAGATCTTATTTCTCTGTACGCTAGCATTCGGAAAATTAAAAATTCGGACGCGGCGCTTGAATTGGGAGGACATAATTTAAAGAAAAAACTTACTTTAGTCCCGCCGCCCGAGGCCGAGCCGGCCCCGACAATGAGCACAAAAAAGTTCGGAGATCCAACACTTAAGCACTGCTATCAAAACAAAGAGGGTCGAGTTTTGTTTTGGATTGCGAGGTATGACCTACCCGATGGGCGCAAGCAATTCCTCCCGTGGGCTTGGCATGGAGAAAAAAAATCCTGGATTACAAAATCTTGGGACGAGCCCCGCCCGCTCTTTAACCTTCCGGCTTTACATAATAACAATGAAGCTACTGTCATTTTGGTCGAAGGTGAAAAATCTGTGGATTATGTAAAGCGGTTGCTTGGCGATAGGGTTAGCTATGTCGCGAGCACCTGGCCGGGCGGGGCTCAGGCGTGGGATAAGGCCGACTGGTCCCCTTTGATCGGTAGAAACGTCTTAGTTTGGCCGGATGCAGACAGTGCCGGCATCGAAGCAGCAGACAAAATCACAGCGCATTTAAAAAAAATAGGCGTCAAAGGATTAAAACGTATCCAAGTTAGCGAAAACGGCGGCTGGGACGTTGCGGATGCGGTGGCTGATGGTTGGGACTGGAAACGTGTAGCGGAGTGGGCCAGGGCCCGAATTGAAACGATAGACGTCACTGTGCAAATACAAATTAATAATAACTTTGCTGCCCACGAGGAAGATGCGGCGGTTATTCCGCCGAGTCTCGCCGAAAAGTACGATCTTTGCGGCATATATACAACAAAGGGCGGTAAGCCGATCGTAAGCGCGGCGGTTCTTTGCGGATTATTTATCAAGTGGCCTCCGCTAAATAACTTCGTGTGGCGAGATGAATTCCACAGAAGAATTTTTACTACTTTTGGGACTAAAACCCCTCGGCCCTGGGACGCTGATCTAGACCCCATTAACTTAATGGTTTATCTTCAATCCACCTTCCAATTCCACGAATTGTCGTGCAACACGGTTCGAGAAGCGGTTTCTTCCTACGCTTCGAAGCGTATAAAAAATGAGCCGTGCGATTGGGTTAAAACCCTTAGGTGGGACGGGTGCGATAGAATCTCTGACTTTTTCACAATCTTCTTCGGAGTCGAAAAAAATCCGTATTCCGAGGCTGTCTCAAAAAATTTCTGGGTCGCAATAATGGCAAGATTGTTTAATCCTGGGTGCCAAGTGGACGAAATGGTAATTTTAGAAGGGGCGCAGGGTAGTTTTAAATCGTCGGCTTTAGAAATTATCGGCGGGCGTTATTACTCGTTAGCGAATGGTTCGGTGGACTCAAAAGACTTTATGCAGGGCCTTTGGGGACGTATGATCGTAGAAATTGCTGAGCTAGAGGGGTTCAATCGGGCCGAAGAAAGGGCTATTAAAAAAGCCATTACGGGCCGTTCAGACGTTTTTCGCGCGCCTTACGAGCGCGAGGTTAGAGAGCATAGGCGGTCATGTGTGTTAGTCGGCACAACAAACGAAGCCGATTATCTGAAGGATCACACAGGCGCACGCCGTTTCTGGCCCTTAAAAGTGGATTACATAAATCGCGATCTTTTAAAAGCCGAGCGAAATCAACTATTTGCCGAAGCCTATATGCGTTATGCCAGGGGTGATTCGTGGCACGAAACGCCGAAAGACATAACTCTTAACGAACAAGAAGCTCGCCGCGAAACAGACGAGTGGGAAAACGATATTCGGGGTTATGCTAAAAATAGGGATTTTATAATAATCTCCGAATTAGCGTTAAAAGCTTTAGGCATCGAATTGGCTCAACTTAGTACTTTTGAGCAGAGACGCATCAAAAGGATTTTAAAAACCATAGGATGGGCAGCAAGCAACAGAAGCCAGCGGGTTGGTGAACACGTCCGGCATGTATGGCGTCCCGTTAACCCTTTGTAAGGTCTGTAATGGTCTGTAATGTTCTGTAATGAAATCAAAAATTGATTTAAATCAAACTAGAAGCCTCCAGCCCCTATTGTAATGAATGTAATTAAAATATATATATATATAAGTATATGCACACACACACATATATATACGTATACGTACACGTACAACCCGGGGGGGTATGGGAACATAGTTTTTTCCCATACAAAACATTACAAACCCAAAATTATGGCACTAGACCCACCTCTAATGCCATTGTAAGGTGTAATGGTTTTACTACGATTAGGTTATAAAACCCTTACAAACCCCTATAATTGGGCAATAACCTACAGAAATTGGGCTAAAATTTACAACAATTTTACCGAAATCGACTTGCTGCTCAGATACTTTTTCACGCGCGGACGCACGGGCGCAAGCACGCACGGAAGCAAGCAAGCACGCACGCATGCGCGCCGGCAAAGTCTTAGAAAACACCGTTACAAACCGTTACATTCATTACAATCGCACTAGACCCACCTCAAATGCCGTTATAAGGCGTAACGGTTTCATTACAAACCGTTACATTCGTTACAAACCGTTACATTCGCACTTGATGCTTGAAACTGCCCCCAACTTAAATTATTATAAGACTTCACATGGCACTTGGACGTCCCTCCATATACTCAGATGCTTTATGTAAAGAAATTTGCAGGCGAATTAGCCTCGGCGAATCTTTAAGATCGGTTTGCCGAGATCCCGAAATGCCAAATATTAGCACGGCGCTGGATTGGGCATTCACAGATGGGCACCCTTTTTCCAGACATTACGCGACTTCCAGAGAGGTTCAGGCCGAATCTTTGGCCGACGAAATGCAAGAAATTGCGGACGATTCAACCAACGATTACATGCTCCGACTGGGCAAAGAAGTCTTGAATCCTGAGGCCGTTCAACGGTCCCGCCTACGAATCGACACTCGAAAATGGATCGCTAGTAAAATGAAGCCGAAACGCTTTGGCGACAAAATTTTTAATGAGCATTCGGGGAGCGTGACTCTAGAGTCACTTATTACTGATTCGATAGACAAAAAAGAAGTTTGAACCCGGCATCGGCAAAAATTAAAGCATGGAGAGAAAACCCGTGCCAATTTGTGACCGAGGTTTTCAATTGTGAACCGGACGCTTGGCAGCGTGACGCGCTAAGCGCAGTCGGCGGGCAATCTCTAATGCCGCGCCGAAGACTCGCTTTAAAAAGTTGTACGGGTGCTGGAAAATCTGCAGTTTTATCTTGGATCGGATGGCACAGGCTTCTTTGTTTTGCTGAAAAAGGCGAGCATCCAAAGGGTGCCGCGCTATCAGGCGGTGGCAGAGACCAGCTTCGAGATAATCTTTTTAGCGAACTTTTAAAATGGCGAGAACGCTCAGAGTTATTAAAAAATACTTTTACTCACACGTCAGAAAGAATTTCCGCAGTCGGATTTTCAGAAACTTGGTTTTTGTCGGCAAGATCTTACGCTAAAGATGCAGACTCCGAAGCCATCGGGAGATCGATGTCCGGTCTTCATTCTAAATTTCCGTTTATACTTTTAGATGAAATCGGAGATGTACCGATTTCGGTTGGACAAAAAGCGGAGCAAATTTTTACAGGCGGCGTGGTAGACGGATTAATAGCATGCGCTGGGAATCCGGTTTCATCGCAAGGACTTCTTTACCACATTGCAAAAAATCTTGGATCTCTCTGGAATGTTATTACAATTACAGCAGATCCTGACGATCCGAATCGAACCACTCGCGTTGACATAGAGCATGCGCGTCAACAAATAAAAATTTATGGCAGAGATAATCCGTGGGTAATGAGCACGATCCTAGGACTGTTTCCACCGTCTTCTTTTAATTCATTACTTAGTTCGGATGATGTCGATGCTGCAATGGGTCGATTTATAGACGAGGAACAATACAAATTTTCACAAAAAAGACTGGGCGTTGATTGCGCACGCTTTGGTGCAGACAGAACTGTTTTATTTCCTCGCCAAGGTAGGCGCGCATTTAAGCCGGTGACAATGCGCGGGGCAGATACGCTACAAATTGCGGCGCGCGTTGCAGAAGCTAAAATCAAGTGGGGTTCTGAAATGGAATTCATTGATGGCACTGGGGGTTTCGGCGGTGGAGTCGTTGATGCTTTACGGCAATCCGCAAGCACGCCGATGGAAATTCATTTTTCATCAAGCGCGAATGACCATCGATACGCCAACAGGCGCGCTGAGATGTGGTTTAACATGTCTAAGTGGGTCAAAGGCGGCGGGTGCCTGCCTTTAGATGCAGATTTAAAAAAGGAGCTTTGCGCCCCAACTTATACATTTCAAAATGGGAAATTTCTTTTAGAGCCAAAGGATCAAATCAAGCGCCGACTCGGTTTTTCTCCCGATATCGCAGACAGCCTCTGTCTGACTTTTGCCATCCCTGATCTTCCCACTTCTGTGGGTGATTACGGTCTTCAGTTTTCAATCATGAGTAAGGAAAATTCTTGCGACACTGATTTTGATCCTTTCAATTAATTCTAATACTTGTAAAATAGATTGGTCTTCGGCATCTTCAAAGTTCTGAGGGGATCTAATTGATTTTTACACGAGAATATCTAGATACAGATTTTGAACTTATTCAGTCTTGGTATTCTGCATATCCCGAATGGGCCTTTGGAGTGCCAAAAGCTTTTCTTTCTGCCACCGGTTACATTGTAGAAATTGATGGGGCTCCTGTTGCCGCCGGATTTCTTTTTACTTCCAGCAATAGTAAAATCTGTTTTGCGGAGTGGATTATTGTAGATCCGAAAGCCGACAAAGAATTACGAGGGCCGGCAATCAAAGAAATTTATAACGCGCTTGCAGAGAGTGCTAAAAGCGCAGGCATGGGTATTTTAATTACTTTAGTGAAGCATGAAGGCCTTATAAACAAACTTCTGCAGCAAGGATTTATGAAGGGTGACTCTGGAATGACCACACTAATAAAGGAACTTAAATAATGGCAGCAGCTACCGCCACCATTCTAGCGGGTCTTGCGGTTGCAGTTGCAGCATCTGGCACTGGTTATGCGATTTCCGAAAACGAAGACGCTAAAGATCAAGCGAAGAAACAACGTAGAAAAGCAGAACAAGATGCGGCTAAAGTCGTGGCAGATTTGGAAGCTGAAAAAGTCGCGTCAAGAAACAAAGAAATCCAAGCGGCATCTCTTGCTGCAAATATTTCTAATCGTAAAGCTGAATTTAATCCTTCCGGAATCCAGGGCACAGTTACTGCTGCAGCTGATGGTGGCGGTTTAGCTTCAGTCATCGGGTCTTCCTCTGGAAACATGAGGACTTTGATAGGTGGGTAGTAACGAAGGTGCCGGCCGATATCCGATTACTGCACAAACGAAAAGACAGCAATATGAGCTCATTCGTTCTCAGCTTGAGTTAGACCGATCTAGTTTTATTTCTCATTGGCAGGCAATTTCTAGATTTATTTCTCCGAGACGCGCTCGATTCGAAGTTAGCGACGTTAATAAAGGGGATCGGCGCAATCAGTCTATTATCGATTGTACTGGAACCCTTGCTCTTCGAACTTTGCAAGCTGGGATGATGACGGGCATCACGCCTGCTAGTCGCGAGTGGTTTCGATTAACAGTTAAAGATTTGGATTTATCAGAATATGGCCCCGTTAAAGACTGGCTTTACGAAGTTACTAAAAGAATTAGCACAATATTTTTTAAATCAAATTTGTATAAAGTTCTGCCTTTAACTTATGGAAACATGGGTAACTACGGTACTGCTGGGGTTTTTTTAGAGCCTGACCTAGATAAAGTGGTCAGATTTACGACTCTCCCTCTTGGCAGTTTTTCTGTTTCTAATAATCATCTTATGCAAGTTGATACGATGACTAGAACTTTTATGATGACTGTAAGACAGATCGTAGAAAAATTTGGATATAATCGCGAGACGAATAAAATTGAGTGGGAGAATATTTCTACATACGTAAAAAACATGTGGGAAACGAACAATACTGAAAATTGGATTCAGATAGCGCATATTGTGAAGCCCAATCCTGAATATGATCCAAGAAAATTACTTTCTAAATATAAAAAGTTTATAAGTTGTTATTACGAGAGTGGTTTGCAGTTAAAGGGCGGGTCAAATTATATGTCGGGGCCGATGATAGAGCCTCACAAATATCTATCAGAAAAAGGCTATGATTTTTTTCCGGGATTATTTCCGCGATGGGAATTAAACGGTGAAGATTCTTACGGCACTGATTGCCCCGGTATGGTGGTGCTCGGAGATGTGAGGCAGTTACAGTCAACAGAGAGAAGGGTTGCCCAAGCTTTGGAGAAGATTATTAATCCTCCGATGAAGGGGCCCACTTCTTTGCGCGGCACTAAGGCATCGCTATTGCCAGGTGGCTTAACTTACACCGACACTTCGAATGGTGGGACACCGTTTAGCCCTGCGCAGCAGGTTGATCCTCGGGTTTTAGAAGTTGAGAATAAGCAAAGCCAAGTTAGAGCGCGCATAAACGAGGGTTATTTTGTAAATTTATTTCAACAGATGTTAAGAAATGAGCGAGACATTACAGCGACCGAGGCGGTGCTTGCAGATAAAGAGCGCCTAACTTCTTTGGGCCCGGTTCTAGAACAATTTAACCACGATTTTTTAAATCCACTTATCGATAATGTTTTCGATATTATGGTCGAACGCGGCATGATTCCAGAGCCTCCGCCCGAATTACTGGGGGCTGATCTTGGCGTTGATTACATCTCTATTTTTGCACAAGCTCAGAAGTTATTAAATACAGGGTCGATTGAGCGGTTCACTGGATTTGCGCAGCAAGTCGCCGGGTTAAATCCTGCGGCATTGCAAAAGGTTGATACCGATCAACTTCTAGATGTTTATGCCGAGATGGTTGGTTTAGCGCCCGGCATTGTTCGCTCGGATGATGCGGTCGCCGCGATTCGAGCTGATATTGCTCGGCAACAACAAGTGCAAGCGCAAATCCAGGCGCTTCAATCGATGAGTGAGACCGCTAAGAATTTAGCGCAATCGCCCACGGATGGAAATAATGCTTTGACATCACTTACGGGACAAGGGGGCGGCGCGTGATTGATCTAGATATTTCGAAGCCGAGAGATGTTGCGAAAATGGAGAAGGCTCAGAATCTAAAAGAGATTCAGGCGAGCTCTGATCTAAAGTGGGTTCTTTCTAAGCCTGAGGGCAAAAGATTTATGTGGCGGCTATTGTCGTCCTGCAATATTTTTACAGCGAATCATTTGACGAGCGAAGAGCTACATTTTGTAAACGGGCGTCGATCGGTTGGATTAAAGTTTTTAGACGAGATTTTAAAAGTAGATGCATTATCATTTGTAGAAATGATGGAGAAAAATAAATGACTATAGAAAATTCGAATGCGGCCATATTGGCCGCAATAGAAACACCGGAAGCGGAAGTTAAACCGGTGGTACCAGTAGATGAAAAACTCTCAGATGAAGTAATAAAGCCCGAACCACAGACGTTTGAGCTAAAACTTCCAGAGGGGTCACTCTTACCGACTGAGCATTTTGAGAAAGTTAAATCCTGGGCACAGGAAAATAAAATTTCTCAAGAAGACGCTGAGAAGGCTTTAGAGAGAGACGGTTCTACGTGGAAGGCTTTTCATGAAAGCCAAGCTGTTACAGTTAAAAACAAAGTAGATTCGTGGCCAGCGGAATTAAAGCAAGATAAGGATTTTGGTGGGGATAAGTTTAATGAAACTGTTTCTTTAGCAAGTCGTGTTTTGGATCATTTCGGGGACGCGAGTTTTAAAAAAGAATTAAACGAATCAGGTCTTGGGAATCACCCAGGGCTTTTAAAATGGGCCGCAAGAGTTGGGCGTGCGATGAAAAGTGATGAATTGGTTGTTGGTAAGTCTACAACCATGCCGGAGCGTTTATCTACCTCTCAAGTTTTATACGGTTCAAACGAAGGGAAAAAATAATTTATGGCATTATTAGGCGCAGGAAATCTAACGCTAGCAGATTGGGCAAAGCGTTATGATCCTAATGGACGAATCGCAAGAATCGTCGAGTTACTTAGTCAAACAAACTCAATTTTGGATGATATGGTTTATATCCAAGGAAATCTTCCGACTGGAAACAGGACATCAGTTCGTACTGGGTTGCCTCAAGTATTTTGGCGTTTATTAAATAATGGCGTACAACCATCTCGGTCTACTACTGCGCAAATTGATGAGGGTTGTGGAATGTTGGAAGCCTGGAGTGAGGTTGACTGTGCGTTGGCCGAGCTTTCGGACGACGTCCCGGGGTTTCGATTGTCTGAGTCCATGGCGTTTTTGGAAGCGATGGGTCAAGAAGCGGCGCAAACGATTATCTACGGTAATAGCGGAGTATCTCCGGAAGAGTTTAACGGTCTTGCGATTCGTTATTCCTCAACAAGTGCCGGCAATGGACAGAATGTTTTGCTAGCTGGGACAGCCTCTGGTTCGGATCAATCCTCTATTTATTTAGTTGGTTGGGGCGATATCACTGTTCACGGTTTATTTCCCAAAGGTTCTCAAGCTGGTTTGCAGCATAAGGATCTCGGCGAAGTTACGGTTGAAACTACTGCAGGTCTTCCTGGTGCGCGCATGCGTGCTTTTCAAGATCAATTTGTCTGGAAAATGGGACTTTGCGTTAAGGACTGGAGATACGTTGTTCGTATTGCGAACATCGACACCGGCAACTTAATAGCGAACTCTAGCCCGGCTAATATTACTACTTCGATGATCAAGGCGATTCATAGAATCCCAAATTTAAATGCGTGCAAGCCTATTTTTTATATGAATAGATCTGTATTTGAGTATTTAGATTTGCAAAGACGTGCGGAAGTTATTACCGGAGGCCAGTTAAACTATGAATTGGTTGACGGTAAAGCGATTTACATGTTTCGCGGCATCCCGGTAAAAATTGTAGATCAACTAACCATTACCGAGGCCGTTGTTTCGTAATTAAGGAGATTTTTATGTATTTAGATAAACTAGCTTTATTCTCGAACGCTCAAGCCGTAACGGCTACGGCGGCATCGACTGATAGCATGGATTTTTCACAGGCCAGAGATGTTGGTACTGGGGAAGATTTATTTATTTTTATAAACTGTACAGTAGCAATGACTGACGCGGCTTCTGATTCAACGGTAACTGTGACTTTAGAAACAGATGATAACTCAGGTTTTTCTTCTGCAGCGGTTACACAAACTCTTGGAGTTTTTCCGGCTTTATCAGCGGTTGGGTCGATTATTTACGCACGTATTCAACCTGCAGCACTGAATGAGCGTTATTGCCAGCTTCGCTATACCGTAGCGAATGGCAACTTAACTACCGGAACCTTTAGTGCCGGTATTATTCACGGAATTGATCGAGTAGTAAGCTACGCAAGTGGTTTCTCGGTTATTAAATAAGTAATGGAGTAAAAACTAAATGATACGAGTGAAAGCTATGGACCTTGGGTTTTATGATAATCGCCGCTGGAAAAAGGGCGATATTTTCGAAATCAAGAATGAATCAGAAATGGGGCGTTGGATGAAGAGAATGAAGCCCGAGACCAAGGAGTCTGAATTTTTAGAAGAAGAAGAGGTTATCTCCGTTAAGCGAGGTAAGCCTGCTGCTAAAAAGATGGAAGACGACGACGAGGTCATTTAGTTAATGAGAGGGGGCCAAATAAGCCCCCTCTTTTTTTAAGGGGAATTTATGGCGGTAAGAGTTGGTGTCGTTACAACGATTAATGATTATGAGAATTCAGCAAATTTAATTACATGGAGCGGGTTGCTGTTTAGCAGTCTTGATACTGGTGATCCCTATGAAGTGCCGGGATTTTCTGACCGCACTGTCCAGTTCTCTGGAACTTTTGGTGTGGGTGGCGCTGTACAGATTGAGGGCTCGAATGACGGGACTAATTATATTATTTTAACTGATCCTCAGGGGAATAATATTACTAAGACGGCGGCGTCAATGGAGGCAGTTACGGAATTGCCAAGATTTATTCGGCCAAGGGTCACTGCTGGGGATGGCACGACAAATTTGATCGCGTCTTTATTTATGAAGAGGGTTTTATGAGTATAGCGAATAAAGCAGCGGACGATTTAAAGAGTTTTTTAAACAAACTCAGCCCTTTATTTAGTGTCGTTAAGGCTTTGGAAGAGATTGGAAGCTTATCAAACGCAGCAGATGAAGCTTTATTTCGAAAGAATGATCTCTACGAAAAGTCTGATTTGGCTTTAGCTGAATTACAGAAGCATGAAAAATTATTACTTGAGGCTAAAGAGGCCGTTAAATCTGTTTATGCTCAGTCTGATTTGTCTTTAGAGAAAGCAAAGGCGAGCGCCCAGAAGATTTTAGACAAAGCTGGAAGTGATTTTGCAGATAAACAAAAAGTGTTTAGCGCAGAGATCCAGGGTTTAAAACAGGCAGTCAGTATTTTGAATGCAGATATTAGAAACTTAGAATCGGACAAGTCTAAAGCAGAGGGTGATTTGGCGGCTATCCGACTTGAATTATCCGTCACCAAGGATAGAATAATGTCTTTATCCTAAGGAGAACGATAAATGTCTTCTAATACTGATATTGCAAATCTTGCGCTTCTTCATTTAGGTTTTGGAAAGACGATCCAGAGCCTGGACACGGAGAGAACGTCAGAAGCGAACGCTTGCAGAATATTTTACGACAATGCCCTTGAGATTATTTTAAGTAATTTCAATTGGCCTTTCTCCACTAAAAAATTAGCTCTCGGATTGGTCCAAACGTTTACTAATCCAGAAACTGACGAGTGGAGATATTCTTATCAATACCCTTCCGACTGTTTAAATTTAAGAAAGATTCATACTCCGTACATACGGAATACGAATATGCAGAGTCGTGTTCCTTATCGTATTTTTAACTCTACGGCATCGAACGGTAAGTTAATTTTAACGGATCAAGAGAAAGCTATAGCGGAATACACACTTAAAATTACTAACGTGGATTTATATCCTGCTGATTTTAAAATGGCGTTTTCGTATTTGTTGGCTTCGTATATTGCGCCGAGTATTACGAATGGGGATAATATTGGCATTAGTACTAAGATGCTTCAGTTAGCGCAGTTTTTTGGAACGCAAGCGACTTCTAGAAATGCTAATGAAGAAAAAGAAGAAGATATTCCTCAGTCTGAATTTATTTTGGCTAGGAACGGTGATTTTGGAATTGATGACATACAAGATAGAAGGAGGTTTTAGTTATGATAAACATGGAATGTGGACCCGATGAATATTCTTATGGAATGTGTATTCGATTGAATAAGGAGAATATGGGGAAGCTGGGGATGAAAAAAATTCCTAGCGTTGGCGACAAGATGACTATTCATGCAATGGTTCAAGTTAAATATGTATCTGAATCAGAGACAGACAAGAGTGTAGAGCTTCAAATTACAAAGATGGAAATCGTTAATGAAGATATTTCCACTTCAAAAGTTTTGTACGGCAAAACTATGGAAGGTTGATTAGTTGAGTAGTTTAATTCAGAGAAGCTTTTCCGGCGGTGAGATATCCCCAGAGCTTTATTCTAGGGCAGACACTGCAAAGTATTCTCAAGGGCTAAAGACCTGTAGAAACTGGGTTGTTAATTCGAACGGATCGGTATCTACACGTCCAGGCACTGTTTATGTAGATGATTTTTTACTCGGTCCTTCTGCTTTTTCCACTCTTAATTTTAATGTAAATTGCAGACTAATTCCTTTTTATCAAAGAGCAGATCAAAACTATATTTTGATTTTTAGCAGTGGAATAATATTTTTTTTAAAAGACGGTAAATACATAAAGGAAACAGAAAAAAGTATTTCAGCAATTACTAATGCTAATCCTGCGGTTGTCACAAGTAACGCTCACGGCTATCAAAATGCTCAGTATGTTTTTCTGCGCGTAGATGGAATGAGTGAAATTAATGGACAGTATTTTCAGATTGATAGTATCACTGCAAACACTTATCAATTAAAAAATTCTTTTAATGGTAATTTAATAAATTCCACAGGCTTTGGGGTTTATACACCCGGCGGCGGTGGGTCACGGGTTTATCAAACTCCATCCCAATATTTAGATAAAGACTTGCCGTATTTAAAATATGCTCAAGCTGGAGATGTGTTGACCTTGACTCACCCTCTTTATCCGGTGAGAGAAGTTTCTTATATTACTGATATAAACTGGACTTACGGTGCGCTGGCTTTTGATCCAACGATTGAAAGGCCCGCGTCTGTAACTGTGACTGGTGGCATTGCTGGTCCCACTGGTTACGTCGTACAAGTGACCGCTGTTTCTTCGACTGGAGAAGAAAGTTACCCAAGAACTTCGGGGTTTTTGGTTGGCCAAACCCCTACCGCAGCGGACCCTATTTTTATATCCTGGCCCGGCGTAACGGGCGCAGTGAGTTACAATATTTATTCATTCGTTGGCGGCGGGCTTGGTTATATCGGCACGGCTCAAAGTGCATCATTTGTAGATTCTGGTTATATTCCAGACTTTTCGGCGAGAGCTCCTGTAATTGATCAACTTTTTTTTAATGATACGGGTCTTTATCCATCGGCGGTGGTGTATCACCAACAACGCCTAACACTAGCAGGCACAAATTCACTTCCACAAACTGTGTGGATGTCTAAGCCCGGAATAAGAGAAAATTTTACAGTAAGTACCCCTTCTCAGTCGAGCGATGGACTTCAATTTTCCATAATATCTAAAAGTAGATCTAACATATTAGGCGCTGTTTCTGCGGACTTTCTTTTTATTTTTACAGATACTTCTGAGTATTTAATTAATGGAGATAATGCAGACATAATAAGACCCAGCTCAATTAATGCTAGGCAAATTTCTAATTTTGGATCGAGTAGGTTTGTTTCTCCAATTTTAGTAGGATCTTCAATTGTTTTTGTTCAAGCGTCTTCTGGACTTCTTTTTGAGTTAGATCATAAAAGATCCTCCTCAAATTCTGGGGGTTTAAATTTAAATACTTTTTCAAGTCATTTAGTAAAAAACTTTTCCATTGTAGATATGGAATATCAGAAATCGCCGCAGTCTATTATCTGGGCGTGTCGAAATGACGGGACTTTGCTTGGTTGTACTTATGATAAAGACCAAAAGATTTTAGCTTGGCACAGGCATGATACGGATGGCGTTTTTCAAAATATAGTTTCTATTCCAGAAAATCCAAAAACCTATACTCCGAATCGTACGTCTTGGCCCATCGTTAGCGGATCTTTTGAAGAGGGTGTTTATTTTGTTACTCGTAGAAGCGTTAATGGATTCACCAGGCGCTTTATAGAAAAGTTCTCAAATAGAAATTTTAATTCTATTTCTGATTTTGTTGGATCTGACTGCTCTACGCAGTTTGATTTAGCTCCTTCTAGTACTGGGAATATTACAATTTCCGGTGGCGTTACTTGGGATGATGGAGAAACGCTCACCGCTACTTTTTCACTATCGAATGCTACCGCTAGTTTAGTGGGTCAAGAGTTGCGTTTTACTTCTTCGGACGGGACTAAAATTAGATTTCGAATTCTAAATTTTATTTCACCGTCCGAAGTTACTGGGACGGTTAATCGATTAATCCCTGTTGATTTAAGAAATTTACAGAAGCCTTACGTTTTAGCCTCCAAGATTTTTAGTGGGCTGTCCCACTTGGAAGGAAAGCAGGTTTCTGTTTTTGCAGACGGTCAAGTCGTCGCAAGCCCTAATAATGATGGCTATCCAATTTATACCGTTACGAATGGGACTCTTACTTTAGACACTGCGGCAACAAAATTGACGGTTGGCCTACCTTTTACTTCTGACATAAAAACTTTGAATGTAGATAATCCCTCTGGGGAAACTATTTCTGACAAGAAGCAGCTGGTAACAAGAGTCACGCTGGATCTGATAGATACTCGCGGGCTTTTTGTAGGTGCTGAAGAGCCTACCGGATCTGATCCTTTGGCTAACTTAATGGAAATGAAATTGAGCGATCGATTTGAGTACGATGACACAATTTCATTATTAACGGGCAAAGGCGAAGTTCAAATTCAGGGCACCTGGAATGAGTCGGGTTCAGTATTCATAAGGCAGGTTGACCCTTTGCCGGCGACCATAGGTTCTATTACGCCTGCGGGCCAATATGCTTTTAAGAATAACAAAAAAGATGGGAGTAAGATTTGACGCCTGATAACAGTCTTCAGACGCCTGATAACAGTCTTGGTGTGTTGTCTTCGGTTGAAGGGATATTTTCGCTGGCGAGTGGAATATCGAACGCATCTCTTCAGAAAGAGTTGGGACGATTCCAGTCTAGTCAACTTCGCATTCAAGCTAAGTTTGCTGATCTTTCCGCCGCCGATGCAATTGAAAGGGGCGATAAAGAAGCAAATCAGCTTCGAAGAAGGCTTCGCAACCTAGAGGGTGATCAAGTTTTAGCTTCTGCAGCGTCTGGGATTGATCCGTTTAGCGGTTCTGCCCAAAACTTGCGGGTAAGTGATCAACTTCTTGGGGATTTGGATATTATCCAAATCAAGACTAATGCCTATCGTGAAGCTTTCGGTTTTAAAACCCAGAGTACAAGCTTAATTAGGCAGGCCGAAATGGCGAAGCTTTCAGCCCAGAGATCGGCAAATAATACGCTAATTGCCGGCGGGCTAGAGGCGGTTAATTCAGGGCTCTTAGCGGGTTATTATTTTAATAAATCTAGAACGCCTGAGGCTCCCGCGGTTCCCGGTGCTCCCGGGGTTACTTCGACAACAAGTTTATTTGATAATAATAGAAATATTTTTTATTTAGAAAGGGGGTAGGTTGTGCCAACTGTTCCAACTTTCAATAGTAACGTACAGGCGCGGGGCCTAAGGGTTCCAGATGGATCTATTAATATTAATCAAGAAGCTTTTGGCGTGGGAAGCTCTTCCAAGCTTGTCGAGAACGCTACTAGGAATCTACTAAAAACCTCTGAATCATTTTATCAGGAACAAAAAAAGAATGCTGATCAAATTGCTATTCAAGATTATGACAGCGGCCTTTCTCAGTTACAATCGAGTCTTCAGCAAAAGGCTGAAAGCATGCGAGGTCGCAACGCTGCGGGAGCACTTGAACAAGTGCAAGAGGAGTGGACCAAGGGGATAAATAAATTAGACCAAAAGTTGGTTAATACAGATCAAAAAGCCATGGGCAATCGCGCTGCGCAGAGTCGATTTGATTCTTTATCCCGATCTGTTGATACTTATACAGCGGTAGAGTTTCGCAAAGCTGATGATGAAGAGACCGAAAGTTATATTAAGGTCCAAAAAGATTTAGCGATTCAAAATTATAAAGACCGTTTAATAGTTCAAGACTCAAAGCAAAAGCAGATTGACGCTTTAGAAGTTTACCAAAAAAGAAATGGGCTCTCAGAAGACTGGTTAAAATCCAAATCTTTAGAATCTATTAGTAAGACCAACACCGATATAGTTTCTCGTATGAGTGATAATGGCGAAGACGTGCTTGCTAAAGCTTTTTTTGAAGCTAATAAGTCTGAATTTTCAGCTGAAGATATAGGCAGAGTAGAGAAGTTTGTAAGGGCCGGCTCTATTATTCAAGAAAGCGACCGATTGGCTAGTAAGTTTTTCTCAGAAGGCAAGTCGCCTACAGAAACTCTTCAAATGGCTAATGACATTGTTGACGTTGATTTAAAGAATGCAACAAAAGCCTCTATTCGTGATCGATATTCAGAGAATGAGAATTTCAAGAATATTGAAAATAAGCAAATCACAGAAAATTTGTATGACGAGCTTGTGCGCACTAAAGGTCAGTATAGTTTAAGTGCTACTCAGAGAGTCCAGCTTGATAAAAGCGTTGTAGAGTCTTTTGATTCTGCCAGAAAAAGAATGATATCCGGTGAAGAATCAGTAACCGATATTAGAGTTTATGATTATCTCTCCACGACGGCCGCAGATCCAAAACAGTTTAACGATTTTAAGAAGATAAATCTTTTACAGCTTCAGATGGACGGTAAGCTTTCTATTACTGACTATAAACAGTTTAAAAAAGCACAAGAAGGAGACCAAGAAGAGTTGAATGACTATCGGACTTCTAATCAAATTCAAGATTCTGTTTTGAAGCAGGCCGGGATTGAAAAAGATTCCGATAAGGGCAGAAAGTTTATCAGTATTTTTACTGAGCAAATCAGAGCGGCGCAAAGAATAAAGGGCTCGAAACTTAACAATGAAGAGATGGAAAAAATAGGGATTAGGATGGGTACGGAAGTAGTTTTAAGTTCTGGCTGGTTCGGTTTAAATTCTATGCTTGGAGAAGTTAGTCAAGTTTATGAAATTGACCCCAAGGATATTGATATGGAAGAAATTCCTACCTCTGATCTTGCTGATATTAAAGCAAAGCTAACTGCGAATAAGATATTTGTTAATAGTGATAATATCAAAGGTGCCTACGCCGCCGGATTAAAGCGGGGGGTATATCGTGGCAGAGCCAATTGATTTTAATTCATTGCACGATAATGCTGAGCCTATATCCGATACAGATACCCCAGATTTCAATTCTATTTATGAAGATCCCGGGGCCGACAAATTAAAGGGATCGATGTTCGTTGGGACTCAAAAGAACCCAGAGCATTATGCAAAGGTTTTAGATTTAGCTGGTCAGTTAAAAATTCCAGCTTCTTTTGTAGAACCGCAATATGAAATGCTTAAGAAGAGAAAGGATCTTTTTGATTTAGATCCAGTCAATTTCAATGCTGATTTCCCCAAGCTATCTAAATGGATGACTCCCGAAAACGCGGGTGTGGCGCATGATGATTTAGATTCATTGAAAAGAATAGAATCCTCTGTTGGTGATTATTCTTTTACTTCTGATTTATATAATAAGCTTAATAAAGGTATCGCATCGTTTTACGCCGGGGCCGCTAGAATCCCTGCTTTTGTAAATCAAGCGGCATTACTCCCCTACAACCTAACTTTAGATGCTCAGGGTAAAATGACTGGCAGGCCAGATTTATTTGAGCCCTATAAGTATCAGGCATCTAAAGAAGGATTTTTAAATAATAATCCACTCACTAGATATTTAGATCGAAGTGCTGAAGAATATGAAAATCTTGTCTCTGAGAAAAGCCTAAGTGCGACAGATATATTTAAGGCCGCTGATAACGGGGATTACAGGCTTGCCGGAAGACAGCTTGCGCTTGCTTTAGCTGAAAACTTACCCACCGTAGCCGTTACGGCCGGGGCCGCATTCGGTGGGCTTGGTTTAGCGGGTGCTGGTGTTTCAGCCGGCGTATCTGGATCTCAAGCAAATTTAGAGGGGCTAGAAGCTGGTGTTGATCCGACGGCTCAGTCTTTAAATGCTTTAGCGAATACTGGTTTTGAATATTTCGGTGAGAAATTATTTACGGTTTTACCGATTGAGAGAATAATTTCTAAATACGGAAAGACGGCTTCTAACGAGATTTTTAAATGGGCCGGCATCACAATCGCCGGCCAGGGTGTTTCTGAGGGGATAGGTGAGGGGGCTACTCAGATCGGGCAGTCTCTTTCTTCTTTTTTAACTAATGTTAATCCAGATGCTTTGAATACCATTGGCGCTGATACTGGGCTTGCTTCTATTTTAGGGGCGATAATGGGAGGGGGCGTAAGCGCCCCCGGAGCAATATTAGCCGGGGTTAGTAAGTCAGAGAGTCGAGCTAGGTCTAAAAACACAGAGAAAACCTATATTAATCTTGGGCAGGCGGCGAATGAATCAAATCTAAAAGAGAGAAGCCCAGAAAAGTTAGAAAGCGCAATTGAAGCGCAAACTAAGGATACCCCAATAGAAAAGATTTATATTTCCCCTGAAAGTTTTGATACTTACTTTCAGGGTAAGGGTGATGATCCCACTGAAATTTTGAAAAATCTTGATTCTATTGATGCTTATGACACAGCAAAAGAGACTGGGACTAAGATGGCTATTCCAACATCTGTTTGGACTGCCAGGTTATCTAATGAAAATTATCTAGGTCTCAAGGATGATGTTTCTTATGACAGCAATCAAGAATCTGCAAACGAAGTAAAAGCTATAAATGAAGAAATTAATGAAGCTTCAAATGAAGCGATTGATGCGGTTCCTGAAGAAGACGCGGCGGTTACAGCTCTTAGAGAGAGAACTAGGGCTGAGTCAATTGCAGCGGGTCGAAGTAAGGCAGAGGCTGATTTCAATTCGGATTTAGTGGAAGCGCGCGTTACTACTCGTGCTGATATTTTGGGCGAGACAGTAGCTGAGCAAGTAGCAAAGCGAGAAATTACTATTCAAGCCGGGACCGCACCTAGTCCCGATGCCTTGAATCAACTAGCGCCTGTTTTTTTCTCTAAATTAGAGATGGTTTTTCAAGAGAAGCTTCCTAATTCTGCAAGTGTTGAGCAAGTAAACAGTATTCTTAAAGAAGTTAAAGTTGAGGAGCGTGAGTTTTCCGGCATCGATGAATTTTTAAAGGGTAAGAAAAAAGTTTCTAAAGAAGAACTGATTAATTTTATTAAAGGTAATCAGCTTAATATTAAAGAAATTACTAAGGGGGACCCTGTTCTTGAAAAACTGGAAATACTCGAAAAAGAGGACGGTTGGTTTCTCTTTAATGGGACCGAAATTCTTGATGGCCCTTTTTCAAGGGAAATGGATGCTGAGCATTACCGGCAATCGAGGGAGAAGGAGAATAGTAGTAACCAGCCAAAATTCTCAGAATACACGCTGCCAGGTGGTGATAAAAATTATAGAGAGATTTCGTTTATACTGCCAGAAGGCGATAAAGGTAAAAGCTTTCAATCCACGCATCACGATGAAAAAAACGTGTTCGCCCATACTCGCGTTAATGACCGAGAAGATTTGCAGGGCAATAAAGTATTATTTATAGAAGAAATTCAATCTGATTGGCATCAAGAAGGTCGAAAGAGGGGTTATCAAATTCCTCTTACAGCTAAAGAAGCTGAAGAAGCTAAAGATGCTAAAGAAAAAATAGAGTTACTACAAGCCCGGCGGTTGGTGGTTGAAGGTGAAAGAAGTGAAGCACTTCGTAAAGTGACGGATTTAGTTATTGGTGTTGAATCTGAAATAATAAATCAATTAGTCCAGACTATACCAGGGCAGGATGTAGATCCTAGAGCCGTGTCTAATATGAGACACTATATTTTCGGCGTAAATCCAGCTGGAGACTGGAGATCATCTATAAAGATTTTTTATAAAAATGAAGATATAATAGATCAAATTTTCTTAATTATTAAAAGAGAAAATTTTAATACTGCTATAAATCAATACAAAAAATTAGATGATGAGCTCACGTCATTACTAGATGAGTATCGTAGAATTGGCTCTGAAATTCATAAAATGGGGGAATTAAAACCGTCTAGAGTTCCAAATGCTCCTTTTAAAAAAACATGGCAGGATTTTGTACTTAAGCGATTGATTAGAGAAGCCTCAGAAAAAGGATACAAAAGAATATCTTGGACTACCGGAGATCAACAAAATGAAAGGTATGATTTAGCTAAGTCAGTTAATTATATTAAGGCTAAAAAAAATAATGACGGAACTTTTTTTCTGGATATTTCTGTTACAAATGGAAGAGATATACAGCAAGAAAATTTGAATCCAAGCCAACTTGAATCTCTGGTTGGGAAGAGCCTGGCTTTAAAAATAACAAATGAATCCGGTGAAAAAAAGGGTGAATTTTTTAAATACCAAGGCGAAGACCTAAGATTAGGCGGCGCGGGCATGAGGGGTTTTTATGACAAGATTCTGGTAGATGCCGCAAATAAGATAGGTAAGAGTTTCGGAGCGAAGGTCGAGGATATAGAGCTCAGTTCCACTGAAAAAGTTCATTCCATGGAAATTACTCCCGAGTTAAGGGATTCCGCATTAAAGAGTGGATTTCCTTTATTTCAGGGCGAGTCTAATGATCCTCGCGGTCAGGTTAGGATAAGTAATTCACAGGCGATTATTGATATTTTTAAAGGTTCTGACCAGAGCACTATTCCCCATGAGTTTTCCCACATCTGGTTAAAAGAGTTAGCAGAAGACGCTGGTGTTTTATCATCCAGAGATCCTGCATCTTTAACTAATAAACAGAAAAGACTGTTGGAAGACTCCCAGACAGCACTTAATTTTTTAGGCTTAGAGTCTTGGGATAAACTTGATTCAGTAGCCCAAGAAAAGTGGGCAGACGCTTATGAGTCTTATTTAAAAGATGGAAAATCTCCTTCTGTTAAACTTAGAAAAGCATTTAGAGCTTTTTCAAAATGGCTCACGGATATTTTTAGAAAAGCGAATAATAGCGGGGTACAAGTTGGTCCAGAATTGCGCAGCGTATTTAACCGTCTTTTAGCTTCTGAAGAACAGATTCTAGAAGTCGAACAGATGCAGAATTATAAACCCATATTCACCGATCAATCCACGTCCGGAATGGGTGAAGCGCAATGGGCTGAGTACCAAGCGGCGCAAGAAGAGGCTACGGCTTACGCGACTGAAATTTTACAGCAAGAGATGCTTGAAGATCTTAATAAGATCCAAAGGGCAGAATATAAAGAGCGCAAAGCTGGCATTTTAAAAGAGGTCACAAACCGGGTTAATCAATCACCCGTTTATAACGCTTTATCTATTCTGAAAGATGGAGAATACGCAGACGGAAGACCGTTTGATAATAATAATGAATTTCCAGTAAAGCTTTCCAAGGCAGAAATAAATTCTGAATATATTTCAGGATTACCAAAAGGTATTTTCAATGAGGAAATTGGAATGCCTGTGGATATGGTGGCGGAGATTCTTGGGTTTTCTTCTGGGGATGATCTTCTTCAAAGCCTTGCGAACGCAGAGAATAAAAAAGAGTTAATTGAAAAAGAAGTAAACCAGACAATGAGGGAGATTTTTCCTGATTTGTTTAATTCTCCTAAGGTTTCTGAAGAAGCTATGAAGGCGGTTCACAATGATCAACGCGCGCGCGTGCTACGTATTGAGCTTGAGTTTTTATCAGAAGTAAATTTTCCTCTATTAAAGAGTCTTGGTAAGAAACTGATAAGGCGAGCGCCGTCTCAAAAAGTAATTAATGATCAAGCTTCTGTGATTATAGGGAAGCAAAAAGTTTCTGATATTAGTCCAAGGGCTTATGAATTGGCCGAAAGAAAGCATGCAAAGCTTGCTGGAGATCTATTTTTTAAAGGGGATATCTCGGGCGCTTTTGAATCAAAGAGAAAAGAAGCTTTAAACCATGCGCTATATCGACAGGCAGTTTCTGCAAGGAATCAAATAAACAAATCCGTTAAGAAGTTTAGAAAAATTTCTAGAATCACGGATGAAAAGGCGGTTGATTTAAAGAGGGATTCCAACCTAGTTAACGCTGCTAAATCAATTATTTCTAATTTTGGATTAGGAACAAAGACAGCTAAGACGACTGAAAAATATTTAGAATTAATCGAAGCATATGATCCTGAGGCTCACGCATCTTTAATTGAGATGATTGAGTCTGTAGATATAACGCCGACTCAGTACACACAGCTTTCTTTTAATGAATTTCAGAAAATTAAAGAAGCGGTTAATGCTCTATGGGCATTATCAAAAGAATACGGCTTTATAACTATCGATGGAAAAAAGTTAGAAAAAGAAAAAGCTATTGGAATGCTTCAATCTCAAATAGATGAGACTTTTGGTAAGCATTCTATTCAAGATGAAGCTTATAAAGGAAGCTTAACTAACTTTCAAAAAGTAAAAAACGCCGCTCTTTCTTATTTTTCAGCAACCAGATCTGTAGAGCATTGGGTTGATTCGATTGATCTAGGGAATATTTCTGGTTCTTTTAGAAAGATTATTCTTAACCCTATTTTCGAAGCCATTGATGCGTATAAAAAAGATAAGACAATCTATGGTAATAAACTTTTAGAAATTCTTAAGCCTGTTTTAAAAAATATTTCTACAAAAGACATCATTGCCTATGAAATGCCTGGGGGATCTCCATTTAGATTCAGAGGAAAAGCAGAGCTTTTGGGTGCTATTATGCACCGCGGGAATGAATCAAATTTTTCTAAATTTATTCGCGGCTACGGATGGGGTCAGTTTAATGAAGACGGGACTTTAGACACTTCAGCGTGGAGCAAATTCGAAGCCAGAATGATTCGAGAGGGTGTTTTAACTAAAGAAGACTACGATGCCATCCAGCAGGTGTGGGATCTTTACGAAGAGCTAAAGCCTGGCATACAAAAAGCGCATTTTAAACGCTATGGGCGATACTTTAATGAAGTAACTGCAAATGAATTTAACACTCCATTCGGCACTTATCGCGGCGGTTACGCTCCAGCAATGGCCGATCCTAATCTAGTCCAAAGACAAGAATATTTACAAAATCAAAACTTAATGGATCGGCTCACAAATTCAAGCGCCTGGCCGAGTGCTGGAAGTGGATCAACGAAGACTCGTAACGAAGCTTATGCCGCGCCGCTATTACTTGATCTAAGGGCAATTAATTATCATTTGGATTGGGCGCTTCGTTTTTCTAATTTGCAAAATCCTGTGATGGAAGTGGCCAGGATTATTTACTCAAAAGAATTTAATGATATGATCACTAAGTTTGATTTGAGTGCAGTAAATGAAATGCTTAAGCCGTGGCTAAAGAGAACTGCGCAGCAAGCAATTTCAACACCGTCAGAAAATAAAAATCTAAGAAACTTTGATATCGCTGCAAAATATATTAGGCAGTCTACAACACTTCAATTTTTATCTTTAAACATTGTAAATGCTTCTCAGAATTTAGTTAACATTGGGCCAATTCTTTTAGTTGTAAAGCCAGCGCATTTAAAAAGGTCGCTGGTTGAATTTATTAAACACCCTTTAGACTTTGTTGAGGAGATTGCAAATAAATCTCAATTCATGAGTACTCTTTTAAAAGATGACATGATGAAGGTTGCGGGGGAAACAGAAGCCTTATTAAGTACTAACCCGACTCTAGATACTATTAAAAATTATTTAAGAAACGGGGCAAATATTTTTAATCGCCTTACGCAAACTAATATGAACGCCATAGTTTTTAGTGCTGCTTATAATCAGGCGGTTGATCAAGGCTATTCAGACAAAGATGCGGTTCGATTTGGTGACAGTGCCGTTAGAACAACGCAGGCGGTTGGTGGCGCTGAGAATTTAACTAATATGGAAGTTGGAACTGAGAAGTTTAAGCTGATAACGATGTTTACCCGCTTTTTTATTAACCTAATGAATTTAACGCAGAGCAAAAGTTTAATAGCATTAAGGAAAAGTGAAACAAAACTTCAGGCCACGCCAAAGGTTGCCCATGTTATTTTTATGACTTTTTTTAGTGTTGGAATTCTTTCTGAAGTAATTCGTAGATTAGGTTATGGAGAAGGATTAGACGCCGATGACGATGACGAATATTTAGATGACCTTTTATTTATTTTATTCGGCGCTCCGCTTAGGGTTGCCACCGCCGCCGTTCCCCTTGGTTCGCTTGTTGTAAATGCAGTAATAAATCGTTTTGACGATAAATATTACAATGACAGCATTACCGTTTCGCCGGTTTTAAGCGCAGTAGAAAGCGCGATAAGAGCGCCATTAGCCATTCTTAAAATTGGTTTAGGGGAAGAAGTTAGAAAGAAGGATGTGAGGGATATTTTCACTCTTCTTGGAATTGTTACAAACTTACCAGTCCTTCCACTTGCGCGGCCCGTCGGTTATCTTCTTGATATAGAGGCCGGCAAAGCTAAGCCAAGTGGGCCAATTGATTTTACAAGAGGAATTTTAACAGGACAACCCGGGAGCAAAAAATAGATGAGCATTACAAATACAAATACTAGAAATGATTATGTTGGAAACGGATCTGTTTCAACATACTCTTATACTTTTAAAATATTTCTAGAACAGGATCTTACCGTTATTAAAAAAGATGCTACGACTAATGTTGAAACATCACTTATATTAAATACTCATTATACAGTAACCGGGGTTGGCCTTACGGCTGGTGGTTCAATTACTTTGATAACTGGGAATCTTGCTAATCAAGACACTCTCAGTATTCTTAGAGTCGAGCCACTCACTCAATTAACTGAGTTTAGAAATCAATCTGAATATTTTGCTAGTTTGCATGAGAATGCTTTCGATAAAATGACCATGATCACTCAGCAGCAAAAAGAAGAGCTGAATAGATCCGTAAAACTTCCAGTCAGTGCGGCTAGTGTTAGTACTACTTTACCAATTCCAACGGCAAATAATGTTATCGGCTGGAACGCTACCGCCACGGCTTTACAAAATATAACGAATTTAAATATCGCAGCATCTCAAAATACCCGAGTCGATACTTATGTTAACGGAGTGGATTACACGGCTGGTACTACCCTTACTCTTACTTTATCTGCACTTCCTGGGGCTGAAGAAAATACCACTGTATTTTTTGATGGCGTTTATCAACCAGTTTCTCGGTATTCTGTTTCTGGGGCTGTTATTACTTTTTCACCAGCGATTACAGTTGGCGTAGCTAAGGTTGAAATAAAATATTTATACACAACGAATGTGGGAATTACGGCTTCTGAAAATGTAACTCATATTTCTTCTGGGGCTGGATCTGTATCTACCGATGTACGGGCTAGGCTTCGCGAAACGATTAGTGTCAAAGATTTTGGCGCGGTTGGCGACGGGGTTGTCAATGACACTGCGGCTATTAATTTATGTTTAGCTGCTGCGGGTGGTAAACGTGTATTTTTTCCAAAAGGAACTTATTCTGTAAATAATTCTGGGGTTGCTTACAGCGGTATCAATTATGCGCTTAAGTTTAGTGCTGCAGATGTTTTGATTGAGGGCGAAGGCGATCAATCTTTTATTAAGCTTTTAACTCATGAGCAATTTACCGGAATTATAAATGTTCAAGATGCGACCGGAAAAGTTACCATCCAAAACATTAAAATAGGATGCGCCGCAAGAGTGAACACGACTCATAACGGGCCTATGGCGATTGATTTTGGAGAATTTGGAAATACGGCTAACTCTGGAAGTTTGACAGATTTATTAGTGCAGAATGTAACGTTTGAAAACGTTGGCTTCTTCGTGCATGGCGAGGGTTCAACTAATATTAGAATCCTAAACAATCGAGGGAACGTGCAGGGCGGAGGTGTGTATCCTTCTTATTTCTCTGAGTGGGTTAATATTGGATCGAACGCATTGGCCACATTTAGAACTAAATATCTAGAGATCTCTGGTAACGTGGTTGCGAGTGACGGCACGTACGATGACCACGCAATTTATACTTTGGGTCCGATTGATACAATAGTTATTGAAAGAAACCACCATTCTATTTCATCAACAAATGGATTATACAAAATTGATTTTGGAACTGGAAATCCTACGTTCTTTAACCTCACAATTAACAATAATTTTGTATCTGATTCTACTAGTGGTGAGGGATTTATTACTTTCTCTGGGACGGGGATAGTACATAATTGTAATATCGCAGGAAACCGAGTGGGTGTTTGCGGTAGATTTATAGACTCAGATGCCCTTCATTTTAGACAGATGCTAGTAACCGGTAACTATGCAAGATCATCGACGTCTAGATGTATATCCATGGTTAAAAATTCAACGCTTTCCGCAATTGGTGTCGGTACTTTTTCTTTTAATGATTTCAGATCTTACAACACGCTTGTAGATGGAGGCATTGGACTTTCACTAGAGTGTTTTAATGTTATTAATGTTTTTGGTAATGATTTAACCGCAGCGGGTAGTGGTTCCGGGTCCCCAGTTAATTTATCGAATCAAACTTGGGGCTCAGTATTCGGGAATCAGTCGGATAAAACGCCAACTTATTTAACGGGTGGCAATACAACAAAACTTAATGATTTTGGTAACTCATGGGATACGGCACAATTTTATTGCGACTCTGTTCCCAATCTTCAGCCACATATAAAAGGTGAGATTGCATGGCTTCGCAGTCCAAGTAACGGAGATCCTGTTTTTTATATTTGTACGGTTTCGGGCACGCCTGGAACTTGGGTATCTGGTCCAATTATTGGAACAAGCGTTACAACTATAACACCAAATACAAACGTTTCCTCTTCAATAAATGAGGGCTTTGGCGCTGGCGTTATTAGGACTCTAGCGATTAGCGGCACTTCGTTTATTCACTTTACGGGAGCGACTGCAATAGATTTGCAAGGAATGGCCGCCGGGAATTTCGGCCAACGCTTAGTTATTAATAACGCGACTGGGGAAAATATGACTGTAAGACATAACTCAGCGAACCCAGCAGCAGCTAATAGAATTTTTACAATGACTGGTGCTGATGTTGTATCAACAGGAAACTGTGCTTGTGAATTGATTTATGATTCCGCCGAATTGCGCTGGATTTTGCTTTACATGACTACTTAATTTTATGCGTTTGAGAATCAAAAGACGATTCGGATCTGGTGCCCTTCTTCTTCCACAAGCGGGACCTTTTGCCGAAAGTGCGGGAATCGCTGTTTCAACTTTGGCAGATGAAACGTGGGGAAATTTAATTGCAATCGTTGGCAGTAATCAGCAGCCCCTGGGTCGATTTGAGCCCGTGACTAGAAAAAACGTAACCCTAACTGGGCTCAGAAGCTTCGGCAAATTTTCGCTTTT
>ENA-ORBV01003128-ORBV01003128.1-microbial-mat-metagenome-genome-assembly--contig:-NODE-3128-length-33689-cov-5.914435_pt1 | contig 33689 bp, 33 predicted proteins | sample MGYA00237777_ERZ505514 | MGnify/ENA primary metagenome ERZ505514 (study PRJEB26160, sample SAMN06269048) | microbial mat metagenome | isolation source: Oligotrophic lake microbial mat | place... | reverse complement strand
ACGAGATTCGCCTTAGTCTCGTGGGCTCGGAGATGTGTATAAGAGACAGAAGCTCGACCTCGCGCTGGTCCAGGGCGAAGTCGTGCAGGATGTCTTCTTCGGCGCCGGCCGGCCGCCCAGCACGCTCAAGATCGTGACGGCCATGTATGCCTCGCCCGGCATGTTCGTGATCCGGGCCGACAGCCCCTACCGCCGCATCGCCGATCTCAAGGGCAAGCCGGTGGCGTGGGGCGCGCGTGGCTCGGGCCTGGTCATCCTGGGCCGCTATGTCGTGGGCGGCCTCGGCTTCGACGCCGAGAAGGATTTCGAGCCGGTCTATCTCGACCGCGCCGGCGACGGTCCGGCCCTGGTGCTCGACGGCAAGGTGGCAGCCCTGTGGGGCGGCGGTGCCCGCTGGCCGGGTTTCATCGCCGTCGCCAACGCGCCAGGCGGGGCTCGCTTCCTTGTGCCCGACGCCGGCGAGATCGACGGCATCCTGGCCAAGTTTGGTTTCCTGAAGCGCATCACGGTGCCGTCCGGTACGTTTGCCGGTCAGACTGCGGCGATGCCGACCGTTGGGTCGTGGAGTTTCGTGCTTGCGCGTCCCGGTCTCGACGAGGCGGTGGGCTACCGGCTGGCGGCGGCCCTGCACAAGGTCGAGCGCGCTGGCACGCCGTCCGAGCAGCTGTCGGAAACCACGGCCAAGAACACGCTCGACGCGTTGCCGATGCCGGGCGCCCTGCAGCCCGGCGTGGCGCGCTACGACAAGGAAATCGGGCTGCTGCCGTAGCGGCCGTTACGCCTTCGGCTTCGTCCGCGTTTTCGGCTGTCCGGTCGGTCGCTTGGCGTCGGCAGTGGCGGCCGCCGCCTTGGCGCCGCGCGGCTTCTGGGCGTTGGCCTCTGCCCGCAACTCGGCGCGGCGGGCCTCGATGAGACGATTGGTCGGGGCCATGAATTTCCTGCCTCGGGTCGTTCTTCTCTCCGTGCCGGCAAGCGTAATTCAGCCGGGACGCGGCGTCACCGCTGGGAGGTGAAAATTCTCCCCCATGTTGATCCTGGAGATTTTCCTCCTGCGCCGCAGGGGTAATTCGGCCGCCGGTTTCATTGCCGGCGCGATGCAACGGCCCCTAGAGTCGGCGCATGCTCGACCTTGCCAGCGACATCGTCGCCCGCGCGACCCGCCTGCTTTTCCCCGTCGGGGAAGAGCTTGCCCTCTGGACGATCTCGGCCGGTGGCCGGGTGGTGGGCTCGCTGGTGTGCGAGGCGGGAAACTGGCGCCTCTCCTGGTTCAACGGCGCCGACCCGCGGCTGGCGGCCTATGCCGGTCCGGTGGATGGCAATGTCGAGGCCCTGGCCGCTGCGCTCGGTGCCAGGCTGGGCTTCCCGGTGCGCCTGGAATCGCTTCCGACCTGAACCACCTGTTGAGATTCTTGACGACAGGTCCGACAGTGGACCGGCTGCTCATCACGGATGTGTGAAAAATGGATGCGATCGACCGCAAGATCGTGGTGCTCCTGCAGGACGACGCCAGCCTGTCGTTGGCGCAGATCGCCCATCGCGTCGGGCTGTCGCAAAGCCCGTGCTGGAAGCGCATCCAGCGGCTGGAGAAGACCGGCGTCATCCTGAAGCGCGTGGCGCTGATCTCTCCCGAATCGATTGGCGTCGGGCTCAGTGTGTTCGTCTCGATCGAAACCGGCGATCATTCCTCGGCCTGGCTGTCGAAATTCGCCCTGACCGTCACCGCCATGCCCGAGGTGATGGAGTTCCACCGTATGGCCGGCGACATCGATTACATGCTGCGCGTGGCGGTGCCCGACATGCAGGCCTACGACGCCTTCTACAAGCGCCTGATCGACACCATGCCGCTCAAGAACGTGACGTCGCGGTTCTCGATGGAGCGGGTGAAGTCGACCACGGCCTATCCACTGCCGGCCGAGCCGCGCAGCCCGGCGGCGGGCAAGAAGAAGCTCTGACTCTCCCTCGGGGGAGGTGTCGCCGAAGGGGACGGCGGGGGTCGAACTCGCCACGCGGCCGTGAGGGCTTCCGGTCCGATCACTCCGGGGTTACCGTTGGCAACCAGTTTTCACCCGGAGCGTTATCATGACCGTGCACGCCCTCAAGCCATCCAAAGTTGCCAGCCTCGGTTCAGAAGTCTCGCCGGAGGAATGGCAGGCCCGTGTCGACCTCGCCGCCTGCTACCGCCTGATCGCGCACTACGGCATGTCCGACCTGATCGCCAACCACATCTCGATGCGCGTGCCGGGCGAGCCCCATGCTTTCCTGATCAACGCCTATGGGCTGCTCTACGAGGAGATCACCGCTTCGAGCCTGCTCAAGATCGATCACGAGGGCAATGTCCTCGCCAAGCCGGAGTTTCCCGACGGCCTCGACTACGGCGTCAACCGCGCCGGCTTCGTCATCCACTCGGCGATCCACATGGCCAAGCCCGAGGTCAACTGCATCATCCATACCCACACCTATGCCGGCATGGCAGTCTCGACCCTGGAATGCGGGCTGCTGCCCAACACCCAGACCTCGATGCGCTTCGCCAAGATCAGCTATCACGACTATACCGGCGTCGTGCTCGACACCGCCGAGCGTGAGGCGCTGGCCAAGAGCCTGGGCGACAACAACGCGCTCATCCTGCGCAGCCACGGCCTGCTGACGACCGGCGCCACCATCCCGGAAGCGTTCAACGCCATGCATCGGCTCGAGCTTTCCTGCAAAACCCAGATCGCCGCCATGTCCTGCAACACGCAGATGGTGCGCGTGCCGGAGAAGGTGGTCGAAGATACCTACACCATGTACCAGCCCAAGACGCGCCGGGCGTTCGGCGTGCTCGACTGGCCGGCGTTGCTGAGGAAGCTGGATCGAATCGATCCAAGCTTCCGCGACTAACTTGGATACGCCGCGCAGCTCGGTACGGGCTTTTGCGGCTGTTGCCAGCGGCTACTGGACTGCGCCCGGATACCGCCTTGTCGCCTGGGGCCTGACCGGCGGCATGGTCCTGCTCGGCGTCATCAACGTCGGCATCGCGCTCTGGCTCAATATCTGGAACCGCGACTTCTTCAATGCGCTCGACAAGAAGGACACCGGGCAGCTCTTGCAGCTGCTCTGGGTGCTCGCTGCCATCGTCTGTTCCGCAGGTGTCGCTGTCGCCATCCAGCTCCACGTCAAGCGCCGGCTGCAGATCAACTGGCGGTCCTGGCTGTCGCACGTCACGGTCCAGCGCTGGCTGAATTCGGGCCGCCAGTACCAGCTCGGTATGTTGGCCGAGGAAGTCGATAATCCCGACGGCCGCATCGCCGAGGACATCCGCGTCTCGACCGAACTTGCCGTCGAGTTTGCCCAGAGCATCCTCCAGTGTGTCCTGCAGCTCGTCACCTTCCTCAGCGTGCTCTGGGTTCTGTCGGGCTCGATGCCGATCAGGATTGGTGGGCTCGAATTCGATCTGCCGGGCTACATGGTCTGGTGCGCCGTGGCCTACGCCTTGATCGGCTCGCTGCTGACCTATGCGTTGGGCCGCGGCTTGATCCAGGCCGGCAACGTGCGCCAGAGCCGCGAGGCCGATTTCCGCTCCGGCCTGACGCGGTCGCGCGAGCACGCCGAGGGCATTGCCCTGATGCGTGGCGAGGACGACGAGCGCGAGCGGCTGCGCGGCTCGCTGTTCGACCTGCGCTCGGCCTGGAACGTCCAGACGCGCGGCCAGGGCAATCTCTCGCTGCTGACAAGTTCGTTGGCCTACCTCGCGCCCATCGTGCCGTTGATCGTGGCGCTGCCGCGCTATCTCGGCGGCGAGATAGCGCTGGGCGGCCTGATGCAGACGGCGCAGGCCTTCTCCAGCGTGCAATGGGCGCTGTCGTGGCTGATCGACAATTTTCCCAAGTTCGCCGAATGGCGCGCCTCGACCGACCGCGTCGTGCACCTGCATGTGGCGCTCACCGACCTGGAAGAAGATGCCGAGGCGCCGGACGATGCGCGGATCGTGGTCCATCCGCCGAGCGACTCCGACCGCCTGATCATGCGCGAGCTGGGTGTCGCACGGCCCGATGGCGAAATGCTGGTGGCGGAGGCCGAAGTCACGATCCAGCGTCCCGAGCGTGTGTTGATCCGTGGCCAGTCCGGCAGCGGCAAGAGCACGATCATGCGGGCCGTGGCCGGCGTATGGCCGTGGGGGCGTGGTTCCATCCACCTGCCGACCGGCGCCATCACCTTCATGCCGCAGAAGCCCTATTTCCCGCTCGGCACCTTGCGCGACATCATGCTCTATCCCACTGCCCCGGAAGGCATCAGCGACGAGGCGCTGAAGGACATGCTGCACAAGGTTGGCCTCGATCACCTGCGCGGCCGGCTCGACGAGACCGAGCGCTGGGACCACATCCTGTCGGGTGGCGAGCAGCAGCGCGTGGCCTTCGCCCGCGTGCTGGTCCACAAGCCCGACTGGATCTTCATGGACGAAGCGACCTCGGCGCTCGACGAGACCGGCCAGGAGAACGTCATGAAGCTCCTGATCGAGGAGCTGCCCGAGACCTCGGTGGTGAGCATCGGCCACCGGCCAGGCCTCGAAGTGTTCCATACCCGCGAATTGACCCTGATGCCCGGCGCCGACGGCACCAAGCTCCGCGCCCACGGCGGTGGCCGCCGCTCGCTGGGCGACCTCTACCGCAAGATGGCCACCGCCAGCCGCTCGACGCCCACGGCGCCAGGCTTCTGGGCGAACGTCCGGGCCAATTTGCTGGGCCGCTGATCTACTTCTCGTAGTCGCGATCCGTGCGCTGGACCACGCGGACCAGCAGTGCCGTCGACCAGCCGAACATCAGCATGCCGACCGCCGATTCGACGGCGCCGGCGATGCGATGGCCGTTCGAGAGAGTGAGGTCGTTGGCGCCCAGCGTGGTGAAGCTGGCGAGCGAGAAGTAGAACGAGTGGGCGAAGCCGCCGAGTTCGCCCCAGTCGTAGTAGAGGAGCGCCCACATCGTGACCTGCAGCGCGTGGCCCGTCATCAGCACCAGCACGGCCAGCACGCTGTGCAGGATCATGTAGGAGGTCTGGTGCGTCGAGAGCTTCGGCGTCGGGATGACATCCATCAGGCGGCTGAGCGCGAGCTGCGCCATCACCTGCACCGTGCCGGTGGCGATGACCATCGCGACGCCGCGCAGGATCCGGCCGAGTGGGGAGAGTTCGTCCATTACGCCGCTTTCGGCTTGCCCAGCAGGTGATCGGAGATGATGCGCTGCTGGATCTCCGACGTGCCCTCGAAGATCTTGGTGAGGCGGGCGTCGCGCCAGTAGCGCTCGACCGCATGCAAGGTCGTGTAGCCCGCGCCGCCGAACACTTGTAGCGCTTCCGACGTCACGCGCTCGGCCATTTCGGAGGCGAAGAACTTCACCATCGCCGCTTCCTTGTCGCAGCGCCGCTTCTGGTCGATCTCGTCGCAGACGAAGTACATGAGCTGCCGCGCCGCCTCGATCTCCGTCGCCATGCGCGCGAGCCGGAAGCGTGTGTTCTGGAATTCGCCGATCGCCTGGCCGAACTGGCGGCGCTCCTGGGCATAGGCCGTCGCATCCTCCAGCGCGCCGCGCGCCAGGCCGATGGCGCGGGCCGCGGTGTGGGCGCGGGCGCGTTCGAGGCCGGCGGAGATATAATAGAAGGCGCGGCCTTCCTCGCCGATCAGCGCAGAGGCGGGCAGGCGGCAATCGTCGAAGGCAAGCTCCCAGGTCTTCCAGCCGAAGTAGCCGATCTTGGGAATGGGTGCGCCCTTCACGCCCTTGGGCAGCTGGCCGCGCGGCTTCTCGATCAAGAAGGATGAGAGGCCGACATGCTTGCGCTTGGGATCGGGCGAATCCGACGTCCGCGCCACCAGCATGATGTAGTCTGCTCCATCGGCAAACGTGCACCAGTATTTGTTGCCGTTGATCACCCAATCGTCGCCGTCCTTTTTGGCACGGCAGGAGATGCTGCCGAGGTCGGAGCCGACGTTGGGCTCGGACATGGCGGCGGCGCCCAGGAACTCGCCCCGGGCGGCGCGTGGCAGGAACACCTTGCGCTGCGCGTCGGTCATGCCGCGGCCGGCCGAGAGGCCGTTGCCGCGGGCGATGATGGAAGCGACGCTCATCCAGGCGCGGGCCAGCTCCTCGGTGATCAGGCAATACTCGAACACGCCCAGCCCCATCCCGCCGTGTTCCTCGGGGATGACGATGCCGAAATAACCCATGTCGGCCAGCTTCTGGATCAGCTCGCGCGGGATGTCGCCTTTCTCGGGATCGAGCCTGTTGGCGACCGGCAGGACTTCCTTCAGGGCGAAGGCGCGCGCCGTCTCCTGGATCATCCGGCGCTCGTCGGTCATGTAGCCCATGGCGTTTCCCTCTGCGTTGCCGCAGCATAGTATCCAAATCACCGGTCATTAGGAGACACGCATGCTGAGACTTCTGCTGGGTGCGCTGGCACTCTTCCTCTCTGCGGTTTCGGTTCAAACGCAGGCGCAAGGATCCGATTGGCCGACCAAACCCGTGGCCATTTACATGGGTTTCCCCGCCGGCTCCGGCGTCGATGTGGTGGCGCGCATCCTCCAGCCCTCGCTCGAGAAGACGCTCGGTCAGCGCCTGGTGATCGACTACAAGGCCGGCGCGGGCGGCAACGTCGCCTCCGAGGTCGTGGCCCGCGCGGCGCCCGACGGCTACACCTTCCTGCTGGGCACGGCAGCGACGCACGGCATCAATCCCGCGCTCTACACGAAGCTGTCGTTCGACGTCGAAGCGGACTTCACCCCGATCACCACGCTTGCCGACATCCCCAACGTGCTGGCCATCAATCCCGAGGTGATCGATGCCAAGGACGTGAAGGACTTCATCGCCAAGGTGAAGGCCGCCCCCGGGAAGTACAGTTACGGCTCGACCGGTAACGGCACGGGCACGCACCTCGCTTTCGCCGCCTTCAACAAGCAGGCTGGCCTCGACATGGTGCACGTGCCCTACAAGGGCGGGCCGGATGCCACCAACTCGCTGATCAAGGGCGAGACCTGCTGCAGCTTCCCGCTCCTGCAGGCGATGCTGCCGCACGCCAAGGCGGGCAAGGTGCGGTTGCTTGGCGTGACGACGCCCAAGCGCGTCGCTGCCATGCCCGATCTGCCGACCATCGCCGAAGCGGGTCTGCCGGGCTACGAGAGCTATACCTGGTTCGCCATCTTCGGGCCGAAGAACCTGCCGCCGGCCATCGCCCAGAAGATGAACACCGCACTCAAGACCGCGCTCGAGGATCCCGAGGTCAAGGCCAAGCTCGTCGAACTCGGCAACACGCCGCGCTATGAGACCCTCGAACAGTTCAAGGTGACGGTGAAGGAAGGCCGTGCAAAGTGGGCCGAGGTGGTGAAGGCAGCGGGCGCCACGGTCGACTGAGGCTCTATCGTTTGGCCTTGGGCGCGGTTCTGACCGGCTGGCGCAGAATGGTCCTCAGTTTGGCGGGCTCGGTCTTGCGGGGGTCGCTCAAATAGATCTCGTGATGGGGGCCGGCAAAGGTCAGGCCCCGCGACAGCATCTCCCTGTCATGAAGCTGCGCGAGGGTCGGCCCTTCGTCGTCGTAGCTGCCGACATGCAGGATTTGCAGCGCGGTTCCTTCCTCCAGCCTCTCAAGCCGCAGGCTGTCAGGAGGGATGCCGAGCTTTTTCTTCGATTTCTCGACGGCGGCTTCGAACAGCGAGTGGTCGATGAACTCGGGCGCCATGATCATCATCGTCCAGCACCATCGATCCTTGCGGCGCGCGACGAAATCGGCGGGATCATCGGCCCACCACAGTCCTTCGAGCGGCGGCACAACGTAGTCCTTGCCCTTGGCGGTCTTGGCCGCGAACTTCATCGCGTAGCTCACCGGATAGAGCCATTCGATTGCCTGCTTGTAGGCCGACGCCTTGTTGGGATCGCCCTTGCCGTCGATCTTGACGAACTGCATCGCCGGAACGTCGACGGATACGAACCGATCGACCGGGGGCTTGTAGAGGCCTGGCAGGCTTTTCTTGAAGTCGACTTTTTCCACGGCTGCCTTCTACGAAAGGGCCTTGGCGTCTTCGCGGATCATGGCGGCGCCCTTCTCGGCGATCATGATGGTGGGGGCGTTGGTGTTGCCGGTGGTCAGCGTCGGCATCACCGAGGCGTCCATGACGCGCAAGCCTTCGATGCCGTGCACGCGCAGCCGGGAGTCGACCACGGCGCGCGGGTCCTCGCCCATGCGGCAGGTGCCGACCGGATGATAGAGCGTGTTGCCGGCACGGCGGGCATAGGCCAGCAGGTCGGCGTCGCTGGTGACGTCGGGGCCGGGCTGGATCTCGCCCGAGCTGTGCTGGGCCAGCGCCGGGGCCGCGAAGACGCGTCGCACCTGGCGCACGCCGCTCAGCAGGGCGAGTTCGTCGGTGTGCGTCGTGAGGTAGTTGGGTTTGATCGCCGGTCGCGCGAAGGGATCGGCGGAGGTCGCCATGATGGTGCCGCGGCTGTCGGGCTTCACGACGCAGACCACGCAGCTCATGCCCGGCTGCTCGTCGAGCTCGCCGAATTTCAGCGGATGGGTGCTGCCGGGCGTGAACAGGAGCTGCAGGTCGGGCGAGGCCAGGCCCTCGCGGCTGTCGGCGAAGACCTGTGAGGTGGTGACGCCGAAGGTAAGCGCGCCCTTGCCGGTGAAGAAGAAGCGCAGGATCTCCGGCAGCACTCGGGGGAAGCGGGCGATCTCGTTCACGGTCTCGGTGCCGTGCACGCGATGGACGACGCGGATGACGTAATGGTCGATCAGGTTCGAGCCCACGCCCGGCAGATCGTGCGTCACCGGGATGCCGAGCGATTGCAGGTGCTGGGCGGGGCCAATGCCGGAGATCTGCAGCAGGTGCGGTGAGTTGATGGCGCCGCCGCTCACGATCACCTCGCGGTTGGCACGGACCTCGTGGAGCTGGCCGTTGCGCTGGAAGGTGGCGCCGACGCAGCGCTTGCCCTCGAACAGCAGCTTGCCGGCCTGCGCATTCGTCTCGACCGTGAGATTGGCACGGCGTCTCGCTTCGCGCAGGTAGGTCTGGGCCGTGGAGCCGCGGAAGCGGCCGCGCCGCGTCATCTGCGAATAGCCGACGCCGGCGCGTGTCTTGCCGTTGAGGTCGGGATTGAAGGGAAAGCCCGCCTGCTGAGCCGCTTCGACGAAGCGGTGGGTGAGCGGCAGAATGGTGCGGTAGTCCTCGACCTTGAGAGGTCCGCCCTGGCCGCGCACGGCGGGATCGCCGCCCTGGATATAGTCCTCGGACTGCATGAAGTAGGGCAGCACGTCGTCGTAGCTCCAGCCGCGACAGCCCATCTGCGCCCAGCCGTCGAAGTCGGCCGGCGCACCGCGCACATAGAGCATGCCGTTGATCGAGCTCGAGCCGCCGAGCGTCCGGCCGCGCGGCCATTCCATGCGGCGGTCCCCCGTGCCCTTCTCGGGCTCGGTGGTGAAGTTCCAGTTGACCAGCGGATTGCGGATCAGCGAGCGCATGCCGGCCGGAATGTGGATCATGGGATGCCAGTCCGAAGGACCGGCTTCGAGCAGGATGACCGACGCGCCGGTTTCGGAGAGGCGCGCGGCCACGGTGCACCCGGCGGAGCCTGCGCCCACGACGACGTAATCGGCCTGCATGTCGATCTCCCTAGAGCGTGCCGGCGCGCTTGTCGCGCGGCACGAAGTAATCGGTGGGGCTGAGTTCCGGGTCTTCGACCGCGTGCATGTTCTGCACGTGGCGCTCGATGTCGGCCGTGAACAGTGCGTGCGAGATCGCCTGCACCAGCCGCGTGGCGCCAACGAAGAGACCGGGGATGTCGCCTGCCAGCGCGCCCTGGCTCAGGATGCCACCCCAGTTGAAGAGATGGATATCCTTTAGGTGCGGCGTCTTGCCGATCGTCTTCTCTTCCAGCTCGAAGCCGCGGCCGAGGTAAGGATAGCGCGCCGCCTCGGCGTTGGCCTTCACCTCGTCGGCGCTGCGCATGTCTGCCCACAATTTCACGTTGGGCGTGAAGGCCGCGAGTTCTTTTACGCAGCCCATGTCGATGTCGAAGCCGGTGCCGATCAGTACCGCGTCAAAGCGCTCCGTGCCCTTGGCCGTCTTCACCGTGACGCCGTCCGTCTCGACGATCATGTCGAGCCACGGCTCGGCAAAGCGGAAGGAGAAGCCCGGCAGCTTCTGGGCACGCAGCACCGACTCGTGCGGCGGCGGCGAACCTGCCGCCAGCATGTAGGTGTAGATCTTCCAGCGCCAATCGTCGTCGAGCATGCCCTGGCCGCGCTGGAAGCCGGGGAACGACACGCCTTTGGATTTGTTGACCTGCGGCAGGTGCGGCCGGCGGGCGTAGCAGATCGCCTCGCGCGCGCCGGCTTCCAGCGCCGTGCAGGCATTGTCGATGGCGGTGGCCAGCACGCCCAGGATGCCGAGCCGCTTGCCGATCAGCTTGCTGAAGTCGATGTCCTCCAGCGTATGGAAGACGAGGCCTTTACGCTTGGGGTCGTCGGGGTCGAAAGACGGCAGCGCTGGCCAGCGGAAACCGCCCGAGCCGTCGCGGCCGTTGGCCATCACGACCTTGCGGGCATGGATGGTTTCGCCGGTCGACAGCGTGGCGCGCAGCAGGTCGCCCGCCGGTTCGACCTTGAGCAGGGCGACGCCGTTCTCGACTTTTAGCCCCACGGTCTCGCGCACCCAGAGAAGGTAACGCAGCCAGTCGAGCCTTGGGATCTTGTAGAGCGCAGCCCATCCGTCGGCGCCGTGTTGCGCCTCGTACCAGGCGCGGAATGTGAGAGAGGGGACGCCGAGGTCGGGGCCGGTCAGGTGCTTGGGCGAGCGCAGGATCGGCATGCGCGCCGTGGTGTTCCACGGGCCCTCGCGGCCATGCGTCTCGCGCTCGATGACGCGGATGTTGGCGATGCCTTCGCGCAAGAGGCCATAACCCACCGTCTGGCCGCACATGCCGGCACCCACCACCAGCACGTCGAGCACCCGCTTGCCGTCGGGGCCGGCACGCTCGGGCACCCAGTTGGCGGGCGGGTAGTTCAGCCGGGCGAGATCGTGCGAGGCGATCTTCCGCAGCGCGGCCAAGCCCGCATCACCCTCGACAACACCAACCATGCCGTGCTTCTCACTTTCAGGCCCTTTCAATAGCAGGGCCACCTCTGCCGAGAAATGCCTAGGGAGAAAATGCCATGCGCGGCCGCCAAGTGTTCTTCGAGACGCTGATCAACCACGGCGTCGATCGCATCTTCGGCAATCCCGGCACCACCGAAAGCCCGCTGCTCGATGCGCTGCTCGACTATCCGCAGATCGAGTACATCGTGCATCTGCACGAGGGCGTGGCCACCGGGGCGGCGAACTTCTACGCCCAGGCGAGCGGCAAGACGGCCTTCGTGAACCTCCATGTGGCGCCGGGTCTCGGCAATGCCATCGGCATGATCTACGGCGCGCTAAAAAACAATTCGCCGATGGTGGTGACGGCGGGGCAGCAGGACACGCGCATGCGGCTGCGCGATCCCGTGCTCGGCGGCGATCTCGTGGCCATCGCGGCGCCCGTCACCAAGTGGAGCGTGCAGGTCCAGACCGCCGACGAGCTGGGCCCGATCCTGCAGCGCGCCTTCAAGATCGCCAACGAGGCGCCAGCCGGCCCGGTGTTCGTGGCGCTGCCGATCAATGTCATGGAGCAGGAGACGTCCATTCCCGCCGGTAAGCCCGGCCATTCCTTCGCCGCGACCCGGCCCGATCCGGCCGGCATCGCCGCCATGACGAGGTTGCTGTTGGCCTCCACGAAGCCTGCCATCGTCGCGGGCGACGATGTCGCGCGGGCGGGCGCCGGCGGCACGCTGGTCAAGCTCGCCGAAGCTCTCGGCGCCTCGGTGTGGTTCGAGGGGCTGCGCGGCCGCAACTCCTTTCCGACTGATCATCCCGCCGCGCGCGGCACGCTGGCCTTCGATGCCCCTGGTGTCGCCAAGCAGTTCGCCGACAACGATCTCGTGCTGATGGTGGGCGGGCCGTTCTTCGAAGAGGTGTGGTACTCAGCCGGCTCGCCGTTCCCGCCGGGCTGCAAGGTGCTGCAGATCGAGGCCGCACCGTCGCGGCTGGCCTACAATTTCGCCCTCGATGCCGGTGTGGTGGCCGATGTCGGCGCGGGCCTCGCGGCCCTCGACGTCGCCCTGTCGACGGTCGCGGGCGAGGATTTTGCCGAGGCCGCCGGCAAGCGCAACGCGGGGCTGCAGGCGCTCAAGGACGCCGACGACGCGGCCCAGAAGGCCCGTGTCGAGAAGGCCTGGGCCCGCACGCCGACGTCGATGGCGCGCGCCATGGCGGAGATCCGCGCCGGCACGCCCCAGGACGCGATCGTGGCCGACGAGACGATCACGGCCAACCTCGACCTCTTCAAGACTTTCAGCTTCGCCGGTCCCGGCGACTACTACAGCGGTCGCGGCGGCGGCATCGGGCAGGGTCTGGCGGGCGCCATTGGCGTCGCGGTGGCGCAGCCCGACCGTCCGGTGCTTTGTCTCTCGGGCGACGGTTCGTCGATGTATTCGATCCAGGCGCTCTGGACTGCGGCGCACCACGATCTCGCGATCGTGTTCGTGATCCTGGCCAACCGCGAGTACCGCGTGCTGAAGCACAATATCGACGCCTATCGCGCGCGTTTCGACGTGAAGTCGAACAAACCTTACATGCACATGGATCTCGGCAGCCCCACCATGGGCTTCGTCGACATGGCCAGGGGCATGGGTGTCGCGGGCACCTATGTGTCGAAGGCCGACGACATCAAGGAAGCGGTGGCGGCTGCCTTCAAGACCGGCAAGCCGCACCTGATCGAAATCGAAATCGAAGGGAAAAGATAACTGTCATCCCGAGCATCGCGAGGGATCTTTGGGGATCCTTCGCTGCGCTCAGGATGACAGCTTCGCTGTCACTTCTGGAACGCGCGTACCTTCGCCTGGTGCGCGCGGGCGGCGCCCGTGAGCATCGGCAGGTCGTTGCCGGCCAGCAGGAATTTCATGCCCTTGCCAGTGTAGAGCTTCAGCAGCTCTTCCGTGTAGGCGCCGCCCATGCCCGGCCACTTGCCGTGCTTCTTGCAGGCGGCGATCACCTTGTCGACCGCGGCCTGGACCTTGGGATGTCCCGTCTCGCCGGGAATGCCCAGCTCCATCGACAGGTCGCTGGCACCCACCAGCAGGCAGTCGATGCCCGGGACCGCGGCGATCGCGGCGGCATTCTTCACCGCCTTCGGCGTCTCGATCATCACCGTGATCAACGTGTTGTCGTCGCTCTGCTTCGTCATCTCGCCCATTGGCATGGGCGCGTAGTCGAACTGCGCCTGGCCGCCGCCCACCGAGCGATGGCCGCGCGGCGGGTAGCGCAGCCGGTCGGCGATTTCCCTGGCCTCCTCGGCGGTATCGACGTGCGGGATCACGATGCCCAAGGCGCCGCCGTCGAGGACGCGCGTCGCCATGGCGAGCTCGCCGTAGGGCACGCGCACGATCGGGGCGATGCCGGAATCCTGGGCGGCGACCGAGATCTCGCAGGCCGTCTCGATCGACATCGATCCATGTTCGAGATCGATGAACAGCCAGTCGAAACCCGCCGCCTTCATGACCTTGACGATGTCGACGTTGCGGACGAGGCGAACGCCGATCCCGACGGAAAGCTCGTTCTTCTTCAGCCGCGCCTTGGCAGCATTGATCGCGATGGCCATGTTTCCTCCCGTGGCTTTCGTCATTCTGGATGAGGTAAGCTAGTCGCCATGACTTTCCGTGTCGAACGAATCGATCATGTCGTACTGCGGGTGAGCGATCTCGCGGCGATGGTGCGGTTCTACGAGCAGGCCCTGGGGTTCGACGTCGAGCGCCGGCTGGAGAGGATCAGCCTCGTGCAGATGCGGGCCGGCGCTTCGATGCTCGACCTGGTCGCCGGCGAGCGCGCGGAAGGCGCTCCCAACATGGATCACCTCTGCTTCCGTATAGAACCGTTCGATCGTGACGCCATCGTCAGGCAACTCGCGCCGTTCGACATATCGGTCGGCGAAACGGTCGAGCGCTACGGCGCGGAGGGCAACGGGCCGTCGGTCTATTTCCACGACCCGGAAGGCAACCAGGTCGAACTCAAGGGCCCTCCCAGCTAGATCGGGCAAGCAAGATCGGCGCTTTAGCGCTTGGCCGCTTCATACGATGTGCTAGCTTCGCGGCAACGGGGAACAACAACACGCCCCGCTATCGCGTGAGTCTGGGAGGACTTTCTATGCGCACTCGCTTGGCATTCGTTGCCGGCAGCCTGGCTGCGTTCGTCGCCGCTTCGTCGCCGGTCTTCGCCCAGAAACAGGGCGGAACGCTCCGCATTTCCCATCGCGACAACCCGCCCAGCGCCTCGATCCACGAGGAGGCGACGATCTCGGTCGTGCAGCCGTTCATGGCGGTGTTCAACAATCTCGTGGTGTTCGATCCCAACGAGAAGATCAACAGTCCCGACAAGATCGTGCCCGATCTTGCCGAGAGCTGGTCGTGGAACCCCGATCAGACCAAGCTCACCTTCAAGCTGCGCTCCGGTGTCAAGTGGCACGACGGCAAGCCGTTCTCCGCCAAGGACGTGAAGTGCACGTGGGACGCTCTGACCGGCAAGGCCGACGAGAAGTCGGACCTGGTCCGCAAGAACCCGCGCAAGGTCTGGTACAGCAACCTCAAGGACGTGACGGTCGGCTCCGACACCGAGGTCACCTTCGAGCTCGGCCGGCCGCAGCCGTCGTTCCTGTCGATGCTGGCCGCCGGCTACTCGCCGGTCTACGCCTGCCACGCCAACGGCCGCGACATGCGCTCCAAGCCGATCGGCACCGGCCCGTTCAAGGTCGTCGACTTCAAGCGCAACGAGTCGATCAAGCTGGTGCGCAATCCCGACTACTGGAAGAAGGGCCGCCCTTACCTCGACGCCATCGACTGGAAGATCGTGCCCAACCGCAGCACCCGCATGCTGGGCTTCATCGCCGGCGAGTTCGACATGACGTTCGATTCCGATATCACCTTCCCGATGCTGGCGGACGTCAAGGCGCAGAAGGCCGACGCCGTCTGCGAGGCGCGGCCGAGCAACGTCAACTCCAACATCCTGATCAACCGCGACGAGCCGCCGTTCGACAAGCCGGAACTCCGGCGCGCGCTCGTCCTGGCGCTCGACCAGAAGCCGTTCAACGAAATCCTGTTCCAGGGCCACGCCCTGGCAGGTGCGTCGTTGCTGCCGCCGCCGGCCGGCGTTTGGGGCATGCCCAAGGAGATGCTCGAGACCCTGCCCGGCCATATGCCGGACCGCGAGAAGAGCCTGGCCGAGGCGCGCAAGATCATGCAGAGCCTGGGCTACGGGCCCGACAAGCCGCTGAAGACCAAGGTGTCGACCCGCAACATCGCGATCTACCGCGACCCCGCGGTCATCCTGATCGATCAGCTCAAGCAGATCTACATCGAGGCCGAACTCGAACCGATCGACACCACGGTCTGGTACACCAAGATCCAGGGCAAGAAGTACACGATCGGAATGAACCTGACCGGCCTCGGCGTCGACGATCCCGACACCAACTTCTACGAGAACTTCCACTCGACCTCGGACCGCAACTATACGGCCTACAAGAACCCCGAGGTCGACAAGATGATCGAGCAGCAGTCGGCCGAACTGGACCGCGAGAAGCGCAAGAAGCTGGTCTGGGACGTCGAGAAGAAGCTGATCGAGGACGGTGCCCGTCCGGTGATCAACCAGAACGTCGCCAGCACCTGCTGGACGCCGCAACTCAAGGGTGTCCTCCTGCAGCACAACAGCATCTACAACGGCTGGCGCTTCGAAGACATCTGGCTCGATCGCTAGTCGAGCCACACAGCCGCCGCTAGGGGACATCGATGGGCTCTTACCTGACCCGCCGCTTCCTGTTGATGGCACTGACGCTCTTCGGAATGTCGGTGCTCATCTTCGTGATGCTGCGCCTGGTGCCCGGCAATGTCGCCGACATCCTGGTCGACTCGGCCGGCATCGCCGATCCCAAGGAGAAGGCCAAGATCGCCCGCGAACTGGGCATCGACCGGCCGATCTTCGACCAGTACATCCACTGGATCGGCGGACTGGTGCAGGGCGATCTGGGCTTTGCCTACGTGTCGGAACGGCCGGCGATCGAGGAGATCGCCCCGCGCATCCCGATCAGCGCCAAGCTCGCCGGCCTGGCGCTGTTCTTCTCGGTGATCATGGGCGTGCCGTTGGGTGTCATCAGCGCCGTGCGCCAGAACACCGCACTCGACTATTTCCTGCGCGTGCTCAGTCTCAGCGGCCTGTCGCTGCCCTCCTTCTGGCTCGGATTGCTGATCCTGATGGCGTCGGTCCAGTGGTTCGGGATGATTCCGATCTACACCAACGAACCGCGAAGTTTCATCGACGAGATGCTGCTGCTCAGCATTCCGGCCGCGGCGGTGGGTTTCCGAAGTTCGGCGTTGATCATGCGGCTGACGCGATCCTCGATGCTCGAGGTGCTGCGCCAGGACTATATCCGCACCGCCCGGTCCAAGGGCGCGTCGCAGACTTCGGTGAACTACGATCATGCGTTGCGCAACGCGCTCCTGCCGGTGGTCACCATCATCGGTATTGAGGCGGCGTTCCTGATCGGCGGACTGATCGTCACCGAGACCGTGTTCAACATTCCCGGCGTCGCACGCTTCCTCGTCGAGGCGATCCTGTGGCGCGACTATCCGATCGTGCAGAACCTGGTGATGCTGATTGCCTTTGTGGTGATCGTCGTCAACTTCCTGGTCGACATGGCCTACATGGCCCTCGACCCCCGCATCAAGTACGCGGACTGAGGCGGACATGGCGATCATCAATCATGAGGCGGCACTCTCCCGGGCCGGGGCCAACGTCACCGGCTGGTGGAGCCGTATTCTCTTTTTCACCCGCCGCTACCCTCTGGGCGCCGTCGGCGCGCTGATCGTGCTGGTTTTCGTCCTGACGGCCGTCTTCGCCAATTTCATCGCGCCGTACGATCCGACATCCACCAACGCGCGCGCCTCGCTTGCGAAGCCCGGCATGGCCTACTTCCTCGGTGCCGACTTCAGGTGCCGCGACATGTTCAGCCGCATCGTCTACGGCGCGCGCATCTCGCTCACCGTCGGGCTCGGTGCCACCCTGCTGGGCGGCATCCTCGGCGTCACGATCGGCCTGATGTCCGGCTATCTCGGCGGCTGGATCGACCTCGGCACCCAGCGCGTCATGGACGTCATGCAGTCGCTGCCGCTTCTGGTGATGGCGCTGGTGATGGCCGCCTCGCTGGGGCCATCGCTGGAGAATACCATCATCGCCATCGCCATCCCGCTGGTGCCGACCGTGGCCCGCGTCGTGCGCTCCAGTACGCTGTCACTGCGCGAACAGCCCTTCGTCGAGGCGGCGCGCGCCGTCGGCATGGGCGAAGCGCGTATTGCCGTGCGCCACGTCCTGCCCAACACGCTGGCGCCGCTGATCGTTCTCGGCACGGCGCAGCTCGGCTCTGCGATCCTGACCGAAGCCTCGCTGTCCTTCCTCGGCCTCGGCATTCCCGAGCCTTATCCGTCGTGGGGCCGCATGCTGTCGGAGTCGGCGGCCGAGTACGTGCGCACCGCGCCATGGCTGGTGATCTTCCCCGGCGTCGCCATCAGCCTCACCGTCTTCGGCACCAACCTGCTGGGCGATGCGCTGCGCGACATTCTCGATCCCAGAGAACGGACATGAGTGAGCGGACATGAGCGAGCGTACATGAGCCAGCGGACATGAGCGCTCTCCTCGAGGTCGAAGACCTCGGTACCTGGTTCTACACACGGCAGGGGATCGTGAAGGCAGTCGACGGCGTCGATTTCCAGGTCGCCTCGGGCGAGACCCTGGGGATCGTCGGTGAATCGGGCTGCGGCAAGAGCATGACGGCGCTGTCGCTGATGCGCCTGATCCCCGATCCGCCGGGCCGTATCGTGTCGGGATCGGTGAAGCTGGGCGGACGCGATCTCCTCAAGATCAGCGAAGACGAGATGCGTGGCGTGCGCGGCAACGAGATCTCGATGATCTTCCAGGAGCCGATGACGTCGCTCAATCCGGTGATGACCATCGGCAAGCAGATTGCCGAGGCACTGATCCTGCACCGCAACCTCGACCGCAGGGCGGCGCTGAAGCGCGCCATCGAGATGCTGGACCTGGTGCGCATTCCCGAGCCGGGGCAGCGCTCCAAGGAGTACCCGCACCAGCTTTCGGGCGGCATGCGGCAGCGCGCCATGATCGCCATGGCGCTGGCGTGCAATCCCAAGCTGCTGATCGCCGACGAACCCACCACGGCGCTCGACGTCACCATCCAGGCGCAGATCCTTCAGCTGATCGTCGAGCTGCAACGCGAGTTCGGCGCGGCGGTGATCCTGATCACCCACGATCTCGGCGTGATCGCCGAGACCGCCAAACGGGTGATCGTCATGTATGCCGGCCGGAAGGTCGAGGAAGCCGAGGTCGGCGAGTTGTTTGCCAGCCCACTGCATCCCTACACGGTGGGCCTGCTGGCCTCGATCCCGCGGCTCGACCTGATGCGCGGCGAAACCGAACGCCGGACCGAGCGCCTGCAGGAAATCCCCGGCATCGTGCCGCCATTGTTCGACCTGCCGCAGGGTTGCGCCTTCGCGCCGCGCTGCGGGAAAGCCGACGATCTCTGCCGGCGCGAGCGGCCGGCCTATGAACAGAAACGGACAGGCCACTGGGCGGCCTGCTGGCACAGCAATGGCTGAGTCCAACGTTCCCGTCCTCGAGGTCAGGGACCTCAAGAAGCATTTCCCGGTGAAGAAGGGCCTGCTGCGCCGCACGGTCGGCCAAGTCTATGCCGTCGACGGCATCAGTTTCACCATCGCCTCCGGCGAGACGCTGGGCCTGGTGGGCGAGAGCGGCTGCGGCAAGACCACCGCCGGCCGCACCGTGCTTCGCCTGACCGAGCCGACGTCGGGTTCGATCGAGGTCGGCGGCACCGAGATCACCGGCCTGTCCAAGGCCGAATTGCGGCCCTACCGGCGGCAGATGCAGATCATCTTCCAGGATCCGTTTTCCTCGCTCAATCCGCGCATGTACGCGGGTGACATCGTGGGCGAACCGCTGCTGGTTCACGGCGTGTCGTCCAAGAAGGAGCGGGCGGAGCAGGTCGCCGCGCTGTTTGCGCGCGTCGGCCTCAGGCCCGCGCAGATGAGCAACTATCCGCATCAGTTCTCGGGCGGTCAGCGCCAGCGCATCGGCATCGCCCGCGCGCTGGCGCTGGGCCCCAAACTGATCGTGGGCGACGAGCCGGTGTCGGCGCTCGACGTCTCGATCCAGGCCCAGGTGATCAACCTCCTGAAGGATCTGCAGCGCGAGCGGCAGCTTTCGTACCTGTTCATTTCGCACAATCTCGCCGTGGTCGAGCACATCAGCCACCAGATCGCGGTGATGTACCTCGGCCGCATCGTCGAATATGCCGACACCCGCTCGATCTTCACCCGCCCCCAGCATCCCTACACCGAGGCCCTGCTGTCGGCGGTGCCGGTGCCGGACCCGGCCATCAAGCGGAACAAGCTGGTCCTGCAGGGCGACGTGCCGAGCCCGGTGAAGCCGCCCTCGGGTTGCCACTTCCACACCCGCTGCCCCTACGTCGTGCCGCGCTGCAGGATCGAATCTCCTCCGCTGCGCGAAATCGCACCTGGGCATAAAGTTTCCTGCCATCTGCGCTAGAGTACGACTCATAGGAGCGCGCCACTCCAGTGGCGCTCAAGAGTCTGAGCGCCACTGGAGTGGCGCGCTCCCAAGAAGAGGGAGTGCGTCATGGCCGATTGGGATTACATCATCGTAGGTGGCGGCTCGGCGGGCTGCGTCCTGGCCAACCGGCTGAGCGAAGATTCGACCGCGAAGGTCCTGATGCTCGAGGCAGGACCGCGCGACAGATCGATGTGGATCGATATCCCGGCCGGCTTCACCAAGCTTTTGAACCACCAGAAGTTCAATTGGAACTTCGAGATGGAGGCGGAGGAGGGCATGGCCAACCGCCGCATTCCCTGCCCGCGTGGCCGCACCCTGGGCGGCTCGAGCTCGATCAACGGCATGCTCTATGTGCGCGGCCAGCCGCTCGACTACGACACCTGGGGCCAGCTCGGAAATCGCGGCTGGTCCTACGAGCAAGTGCTGCCCTACTTCAAGAAATCGGAACATTTCGAGCGCGACGGCGACGACAGCCGCGGCAAGGGCGGCCTGCTGAATGTCGCCGAGATGCGGGAGACGCACCAGCTTTGCGATGCCTTCATCGATGCCGCCGAAGCGAGCGGGTTCCCGAAGAACAAGGACTACAACAACGGCAACCAGGAAGGCTTCGGCTACTACCAGGTGACGATGAAGGACGGCAAACGCTGGTCGACGGCGCGCGCCTTCCTCGACCCGGCACGCTCGCGGCCCAATCTAAAAATCGAAACCGACGCGCTGGTGGCCAACGTGATCCTCGAAGGCAAGCGCTGCGTCGGCGTCGCCTACTCGGTGCACGGCCAGAAGCGCGAGGCACGGGCCAGCCGCGAGGTCGTCGTGTCGTGCGGCTCGGTCCAGTCGCCGGGCGTGCTGGAGCATTCCGGCATCGGCCAGCCCGAGCTGCTGCGCAGGCACGGCATCGAGGTGAAGCACGAGCTGAAGGGCGTCGGCGAGAATTACGGCGACCATTTCGCGCCGCGCATGAACTGGCGCGTCAAGGACATGAAGACGCTGAACGAGCAGACGCGCGGCCTCAACCTGGTGAAGGAAGTCCTGAAATACTACGCGACTGGCAAGGGCGCGCTCAGCCTTACCGCCGGCGTCGTCTATGGCTTCGTCCGCACGCGGCCGGGCCTCGAATCGCCCGACATGCAGTTCCACATGGCGCACGCCAGCTACGATTCGGCGCAGAAGCGCATGCTGGAGAAAGATCCCGGCATGACGGTGGTGATCGGCCAGTGCCGGCCGGATTCACGCGGCTCGATCCATATCAAGTCGGCAACGCCGGGCGCCGAGCCCGCGATCCGGCCGAACTTCCTGTCGGCCCAGACCGACCGCGACGCCACGGTGGCGGGCATGCAGATCGCCCGCAAGATCATGCAGAATCCCCAGATCGCCAGGTACATCGCCCATGAGAACAATCCCGGCGACAAGGTGCAGACCTACGACGAATGGCTCGACTTTGCCCGGCGCACCGGCCAGACGACCTACCACGTCATCGGCACCTGCAAGATGGGCCAGGATCCCATGGCGGTGGTCGACGACCGCCTGCGGGTCCACGGCATTGCCGGCCTTCGCGTGATCGATGCCTCGATCATGCCGACCGTGACGTCGGGCAACACCAACGCCCCCACCATCATGATCGCCGAAAAGGGGGCGGACATGATAAAGGAAGATGCCAGGATGGGGCTGAAGGCCGCCGCCTAGGACAAGGGGGAACCGATGAAGCTGTTCTGGTCTATTCTTGCCGTTCTGGGGCTGAGCCTCGCCGTGGCCGCGTGCATGCCCGCGCCGCCGCCCACCGTCAGCAAGGAAACGCTGTTGTCGTCGTCCGGCTTCAAGACGATCACGCTGAAGACGCCGGGGCAGATCGCGGCGTTCAAGAACCTGCCGGCACAGCAACTCTCGCGGAAGACCTACAAAGGCAAGGACGTCTGGGTGTATCCCGACCAGGCCTTCTGCGGCTGCCTCTATATCGGCAACCAGACCGCCTACAATGCCTACATCAAGACGGCTTCCGCGAAGATGATGTCCGACGCGATCAGGGCCAACAATTCCGACGACCCCTACAGCCCGACGGCGTCCATCAACATGCTGGACAGCGACTGGGCCAACGATCCGGAAGCTTACGGTCTCTACGCCGACTGGTAGAAAAGGCTTGGTTCGACGATCAGGCCTCTTTGTTGCTGCGTCCTGATTGATTGTTGCGGGTGGGCGCGATGGCTGCAGTCGATCCGCTGCTGGGCGCAGGCCGGCAGATCATCGTGCGGGAAGAGTGGCTGCGACTGACCGCGGAGCCGATCCTCGAGCCGGGGTTGCCGATCGTCGATCCGCATCATCATCTCTGGCAACGGGCGCAGGATTCGTACCTGTTGCCGGAACTCCTGGCGGACACTGGCAGCGGCCATGACATCCGCGCCACCATCTTCGTCCAGTGCGGCGAGATGTATCGTGCCGCCGGCCCCGTCGAGGAGCAGTCTCTGGGCGAGACGGAGTTCACCACCGGCATCGCCGCCGCCAGTGCCAGCGGTCGCCATGGTCCGACGCGCGCCTGCGCCGGCATCATCGGGATGGTCGACCTGACGCTCGGTGACAAGGTCGAGGGGCTGCTCGACGCACACCGCGCCATCGCCGGCGCGCGCTTCTGCGGCATCCGCAATCGCACCGCCTGGCATCCTTCGCCGGAGGTGACCTCCAACCTGGTGTCGCCGGCGCCCGGACCCTTGGAGCATCCTTCCTTCGCCGAGGGTGCGCGCCGCCTTGCCCGACATGGCCTGCCGCTCGACGTCTGGGGCTATCACACGCAGCTTCCGCACATGCTCGCGCTGGCCCGCGCGGTGCCGGAACTCACCCTCGTGGTCGACCATGTCGGTGGACCGCTGGGCATCGGCCCCTTCGCCGGTCGGCAGGCCGAGGTCTTCCCGGAGTGGAAGCGGCAGATGCTCGAACTGGCGGCCTTGCCCAACGTGATGGTCAAGCTGGGCGGGCTCACCATGTACGTCAACGGCTTCGACTTCCACCGCCACCCCAAGCCGCCGGGCTCGGAGGAGCTCGCGAGGACTTGGCGGCCCTACATCGAGACCTGCATCGAGGCTTTCGGCGTGAATCGCTGCATGTTCGAAAGCAACTTTCCCGTCGACAAGGGCATGTGCAGCTATCCCGTCCTGTGGAACGCCTTCAAGCGGCTGGCTGCCGGCGCTGGCGCGGAGGACAAGGCTGCGCTGTTCAGCGGCACGGCGATGCGCGTGTACCGTCTTGCCCGCCTGCCGGAAGCGTTGGCCGTCGCCGTCTGACCGGCCGATGGCCGTGCCCTGCGTTTCCCTTCTGCCAGTCATGCGAATACCGATTCGCAGGTTCAGCAGGATTATGATAAGAATTTCTCTACCATGCCGGAAGTCCGCTTCCGCCGCCCCTTGACCCATCAGTGAGCCCATCCGCCGCCTCGAGGTCTCGAATTGTTGGACAGGTCCGGCAATCGGGCCTGCGTTGAAAAGAATCGTCTGGTTCAGGCGGGCGAGCGCTTTGCGAATTTTCGGACAGACACATTCTGGACAACTCGTGTCTGAGAAATCGTCTCCCGATGGTCCTCGCCGGTTTCTCAGCGGTCGATTCTGAAAAAAATGATCCGGCGCGATTCGATGTCCGAAAAGGCGGATTATTTGCCCTGCGTCGCGGGCTCGCCCAGCGACAGCATCAGCCGGTTGGCCCAGTTGAAGAACGAGGCGGCGCCGATCAGGTCGGCGATCGCCGCATCGTCGAGACCGACCTTGCGCAGGCGCTCGATATGCGGCGGTCCGAAGGTGATCGGCAGCGCCGTCAGCGCCACCGAGGCCGCCACGATGGCGTCCCAGCGCTCGTCGAGCCTGGCGCCGACACCCTCGTCGAGCAGGCGCTGCACGTCGTCGACGCGCTTGGAATAGGTGGCGGCGAAGCGCGCATGGACCGAGGCGCAGTAGATGCAGCCGTTCAGCCGCGAGGTCGCGGCGGCGGCCAGCTCGCGCTCGGCCCGCGGCAGGCCGGCCTCGGGATTGTAGAAGATGTCCTTGTCGGTCCGGGTGCGGGCTTCCAGCACGTCGGGATCGCGCGCCAGCAGCCTGAAATAAGGCGATTTCACGCGGGACGCGTCGACCAGGCTGGCGAGGTGCCGCTCGGTCATGTCCTGCTCGGCCATCGGCTCGATCCAGGGCAGCCAGTCGAGCATGTCGCGGGTGAAGACCACCGGCTCGGTGTGCGGCGGCGGCGTGAGGGTCCTGTCGGTCATAGGGAACTCGCAAGCGTGCTCAGGCCGGAAACGACCCGGATCTGGTAGGACAGGAAGGAGACGAGCTGCGAGATCGTCACGATGTCGGTGGTCGACCAGCCGGCATCGAGCAGCGCCTGCAGCGCCGGTGCCGCCGCGTCACGCGGATGGAACACCAGCATGTGCGTATGCTCGAACGCCGCCGGCAGCCGCGCCCCCAGCGCCGTGCGGCCCGTATCGCTCACCTTCCAGGTCGGGCCGGGCGCATCCTCGGCGCTGAGCGGTCCCTTGGGAAAGCGGCCGTAGGGGCCCGTGCTTTTGGCCGCCGCCACTTCCGCCGCGACCGTCGCACGCAGGCCGGCCGGCAGCTTGGCGGCATAGAAGGCATCGGTCTTGGGCTCGCCGTGCAGGCCTGCGACGAAGGCCGCGATGGCGTGGCGTTCGTAGGCGGCGACACCGGCCACCTCGCGGGGCTCGAACAGCGATGTGTAGCTCGCCTGGGCGTGCTTGCGCGCCTCCGACCGCTGGGCGCGGATGGCGTCCAGTTTCGATCCCGGTGCGATGCCCACCAGCGTGTCGATTACGTCACTCATGCGACTTGCCTAGCTCCCGCTTTGACCTCAGGCCGCCAGCCCAGTGCGGGCGCCACCTTATCGGCGAACAGTTCGATCGACCGCAGGATATAGGGATGCGGCGGATCGATCGAGTGAACTTGCATGGTGAGGTCCGTCGCGCGTCGCAATGTGGTATCGGCCTGCAGCGAGGCGATCACCTCTTCGGGCGTGCCGATATGCACGTCCATTGCGGCGATCAGGTCGCCGACCAGATTGCCCGAGGAGAGATTGCCCGTGGCCGCCAGCCGGTGACGCATGCGCGACAGGCCGGCTTCGGCCAGCTTCATCGCCTCCTTGTGATCGTCGGCCACGAACACCGTACGCGACGCCAGGATGCGCGGTTCGCGGCCCCTATGGCCTCCAGCGTGCAGTGCCTCGAAATAGGCGTCGAGCATGGGGTTCTGGATGTCAGCCAGCGACGCCTTGGGGGCCTCGGGAGTGCGCGGCTGGGTGCGCGACAGCATCAGGCCGTCGCCGGCCGCCCCGGCGCGGCGTGCACCCGCCACGGTGAAGGTCGCCTGCCAGATGCGGTCGACCAGGGTGGGGCTCGAGGGATAAAGCTTGTCGCCGCCCGGCAGCGTGCCGCCGGACCATGCCGTCTTCAGCATGTCGAGGTGGCGGTCGAACAGGCCGTGTCGGTCGTTGCTGTCCAGGTCGAAGGCCGTGAAGGCGGTGAGGTTGCCGCCCGGACCCACGCCCACTTCGAGGCGGCCGCCGCTCAGCAGGTCGGTGACGACGGCGTCCTCGGCCACCCGGATCGGCAGCTCGAGCGGCAGCGTGACGATGCCCGTGCCAAGGCGAATGCGGGAGGTGTGGGCCGCAGCATGGGCCAGGAACACGAACGGCGCAGGCAATCCGCCTTCGCCTTCGTGGAAATGATGCTGGGCAATCCAGGCCGAATCGATGCCGCAGCGCTCGGCCTGCGCGATCTGCGCAGTCGCCAGGCGATAGCGCTCGGCCGCGTCCGCCTGGTCGAGCAGACGCGTGAAGAAGCCGAGGCGCTTGATCGACGATACGGTCGTCATTGTGCCGCGGCCGTCAGCCGCCCAGCAGGCTCGGCGCGGCCTTGATCTCCTGCCGCTCCACCCTCTTCACGATCTCGGTCAGCTTGGTGTGGGTGGGAGCGGCGACGCCGATGTAATTGCCGCGCTCGGCGATGTAGCCGTTCATGAATTCAATCTCGGTGCGGCGGCCCTTGCGGATGTCCTGGGCCATCGACGGGCGCTGGATGTCGGCCCGCGGGTTGGGATTGATGTTGGAGCCCGGCCGCAGGAGCGTCTCGACTTCGTCGAGCGCGGCCTTGTCGCCCTCCGATGCCCGGGCCAGCGTCTCGGGTTCGAACTTGCCGATCTTCTCGATGTGGTAGCCCAGCGCCTGGCCGACGCGCACGGCCTCGCCGCCGAGCTTGATGGAGAAGCGGCGGATGGCATCGTTGCGGTCGCAGTCGGCGCCGGTGAGGCCGGTCGCGGCCGAGACGCCGTTCTTCATGCCGTTCTGGCAGAGCTTGGACCAGCGCTCGCCCCACAGGTTGGTCGTGGTCTTGGCGCTGTCGATGCGGCCCACCATCTCCCGCAGCTCCTCGACGCGCTTGGTGATGCGGCCATGGACCTCGCCGACGCGGAACACAGTGTGCTTGTCGCCGCCCTTGGCGACGGTGCGGCGGATGCGGGCGGGCTCGTACATGTCGACCGAGATCAGCGAGGCCACCATGCCCACCGTCTTGCCCCAGCCGACGATGCCCGCGATGCGTTCCTCGTTCAGGCAATTCTGCAGCGACACGATGTAGCCGTCCGGGGCCAGGTACTGCTTGATCAGCGCCGTCGCCCATTCGGTGTCGTAGGACTTCATCGACACGAAGGCGATGTCGATCGGCTTCTGGCGTGAGAGATCCTGGATCTCCGTCAGGTGCATGGTCTTGGCCTCGGTGACGGTGAATTTCTCCTCCGGCGTCACGCCGTCGAGCTCCAGACCGCGCTTGCGGATGGTCTCGATATTCTCCGGCCAGAAGTCGATCAGGGTCACATCCTCGCCCGCCTTGGCGAGATAGCCGCCGACATAGCCGCCCAATGCACCGACGCCGACGACTGCGATTCGCTTGCCCATGGTCCTGCTCCCTAAACTGCCGGCAGCTTGGCGAGGAACGCCTCGACTGCCCGATTGAAAAGCGCGGGCTGATGCAGGTTCGCCGCATGTCCCGCGTCGGGAACGACCGCCTTGGTCGCTCCCTTGATCTTGGCCGCCATGTAATCGGTGGCGGCGAGGAAGTTCGTGTCGTTGGCGCCGACCAGCACCAGTGTCGGGACAGTCACCGTCTCGAGCGAGCGTATCACCCGGTCGTTCTGCTGGGCCAGCATGCCGCGCGCAGCGCCGGCCAGGCCCGTGGCGTCGCGATGGCGCGTGAGCTTGACCTCGTCGCTGGTGTTCAGCGCCGCGAGGCCGCGGGCATCTAAGTCGGCCGCGCGCTTTTGCGCCGTCTCGTTCCATTTGAGCCGCGCCTCGTCCTTCTTGAAGCCGGGCCCGGTGTCGAACAGCATCAGGGCACGCACCCGCTCGGGGTGGCTGGCATGGAAGGCCAGCGACATGTAGCCACCCAGCGACAGGCCGGCCACGATCGCCTTTTGGGCCCTCACGAGGTCGAGCAGGGCCAGCATGTCGCCCACCGTCAGCGCCTCGGAATAGAGCGCCGGATCGGCCGGGTAGTCGCTCTCGCCATGGCCGCGGAAGTCCCAGACGACGACTTGGTAGCGGTCCTTGAGGGCGGCGATCTGGCCATCCCACATGCGGCAGGTCGAGCTGTAGCCGTGGCTCAGCAGGATGGTCGGCCCCGCTTTCCCATTATTTGGGCCATGGACCTCGTAGTGGATCGAAACGCCGTTGCGGTCGAGCTTGGCCATCAGGGGTTCACGCGACTCTCGTTGCGTGCCTTCTCGAGATACTTGTCGGCATCTTCCTGCAGCAGCAGGCGCTCCTTCTTCAGCGCGTCCACCGCGTCCTGGACCTTGGCGACGTAGTCGGCGCGGTTCCTGTAGCGCTGGGCGATCTTGGCGGCGGAGAAAGCGAGGTAGCTGCCGTCGCGGTCGGCGATCTCGCCCGCGGGGTAGGGTGCTTTGTACTCGTTCCAGCCGGTGTAGACGGCGAGCGGCACGGCGATGTCGGGCAGGCGAATGCCCGCGACCTCGTTGCCGTCCGCATCGACGCGGCTCACCAGCGTGCGATAGGCCTGCTCGGTGGGCCTGGGATTCACCCAGTCGCCGGGCGGTGTCACGCGGTTGGTGACGCGTACGACGGCGGCGCCGGGAAGGGCGGGAAAGCCGGTCTTGTCCGGTTCGACCAGCGTGCCGTCGCCCAGGGCCGGCACGCGGCTGGGCGGCGGCGCCTTGCCCGACGCCACCCATTCGTCGAGCGCCACGAGGAGCGCGCGCACGGCCGGCATGGGATTGTGCGGATTGCGCGGATTGACGTTGGCGCCGGGGTCGGTGGTCGCCCCGGCACGGCCGCCGTGCTGGGTGCCGGCGATCATGTAGACGCGGCTGTTCTCCGGCAGGGCCACATCTTTCAGGCCGAGCGGATCGGTGGTGAGCAGGGAGGCGCCCTTCTGCCAATACTCGGTCGAGGTATTGGTCTCGATCAGCTTGGGATCGGAACCGTCGCCTCGGAACAGCGATGCCTTCTGTTTGGTGAGCGGGTCCTCGAGTGTCGCCGTCGAGAACGGGAAGGCATTCTCGGGATAGTCGTGGTCCTCGTGCTGCGTGCCGGTCCGCGCGGGCTGGGCGAAGGGCGCGTTGAAGAAAACTCGGCCGACGCCGGCGATATGACTATGGATGCCGTCGAAGACACGGCGGCCCTGTTCGTCGCGGTTGAAGCCCTGGCCGATATGGTCGCGCAAGTAACGGCCGGCCTGCGAGAAGCCGATGGCCAGTGCATGGGTGATCGGCCGGCCAGTCACCGTGGCGCCGGCGGGGTCGTACCGCAGCCAGCTCACGAAATCGCGCGTGGCGGCAAAGCCCAGGCCCTGCACCTTGGGGTTCTTGGCCTCGTAGTGGAATTCATAGAGGAAGCCGGGCTTTGCGTTGCCTTCGGCGAGCTTGATCGAGCGCGCGTCGACCGGCGCCCAGCCAATGGTCTCTCCCTTGTCGGAAGCACGCTCGCGAACCGTGAGACGGGCGCCGTCGGGGCTCGCCATTTCATGGGAGAGCTTGAAGGTTTCCAGCACGCCCAGCCGCGTGCCCGAGACCCATTCCTCGCGCACGGTCTGGACGATCGGCTTGCCGTTGTCGGTCGCCACCGGTGCTGTAAGCGCTAGACCCAGGTTGGCGCGCGGTGCATCGGGATCCCAACCCGACCAGACGATGGTGTAGCCCAGCTTCAGTGGAAAGCCGTTGCCGACGTCGGCCAGCGTCTTCGGATCGTTCATGCCCTGGGGGCCGTCGCAGATGTTGCCGAACAGCATCTTGCGGCCGCGGTTGTTGACCTCGTAGAGGATGCGGCCGTTGCCGCGCGTCGGATCCGTCGGCCGCAGGATGAAGATCACGGTCGAATACTCGACCCGCCCGCGCGCGTTGAGCGGCACCTTGTCGATGTTGACGATGCTCCGGTTGGCGGGATCGTTGGGATCGACCTCGCCTCGCGCGGTGCCGATCACGCGTTCATAGGCCCCGGCCGCGCCGAAAGCCGCGCCGCCGGCCAGCGGTTCGACGGCCTGGATATCGACCGAAAGGAGCACGCCGCCTACTTGGCGTCAGGTGGCGGGAAGTTGATTTCCACGCCGACGCCGTCGGGATCGTAGAGGAAGATCTGCTGGCCGCCGGTGCGCGGGATGGTCTGCTCGCGGAACTTCACCTTTTTGGTCTTCAGCTTCTTGCGCACGCCGTCGATGTCGGTGCCGGCGAAGGCGATATGATCGAAACGGCCGGTGTCCTTGAACTTCTTCTTGGTGCCGCGCACGACGATGCCTTCGCGCGGCTTGCGTGGTCCCAGGATATGTACGGTGGCGACGCCGCCGGAATAGAGCCAGTTGCCGGGGAAGCCGAGGGGCGGACGGTCGCCGTCCTCGAGGCCCAGCACCTCGCAGTAGAATTTCACGGTCTTCTTCAGGTTGGAGGGTTCGATCGTATAGTGCTGCAGAGCGCCGAGCGGCATGGGAGGTCTCCTCAGACGAAGGTGAGATCGGTGTCGACGTCCATCATCCAGGCACCGACGGTCTCGAAATGCGAGAGTCGGCCCTGCAGTTGCTGGGTCACGGTATGGATGTCGCGGAAGCGGCGCTCCAGCGGATGGTTCTCGAAGATCGCCGTGGCACCGGCGGCATTGTAGGCGAAGTCGACGGCTTCGCGCGCCTTGTGGATGGCGTTGGTCGAGGCGCCGCGGATGACGATGCGGTGATCGATCGTGAGGGCCGCCCCGTCCGAGACGTCATTCCAGATCCGGGCCAGTTCCTGCAGCAGGTAGGCGCGGGCGGTGCGGACGCCGATCTCGGCTTGCGCCAGATTGGTCTGCACCACCGTGCTGTCGCGGATCGGGCTCTTGCCGCCGCGCGGGACCTTGGTCTTGGCCGTCTCGACGAAATCGTCAAGCGCGCCGCGCGCGATGCCGAGCGCCACGCCCGCGAAGCCCACCTCGTAGCAGGTCATCGCCGACATGCGGTAGAGCGCGCCCGGCTCGCGGCGCTCGAAAGCGGGTTGCGAGAAGTCGCGGCTGAACGAATAGCCGTCGGGCACGAAGAGGTCGGTGACGGCGAACTGATCCGACGCCGTGCCGCGCAGCCCGACCACGTTCCAGATATCGGTCCAGGTCACGGACGAGGACGGCACCAGGAAGGTGCGCTCGATCTGCCGTCCGTCCTTGGTCATGACCGGTGAGCCGTCGGCCCCGAAGAGCGGCGAATGGCAGCCGATCCAGGTGGCGTGACGGCCACCCGAGGCGAAGGCCCACGTGCCCGTGACCTTGTGGCCACCCTCGCACTGGACAGCGCGGGTTCTGGGTCCGGGTCCCCAGGCCAGCACGGCGCGATCGTCGCCGAAGATGTCGCTGGCGATCTTGGGAGCGAGATAGGCCGCCGTCATGGCGCAGCCGCCGGCCTGGCTCAGGCACCAGGCGGTCGAGGCGTCGCCGCGGGCGATCGTCTCGATGACATGGAAGAAGGTGACGGGGTCCGTCTCGATGCCGTCCGATGAGCGCGGCAGCAGCAGGCGGAACAGCCGCGCCTCGTGGAGTTGGTCGAGCAGGGCCGGCGGCAGCCGGCGCGTATCCTCGATCTCGTTCGAGGCGGCCTCGACGGCCGGCCGCAGGGCCTCGGCGCGGGCCACGACCGCAGGGTCTCCCGCCAATGAGCTGGGTGTCGGAATCGCGGTGTCCAAGGCAGCCTCCCATGGCAACGCTACGCCCGCAGGCCGGGTTAAAACAAGGGTGGGAGGTCGGTGGTTTTGCCCCGTGGTTTTGCTATGCAGGGGCCCGAATCGAGGAAGGACTGACCGTCATGCATTGGACCGACCGCCGCCGGCGCTTTCGCGCGCTTCTCGCCGGGCATCGCTGCTTTCACCCCGGGTCGGTCTACGATCCGATCTCCGCCCGTATCGCCGAGGATCTCGGCTTCGAAATCGGCATGTTCGCGGGCTCCGTCGCCTCGATGACGGTGCTGGGCGCCCCCGACCTGATCGTGCTGACGCTCTCGGAGTTCGCCGCCCAGGCCTACCGCATCAACCGCGCCGGAAATCTCGCCCTGATGGTCGATGCCGATCATGGCTACGGCAACGCACTCAACGTCAAGCGCACGGTCGAGGAGCTGGAGACCGCCGGCGTCTGCGGCATGAGCATCGAGGACACCGAGCTGCCGACGCCCCACGGCACGACCAAGCCGCGGCTCATTTCCATCGCCGAAGGCGTCGGCAAGATGAAAGCGGCGCTGAGTGGCCGCCAGGACCCGCTGCTCTGCATCGCCGGCCGCACCAGTGCGATCACCATCACCGGCCTCGACGATGCCATCGCCCGCGGCCAGGCCTACGAGGCGGCCGGCGTCGATGCGCTGTTCTTCGTCGGCATCAAGACGCGGGCCGAGCTCGACGCCATCTCGGCCGCGACCAAGCTGCCGCTGATCATGGGTGGCGTGTCGGGCGACCTCGCCGACCGCGACTATCTCGCGTTGCGTCGTGTCCGAATCGCCCTGCAGGGCCACCAACCTTTCGCCGCCGGCGTGAAAGCCGTGCACGACACGCTGAAGGCGCTGCGCGACGGCACCGCGCCGTCGAAGCTGCAGGGTGTCGCGAGCGCCGAGCTCATGAAGAAGGTGACGCGCGACGACGACTATACGCGCTGGACCAAGGACTTCCTCGGCGGCTGAGGCTCAGCCCGTCGGCACCAGCGTGACGCCGACGCTATAAGTGTGGGAGTCGCCGCCCAGGATCACGCCGCGCAGCGGGCTCACGTCGGCGAAGTCGCGGCCCCAGGCCACGGCGACATGATCCTCGTGGGCCACCAGGTCGTTGGTCGGGTCGAGATGGACCCAGCCCGCGGCCTCGCCGCACCACACCGCCACCCAGGCGTGGCTGGCATCGGCGCCGCGCAGCGCGATCTCGTCTTTGGAGTGAATTGTTCGGATGTAGCCCGAGACGTAGCTGGCGGCGAGACCATGGGCGCGCAGTGCCGCGATCTCGACATGGGCGAAGTCCTGGCAGACGCCCGATTTGCCGGCGAAGACCTCGGCCAGGGGCGTGCTGATGTCGGTGGCGCCGGGTTCATAGGCAAAGTCGGCTTTTATGCGCGCGGTGAGTTCGCGCGCGGCTTCGAGGATCGGCCGGCCCGCCGTGAGCGACTGGGCGCCATAGGCCCGTAGCGCCTCGACGGCCGGCACCAGGGGGGAGTCGTAGACGAATTCGCTGGCCTCGACCGGCACCGGGAAACCGTCACCGCTTAGCGCCGCACGGATATCCTCCCAGCGCGGCGTCGAGGCGGCGGGCGGCGGATCGGGAAAACACACGTCGATTGCGGCGCGGACCTCGATGTCGAAGCGCGTGTGCGGCTTGTCGATCCGGTAGATGTCGATGTGATTGCCGAAATGATCGATGTGCTGCACGGCCAGCGCCGGCGCCGGATCGGTCTCGATGCCGATCGAGGTCACTTTCTGGCCGGGGAACGCGCGGGCCCTGAGATGGGCGATATGATGCGCTGAGTCGACGCTGCTGGCGTAACTGTAGGAGGTGCGGTGCGAGAGCATGTATTTCATGGCCCGCGTCTCCCTCAGCCGCCCGAGGTGCCGACGGCCTGCGACGCCGGCACGTGTGAGAAATAGGCACGTGTGATCGCCTCCGAGAGCGCTTCCAGCCGCTCGTCAGCGTCGGCCGCGACGTCGCGCAACATGGCCAGCGCCAGCCCCTCGTGGCGCCACGCCTGCTCGTCGCCGGCGAACTGGCGGACCACGGCGGCGAGGTCCTTGTCGAGTGAGTCGGGTAGTGCCGGCACCTGCACGCCGGAGGCATTGGCGAGATAGTCGAGATGGGTGTTGATGGTGCGGAGCTGGAAGGCGAGCGCGCGGGGGTTGCTGTCGTCGAGGATAACGAGATCAAGCACCGGCGCCGGCTGGAGCTGGCCGAGGTAGCGGGTGCGATAAGTGATCGTGCTGTCGCAGAGTTCGAGGGCCAGGCGCATCGCGGCATCCCAGTCGATCGGCGACTGGGTGAAGGGGTTGAGCGCGCCGGTCAGGATGAACTGTGCGCGCTCGAGGCGCCGGCCGAGATCGAGGAAGCGCCAGCCCGTGCCGCGGGTCATGTTCTCCTGCGCCAGACCCGAGAGCGTGGCCACGAAGCGCACGATTTCGTCGAGCGCCGCCAGCAGAGGATCGAGGTTGCCGCGGGCCGACATCAGGCGCTGGCGCACCTCGGCCATCAACGGCCCAGCCGCGATCGTCATGTCGGCGGAGAAGCGGTCGCGCAGCGTGCCGGCGAGCTTCACCGAGCAGGGCACGAGGTTCGTCGCGCGCACGCCGATGAAGAGCACGCGGCCTCCTTGCGGCGGCGCGATGAGCGGGACCTCGCCGCCCTCGTCGAACGGAGTCGACACGCTGTCAGGCCCCCGCGCCGAGAGCTCGATCACCGCGTCTTTGGTCGGATCGCCGAGGTAGCCGAGCGCGCACGAC
>ENA-ORBV01003124-ORBV01003124.1-microbial-mat-metagenome-genome-assembly--contig:-NODE-3124-length-33704-cov-7.146341_pt1 | contig 33704 bp, 28 predicted proteins | sample MGYA00237777_ERZ505514 | MGnify/ENA primary metagenome ERZ505514 (study PRJEB26160, sample SAMN06269048) | microbial mat metagenome | isolation source: Oligotrophic lake microbial mat | place... | reverse complement strand
ACTTGTGATGGTGAACTTGATCATCGATTTCGCGCCTATTCAGGTCCCTGATAAGGAATACGGAATCGGCGCAAAAAGTGTCGGCTCACGCCCTCAAATAGTTGTCCAGCCCATGGTCCGCGAAGACCTTGCGAATGCGCTTGATCTCCTCGTAGAGCGTGCCGCGCGGGATTCGGAGTTGCTCTGCCGCCTCTTTGATCGACAACCCTTCCTGGCCGAGCATCACGCATAGGCGCTGCTGGGCCGGTGTCAGCCGAGCCAGAACACGAAGCAGATCCATGCGCACATGGTGGCGATGGGTTTCCCCCATCTCGCCCGTCTGTGTGAACTCGGACGCATCCAACGACTCGGCCAGCGTCATCCCGTCCTCGGAGCCATCGACCGTGGCGTCGAGCGAGACCGTCCGCAGGTCCCCGGCACGTTTTTCGGCACCCCGCTCGCGTACCCAATCGGTGAGCTTGTTGCGCAGGACCTGCGCCATGTATCCGACCGGCGGGTTGTCGGGGTCGAGCGCGAGTCTTCGGCGCACCGCGATCCAGTGCAGCAGGCAATCCTGGACCAGATCATCGAACTCGCTTCTCTCAAGTATTCGTGATCGCCTTCGGAACTCGCCCACCAATTTCTTCGCTACTGCAATCTCCCATCCATCAAGACCAAGACCTGGCTTGAGTGCCATTTCGTACCCCGTCTGTTGCGACGGAGCAAGAAGATGAACTCACAAAATGGAATCGACTTCGAAAAACGATGACGTATCAAGAGGTGGTACCGACGGGTCTTGAAGCCGACACTTTTGGCCCAGATTCCGTAACCCATTTCGAGGGCGTGTTTGACCGGTGCCGATGAATGCCAACCCATGGCAATGGACGCGATCATGGTTGGTCGGCGTGTCCTCGCAGGGTCGCGGGACGTCAAGTAGACGTCGGACACGCAAGAACGAAACGGTGTGGGGCCACTGGCAGCACATCGACCTGATGTGGAGAACAGGATGTGGAGAGAAGGCCTACGACCAGCGGACATACTTCGCCGAGGCGTGCTCGGAGAAAGAGTTAGGCGATGCTGATGACTCCCACCGTGAACATCCACGGCGCTGCCGAACTAATGAAGGTGCATCCGAAAACGGTCCTCGACCTCATCGGCGAGGGTGCATTGCCAGCTGCGAAAGTTGGCCGGGCCTACGTCCTCATGACCAAAGACGTGGTATCGCACATCGAACAGCAAATCATCGCGCAAACGGCTGCGCGCATGCGTGCGCCTACCAAAGTTTCGAGGCCAGGTCGCTCCCGCGCAAATTCGCGTACCGCATCACCATCCGGTGCGAACGGTGCCCGGTGATCTTCATGATCTGAGTTTCAGACAATGTCGTGCGCTCGAAAAGTCGGCTTGTGGCCTCATGGCGCAGATCATGGAAGTTGAGAGCGGCAGCACCGGCCTGCTCAAATATGCTCTTGTACAGTTTCGATAAATAGTCCGAGAGCTTGGCCAAGGCCGGCTCGGACGCGTCTCCATCCCACCATGGGAAGACACGATTGCCACAGCGCTGCGCATCGCGAACTTTGAAGTAAGTGTCTAGTTCGACTTTCGCCACCGACGACAACGGGACTTGACGCTTATCGCCATTCTTCGTTTTGTCAAGAAACACCGTACTCCTCGTGATGTCTACCTGGTCCATCGTGAGCGTGTACATCTCTCGCAGTCGCATTGCGGATTCAAGCGCAAGCATGAAGAGCAATCGCACTGCGGGCGTGTGCAACAGCACAAGTGGCCGTTGTTTGCGCGCAAGCACCCCGCCGGCAACAACTGACACGATCTTTTCACCCTCGCCGACCTCTAGTCGACGATCGCGCTCGACATCTGTGCGGGCTGAACCGACGATTGCTACATCTGCCTTTGTGTACTGGGCATAGCCATCGGGCAGTGTGCGAAAAGGATGATCGGGCAACAAAACGAAGCCTTTGCGTATACCCCAGTCTGCGCATCGCGCAAGCGCGCCCACCTTTGCACGGATCGTCGCAGGAGCAAGATTTTCTACTCGTTTGAGCTCCGTCACCCAATCATCGACCCATGTTGCGTTGATGTCGACCAATGGAGTCGATCCACGAGAGCTGACTATCGTGCCTAGTTGGCCTACATCCTTCGATGACGGGTGCGCCTGTGCTTCATACGCGCGGACAAGCTCGCTGATGTTCATCATGCGGCTAGGCCTTTGGTACTCTGTCGGCACAATGCCCCGATCAAGCAGTTTGTCCAACCGCACCGCAAAAGCGTCACCTTCGGCCTCGCTCGTGAAGGTCACGTAAATGGGCTTGTCCAACAACCCGGAGCGCTTGAAAACGTACTCCCACCCATTCGCTCGGCGCCTTTTTCCTGCCATACATTCCTCCCTGCTCGTAGTTGTGAAGCTACGCACTTTACAGGAAAATCCTGGTTGGCAGATGGCTCTTTTTGGTTGGCACAGACTCCCTGTGACTCCCATTCGGGGCGGCAAAAGAGCAAATAAAAAGGGCTCAGATTTCTCTAAGCCCTTGATTTATATAAGATTTTAGTGGTGGGTCCTGACGGGCTCGAACCGCCGACCTACGCCTTGTAAGGGCGCCGCTCTACCAACTGAGCTAAGAACCCAACCGAAACCTTTTGCGTCAGTTCAACGCATCCTTCAATGCCTTGCCTGGACGAAACTTTGGAACCTTGGCAGCCTTTATTTTAATCGCTACGCCGGTACGTGGATTACGCCCGGTGCGCGCTGCACGTTTGCCTACCGCGAACGTACCGAATCCAACCAGCGAAACAGAGCCACCTTTCTTCAACGTCGTCTTGACGGCACCGATCGTCGAGTCCAGCGCACGCGTAGCGGCGGCCTTGGAGATGTCGGCATGTTTCGCAATATGTTCAATCAGTTCGGTCTTGTTCACAAAGAACCCCTTGTAAGGAAAGAGAGACGGTGGAAATGTCTCTTCGAGAATTTGGTCACCAAGCAAGCTGCATCAGCTGTGTGGTGGGCTCATTCGCACGGATATCGGTGGCTCTGGATCACAGTTGCCCCAGACCGCGCTGCTACGACTGATTAGAGCCACGGACTTCAGCCGTGTCAACCTGCCAGGCGGCAAACCTTCGATGCGGACGCGAATTCTATTCACTTTTGGAGGCCCTATTTCGCGGTCGGAGCGGCGGTCCAGCGCAAACGGATGTCCGGCGATCGGGCAGATCGGGCAGATCGAGCACATGCCCCAGCGGCGCCGGATGGTTCCCGGGTCAATTGCGCAAGGCCTCGACAATGCTACGCCCCAGATCCGAGGTACTGGCCGCGCCGCCGATATCCGGTGTGCGCGCAGCCCCGCTGCCTGGGGCCAGCACACGTTCGATGGCAGCCAGCACTGCATCGTGCGCCGCCCGATACCCAAGGAAGTCCAGCATCATTGCGCCGCACCAGATCTGGCCAATCGGATTGGCGATGGCCTTGCCGGCAATATCGGGCGCCGAGCCATGGACCGGCTCGAACAGCGAGGGGAATTTCCGTGTCGGATTCAGATTCGCGCTCGGCGCAATGCCGATCGTTCCCGTGCAGGCCGGCCCCAGGTCACTGAGGATGTCACCGAACAGGTTGCTTGCCACCACCACGTCGAAGAAGTCGGGGCGCTGCACGAAATGCGCCGTCAGGATATCGATATGGAATTTGTCCACTGTCACGTCCGGGTATTCGAGCGCCATCTGGGCAACTCGCTCGTCCCAATACGGCATCGTGATGGCAATGCCGTTGGACTTGGTCGCGCTGGTCAGGTGCCGTTTCGGGCGCGCGCGTGCGAGCTCGAACGCAAAGCGCAGCACGCGGTCCACACCCACACGGGTCATCACGGTCTCCTGCATCACGATTTCACGCTCGGTGCCGGGGAACATGCGACCACCGATGCTGGAGTATTCGCCTTCGGTGTTCTCCCGCACGATGTACATGTCGATCTCGCCCGGTTCGCGGCGGCTGCCGTCGCGCCGCACTACTGGCGCAATAATCCCCGGCATCAGCCGCGCCGGGCGCAGATTCACGTATTGGTCGAACTCGCGCCGGAACAGCAGCAACGAGCCCCACAGGGACACGTGGTCGGCGATCTTCTCTGGCCAGCCGACTGCACCGAAAAAGATTGCTTCGTGGCCGACGATCTGCTCTTTCCAGTCGTCGGGCAGCATCTTTCCGTGGCGCTCGAAATAGTCCCAGCTCGAAAAATCGAAATGGTCGAACTGCAAGTCGATGCCGAACTTGTCCGCTACCGCCTCCATGACCCGAATGCCCTCTGGCATGACTTCCTTGCCGATACCATCGCCCGCGATTACAGCGATCCGTTTCTTTCCCATCTCTGACTCCTTCTTGAATCCGGTTGCAGGTCCCGCTGACCCTCGCCGACTGTCTACGTTCGCGCCCGTACGACCAAACTCACGCCAACCGCCGTCACTGCCATTCCCAACACCGTGATGGCGGTAATCGGTTCGTCGAAAAGCATCCAGGCCATCACTGCGGCCACCGGCGGCACCAGGTAAAACAGGCTGGTGACCGTGGTTGCGGCGCCGCGCTGGATCAGCAGATACAAAAGCGAACTGCCGCCGAGTGTCAGCACGATCACGGACCAGGCCATGGCACCGATCGATTCGGTGTTCCAACGCATGGCTTCAACCTCGAAGAATGCCAGCGGCAGCGTGACGATACACGCAACGCCAAGCTGCACGGCATTGGCCGTGCGCACATCGCAAGGCGCAACAAACCGCTTCTGGTACAGCGTGCCCGCTGTGATCGACAACAAGGCGCCCACGGCCAGCAGCAGGTTGACCGGATCGACATAATCCCCGGCACTGCCTGCGCCGAACTTGCGCGACACCACCATCACAAGGCCGGCCAGCCCGAGTCCGAGCCCCAGCCACTGCCGGGCGTCAACCCGGGTTCCAGACGACGACAGCCAGATTGCCGTGAGCACCGGCTGCAATCCGACGATCAGTGCAGACACGCCAGAACCCATGCCAGCCTTGACCGCTGCCCAGACACCGCCCAGATAGCCCGCATGCATCAGAATGCCGGTCACTGCCAGGTGGCGCCACTGCACCGCCGTACCCGGCCAGCGCGAACCCGCCAACCAGATCCAGAGCAGGAAACAGGCGACCGACAACACGTAACGCAGGGCGAGAAACTTGAAGGGTGGCGCGTGCGGCATGCCGTACCGCGCCACAATGAATCCAGTGCTCCAGATCAGCACGAACACCAGTGGCATCGCTCGCACGAGCGTGGCGTCGGATGCGCCAGAGTTCATTTGACTCTGGCCCGAATCTCCGGCACCGCCTTCTGGAGGTAATAACCCATCGACCACACGGTCAGAACTGCCGCAATCCAGATCAACCACTGCCCCCAATCGCCGGTGTCAATGACGCCGAACAACACACCGTCGTACAGCAGGAACGGAATGGCGACCATCTGCCCGACGGTTTTGAGTTTGCCGATCATGTGCACGGCGACACTCTTCGAAGCGCCGATCTGGGCCATCCATTCGCGCAGCGCCGATATCGCGATCTCGCGCCCGATAATGATCAGGCCGACGAACACATCGGCTCGGTTCAGGTGCACCAGCACCAGCAAACTGGCGCAGACCAGGAACTTGTCCGCGACCGGGTCCAGGAAAGCACCAAACGACGAGGTCTGGTTCAACTTGCGCGCCAGGTAACCGTCCAGCCAATCGGTGGCGGCGAACAACACGAACATCACGGTGGCGATGAGGTTCTTGCTGGCGATCGTCGCCATGGTATCGGGCAGGTAAAACACCCCGACGATCAACGGAATCGCGACGATACGCGTCCAGGTCAAGATGGTCGGTATCGTCCAGAACATGGCCGAATTGTGGCATGGCTTGCGGCCAGCAACGGGACGCGCCACCGCCCGCCGCGCCGTCAGTGCAGCGCGCGGTAGATCTGTTCGGCCAATTCCCGGGATACACCTTCAACGGTCGCGAGATCGTCGGCGCTGGCCAGACCTACACCGCGCACGCCGCCAAAACGCTGCAGCAGCCGCGCGCGCCGCTTCGGACCGACGCCGGGTATTTCCTGCAACTGCCCGCCCCCGGTGCGCACCTTGGCTCGCCTGGCGCGCATGCCGGTGATTGCAAACCGGTGTGCTTCGTCGCGCACCTGGGCTACCAGCATCAACGCGGCCGAATCGTGACCCAGATACACCTTGGGCCGACCATCGGCAAACACCAGTTCCTCCAGCCCCACCTTGCGCCCTTCGCCCTTCTCGACCCCCACAATCAGAGCCAGGTCCAGTCCCAGACCCTCGAACACCTCGCGCGCCATGGCCACCTGGCCCTTGCCGCCGTCGACCAGCACGAGATCGGGCATGCGTACGATGCCCGCCGGCGCCTCGGTATCCGCAGCAAACCGCATCGCCTCGACAATCTTGCTGTAGCGGCGCGTCAATACCTGTCGCATCGCCGCGTAATCGTCGCCCGGTGTGATGCCATCGATCGTGTAACGCCGGTAGTCGGCGCTTTGCATTTTGTGGTGCTGGTACACGACGCACGAGGCTTGGGTGGCTTCGCCTGCGGTATGCGAGATGTCGAAACATTCGATGCGCAGTGCGTCGAGATCGTCCACTTCCAGTTCCAGCGCCTGCACCAACGCCTCGGTCCGCGCCTGCTGCGAACCCTCCAGCGCCAACAGGCGCGCCAGTTGCAGAGCGGCGTTGGTCTGCGCCATCTCCAGCCAGATGCGGCGCTGCTCGCGTGGCTGGTGCACTACGCTGACCCTCACGCCGCCCTGCTCCGACAAGGCCTGCACCAAAGCACCGCGCACCGGTTCACTCGTCACCAGCGACGCCGGCACCGCGTTGTCGAGATAGTGTTGTGCGATGAATGCCTCCAGCACCTGGGCCGTCACACTTTGGGGCGGCGCCAGCGGATCGTCGAGTCCATCGTGTAGTGCCGAGGCATCTTCCACATGCACCGGAAAATAGGCCCTGTCGCCCAGGTGCCGACCGCCGCGCACCATTGCCAGGTTGACGCAGGCCTTGCCGCCCTGTACCTTGACGGCCAGGATGTCGACATCGCGGTCCGACACGTTGTCGACCGATTGCTGGTGCAACACGCTCGACAGCGCCGAGACCTGATCGCGCAACTCCGCTGCCTGCTCGAACTCCAGCTTGTCGGCATGCGCCATCATGCGCGCTTCGAGTTGCGTCAGCACCTCGCTGGCGTCGCCCTGCAGGAACCCAACCGCATTGGCGACATCCTGGGCATAGACGTCCTGCGAGACATAACCGACACACGGCGCCGAACAGCGTTTGATCTGGTACAGCAGGCAGGGCCTTGTGCGGTTGTTGAACACCGTGTCTTCGCAGGTGCGCAGGCGGAACAGCTTCTGCAACAGCAAGATGCTCTCCTTGACCCCCCAGGCGCTCGGGTACGGACCAAAGTAGCGGTGCTTCTTCTCGACCGCGCCCCGGTAATAGGCGACACGGGCAAAAGCGGCGGGCGCTGGCGCAATGGCGTCTCCCTGCCCTGGCGCCTGGGCCGCATCGGCGACCGATCCCTGGTCGGCGCGGCGCTGGCGCGCCGAGACCGGCGAGCCGGTCCCGGTGAGCTTGAGATAGGGATAACTCTTGTCGTCCCGGAACAAGATGTTGTAGCGCGGCGCCAAGGTCTTGATCAGGTTGTTTTCCAGCAGCAGCGCCTCGGACTCGGACCGCATCACCGTCGTCTGCATTCTGGCAATACGGCCCACCATGTGCCCAATGCGCGTGCCAGCGTGGTTTTGGCGGAAATAACTCGCCACGCGCTTTTTCAGGTTGATCGCTTTGCCGACATACAGTACCGCCCCGTCCGCGTCGTAATAGCGATACACACCCGGCAGGCCTGGCAACGCGGCCACTTCGGCCAGCAACTCGGCGCTGTGGCCCAGGGACTGCACTGCATTGATCGGCAACGCGTCGTCTGCGGGCTGTGCTGCTGCGGACAGATCGGTCGAAGACACGCTGGGCGCTGCTGATTTGCTGGTGGGCTTGGGCATACCCGTATTGTGGACAATCCTGCGCATGCACATGGTCAGACGCTGGGACATCTTTTGCCGGGTGATCGACAACCATGGCGATATCGGTGTCTGCTGGCGTCTGGCCGCCAACCTCGCGGCGCGCGGCCATTTGGCACGCCTGTGGGTCGACGATGGGCGCGCGCTGACCTGGATGGCACCGGGCGCGCTGGAAGGCCACTGGGCCGGCGTCGAGGTGCGTGACTGGGCACTGGCGGGCGATCCGGCGACATTGACTTCGCTGCCGCCCGCCGACGTATGGATCGAGGCTTTCGGCTGCGATATTCCGACCACCTTCCTGGCCGACCGGCTTGCGTCCCGACCGGGCCAAAGAAAAGCCACCTGGATCAATCTGGAGTACCTGTCGGCCGAAACATTCGCCGAACGAACGCATGGCCTGCCCTCACCGGTCATGCAGGGTGTCGCCAAAGGCTGCACAAAGTATTTCTATTACCCAGGCCTGACACCGGGCAGCGGCGGACTGTTGCGCGAACACGACCTGGTCGCACGCCATCGGCGCTTTGATCGTCCGTCCTGGCTGGCCAAACACGGCATCCCGTGGCAGGGTGAGCGCCTCGTGTCGCTGTTTTGCTACGAACCGGCCGCGCTGGCGCAACTGCTGCGACAACTGCGTGAGGACCAGCGCCCCACCCGGCTGCTGGTCACCCACGGTCGGGCCACGGCCGCCGTACAGGCGCTTTGCGAACGGCAACCGGCGGACAAGCACAACGGCAATCGCGTGGCGATCGATTTCCTGCCCCCTCTGACCCAATCCGACTTTGACCATCTGCTGTGGTCCTGCGACCTCAATTTCGTACGCGGAGAAGATTCACTGGTCCGCGCCATCTGGGCCGGCAAGGCACTGGTCTGGCAGATCTATCCGCAACACGACAATGCGCACCATGCCAAGCTGCAGGCCTTGCTCGATGGGCTGCAATCGCCTGCCAGCCTGCGCCAGGCCCACGCGGTGTGGAATGCGCTGGGCGGCGACGCGACGGCGCCGGAACAGGCCCTGCCACTGGACCTTGCGGTTTGGACCGAGTGTGTAGACCGGGCACGCCAGCGGCTTGTGGATCAGACCGATCTGTGTACCCGCCTGCAGGATTTCGTCAACGGCGTGCTGGACCGGCCTTTTGGGAGTCGGGAAAATGGCTAGAATGTAAGGCTTTGCGAAACCGCCTGCGGCATGCGTGGGAGCGCTTTGCAACATTTCACCGCGGCACGGGGCCCCAAGGCGCGTCATCCACGACGACCCAACCCGCAGCGCGGCAACTGACGGGAAACCCTTATGAAAATCGCGCAAGAAATCCGTGCCGGCAATGTGATCATGCATGGCAAAGACCCGATGGTCGTGCTCAAGACCGAATACAGCCGCGGCGGCCGCAATTCCGCTACCGTGCGCATGAAGCTCAAAAGCCTCTTGAACAACTTCGGTACCGAAGTCGTGTTCAAGGCCGACGACAAGATGGACCAGGTGATCCTCGACAAGAAGGAGTGCACGTATTCCTACTTTGCCGATCCGATGTACGTCTGCATGGACACCGAATACAACCAGTATGAAGTCGAGTCCGAGAACATGGGCGACACGCTCAACTACCTCGAAGACGGCATGCCGCTCGAAGTGGTGTTCTACGATGGCAAGGCAATTTCGGTCGAATTGCCGACCAGCGTCGAGCGTGAGATCACCTGGACCGAACCCGCCGTCAAGGGTGACACCTCCGGCAAGGTACTCAAGCCCGCCAAGATCGCCACCGGCTTCGAAATCGGTGTGCCCATCTTCGTGGCCCAGGGTGACAAAGTCGAGATCGATACCCGTACCGGCGAGTACCGCAGGCGCGTCTGATTCGGTCCACCACCCGCGGTGAAGAAAGGCTCCGTGTGGGGCCTTTTGTCTTATGCAGCCGCAGCTAGAGTCTGTCTTCGCGCCCTTGTGTTCGTGTAACCGGTCCAATGCCAATCCACCATGCCGTTTGACTTCGCCCATATGGCCGTGCCGTTTCGCATGCAGCCGGGCCTGCGCCGGCTGCCGCCAGACGCTCGGCACCTGAGCGCGCTTGCGCCAGGCGGCTCACTCTTCCTCGAAAAGCAGTCGGTTTCCGTCAGCGGCCAGGCGGTCTTCTGCGAGGCCGGATTCGACGCTTCCGACGCACTCGCCAGCATCGCCAGGCAAGCCATACACGACGGCGTCCACATGCCGTCGGGCTCCGTCGCACTGGAATTGCTGCTGGCACAGGACCTGGCGGTGCTCGACCTGGCCAGTGGTGGCGTACCTTGGATGAATGTCTGTGTGCCCAGCGGCTGGGCTCCAGAAGAAAAGATCGGCCGCAGCCTGTTGGCCATCCATGCGCCGGTCGCCGACAACGGCGTTCTGGCCGCCGCCTGGCCCCGGTTGGCGCAGCTGCTGACGGCTGGCGGCACCTGGGAGCGCCATGTCTGGAGCATCAGCCCATCACCACGGTACGACCAACACCCGCACCGCCACCCGGCGCCGACCTGGCCTACCAGTGGCGATCTGGACGATTTCGCCAGCCGGTGCTATCTGCGCAGCGAACGGCAGACCTTTTTTCCTGTGCTTGAGCGCGCTGGCAGGCCACCGCGCCAGGCGATTTTCACGATCACGCCCTCGCTGGAAAGGCTGCCGGATGCGGTGTCTGGTGCCCAACACGCTCAGCGGCTGCACCAGTCGCTGGCGTCCATGAGTGATGCCGTTGTGGCCTACAAGAACCTTGCGCCAGCGCGTGTCGCGCTGCTGGCGTGGCTGGAACGGCGCATGGGCGAGTCGGTTGTCCCGACAGGGGGTTAACCGGTGTCCCCAGGTGTCGGCCGAATTTTGAAAGTGAACACCACCATGCTGTTGTATTTCCAGGACCAACAAGACGCCGCCGAAAAGCTGGCCGAGGCTGCCGACATGCCGGCAGCGTGCATCGACAGCCACCGCTTCCCCGACGGCGAGCTCAAATTGCGCTTGCCAGCCCAGGTGCCGCAGCGCGTCGTGTTGTACCGCAGCCTGGACAACCCGAACGAAAAAATGGTCGAACTGCTGCTGGCTGCCCAGACCGCACGTGCCTTGGGCGCGCGCCACCTCACGCTGGTCGCGCCCTACATGGCCTACATGCGCCAGGACATGGCGTTCACGCCGGGTGAAGCCATCAGCCAACGCATCGTCGGGCAATTCCTGTCGACCATCGTCAACGCCATCATTACGGTCGATCCGCACTTGCACCGCGTCGCCACGATGCAAGAACTGGTCCCCGGTGCCAGCGCCGTCGTGTTGACCGGTGCCGAGATCCTGTCCGACCTGATCGTGCAGCGCCGCGAGCGGCCGATGCTGATCGGACCCGATGCCGAATCGCGCCAGTGGATAGCCCAGGCGGCCAAACGCCATGGGCTGGACTTTGCTGTTTGCACCAAGGTGCGCAGCGGCGACCACGCGGTGCAGGTGGCCCTGCCGCCGGTCGATGTGGCCGGGCGGGCGGTGGTCATCCTGGACGATATCGCCAGCACTGGCCAGACCGTGGCCGCGGCAGCGCGGCTGCTGCGCGCCGCCGACGCGGCGTCGATCGACGCCGCGGTCACCCACGCGCTGTTTGCGCCGCAGGCGATGGAACGTATGCGCGCCGCCGGCGTCGGCGAAGTCTGGAGCACGGACTGCATTGCCCATCCCAGCAACTGCGTCAGCATGGCGCCGCTGCTGGCCGAAGCGCTGCGCCAGATCGAACGTCAATCCGGCGGCTGAGTTCCCCTCAAAGCGGATCGCGTCGGGAATACATCTTGTCGAAAGCCCGCACGAAGTCGGCCAGCCGCTCCTGCTTCAGTTGGTCGATACCGGCTGCCGCCGCACGGCCGCCGCCCGTTGGGAACTGCCGGCACAGCTGCTCGGCGCCGCGCAAGTCGTTCAATGGCGCGCGTACGCTCACGACATAGGTTCCGTCCGAACCCGTTGTCAGCAGCGCATGCGCAACCGTGGGCGAAGCGGCGGCAAGATGGTTGCCCCAGGCGCCGCGCACGCGTCGGCTCCACGGCGCGTCCGGCAATATATAGGCACGGCCACCGGCATTTTGCGCATACGGGCGGATCCGTTGCGCCAAGGCCATGTCACGCGTTCGACCCTCGCGGATCACCGCCAGCACCGGCTCGTGGTCGATGAAGCGCCATGGATCGCGGTGGCGCCGCATGCTCCGATACAGGTCTGCCGGCGCCATGAAGAGGTCCGTCTCGCTGTCGCCATAGGCGTTGTAGTTCAGGCATTCACCGAGTTCGCGCAGGGCCGCCATCCGCCCTGGCGGCATGTCGAGCGACGCGGCAAGCCGCCCGGCCGCTTCGCCCAGGTTGTCGCCAAACGCTCCGACCACCGCCCAGGCGCGGTGCGCGCCGTCCAGATGGCTGTCGACCAGCATGCTGGTGCACACCTGCGCGTCTGCCGATAGATGCGCCCGCAATCCAGGCTGCTGCGGTACGTCACCCGCGTAATGGTGGTCGAAATAGTCCACTTGCGCGCCACACTGCAGCAGCGCCAGCAACGCATCGCGGTTGCGTTCAAGCGAGACATCGAGCACCGTCACTTTGGCATCCGCAGCACACGGCACCCGTGCAAGCAATGCGATGTCGCGTTTGGTACCCGTGATCAGGGTCGCGTCGCGCGGCTCCGCCAGGCGCAACTGGTGCAAGGCACACAGGCCGTCGGCATCACCATTGAATACGTCGAAACACGCCATCGAACACCCCCGTCAACCAGCCTCTTGTAACACCCGCGTCGCTCACCGCTGCTGTTACGCCGCGCCGCCGGGCCTGCCGGCCGTTCGATCAGGATACTTGCAACCGGGCACAGCCATTTGCACATCCGCGATTCGCGCGTCCATAGCACCGTCATCCGCATCCCCGACAATCGAAAGCATGCAAAAACACCAACACCTCACCGAACGGCGACTGGCCGATGCCTGGGCCGAGCTTCAGAACCATGCCGACCAGGGTAATCCGCTCGAGTCGAACGCCTATCGGCTGGCATTCGCCGACCCCGAGTTCCTGCTGCGTCGCGAGACCCGCGGCATCCGGTTCCAGCTGGAAATGCTCAAACCCGACATCGGCCAGGCTGCCGCCGGCATCGAGAACACGGTCGTCGTCTTCGGAAGCGCGCGCTTTCCGGCGCCGGAAGATGCCGACGCGGCGCTCAAGACGGCACGCGACAGTGGCGACGCGCAGGCAGTCACGCTGGCCGAGCGCGGCGTACGCAATGCGGTGTTTTACGACCAGGCCCGCCTGTTCGCGCATTTGGTGGCGGACTACAGCGCCGCCCGGCCGGCCTCCGAGCGCCTGTATATCGCCACCGGTGGCGGCCCCGGCATCATGGAGGCGGCCAACCGGGGCGCACAGGAACGCGGCGCACCGACTGTCGGCCTGAACATCGCACTGCCGCATGAGCAGCAGGCCAACCCCTACGTGACGCCGTCACTGAGTTTCAAGTTCCACTACTTCGCGCTGCGCAAGATGCATTTCATGATGCGCGCCAAGGCGCTGGCGGCTTTTCCGGGTGGTTTCGGCACGCTTGACGAATTGTTCGAAGTCATCACGCTGGTGCAGACCGGCAAGGCCCGGCCGGTGCCAATCGTGTTGTTCGGCTCGGACTACTGGAAGCGCCTGATCAACTTCGACGTGTTGATCGAAGCTGGCGCCATATCGCCGCAGGATCTGGAGCTGTTCGCCTACGTCGACACACCGCAGGACGCCTGGAACGTCATTCGCTCGTTTTACGACCTGTAGGCGCATCGGGCCCGCCACCGTGGTCGGTGCCCGGGCCGACATCGAGCCGCCACGCGATGCGGGCGCCGCTACCGACCACAAGCCCCACCGCCCAGAACAAGGCGGAAACACCGACGACCGAACCCAGGCTGCCGAATAACAGCGGCATCGCCACACTCGACGCATTGAGCGTCATCAGCCGCAGGCCCAGCGCCTCGCCATGGCGCGTGTGCGGAGTGATCTGGTGCAGCATGCTCATGATCATCGGTTGCACCGAACCCAGGGCCAAGCCCAGTACCACCGAGCAAGCCCCCATGCCGATCGGACCCAGCATGAACGGATACACCGCCAAAGCCAGTGCTGCGATGGCCATGGCGACCGTGACCACCACGTTCTCGCGCAGCCAATCGGCAAACAGCGGCATGATGACCCGTATCAGCGCCGCCGCGATCGCGAAACTGCCCAGGATGACGCCGATCACCGAGGCGTTGAAGCCGCGTTCATGCCCGACCAGCGGCACAACGAACATGTGGACGTCCCAGCATGACGACAGGATCCAGTTCACCAGCATCAGGCGGCGCATCATCGGCTCGCGCAACAGTTCCCAGGCGCTGGTCGGTGGCGCGCCGAGTACCCGGTGCACCGGCTCCAGATCGTGGATCCGGCGGATCCAGAACCAGGTTGCCAGTGGCAACAAGGCCATCAACAGGAACGACCAGCGAAAACCCGCAGTGTCCCCGGCGCTGGCGCCGGCATAGTCGATCATCAGTCCGGCCGCCAGGGGGCCCACAAAATTGGACACTGCCGGCCCGATGGCCAGCCAACTGAAAACACGCTTGAGTTCGGTCGGCCCGGCAGCGGCACGCCCCACGTGGCGCTGCAGCGAAATCGACGCGGCACCGGTGGCGCCGCCCGTCATCAATGCGGCCACGCACAGCACGGGAAACACCGGGAACACCAGTGCCAGGCCAGCGCCGCCGGCCGCCACGCCAACCGCCATCGCCACGGGCCGGCGCAAGCCGTGGCGATCCGCAAAGCGGCCTGCGGGCAACGCCAGAAACACGGGTGCCAGTGAATACAGGGCCAGCAACACGCCCACGTCGATCGCGCTGTAGCCGTCGCGCAGTGCCAGCAGCGGCGAGGCCATGCGCATGCCGGCCATACACGCGTGCAGGCAGATGTGGCCGCAGATCAGCCGGACCAGTTCAGACGACTTCATCGCTGCCAGGTTCGTCGTTCCGGTCCACCGGCATCAGGCTGCGGGCCTGTTGCTCGGGCAGCGCCTCGACCTTACGCAACGCACGCCCCATCGCACGGCTGCGCGTTTGCGCGGAATCGATGGTGCGCAGCACGGTCTCGGTCTGGCTGCGGACCTTGCCCAACACGTCGCCGAACTTGCCGAACTCGGTCTTGACCGCGCCCAGCACCAGCCACACCTCGCTGGCGCGTTGCTCCAGCGCGAGCGTGCGAAAACCCATCTGCAGTGAGCCGAGCATCGCCAGCAAGGTGGTCGGCCCGGCCAGTGTCACGCGGTGTTCGCGCTGCAAGGTCTGCATCAGGTCGGGGCGGCGCAACACTTCGGCGTACAGGCCTTCCGTGGGCAGGAACAGGATCGCGAAGTCCGTCGTGTAGGGCGGCTCGAGGTATTTTTCGGAGATCGACCGTGCCTCAAGCCGAATCCGCGCCTCCAGCGCCCTGCCCGCCTGCTCGGCGGCCACACCATCGGCGCGGCCCTGCGCGTCAAGCAGTCGCTCGTAGTCCTCATTGGGAAACTTGGCGTCTATCGGCAGCCACACGGGTTGGCCACCAGCATCGCGCCCGGGCAGGCGGATCGCAAAATCGACGACCGCCTTGCTGCCTGGACGGGTGGCAACCTGGGCCGCATACTGGTCAGGCACAAACACCTGCTCCAGCAGCGCCCCGAGTTGCGCCTCGCCAAAGATGCCGCGAGTCTTGACGTTGGTCAGCAGGTGCTTGAGGTCGCCCACGCCCTGCGCCAGGGTCTGCATTTCGCCCAGGCCCTTGTGCACCTGCTCGAGCCTTTCGGCGACCTGCTTGAAGCTCTCACCCAGACGCGCGTGCAGCGTCGCCTGCAGTTTCTCGTCCACCGTGGCGCGCATTTCCTCGAGGCGCGCCGAGTTGCTGGCCTGCAATTGCGCCAGTTGGGCCTCCAGCGTCTGGCGCATCTCGAGCATGCGCCGCGCGTTGGCATCGCCCAGCATCTGCAACTGGCTGTTCAGCGTGTCCGACACGGTCTGCTTGAGCAGCGCAAGTTGCTGGCCGAAAGCATCGATCTGGGCGTTCTGCGTGCGGGTCGACTGCGCACTTTGTGCCAGCACGGTCTGCTGAAACAGGGCCATGGTCTGCATCAGCTCCTGGCGCGCATCGCGCGAGCTGCTGTCGATCTCATGGCCCAGTTCCCGTTCGAGCCGCTCCACCCGCGCCGTTGCGGCATGGACCGCTTCGAGCAGTTGCGCCTGGCCGTTCTCGACCGAGTCGAGCAGCCTGTCCGCGCCCGGGCGCAGCAACAACCACAACAGCAGCAACAGGTTCAGCGCCAGGCCCGCCAAAAACCACCAAGGCTGTACCGGAATCGACGCGAGGTACTGCATGGTGTCAACGCCGGATCGGAGCCTGAGCATGATCGCACGCGACCGAACCGGCGCCACGCCACGATCGCTCCATCTCGGCCCGCCGCGACTGCATCAGGGCGCCCGCGCTGCCTGCGGATTGAGCGCTGTCAGTGCCTTGCCGCTGGTCAGGAACCCGATCAGGTTGTCGGCCGCCAGATCGGCCATCTTGCGCCGGGTCGCCACCGTCGCACTGGCGATGTGCGGCGTCAACACGACGTTGGGCAATTCCAGCAGGGCCGGGTTCAGTTTCGGCTCGCCTTCGAAAACATCGAGTCCGGCCGCTGCGATGCGGCCCTCGCGCAGAGCATCGGCCAGCGCCGCGTCGTCCACGATGCCGCCGCGCGCGATGTTGACCAGCACCGCGCCCGGTTTCATGATGGCAAGTTCGGCGGCGCCGATCGTGTGATGCGATGCGGCCGAATACGGCACCACCAGCACGACATGGTCGGCGCTGCGCAGCAACTCCTGCTTGTCGACATACGTGGCCTGGCATTGCGCCTCGGTGGCCGCATCGAGCTTTGAGCGGTTGTGGTAGATCACCCGCATTCCGAATCCCAAGGCGCCGCGGCGCGCAATACCCTGGCCGATGCGGCCCATGCCGATGATGCCCAGCGTGCTGCCGTGCACTTCCTGCCCGGCGAACATGTCGTAGCTCCAGCGGGTCCACTTGCCGGCGCGCAGAAAATGCTCGCTCTCGGTGACACGGCGCGCGGCCGCCATCAAGAGCGCAAAGCCGAAATCGGCGGTGGTCTCGGTCAGCACGTCGGGCGTGTTGGTCGCGAGCACGCCGGCGGCGCTCATCGCGTCGAGGTCGAAATTGTCGTAACCCACGGCCATGTTGGCGCAGATGCGCAGTTGCGGGCAGGCGGCCAGCACGGCGCTGTCGATGCGCTCGCTTCCGGTACACAGCAGGCCAACGCGGCCTTGCAGCAGCGCGATCAGCCGCGCGGGTTCGAACACCTCATCTTGCTGGTTCGACGCCACGTCGAAGTGGGCCTGCAGGCGTTCGATGACCTGCGGAAAAACGGCGCGGGCAACGGCGACGGCGGGTCGGGTCATGGGGTGCAGAGGGTCATTGGTCGGGTTGGCGCTGCAGGGTCGGGCCGACGGCGGTGCCTTGCCGCGTCGCTTCAGCTCACTTGCGGAATGTCGAAGACCTGGCGCAAATAGGCCAGATACCGTTCGTCGTCGCACATGTTCTTCGAAGGCGTGTCGGACAACTTGGCGACCGGCTGGCCATTGCAGCGCACCATTTTAATGACGATCTGCAGCGGCTCGTAGCCCAGGTCGTTGGTCAGGTTGGTACCGATGCCGAAAGCCAGCAGGCAGCGCCCCCGGAACTGCTGGTACAGCTCGATCGTGCGGGGCACCGTAAGACTGTCGCTGAAGATCAGCGTCTTGGTGCGCGGGTCGACCCGGTTGCGCGTGTAGTGCGCCAGCAGCCGTTCGCCCCACTGGAACGGGTCACCGCTGTCATGGCGGGCCCCATCGAACAACTTGCAGAAGTACATGTCGAAGTCGCGCAGAAACGCGTCCAGGCCATACACATCGCTCAGCGCGATGCCCAGGTCGCCACGGTACTCCTTGGCCCAGGTTTCGAAACCGTAGATCTGGCTGTCGCGCAGGCGCGGCCCCAGGGCCTGGCAGGCCTGCAGGTATTCGTGCGCCATCGTGCCCAAGGGGGTCAGCCCCAGCTTCAGCGCAAACAAAACATTGCTGGTACCGGCAAACTGGCCGGGTACACCGGGCTCGGCGCCTGGGCGCTGGGTGGTTCCCAATCGCCCTGCCAGTACCCGCAGTACCTCCTCCTGCCAGGCCCGGCTGAAGCGCCGGCGCGTGCCGTAATCGGCGATCTTCAGGTCGGCGAGTTCGCCGGCACGCAGCTGCTCGATCTTGACATCGAGCCGCCGACGCCCTTCCACCAGATCGGGCAGCTTGCGGGTATTGCGGAAATACACCTCGTTGACGATGGCCAGCACCGGAATCTCGAACAGGATGGTGTGCAACCAGGGTCCGCGAATCGTGATGTCGATCTCGCCCGTTGGCATACTGGACACGGTGATGTATTTTTCGTTGAGCGAGAACAAGCCGAGGAAATCGATGAAGTCGCTCTTGATGAAACGCATCGATCGCAGGTAGGCCAACTCGGCCTCGCGGAACTGCAGGGTGCACAGAAGCCGGATCTCATCGCGGATCTCGTCGACATACGGCGACAGCGCAAATGCCGGCGCATCCGGCTTGGGCGTGGCCAAGGCATTGCGACACTTGAATCGGTACTCTACCTGGGCCCCGGGAAACTGGTGCAGCACCGCCTGCATCATGGTGAATTTGTACAGATCGGTGTCAAGAAGGCTGGTGATGATCATGGCAACATGTAATTCGAAACGCAGCTCCGATCCAGCTGCAAGGTGCAGTGTATGGGAACACCCGATTTGCGTGCCGTCAAGCCCTGCCAGGACCCGCAGGCGCACAATCGGCGCAAGAACCTGCCATGCAAAAAACCACCGATCAGCACGGAGCTGCTGGCCCAGCTCGAGGACATAACACAGCGGTTCGAGCCGCCACCGATTGCGCGGCTGCATGTACCGGCCGATCTGTGCGAATCGGCCGCAATGCGCGATACGGCTTTTTTCGCCATCGTTTTTGCGCCATCGAATTGCAGGACGGTGCCTTCGGCCTGTCCTATCTGATGCAGGGCGACACCTTGCGTGACATGCTGCAGGGTCGGGCGGCGCCGCTGGCAGGCCAGTGCTCGCTGGCGATGGCGCGCAAGTTTGCGCTGTCGGCCAGTAGCTGGCCCGGTTGGCGGACATTGCTGGCCTAGCGCCGGGGCTAGGGCGGGCTTGCGTCGCGCCAGAAGCTGAACTCCGACACCGGCAGGCGCGGGGTGTGAAATCCGTTGACCGGCGCGTGCGGGTCGGCATACCCCAAAGACATCCCACACACCAGCACGTCGCTGGCCCCGGCGCCGATGTGCGGCAGCACGATGCTGGCAAAGCCACCCCAGGCGGCCTGCGGGCAGGTATGCAAACCCCGCACCCGCGCCTGCAACATGATGCTCTGCAAGAACATGCCACACACCAACAGCGCTTCCCCCCCGACCGCACGGTCGAGCGTGAACATCAGGCCCACCGGGGCGTCAAAAAAACGGTAGTTACGCTGGTGCTGGGCGTGCATCTTGTCCTTGTCGGCCCGGCCGATGCCCAGCAAGCCGTACAGACCCCAGCCGTTCTCGCGGCGCCGTTCCAGGTACGGGCTGACCCACTTGTCAGGATAGTAGTCGTAGGCCTCCCGGTATCGCGCGTGTAGAGCTGGTTCCGCGCGCACTGCGTCGTGAGCAGCGCAGACCTTGGCAACGAGATCGTCCCGGCCGTGACCCTGAAGGATATGGACCCGACACGGGGGAATCCGTGCCGGCCAACACGCGGCAGTCGCCGCCTGCAGCAGGTCCACGAGCGTGTCTGCCCTGACGGCCTGCGCCGTGAACGCCCGCACCGACATGCGCGTTGTGATCGCCTCGTCCATCTGTTCAACCGCCAAGTGACGTACTCCTTGTGACACCGCAGTGGCAGTTTCCGGTACCAACGCAATCTAGAAACGCAACCCTAAAATGCTGCAATGCAACATAAATCGCTTGCCTCGGTGCGCGATAAACCTATAATTTCAGCGTGCTGCACTGCAACATAGGCCTGTCAACCAGGGTTACGGAGCAGATGCCGAAATCTTATTACCTACTTATATTGGAGCTCACTATATGTTGACCGTCGAACAAGTCATGGCATCCCACAAAGCCAACATCGAAACCCTGGTCGGTCTGACCAGCAAAGCCTTCGAAGGCGTCGAGAAAATCGTCGAACTGAACATGACCGCCTCCAAGGCCGCGCTGGCTGAAGTCGGCGACCACGCCAAAGCGGTCCTGAGCGTCAAAGACGCACAAGAACTGTTGACGCTGCAGTCGAGCCTGATGCAACCCCTCGCCGAGAAAACCGCCGCCTACAACCGCCACTTGTACGACATCGCTTCGGGTTCGACCGCCGAATTCACCCGCGCCATCGAAGAGCAGTCGGCCGAAAGCCAGCGCAAGTTCATGGGCCTGGTTGACACCGCCGCCAAGAACGCACCTGCCGGCAGCGAAACCGCTGTTGCCATGATGAAGAGCGCAGTGGCTGCTGCCAACAACGCCCTGGAGTCCGTGCAAAAAGCCGTCAAGCAAGCGACCGATGTGGCCGAGACCAACTTCAACACGGTTGCGAACAGCGCCGTCAATGCCACCAAGACGGTGAGCAAGAAGCGCTAAACTGTCGCGTCTTACCGACACTGGGGAAGTAACTGGCGACTTTTCGTTGCCGGCTCTTTTCAACAAGGGAAAACCCTGACATACTTTGTCGGTATAGAAATCAGATTTTCTGGTTGTCTCCTCGGGTCCTTTCGAAACCAACAGGTTCAGGGATCCCTTCAAGGCCTCATTGCAAGATGAGGCCTTTTTTTGTGCGCCATTTGCCCGGCGACTCCGCGGCGCGTTCCTGCAAAATGGGCCCTGGCTCGGACGGAATGTGCCGCCATGCGCACGCTTCAGGCAGGATTGATCAGTGACCCCAAACACCTCGGCAGCGACCATAGTTGCGTTGCTTGCGCTCGGCATGGCGTTGGCATTCATCCTGGCTGATCGACAGTCGCCGACCAGCCAGGCATTGAGTGTTTTCCTCGGTTTTGCCGGTGTCTCGATTGCGATCGACGTCTTGTGGGTGCTGCCGATGCGCGCGCAGCACGGGGTGGTTCCATGGGAAGGCCTGCTCGCGCTGCCCCAGGCACTCGCCGTCGTCTATGCGTTCGAATGGGTTTTGCAGGTCAGGCAGACTATTCCGGCGGCAAACCTCGACACACGCGGACCGAATCGGCTACTGAGAATCGCCCAGGGTCTGGCAGGAGTATTCGGTCTCGCGGCTGTCGCACTCCCGGAGTTGCGAGCCGCCCATTTCGGTAACGTGGTGCTCGACCCAGGTGAACATGTGCACTGGTCGTTCTGGGTGTTTGCCGTCCCACTGGGTTTGTCGGTCCTGATCGGCATCGCCGGCTCGCTTTTCACCCTGTTTCGACGGCCCGACCGCGCCGAGGTGCGTCGGCTGGTCGCATTTGCACTGGGATCGCCCCTCATGGCCGCCGGCATGGTGTTGCCGCCCCAAACGGCACCATTGGCGACAGCTGTCGGACTGCTGGTGTTGCTGGTCGGCTCGGTCCAATACCACGTGACACAGGGACAACGGGCGCAATTCCTGTCGCGATTCCTGGCGCCGCAAGTGGCGCAACTGGTGACCCGGCGTGGCCTGAAAAGCGCGACCGACGAAAAGACGCTGGAGATATCGGTGGTGAGTTGCGATCTGCGCGGCTTCACCGCATTCTCGGCCGCCACCTCGTCGCGTCGCGTGATCGAGATTCTGCGAGAGTATTACGACGCGGTCGGTCAGGCGGCTGCGTCCTGCGGCGGAACCATCAAGGACCAGGCTGGTGACGGTGTGTTGATCCTGGTTGGTGCACCCATCGCATTCGATGACCATGCACAACGGGCGATCCAGCTGGCGCACCGGATCCGGGACGTCGGCATTGCGCTGACGCGCCAATGGTCCAACCAGGAGCTGCAGCTCGGCGTCGGTGTCGGTGTGGCCAGCGGCTTCGCAACCGTCGGCGTGATCGGCGGAGCGTCACGGCTGGAATACACTGCCGTCGGTTCGCCAGTCAACCTGGCATCACGGCTGTGCTCGGAAGCGGCCCACGGCGAAGTGCTGGTGGACGAGCGCACCGCGGAGCTGTTCGGAGGCGGCCAGCCCGACTCCCACTTGCAAATGGGTCCGTCACTACAACTCAAGGGCTTTTCAAAGCCAGTGCAGAGTTATCTGCTGCAGTCGTCCTGAGAGCGTGCCTCAGGACGTGGAACCGGACTCCCGGGTCAGGATCGCAGTCGTATTGGCCAGCCGCTCAGCGAGGCTGCGGATAAGCTCTATGGCAGCGTCAGGATTCTCGCGAATGACGCTTCGAAACAGTTCGGCAGAGATACGGAGCACCTCGATCCGCGTCTTCGCGGTTGCGGTGGCGGTTCGCGGAACCTGGCCAAAAATGGCAATCTCACCAATGATTCCGTTCGGTCCCACCGTGCTCAGGAGCAGCTTGCCCTTGCCCTCCGGCCGGTCGACCGAGATCTCGATCAAGCCGTCGATCACCACGTAACAGGCGTCACCTACATCGCCTTCGCGAAACATCACTTGACCCGGGTTGTATGTCAGGCGTTCGCTGCTGAAACACAGCAGTTTCTGCTTGGCCGGCGCAATCTTGTTGAATATCGGAAACCTGCGTATAAGCTCGACCTCCTGTTCCAGGCTCATCTCGTTTCTCCAATGCCGGCCACTAGCCGGATTTCAACAGTTGATGCAGCGGCCCCTGGCGCGCTGCGAGTTCTTCAAACCGCCCTGCCTCGACCAATTTCCCGCGTTCCAGAACCAGGACCAGATCAAACTTGCTGGCCATATAGGCCCGATTCAACACCCAGAAAACGGCAAGCCCGTCGCGACTTTGTAGCACGCTTTCGAGAAGTTGCGTCTGGGCCTGCGGATCGAGCACAGCAGTTGCCTGGTCGAGGATGAGAACCGAAGGGCGCTTGAGCAAGGCACGGCCGATAGCCACCTTCTGGCGATCCGGCGCGGCCAGGCGGCTGCCGCCCGTGCCGACCTGGAAGTCCAGCCCGATCAGCAACACCATCGGCCGCAAGCCATGTTCGTCGATCAATTGGCGCAGCAAATCGCCGATCCGTGCGCCGCCACCAGCCTGGCCGGTGGCCAGCTTTCCAAACAGGATGTTGTCCTGTAACGATGCGGCACTGTTGTAGCGGTCTTGATCGAAGAACTCGATCGCGCCCTGCAGTTCCGACGGCAGATTCGCCGCGAACACGCGTCGAGCCTCCAAAATGCGTCCTTCAAGCGCCTCGTCAATCAAGCCCAAACGGTGTTTCGTGACGACCAGCTTGAACGGCAGCGCCAACAAGGTATCGCGATCGGCCACAGCGATACGCTCGAGTCCCACCGTGGCCACCCGCGTGACGATCTCCTGCACCAGTGGCAGATCGTCATACGCAATGAAGCTGAACCGCTCGAACAATTCATGACCGGGCGGCAGGTCGCTGAACAATTCGAGCATCGTCTCGGCCAATTTGTGACCAACCGCCAGCAGATCAGCTGACAGACCGGTGTCGTCGAGCACCTGGCGCACATACGGTTGCCGGGCCAGGTTCTCCGAATCGAAGGTTTTTCCGACCGGGGTTCCGAACAAAAGGTTTTCGGCCAGGCTGGCATTGCGGTTGTAGCGTGCGACATCGAATTGTTCGACCAGCTCTATCAGCTCGGGACGATTCAGCCGCTCGCGCATCGCGTCGCGCGCCTGCAGGATCCTGGCCTCAAGCGCCGGTCTTTGCGTGGCCGACACCGAACTCCTGAGTCCGATCTCGAACATGGTCTCTTCCAAGTGCACCGTCTTGAGGACCTCCAGGATGCGAGTCTCCATTTCCTGGGCGTTGGTGACCCCCGCAGCAGCGTAGTCGAGCCACTGGGCGCCGATGTCCAATGTGCAGTTGCCTGAACGCTCGGCCTCCCGGACCCACCGCTCGTGCGTGCGCAATGCTTCGCCGTCGTACACGGCATGTTCGAGCGGTCGGTGCTTGATGCCATACAACAGGTTCTCGCGCACACTGATCGGGAACAGATACGCAACCGCGCCCACGTAGCCCGTCGCTCGGCCGGTGATGGCTTCCGGTGCACGTGTGATGTCGATCCCGCCCATCTCCACGCCTCCGCTGCTCGGAATCAGCAGCCGCGCCATCAATTGCGCCAGCTCACTGGAGCCCGATCCGGTGGGGCCCACCACAGCAATATGCGTGCGCAAATCCGCCTCGAAATTCACCGCATCGAGCACCTTGGATCCCGACTCGTCCAGCCACGACAGGTTGTGTGCGCGCAGCACGCCTTCGCGTGGAATCTCGGGGGCGTCGATCAACGCCAGCTGGGCAACCGGTGTCAGGTTGTCGACCGAAAACTGCTCCACCACCTGGCTGTACCTGATCCCGGCGTCCATGCGCTCCTGGTCCCAGTCGATCAACTCCTTGACCGGTCCGGGCAGGTCCTTGTAAGCGGCGATCACTGCTACCAGGGCCCCGATGTCCAGACGCCCGACGATGGTGAGGTAACCACCGACCAGATAAAACAGGAACGGGGTGATCTGCGACAACAGGTTGTTCAGAAACTTGATCAGAAACTTGCGCTGAAAATGCTCGAACCGGATCAGGAACAGGCGACCTAGCCGGGCTGAAAACTCGGCCCGTTCATAGTTCGCGGTGTCGTGCGCGTGGATCTCGACCACGCCGTCCACGCATTCGGCAACCCGTCCGGCCAATTGCCGCGCAGCGATCTGCCGCTCCCTAGACAAGGCCAGCAGGCGCAGCCGCAACTTGGGAATAATGACCGCCTGCACGATCACCATCGTAAACGCCACCATGCCGAGGTAAACATGCTGGAACAGGATGAAAAACAAGGCCGTCAACGCCTGACCACCGAGGTACAGCGGTGTGATGATGGCTTCACCGACAAAACCGCCCAGCGGGTCCACCTCGTCCTTGATCATGGTCGCCATCTCGGCTGACTTCACGCGTCGGAAATGCGGCAGCGGAAAACGAAGAATAAGGTCGAACAGCGAAAAACGCAGCCTGCGCAACATGCGCTCGCCCATCCAGCCCTTCATCGTATTGATGCGCAACTTGATCAGGCCGCTGATGATGATCAACGCCAGAAAGGTCAGCGTGAGCGCGAGCAGGTAGGGTGTGCGTTCGAGCGCAAAACCATCGAACAACTCCAGCTTGAATCCGCCCAGGAATTCCGGCAGCTGCAAGTGCAGGCGCAGGAACGCTGCTGTCGCGTCCGGATTGGCGAACCCCTTGCCCTGGATCGGTTGGTTGATGATCATCTTGGGCAGATCGAGTGAGGCGTAATAAAACACCATCGACAACACCACCAGCGGGACGATCAGCAGTTGCTCGCGTCGGCTGTACTTGAGGATGAAACCGAACAGGCTGCGCTCCATGTGCCGCCTAGTTGTAAGGATCGGCAGCGTCGCGCAGGCCGTCACCCATGAAGTTGAACGCCAGTACGACGATCAGCACCGGCAACACCGGTAGCATCAGCCACGGGTAAAGCGCCACCACGTTGATATTCTGGGCTTCATTGAGCAGGACACCCCAACTCGTGATCGGCGGACGTAATCCCAGGCCAAGGAACGACAAGGCTGTCTCTCCAAGGATCATGCTGGGCACCGACAAGGTCAACGACGCAATCAGATGGCTCGTAAAGCTCGGCAGGAGATGGCGAGAGATGACCCGTGTCGGTGAGGCTCCCATGAGCACGGCTGCGGTAGCGAAATCCTCCTCGCGCAGCGAGAGGAACTTTGAGCGCACTGCCCGCGCCAGCCCTGGCCAATCGAGCATGCCCAGGATGATCGTGATGCCGAAGTAGATCAGGATCGGACTCCATGTCACCGGCAGCGCTGCGGACAAGGCCATCCACAGTGGCAACTCTGGAAAGGAGCGCACAATTTCGATCATGCGCTGGATGATGTTGTCGATCCAGCCGCCATAAAAGCCTGAAATGCCACCCAACGTGATGCCGATGAGAAAACTGACGGCGATTCCCAGCAGACCGACCGTGAGCGAGATACGCGTGCCGTAGATGATGCGCGAGAACATATCGCGCCCCAGACGATCGGTGCCCATCAGATACAGCGTGCCGCCCTCTGCCGGACACACCAGATGGACATCGGTATCCACCAATCCCCAGAACGTGTACGGGTCGCCACGGCAGAAAAAGCGCAGCCGCTGCACCTTCTGCGTGTCGGGCGAGAACTCGCGTTTCATCTTCTCCATGTTCAGCTTCATGCTGAATCCATAGACAAACGGGCCGATGAATTCGCCCTCATGAAACAGATGCAGGGACTGTGGCGGCGCAAAGATATGGGCCGAATCCCGCGTGCTAACTTCGTACGGCGCCAGAAACTCGGTGATCAATGCTGATCCGTACAACAACGCCAATATCACGGCCGCGATGACGGCAATACGGTGGCGCCGAAACTTCCACCACATGATGCGCCACTGGGACGCACGGTAGAACTCCTCTTGCTCGGCCGTGAGTTCTTCCGTCAGCTCAGGCTCGAACGGCGCCGTCGACACGTAATGCGCCAAAGGCGCGTCGTCGTTGGTCACGGACACAGGCATGGCACCAGACATCACCAGTCAACCTCCGCACTTCGCACTGCGGTGCGAGCTTGCTTGGGAACGGCCCGGCGCGGCGCTCATTGGAGTACCTACGTGCTTCGCACTGCGGTGCGAGCTTGCTTGGGAACGGCCCGGCGCGGCGCTCATTAGAGTACCTACGTGCTTCGCACTGCGGTGCGAGCTTGCTTGGGAACGGCCCGGCGCGGCGCTCATTGCACCGCCTTGCCACTGAGCCGGATACGCGGGTCGAGCGCGGCCAGCAGCAGGTCGGAGATGAACATGCCCAGCACCGTCAACAGCGCCAGGAACATCAGGAACGAGCCCGCCAGATACTGGTCCTGGCTTTGCAGCGCATCGAGCAGCATCGGTCCCTCCGTCTGCAAGGACAATACGACCGACACGATGGCCGAGCCCGAAATCACGCTGGGCAACAGATTGCCGATATCCGCGATGAAAGGGTTGAGAGCCATGCGCAGCGGATACTTGATCAAAAGCCGGTTGCGCGGCATGCCTTTGGCGCGCGCCGTCACGACGTACTGCTTTTGTAACTCGTCAAGCAGATTGGCCCGCAGGCGCCGGATCATGCCGGCCGTACCCGAGGTGCCGATCACGATCACCGGAATCCACAAGTGCGACAACACCGACAGGAATTTCGGCATGCTCATCGGCTGGTCCAGATATTGCGGGTCCATCATGCCGCCGATCGACAGGCCGAACTGCACATTGGCGAAATACATCAGCACCAAAGCCAGCAGAAAGTTGGGCGTGGCCAGGCCCAGGTAACCGATGAATGACAGCCCATGGTCGCCCCAGCTGTACTGGTGCGTCGCTGCATAAAAACCGATGGGGAACGACACAGCCCAGGTGAACAGGATGACCGTGATGTTGAGCACGAACGAAAGCACCAGCCGATCACCTACGACATCGAGCACCGGCAGGTTGTATTCGAACGACCAACCCCAGTCTCCCTGCAACAGACCGGAAAAACCGCGTTCGCCCGGCCAGATGCCGATCCAGCTGGCATATTGTTCGAGGAACGGTCGGTCCAGGCCGAACTGCTGGCGCAGGAAGACTGCCTTCTCCAGCGCAGCCGCGTCGCCCTGGCTGCGCAACTCGGCGATCTGGTTGGTCAGGTAGTCGCCCGGCGGCAGCTGGATGATGACGAAGGTGACAAAACTGATGACCAGCAATGTCGGAATCATCAGCAGCACGCGCCGCAGGGTATAGGCCAACACCGTTTCAGTTCCTACGCGCGTCGGTGAACCAGAAGGTGTCTGGCCGGTACATACCGAAAAAAGCTCCCGGATCCCAGTTGTACAGGCCTTTCTCTGGAACGTTCTTCAAGGTATTGGTGACGACCACCGGCTGCATCACGCTGTTCACGATGCCGATCGAGAACTGCTGATCGGCATGAATGGCCAGCATGCGATGCCAGATCTTTTCGCGGCCCTCCCGGTTGGCGTTGCGCCAGGATTCGAGCTGCTTCATCAACTCGATCGCCTCGGGAAAATCAGGCGCCTCCCCCGACTTGCCGGCGGTCTCGAAATATTGACCGAACTTGGGCCACTGCAATTGCGCCTGGTCCTTGGGCGCCAGTTCGTCCGGACTGGTGTCGGCACTTGGCATGCCGTTGTCCAGCCCTTGCCACACCGACATCATGGCTTCGCCTGAGAACACCCGATTGCGCAGCAGATCGCGCTGCGACGGCTTGCTGAACAGCTTGATGCCGACCTCGCGCCAGTTTTCCCGAACCAGCTCAAGTACGTCGGTCTGCTCGGTACTTTCGCCAGCCGTCTCCACGATGATCTCCAGCGGCCGTCCATCGGACAGGCGCCGCACGCCGTCCGGTCCTTTCTTGACTCCGATCTCGTCGAGCAACTTGTCGGCCGCCTTGCGGTCGAACTTGGCCCATTGGGTCTGGTATTCCTTGCGGAACAGCGGACTGTCGGGCACCACCGTATTGTTGCTCTCGCTGGCCAATCCGAAATACAGCACCTGGTTGATCTGCGCGCGGTCAATGGACATCGACAATGCGCGCCGGAACCGCACGTCGCGAAACAGCTGCTTCCAGACCGGGTCTGCCACATTCAGATTGGGAAACAAGGCCAGGTGCGAGCCTTTGGCCGTGCGCCAAAGGAAGGTCCGGTAATTGTTGGTCTTCTCGCCCTTCTTGAGAAAGGTGTAGTTGTTGAACTGGATGTCGCGCGCCTGAAGGTCGGACTCGCCTGCCCCGGCTTTGGCGGGGATCAGCTTTCCATCGACCACCGGCAACACGACCTTGTCGATATAGGGCAACTGCCGGCCGCTGTCATCCACGCGGTGGAAGAAGGCATTGCGCACGGCGACGAAGCGATCGGTCGGCGGCTTGGAGATGTTGAGCCATGGCTGCAGGGTCGGCAACTTCGGGTTGTCAAACTGGTACATGTTGTCCTCGCGGTTGTGGATCGCCGCCCAGCTACGTTTACCCGGCTCGGCCTTTTCCGCTTCGACCACCTTGGGGTTGTACTTCTTGTGGAACTGCTTGAGGTAGTGCGCAGGGCGGTAGATCAGCAACGGTGAAGCCCCCGCCATCAGCGGCAGAAAGTCGGGGTTGGCCTTGTTCCACGTGTACCGCACCGTGGTCTTGTCGAGGATCTCGACCTTGGGCCCTTGCCCATCGACCAGCAAGGCGCTCGGCGGACCCGCCGGGCTGAGGTCCTTGTCGTTGGCAACATCGTCCCAGAAGTAGCGAAAATCCTCACTGGTAAAGGGTTGCCCGTCGGACCATTTGTGGCCCTGGCGCAACTTCATCGTATAGACCCGATCGTCCTTGGCATCGACGTTTTGCAGGATGTCGGGCACCAGCGCCAGGTTGCGGTCGTACCCTACCAAGCGCGCGTAACCATAGACGACCAGCATGCGCACGTCGCGCGCACGCCCGATCAACATGTTCAACGTGCCGCCGTGCTGGCCCAACTCAGCGGTCTTGCCGTCCATGGTCACGACCAACGGGTTTTCCGGCAGGCGCTGCTTGATGGGCGGCAGTTTCTTGGCAGCGACGTCCTCACGCAACATCGGTGTTTCGATCAGCGTGGCGGGGGCAGCATGGGCGCCGGTCATTGCCATGGGCAGCGCGACCAGCAACAGCACAAGGCTGCGCGGCAGCCGCGGGCGCCGGGCGACGGCAAGGGTTTGGGTCATGCTTTGAGCTCCGAAATGTCCACATCTGCGTGGGCGCGAACAAAATGCTGGTTGCCTACATCGATCATGCCGACCCGCCGTAATCCGTCAAGCCTGTACGGCTCTGGCCACGCGCTGGGAATCGACGCCTTGCCCTGCATCAGGGCATCGAAATCGAGCTTGCGCCCCAGGTCCGGGTCCGGCACCGCAGCCAGCAGCGCCCGGGTATAGGGATGCAGCGGGTTGGCAAACAATTCGTCGAACCGCGCCAGCTCGACCAGGCGGCCGGCGCACATCACGGCGATTCGATCGGCGATGTAATGCACGACCGCCAGGTTGTGCGAAATGAACAAGTAGGTCAGGTTTCTGGCCCCGCGCAGATCGAGCAGCAGGTTCAGCACCTGGGCCTGCACCGACACGTCGAGCGCCGACACCGGCTCGTCGCAGATCAGCAGGTCCGGGCTCAGCGCCAATGCGCGAGCGATGCCGATGCGCTGACGCTGTCCACCCGAAAAGCTGTGCGGATAGCGGCGCAAATGGCGCACGTCCAGACCGACCAGGCCGATCAATTCCTTGACCCGCGAAAACCGTTCCTCGTCGTCTCCAATGCCATGTATCACCAGCGGCTCGCTGATGATGTCGTACACCGTCATGCGCGGATTGAGGGAGCCGAACGGGTCCTGGAACACGAACTGCACCCGCCGTCGGTACTCGAACAGTTCGGCGCCTTCGAGTTTGAGCACATCGCGCGTCGTGCCACGATCACTGAAGATGATGTCCCCACTGTCGGGCATGCCGGCGCGCAGGATCATCTTGGCCGTGGTCGTCTTGCCGCAACCGGATTCGCCGACCAATCCCAGGCATTCGCCGGGCGCCACATCGAAACTCACGTCGTCCACCGCAATCGTCTCGCCACCGGGCTTGCCACCGAAAAGCGAGGTCTTGCGGGTCGAGAAGCGCTTGCTCAGGTGGCGTACTGACAACATGGGTTGACTCGCGTCATGCTCCTGGGCATTGAACGCATGCGGCTGGGTCAGGTGGCCGTTGGTTACCAGAATCTCCCGGATCGGCGTGAGCCGCTCGCCCGGCGCCATATTGAAACGCGGCACCGCCCGCAGCAACGCCCTGAGGTACGGATGGCGTGGATCCGTGAAGACATCCCGCAGTGTGCCGGCCTCCATGACCTTGCCGCGGAAAAGCACCACCACCTCGTCGGCCATGTTGGCCACGATGCCCAGATCGTGTGTGATCATCATCATGGACATCTGCAACTCGCCCTGCAACTGCTGGATCAGTTGCAGGATCTGGGCCTGTATCGTCACGTCCAGCGCCGTCGTCGGCTCATCGGCGATCAGCAGCGTCGGCCGGCACACCAGCGCCATCGCGATCATGGCGCGTTGGCGCAGTCCGCCAGACAGCTCAAACGGGTAGCTGTATTCGGCCTTCACGGGATCCGGAAAACCGACCAGCTTCAGCATCTCGACCACTGCGGCCTGGCGCTCCGACTTGCCCAAGCCGGTGCGGTGCAAGGTCAGTGCTTCGCCAATCTGATTGCCGATGGTATGCAGCGGCGACAGCGCCGTCATCGGCTCCTGGAAGATGATGGAAATGCTGCCGCCCCGGATGGCCTGCATCTGCGGGCCCGCCATGTCGAGTCGCGCTATGTCGACGACCGTATCGGGTTGGCGCGGGTCGCGCAACTCGATCGACCCTTGCTCAATCCGGGCCACCCGCGGCAGAATGCCCATGATGGCCTGGGCCACGATGGACTTGCCGGACCCGGACTCCCCTACCAAGGCCATCGTGCGTCCCGCCGGAATCCGGAACGACACGCCGTCAACCGCCTTGACCAGGCCTGCGTCAACGTCGAGATATACCTTCAGATCCTTGACCGTTAATACGTTCGACATGTCCAGCCGATATTGACACCCGCTACGCCCGCCCCGCCGGGGGCCTGAGCGCATCAGCCACCGAACCCCAAAGCCGCCGCGTCAAGCCCCATCGGGTGCCCGCGCCGCGACAGTCCGGGCTGAGTATAGAAGAAGGATTTGACATGGCGGCCCAGTGTTAACGCGTGGTTTGGGCGAAAAGCAACACCATGTACATCAGGCGTCTGCAGGCGCGAACAACGTGCCTGCGCTGCGCCACGCGACAGCCGGGTGCCGACTGCTGTGCTCGAACAACGTCGCCAGAAATCGCCAGCACGCCGCGTCATGGACCAGATGGTGGCTCAGCCACCCCGTAGCCTCGGCCGCATCTGCACTGCCCATGCGACGCGCCTGCAGATGGCCTAGGGCCGCGGCGATCGCAGCCTCTTCCCCAACGAAACCACGCGTCCCGCGCCAATCGATGATGTCCACATGGGTGTTGACCTGCACCAGGCCCGCCAGCGCCGACGCGGCGCGGCGCGCGCCGAACCGACTGATGCCCTGGTAGCCGGCGCCAGCGAGACGCTCCAGCAAAGGCTTGGACGACACCCGGTTCCAGGGCGGAACCAGCACGGGCAGCGTCTGGCAGCCCTGGATCAGGCTGCGGCCCTGCGCCAGACGCGCCAAGGACTGCTCCACCGGCTCCGAGGCAGAAAACTCGGACTTCTTCTCGCCCAGGGCCCCCCGGTTGACGTGATCCACGCCATGCTGCAGCAGGCTCACTTGCCCTGCGCCCAGCGCGCGCACATCGGGATGGATGCCCTGCGGGACCACCGCCAATGCCAGCGGTATGGCAGCCGTCTCGGCGAGTCGGACCAGCTGCGTCAGCCCGGGTGTCACCTGGCAGGCGTCGTCGTCGCGCCACCAGAAATCCACCGTTCGACCGGCCTGCTGCCAACGTGTCATCTCATCGGCCAATGCGGACCAATGTGTGTTCATCGACCATCCCTTTCAAGCCACCGGAGGCCCCTTGTGTCATGGCGCGCTTTGCTGCAACCACTGCAGCATCAGGCGCGCGCTGGTATCGGCGCCGTCCAGACGCAGCGCGTGCTGCGCGCGGGTGGAACGCGCTGCCGCGCGATCCACCACATGCGCCAACGCCCGGGCCGTCAACCCGTCTTCCTGCACCATGTCGATCCAGCCGCGTTCGGCCAGGATCCGGGCACGCAGAGTCTGTTCGGTCTCGCCGGCGCCGGCAAATGGCACCAACACGCAGCGCGCACCGGCCTGCAGGGTCTCGAGCACGGTGTTGTAGCCAGCCTGGCTGATCGACAGGCGACAGCGGCGCAACAACGCGGTGAAATCGGGTCGGTTGCGCTCGACGACGACACCATCTGAGTTCAATTCCTGGGCCAGGGCGACCAGTTGCGCAAACTGCCGCTCGCCAATGCCCGCACCGACCAGCACACGCCAGCGCACGTCGGTCAAGGTCGACAAGGGCCGTGCCCGGATCGCCGCCTCAAGCACGGGCGCCCCGACGGCGCCGCCGCCGGCCGACACGATCACCTCACCCCGGCCCGTTGTGTCGTCGGGCGAGCCTGGTGTGGGTTCAAAGGCGCGATCAACCACGTAACCGGTGTAATGCAGTCGCTGGCCCAACTGCTGTGCATAGGTGAACGTACGCTCGAACGGCACCAACGCCGGGTCGCCGTGAACCAGCACATGGTCGAAGTACCGATTGAACAGGTCCAGCATGCGCTGGTGGCGTTCGGGGTCGGCCTGCCCGCCCAGCACGTCGCGCACCGACGACACGATCACCGGCGGGTGTGCGGACGAACGCGCTGCCTCCAGCAGCGGCAGCAGCTCGAAACGCATCTGGCGTCGGCCGAACGCTGTCTCTTATACACATCTCCGAGCCCACGAGACTAAGGCGAATCTCGTATGCCGTCTTCTGCTTGAAAA
>ENA-ORBV01003123-ORBV01003123.1-microbial-mat-metagenome-genome-assembly--contig:-NODE-3123-length-33706-cov-11.446876_pt1 | contig 33706 bp, 21 predicted proteins | sample MGYA00237777_ERZ505514 | MGnify/ENA primary metagenome ERZ505514 (study PRJEB26160, sample SAMN06269048) | microbial mat metagenome | isolation source: Oligotrophic lake microbial mat | place... | reverse complement strand
AGCCCGAGCTCGGCGACGGGGGGTTCCTCGCGCTGCTCGTCCACCGCGGGCACTTGCCCACCGACCGGGCGGCCGAGCTCGCCCGGCGAGCCGCGGCGGGGGCAGCGCTCGACACGCTGCTCGCGGCGGAACCCGGTTGGACCAAAGACCGCGTCGCGGAACTGCGGCGGACGCGGGCCGGGGAGCGCCCCGACGTGCCCGGTTACGACCTACTGGACCGGGTCGGCCGCGGCGGCACGGCCGATGTCTGGGCTGCGCGGGAGCGCCGCACCGGCCGCGACGTCGCACTGAAGCTGCTGCGCCCCGAAGCCGCGCTCCACGCCCCAACTCTGCGCGCGTTCGTGCGCGAGGGCAAGCTCCTCGAGCGGCTCGACCACCCGGGTCTGGTGAAGGGCTTGGGTGTCGCGCGTTCGGGCGACCTGTACCTCTCGCGCTTGGAACTCCTCGATGGCGAAACCGCGCTCGAGATTTTGGAGCGCGGCGAGCGGATGGGCGAGGAATCCGCCCTCGCGATCGTGCTCGACGTGGCCGAGGTGCTTGCGTACCTCGAGGTTGAGGGGCTCGTGCACCGCGATGTGAAGCCCGGCAACATCGTCCGGACGCGCAGCGGGCGAACCGTGCTGATCGACCTCGGTTTTGCCGCGGACCAAGGTGCCGTCGACCGCGGGGCCGATTCGGCCGTGGGGACCGCGGCGTACCTGTCGCCCGAACAGGCGCGCGGCGGGGCGGCGGCGGACGCGCGTTCGGACGTGTACTCCCTCGGCGTGTCGCTCTTCCAACTCGTCGTCGGTCGCCTGCCGTTCGAAGCGTCGAAGACCGAAGACCTTTTGCGTCAGCACATCGAGCGCGAGCTGTCCTCGCCCGAACTGCGCCGCCGCGGGATCTCGCCGCATCTGCATTATTTCGTCGAGAAGATGACGGCCAAGGACGCGGACCAGCGTTTCCAGTCTTTCGGCGAGTTGATCGCGCAAGTGCGCGGCGCGCTGGATGGCCGGCGCGGGCTGGATTTTGGGTCGGGACCGCGGTCTAACCCACCGCCCCGGAGGCCACGCCGATGACGGCTGTGAATCCCGATCCGGGTCTGCGCGGTGTGGTGCCGTTTGTTTTCGATTGCCTGCGCTCGGGCAACTGCTGCACCCACGGCGAAGGCCACGTGTGGCTTGCACCGGGCGAAGTCGAGCGCCTCGCCGCGGCGCGCGGCATGGCGGTCGCGGCGTTTCGCGCGCGCCACGTGACACTGGCGCCCGACCCTCGCGACGGTACGACGCGCGAAGCCCTGCGTGAGTCCGCCGACGCGCCAGCAGGCAACGGGCGTTGCAGTCTCCTTGAGGGCCGCCACCATTGCTCGGTGTACGACGATCGGCCGCAGCATTGCCGCGACTATCCCTATTGGGAGAGCGTGACGGGCGACGCTGCCGGTTTCGAACGCGCGCGCGCCATTTGCCCCGGCATCCGGCCGGTCGTGCCCGAGGCGGTGCGAAAGGAGGCTTTTGCGCGCGTCGAAGCGCTCTACGCCGAAGTCGACAGGGTCGTGGAGCAAAGCCACGCGGTGTGCCTTGCGCGCGGGTTGTGCTGTCGCTTCGAGGACGCCGGACACGAACTGTTTGCGACGGCGCTCGAAGCGGACTTCGCCGCAGCCAAGGAGCCCCATGCCCCGGCGCCGGCCGGCCCCGGGCGCTGTCCCTACCACGTGGGGGGGCGCTGCACGGCCCGCGCCGCGCGGCCCCTTGGTTGTCGCACCTACTTCTGCGACCCCGCGCAGGAGGACGCGCTCGCGCGCACCCACGAACATTTTCTCGCACGCCTGCGCGCGATCGAAGCGGAAACGGGTTATCCGACCGCGTACGCGCGCTTTCCGGCGATGGTCGGCGCGCGCGGTGTCGGCCGTGGGGCTGACCGCGCAGATTCTGCGGGAGCGACGCCGTGAAGGCGCTGCCCGGTTGGCTCGCTGCGCTCGTGTTCGGGGCGCTCCTGGGGTACGGGACATGGCGGCTCGTGGCGCGGTCGCCTGAAATGATTGGGGACGACAGCGAGGTTTGGACGGCTTCGAGCGAGGCGCGTCCCGGCCGACGCATCGCGGTGGAAACAACGGGCTCGGGGGGCGCGGTGCAGCGAGTCGGTGGCGCTCACGCGCGCGACAACAACCGCGCGGTCGAGCTCTTGGATGCGGGTGACGTGGATGGCGCTATCGCACTGCTCGAAGCCTGCGTCGCCGCCGCACCCGGTGAGCCGGTGTTTGCTTCAAACCTCGCCGAGGCACTCGCGCGGCGCGCGGTGCGCGACCACGCGAGCCCGGATGCGGATCGGGCTTTTGCCCTGGCCGATCTTGGGCGCGCTGCGGCGCTCGACACCGACCGCGCGGACCTGGCCGAGCTCTTGGTGCGTTGGCGCGCGGCGGCGGAGGTTGAAACTGATTTTGCAGCCTACGGATCCAACCACTTCGAGCTGGCCTTCGACGGCAATCGCGGGGAGATCCTGCGCGGTGCCCAGGGAGCGATCGACGTGCTCGAGCGTGCCTACGGCGAGTTCACGACGCTGTTTCAGCACGACCCGCTCGAAAACGGTCAGCGGCGCATCCGCGTTGTGCTGACGACACGCGCGGAGTTCGAGCGCAGCACAGGACTTGGCCACTGGGCGGGGGGCGCCTTCGACGGCACCCTGCGGCTACCCATCGAGGATTTCGAAGGGGGGCGCGAGGGCTGGAGTCAGGTGCTGCGGCACGAGCTGTTGCACCTTTTTATCCAAGAGGTCGGCGGCGCGCGGGTGCCGGGTTGGTTGAACGAGGGCCTCGCCCAGTGGGTCGAGGAAACGCGGGCGCGGGACCTTGAGCGCGCACACCGTGCGCTCGTCGGTGAACGACTGCTGGGCCTCGACGACCTGTCAGCGCCGCTCGCGCGGCTGTCGGATCCCGCGCGCATCGGGCTCGCGTACCGCCAGTCCCTTGCTTTTGTCGACCACTTGATGGGGCAGTACGGCGAATGGCTCGTGCTGCAACTGGTCGCGCGCGCGGGACGCGGCGCGGCGGTTGAAGTGTCGTTCCGCGAGCTCGCGGGTGTCGAACTGGCGGACGTATTGGCGCAGTTCAGCGAGCGTTTTGCGCGCTAAATCGCAGAGCGCCTCGGGCGGCGCTCACGATCTTGGAAGTGCGGACGGGCCCGCGCAGCAGTGCGCGGACCCTCCGCGAAGGGCGTGGATTGGCGTGGACTGAACGGTCTCTCAGCCGCCCTGGACAGGGCGGCGCGGGCGAGCGGCCTCGGCCCGGACGCTCGCGCGAAATCCGATCAGCAACAGCGCCGTTTCCAGAGCCCACAATCCGGCCAGCATCAGGGCGGCAATCGCGATCGAGTGGGTCATGGGGTCCGAGCAGGGTCTCGGGGACCATGCACACAAGTCCCGCGCGCAGGGGCGCCGCCCGCGGGTCGTGGTCTTCCCGCGCAATCGGCGCATTCCGTCGGGATCGCGCGACCGCTGGGACGGGCGGCGTCGCAAGCGCCGCGCGGACCACAGGTCGAGCCTCGATGGATCGGGCCCGGTGGTGGCCGGATCCCTCTCTTACACCCCATCGACTCTCCTCCCCGGAATCGGTTGCACTCTTTGGGGGTTCTTCGGGAAAGATCCCCATCTTGGGAGCCGGATGACACCACTGAGCTCGGCGGACGTCTCCTTCTGCGCCATGGATCAGGTTGACGACGCAGGGGGAGTGCTGGCCGCGCCGGGGCAGGGCGCTCATCCGACGGATCGCGGCCGTGCGCACGAAAGAAGAGGTTCTGCGCGCGAGGGTCCCGTCCTGGAAACGCTGGCCCTGCCGGCACTCCTTGACCGGGTGCTCGGGCGCGCGGGTGGGGACGCGTCTCGGCGTGGGGTCGCTCGCATCCGGGGTGCGGCCCAGGCCGGTCCCGACGCGCCCGCCAGCAGCGCTTGGGAGGAAAGTCCTGACCTCCCGCGCCTCGCCCGCGCGGCCCCTCGGGATCTGACCCGTGCCGTCGGACTGACACCGGCCCAGGCGGAGCGCCTCGCGGCGGCGTTCGAACTCGGCCGTCGGGTCGAGGGCGCGCGGGGGGTGCTCCGCCCCGCCCTGCGGAGCGCCGAGCGTGTCCATCGCCTTGTCGGTCCGCGGCTGCGGGGTTCGCGCCGCGAGGTCTTCCTCGCGCTGTTGCTAGACGGCAAACACCGTCTCGAGCGCGTGGAAACGATCAGCGTTGGGACCCTCACGTCGTCCCTGGTGCACCCCCGGGAGGTGTTTGGCCCCGCCCTGCGCGAGTCGGCCGCCGCGTTGATTGCGGTCCACAACCATCCGAGCGGCGACCCCGAGCCCAGCCCGGACGACCTGGAGGTCACACGGCGTCTGATCAGCGCGGGCCGGCTCCTTGGAATTCCGCTCCTCGACCACGTGATCGTCGCGGACGGGGGTTTCCTGTCTCTTCGGACCCGGTTGGACTTCGGCTGAGGGGGTCGGCGGGGCCTTTAGACCCATGCCGCGCAGCCATTTGCGTGGTTCGCAAGGGTCGGGTCGCGAGCGGGACGGGTTCGCTCGAAATCCCGAGAAATCCCAATGGGCGTCCGTTCGGTCCGTAAGTGCTCTCGGCTCGCATCAGTGGTGAGGGCGCGGCTAGCCCCGAGGACTCTCACCTCCTTGTTGTGGGTTTGGGACGTGATTTAGGGGCCGGCGCCCGGGGGGGCGTCGGCCCCGTCTCGTTTGGGCGCCGAGCGCGGCGTCCAGAAGAGGGCGGAGAGCATCGCCACACCCGCTTCAGCCGCCGTTTCGACCCGCAGGATGTGCGGCCCCAGGCCGACGGGGCGCCCTCCGGCGCCCGCGAGCAGGCCACGCTCCCGCGGCGAGAATCCACCTTCGGGACCGACGGCGATCAGCGCGTTGAACGGCCACGGTGTTTGCGGCCCATGGGCGGATTCGGGCCGAGGGGCGATCGGGCGACTTACTTCCGCCAGTGACACGGGCGCATCGGCGTCGAGGACCCAGGTCAGCCGTTCGATCGGACCGTCGGGCGTCCACAGACCCTGCGTAAGGGCCTCGACGGTGATCGCGCGCGCAATTTCGGGCAGGTGCGCGCGGCGGCTCTGTTTGAGCGCTTCGCGGGTAATGCGCTCGAGCCGCGGCATCCGCAGGCGCTCCCCGGGCCCGGTCCACTCGGTGAGGAGCGGTTGGATTCGCGCGACGCCCAATTGGACGAGGCGGTCGAGCATGCCCTCGCCGCGCTCGCCCTTGGGCCAGGGCACTGCGACGGTGATGTGGGGCAGTGGCGCGCCCGCTTCGCCCGGCCCGGGCAAGAACACCGGCTCACTGTCGGGAACGAGCCCGAGGCGCTTCCCATCGGCGACCGTGCGGCAGCGCCATTGCGCCCCCGCACCATCGATCCCGAGCACAACCTCGCCCGGACCGATGCGCAACACACGCCGCGCGTGCTCCTCCTCCTGGTCCGCAAACGCCGGCGGCGCGGCGCCCGCGGGCCCGCGCAGGAAAAACCGCCGCGGCAAAAGGTCGCGCGGCTGTTTCAACGGAGGTTCCACGCGCGCATCCTGACGGAGCCGCGCCCGCAACCCAAGCCCCTGCGCGTTGCGGCGCGCGCCGCCGAAGGGGTAGCCTCTCCCCTTCGGCCGTCTCCGCCCCCAATCGGCCGCATCGCCACCGCGCGTCGGGTTCGCGGCGCTTGCCTTGGCCCCGCGCGTGACCCGATCCGGGCCGCCGAGTAGAGACCCCCGGTCCGCCCGTCCGTTCCCCTTCCGACACCGGCCGCCCCCTTTGAGCGAAACCACTGCCCGACTCGCCCTGCGACTCGAATCCGGCGAGCGTCGCGGCGAGGTGCTCCCCATTCCCGCCTCCGGCCTGACCGTCGGTCGGCGCCCGGAAAACGACCTGGTCCTTGCCGACCCGTCGGTCTCGGGGCGCCACGCGCTGCTGCGCCTGGAGAAGGGCGCGGTGTGGGTCGAGGACCTTGGAAGCACCAACGGCACAAAGCTCGGCGGTCGCTCCGTCGGGCGCACCGAAATCGCCGTGGGGGACCGGGTGACGTTCGGGTCGGTCGAATGTGAGGTCGTGGCCGATACCTCCGTCCTGGTCGGGTCGGGGAGCGCGCCGCAGTCCCAGGCGACGTCTACAACGGCTCCGTCCGCCCTTTTTGCCGCCGCGGACGAGCTCAATCTCGAGGACGCCGACGACCCGCCGGTGCGTGGCGCCCCCGCGCCGCGGCCGATGCCCGCCCAATCGGCCGCCCCGGCGGCTGCCCCGTCACCCGCCGCAGGTCGCGTGCCGGCGCCGCGCGCCGCGCCAGCCCGCGTCCCGCACGCGGATCCCGTGCCTGAGGCACACGACACCGCACCGGGCGATCTTCAGATTTCCGCGCTCGACATCGAGCGTGCGCGCAAACGCGGTGGACCCGCGGGCCTGCTGGTCGCAGTGGCGGCCCTGCTCGCCCTCGGAGCCGCCGCGGCCTGGTACTTCACGCGCCCCGGCGTAGAAGGTGAGGGCGGCGGCGCGGTTGTCGCGGTGCCTGCGATCGCGGGGGATTTGCTCGGCGGCGCGGGGCAGTTCGAAGGCGAAGAGCGCTGGAGCGAGGCCGCCGGCGCGCCGTTCGGGCTCGAGCCAGACTCCGCCTTCGCCGCATCCGGGCGCATGGGCGTCGGCCTCGCCGGGGCGGCGGCGGGGGAATGGGGCGGCGCACAGTCTGCACCGATCACGGTGCGCCCTGGCCAGGTGCTGGAGTTCGGCGCACAGGTGCTCGCCGAAGCGCCCCACCGCGCGCGCTTGGGTGTCGTCCTCGCCAGCAGCTCGGACCGTGTGCCCGAAGCTCGTTTGCTCGGTCCCGCACACCTTGGAAGCACCGACTTCGAATCCCTGCGGGCCGTTTTCACGGTGCCCGCGGACTACGACCGCGCGGTGGTGCTTTTGCACGCCGCGGGCGGCGTTGCTGCGGGCGGCGTGACCGCGGGCCCGGAGGGGGCGCCGGGATCCGCCGCCTTCGACGACGTGTTCGTGCGCTCCGTCACTCAAACGCCCGCGCGCACGTTGTTCGCCGATTGGCATCTTGTCCAGGTGGTGCCCGACGAGCTCTTGCTGTTGCGTTTCGACCGCCTGTACGCGCGGGTGCGCATCGCTACCGCGCGCGAACCGCTCGCCGCCGCGGCCGTGCTGACGCCGGCCCTTGGTTCCGACGGGCGCGGCCTCCTGATTCGGTTCGAGGGTGCGCCTGCGGGGGCGCGGCTCGACGTCGCGATTGCCGCGGTGCTCTTCGAAAAGGGTGTGGCGACGATGGCTTCGGCGGATGCGGGTGGCTTTCGCACCCACGCACCCCGCTTCGAGCGCACCGGGGCCCGCGCGCTGCTTCTGGGTGAAGGCGCCGAGCTCGTGCGTGTCGTGTGGCCGAGCGCCATGGACGTCGAGGCGGCCCCCGCCGATGGTTGGCTGCGCGTCGCTGCGGGTCCGCTGGTCGCCAGCGGGGAGATCGCCCTCGAACTGGCGTTCCAGAACGAGCGGGTCGAAGCGCGCCGACTCGCCGAAGCTGCGCGCGCGGCCGCCGACGTGGGTGTCGCGCTGGGACACTGGAACGAGCTGCTCGCGCGTTTTCCCTTCGAAGCCGAGCTCGTGCGCGAAGCCGAAGTGGCGCGTGTGCGGTCGGTCGAGCGCGGCCTCGAAGAGCTGCGCGGACTCGAGGCGCAGGCGAAGCGCGCCGAGTTTTTTGGCCTCGACGCGCTCTTGCAGCGCGCCGAGGACGCCGCGCGCGACCTCGCCGCACGTTACGGGGCAAGCGAGGTCGCCCCGCGCGCGCTCGAGCTCGCGCAAACGGTAGCCGAGCGCCGCTTGGAGCTGCGCGGTGATCCCGCCCTCGGGCGGCGCGTGGTGCTCGGGGGCATGCGCGCCTACTTCGAGCGCACCGAGCGCGGCGCACTCGCGGAACGGGTCGCGCGGTCTCTCGAGCAGCTCTCCCCGGCCGTCGAACAGATTTCCCCGTCGCGCCCCTGAGCGCCGCCCGCGAGTCACCATGCCCAAGTCATCCACAGGCATCGAAGTCGGACCGCGCGCGGCGATCTACCTTCGCGGGCACGTGAAGGGCAATACCTTTGCGGTGACCCAGTACGCATTCCAGCCCCTCGCGGCGAAGGCTACCGGCGACGTGTGGGACGAGCTCGACCCGGGGTTTGCGCCGAAAAATGCGCGTGTCGGGATGACGGGCAAGGACGTCAATCTGCGTTACACGCGTGTGCCGCGCCTCCCCGATTGGCAACTCAAGAAGTTGATGCGCTTCGAGGTTGCGGAGGTCGGCGACAGCTCCGCGAGCGCGGTTGCCGCGGACTTCAACCTTTTGCCCGCGCTGCCCGAGATCGAGGGCGAAGACGTCGTTTTGCTCGCCATGGTGCGTGCGAGTGCCCTCGCTGCACCGCTCGCGGCGATCAAAGCGCTCGGGGGCGACCTCGATGCGTTTTCGCCCAACGCCATCGGCCTCTACAACGCGTGGTTGCGCTTTGGTGTCGTCATGGACGACACGGTGCTGATTGCGCACATCGGACACGATTCGACGGACGTCGTGCTCGTGCGCGGCGCGGACATCGTGTTCGCGCGCAACCTTTCGGGTGGCACGCAGCTCTTCGAAGCGGCCATTGCCGAGCGCCTCTCGCTTCCACCGGCCCAAGCCGACGCATTGCTCTTCCAAGGTGTCGACCTTTCGCCCGGTGCGCGCGCAGACGGAGCCGACGGCGAGAAGGCGACTCGCGCCAGCCTGGGCGCCGCCGGGCAACTGCTCGGATTGTTGCAGTCCGTCGCGATGTTTGCGCGCACGCAGGTGAAGCTGTCGAGCCTGAAGCTCGATCGAGTTTTCATCTCGGGCCGCGGCGCCGGTGTGCGCGGGCTGGAGCGTTACCTCGCAAGCGCGCTCGCGGTGCCGGTTGAGCGTTTTGACCCCTTTCGCGTCGTCGACGTTTCCGCGCTCGACCCCGAATCCGCGGCGGAACTCGAGCGCCACCGCGCAGAATCGGTGGTCGCGCTCGGACTTGCGAGCGCAGGATCTGACCCGGGGGCGTACGCCATCGAGATCCTCCCCGAGGCCGTCGAAAAACGACGTCAGTTCGTGGGCGGAACCCTGTTCCTGATCGCTGCTGGGGTCGCAGCGCTCGGCTTCCTCGGATTCGACTTCGTCTCAAAGCGGGCCGCCGCGGCCGATCTGGCCGGCGAAGTGGCGCGTGTCGAGCGCCAAGCGACCACGAATGCGCGCACGCACGGGCGGACGACCGACCTGTTGCGCCAGAACGCGGAAATCGCGGAGAAGGTCGAAACGCTGCGCCGCCTCGCCGCGAACGGCGAGCAGATGGCGCGGATGGTGGAGGGACTCGAGCGCGCGCTGCCGGAAAACTTCTGGTTGACGTCGCTCGTCGCCCGCGCTGCGGCCGAACCGCGCCTGGGCGTCGTGCGCGAGGGACAAGCTCCGGTCGTGTTCGTCGAAGGCAGCGCCCGCGAAGGGGTGCGCGAGCGCAGCGTGTTGTTCCAGGAACTGTGCGCCAAGCTCGCCGCGGTGCTCCCCGGCATGGGGCTCGCGCAGACGTTGAGTCCCGACGGCTCGCGCTTCACCCTTGCGGCGAGTGCGTTCGCGCCGGCGGCCACCACGATCGCGGACAACGCGGCGACCGTGCAAGAGGAACCCCGATGAATTTCGAAGCCTATTGGCAAGAGAACCGCACGTTTGTGCTGCGGGTCGCAGCGGGTGTCGTCCTGTTCCTGATCGGATCGATGGTGGTGTCGGGAACCGTGGGGTCGGAGCTTGTCGCGAAACGTTCCGCGTTGACGAGCGCGCAGCGACGCCTCGCACAGCCGGCACACACGGCCGCGGACGAGCAGGCCGCGCGTGAGGACCACACGCGCCTCGGCGCGCTGCTGGCGGAACTCGAGCAGCGGGTCGACTTCGCGCCGCGCGGGGGGTACCGACCGATCGCAGCGCCTGCGACGACCGCGCGCTACTTGAACGCCGTCGCAGCGGTCCGCGAAGAGCTCTTGCCGCTCGCGCGCCGGCGCGGAATGGCGCTCGACCCCGCGCTCGGCCTGCCCGAGCAGTCGCCGACCCGCGAAGACGAACTCGGGCGTTACCTCGACGGATTGGACGTCGTGGAACGCGCGGCGCGTCTCGCCCTCGACGAACAGGTCGAGCGCATCGACACCCTGCGCATCCGCCTCGATCCGTCGCTGTTTGGCCGCGACGGCGCGGGTTACGTCGAGCGCACAAGCATCGAACTGTCCATGTCCGGCAAGAGCGCCCCGTTGCTCGCGTTTTTGCAGCGCACTCAGCGCGCGGGACCGCGGCCGTTGATCGTGGAGCGCGCGACCCTCGAAGCCTCGCGCCAGCGCGCGGACGAAGCGCGGCTCGAACTCGTGTTGCTCGCACCCCGGGTTGCGCGGTCCACACCCTCAGAGGAGGCCCGCCCGTGAAGTTGCGCCAGGAGGTTTGGGTTTTCCTCGGCGTGGTGCTGATTCTGGGTTGGCTCCTTTGGGGACGGCTCTCGAAGGACCCCGCGCCGCGTACACGCACCCGCGCGGACGCGCTCGAGATGCTGCGCACCGCGGTGCCCGACATCGCGATCACCCAACCCGGCGACGGGGACGAGCGGCGTGTTGCACGCGCGTTGTTCGAGCCGCCGACGGACACCCGTCCGCTTGCGCCGCTGGGATTCGAGGAACCGCCCCGCGAGCCGCTGGCCGCGCTCGCGCCGCCGCCGTTGCCCGGACCGCGCGCGCGCCACTTTGCGCCGCACCTCACGCGCGTCGCCGCGCGGATCGAGACCCCCGACCTGTTCGCGGGCGCGGGCGCTGCGCCCGGGTTCGGCGGGGTCGACGTGGTCGATTCGATCGGAGTTCCTGCAACCGCGGAGGGGGCCGGAGCTTTGGTTGGAATGGCGTCCGCGGGTTTGGGGGCCGCCGACCGCTCCGTGCTCGAGGAGGGTTACCGCCGCCTGCACGATTGGATCGAGCTCGTCCCCGGACGGCCGCTTTTTGGGCGCATCGCGAACGCGGACCGGTTTGCGCTGCGCCAGCCGAGCCACGCGGACACGCCGATCCGTTTTGAGGAGCTTGACCCTGCGACCGGCGCGCCGCGTTATCCCGGTCAGAAGCCGATCGAGTTCGAGCGCGCGCGGATCGCCGCGTTCGGGCTTGCGGACACCCCCGACAACCGGCTGGAAATCGAATTCCGCGCCCTCGACGGCAACATCGGCCCGGCGAACCTCGCTACCGCGCTCGACCTCGCCGAGCGCTGCCTCGACGCCGCGTTCGAAGTTCCGCGCGCCCTCGCCATCGCAAAAACGCTGCTCGAGCAGTCCGCCGCGCAGATGCCCGACGAGCCCGCGCCCCTGCTCGGCCTCGCGCGACGGCACGAGCTCGCGTTCGAAATCGAGCGCGCGCTCGCGCTGTACGACGAGCTTGCGTCGCGTTTTGCCCACCGCGCGGACGTGCACCTCGCGCGCGCGCGGCTCGAAGCGCGGCTGTTGCTCGACGAAGAAGCCGAGGCGTCCTTCCGCCTCGCGCTCGCCCGGGACACGGGTTACCGCCCGCGGCTCGCGTTGGGCGAGTTCCTGATCTCCCGCGGCCGGACGGCGGCGGCGCTCGAACTGCTCGAGCCCGCCGTGCGCAGCGCGCCGCAGGGAGCCGACGAACGGGACGAGCGCCTCGCGCTGCGGCTCGCGTTGGGTGCGGCGTTGGCGGCCGAGGGTCGCCTCGCCGATGCGTTTGATCAGCACCTCGTCGCGTGGCGCGGTTCGCCCGATTCGCAACGTGCACTTGCGGGAATGGTTGCGCTCGCGCCGTTTGCTCCGCAGGCCGCCGCGGCCGTGACGTTGCCCGGTTGGCTGCGCGGAGAATCGGACGAGGAGGCCCCGACGCTGGGGTTCGAACTCCTCTTGGCCAGTGGCGCACGCGCGCAGCGGGAAGGCAATCCCGCCGCAGCGCGGGATGCCTTCCAGCGCGCCCTCGATGCGGATCCCTTGCGCGCGGCGCACGCGCTCGTCCACCTCTGCGCGCTCGCCGACACTCACGGTTATCCCGACGAAGCCCTCGCGTTCGCCGAACGCGCGCTGGAGGCGGACCCGAGCAATCCCTGGGCGCTTTTCCAGCGTGCCCGGCTCGTGCTCGAGCGCGGCGACCTGGACGGCGCCGAGGCGGACCTCGCGCGTGCCCTCGCCATCGAGGCGGATTTCGCCGACGCGCTTGCGTGGCGCGGCGAGGTCGATTGGCGGCGCGCGAACTTCGCCGACGCCGAGTTGTACCTCGAGCGCGCCGTAGGGCTCGTGCCGGAGCGCGCCGACTGGATTGAGCTGCGTGCCCTGTGCCTTGTGCAACTTGGTGCGTTCCTCGACGCCGCCGACGCCGCGGCCGACGCCCTCGCGATCGCGCCGGACCGTTTTGCGGCGCGTGCGGTGGCGGCGTGGTGTGTTTACCGGTTGGAAGGTGCGCCACAGGCCATCGTTCGCTTCGGCGAACTCGAGGATTCCCTGCGCGCGCTTCCCGAAGACGCCCCGCCGCGCGTGTACACGCGGGCGCAACTCGCGCGCCTCGACGAACACCGCCGTAAGGTCGCGTGGAGCGACGCGTTCGAGCGCTCGACGCTTGCGAACCAGTGGACCCAGGAAGACGCCTCCGGTCCGCTGGTGCGCTTGGAAGACGGCGCGCTGGTCGTCGGCGGCACGTTCACGCGCGCGGGTGACGCGCGCGTGTGGCGCGAATACCCCGCGGAGGAGTTCCAGTCGCTCGAGCTCGATCTCTTCGTCGAGCCGACGAGCGCCGCCCGCGTCGGTGTGTTTGCCGGGCGCGAAAGCGGCCGCGCGGGCCCGCGTCAGATCCAGGCCCAGGTGGCGATCGCGCGCAACCGCGACGGCGCGACGCAGACGCGTGTCGTGCGCGGTTCGACGGGTGCCGATGAATGGCTCGACAGTCCGTCGGCGGAGTTCCCCGCGGGCCGTTGGGTGCGTGTGCGCATCGAGCGCAGCGGCGAGGGTGCGGAAGCGATCCTCGCGGTCGCGCTCGATGGGATTCCGGTGCTCGAGGGTGTGCGCGTGCCTGGGCTCGGACGCGCGACCACCCCCCTGCGGATCGGTGTTTTCGCGGAGGGCGACACGGGCCGGCCGGTGACGTTCCTCGTCGACAATGTGGAGGTCGTGCGGCGCCTCGCGCCGTGAGGGTGGACAGCATGGACAGACGTTGTCGCAGAATCTTTGTGCGGCGCGCCCCGGACTCCCGCGGCGGCTTCACGTTGATCGAGATGCTCGCCGTGATGCTGATCCTCAGCTTGCTGGTGACGTTCCTCGTCACGCAGCTCGGCCGTAGCGACGACACCGCGAAAGAACGCCTCACACGCACCCGGTTGCTCGAAATCTCCGCGGTCATCGATGCCTTCGAGCGCCGCGAAGGGGATTATCCAGCCAGCGCGTTCAACGCCGAACAGGGCAGCTTGCCCAACGCGCTCAATATTGGCGGTGAAGCGCTCGTGGTCGCACTGTTTTCGAAGGGCCGCGGTGGGATGGGTCTCGATGCGGACGGGCTCGACAACCTCGACGGTGACCAGTCGACCAAACCCGTCAGCGACCTTCCGACGAACGACCTTTTTGAAATCGTCGACCTGTGGGGCAACTCCATCGCCTACTTCCACCACGCGGACTACGGCCGCGCGGACCGCTACCAGACGATGGACCTCGACACGGGCGAACTCGTCGAAAGCGAAGTGCGCGCCTTCGGCAACCCGAAAACCCGCCAGCCGTTCCAGCAGGGGCGTTACCAGTTGATCTCGGCCGGCGTCGACGGCCGTTTCGGGACCGAAGACGACATCACCCACTTCAAGCGGTGAAACGAATTTCGTTACGGCCCGCGCGCGCGGCTTTCAGCGCGCATGCAAGTGCGCCCTGCGCGGCGTGGGGTGGCGGCGCGGGCCTGACGCTGCTCGAGCTCGTTTTGACCATGGGCATCCTGGGGGTCGTGTTCGGCGCAGGCATTGGCATCCTCGCGTCCTTGGACCTCACGTCCGGCCAATCGGCAGGCCTTGCACGGAGTGCGCTGTCCGCCGCAGCGAACGCCGCGATGCGCGCGGGCGCGCCGGCGCGGCTCGTGGTGGGGGACGACCTGCGCTCGCTCTATGTGGTCGCGCCGCGCACGCTCGGAACGTGGCATTTTGAGCGCGACGATGGCGCCGGCGGGCGCGGTCTGCTCGCGGCAAACTTCGGCGCACTGCCCATCGACGACGGCCACCTCGGACGCGCGCTTTCGTTCCGCGACGCGCGCGACGACGCCTACGTCGAGCTCAGCCTCGGCACGGGCGCGGGATTCGACCCGAGCGAGGGTTTTGCGCTGCACCTGGCGCTGCGCCTCGAGGGCGCGCGGCCCGGCCGCGTGTTCGACCTCGCCGCGATCGCAGGCTTGGATGTGCTCCAAGATGGTGCGTTGCGCGGTTGGATGCGACCCCTGCGGATCGATGCGCTCGGCCGCAGGGTCGCAGGCGCGCGCCGGGACGTGGAAGCGAGCGCGCAGACCCTTCAGATTGGCCGCTGGACGCGGGTTGCGCTCACTTACGACCGCGTGGAGCTGCGCCTCGTCGTCGACGACTTTCCAGTGGGCATCGTCGCGGAGGACGCGCCCGTCGCGCCTCCGGAAGGTCGGCTCGCGCTGGGTGGGCCTCCGCGGCCGTTCGCGGGATCGGTGGACTCCGTGATCGTCCTCCAAGCGGAGCAGGGCGAGCCTTTGATGCTGCCCGAGACGCTGCGCTGGCCGGCCGCGGGCCCGCGGTCGGTGCGGTTCGAGGCGGATGGCGCTCTGGACCGCTCCCGCCATCCCCAGGGGCTCGAGGTGGTGCTGGAGGGCGAAGGAAGCGCGCGCGCGACCGTGCGTGTGACCGCCTACGGAGCCGTGCAATGAGGATCCAGGTCGCGGCAAAGCGAACGGGCGATCTGCGCGCAGGCTTCGCGATGATCGTCGTGTTGCTGGCGCTGCTCGCGCTGCTCGTCCTGTGCGCGCCGTTCCTGTGGACGGCGGGCAAGGTTGACGAAGCGGCGGCGCGCGTGGAGGCTTCGGCCCTCGCGCGGCACGGACTCGATTCCGCCGCGCGCGAGGCGCGCCATGCCCTCGCTCAATCCCACCCGGCGATCGACACGACGCCGGATTTCGACGGTTTGGACGAGCTGCAAGCCACCCGCTCCGCGCTTGGCAACCTCGACCCCATGAACGACCGCGGCGCCATGTGGCAGTTCCGCGCCGCGGACGTCGCGGCGCGGATCGACCTTGGCAGCGCGACGCCGCATGTCATTGCCAACGCACTCGGCGCGGCGACGTTTCTCCTCGCACCGCTCGAACCCGAGGCGGAATCGATCCCTGTCGCCGACGCGCGCGGTTTCGAGCCCGCGGGATACCTGTGGATCGACGGCGAGATCGTGCGTTATGGCAAGCGCGACGACCGCGCATTTCGCGAGCTCACCCGCGGTGTGCTTTCGACGCCCGACACCGATTGCGGACCCGCCAGCGCGCGCGGGCACGGCCTTGGGACACCGGTGATCGCGCAAGAGGCCTGGGCGCTGCCCATGTGGCGCGCGCGCGTGGGCTTCGACGCCGCCGACGGTGCAGGTGTGCCCAGCGTTCGCGCGCTCGCGGAGGCCGGCACCCTTTCGCTCGCGGGTGCGTTCACGCCCGCGCAGGTCGCGCGTCTTGAGCGCATGGGCACGTTCTGGGGCGGCGTGGGCGCGGTGGGCCCGTGGCAGCGCGCCGTCCGCTTGCTCGAGGACGTTTCCGCGGGCGCGGATTGTGTCCTGCGCCTCTCGGAAACACGCTTCGTCACGGTCGGCTCGACCGTGCTGTTGCGGCAGGGGACACGCAGCGAGCGCGCCCTCGTTGCGCGCGTGACCGGCGCGGCTGGGGTCGTGCTCATCGATCCGGTGCAGCAGAACTACACGGGGGGTGAGGCCGAACTCCTCGTGCTCGCCGCGCGCCCGGTCAACATCAACACCGCCGCGCCCGAGGTGCTGGTGGCGCTGTTCGAGAACATCAGCCTTGCGGGGCGCAACGAGCGTGTGACGGCGAGCGAAGCCGCCAAGCTCGCCACCCGCATCGTCGAGGGGCGGCCCTTCACGGGATTTGGCGATCTTTTGGAGCGCATCGTCCTCCCGGCCGCCGGTTTGCCCGTGCGCGCTCCCGACGCGGATCGCCCCGGGGCTCGCCCGCGGTCCGCACCCGCGGTTGGCGTCGCAGGCACAGCGTTCCTTTCGATCGACGACGCGCAAGCCCTGTGGCGGTTGTTCGAAAACGCGAACGACGCGGAGCTGCGCTTCGCGACGGCGCCGATCACGTTTGTGTCGGGCGATGTGTTCGACCTGGAACTGCGCGCTGCGCAGAACGCGCCGAGCGGAATTCAGCGTGCGTTCGCGGAACGGGTTCAAACGGAGCGCGTCGCCCCCGGCGGCCGTCTCTTGCGCGTTTGGGGTCGGCAGGTTGACTTCGAGGAGGAACTGCGCATCGACCGCGACGCGCCGGGCTGGGCAACTGGCCCCGAAGCCACCAGCGTGTTCGACACGCGCTTTGGCGCATCGCCGCCGCCGCGCCGGCCCGCGCAGTTCCCCCTGCCGCTCGAGCGCGAGGACGAACCGCTCGCGGTCGAGCGGCCGATCCTGCCGAGTGCCGAGCCGCGCGCGTGGGTGCGTCCGTGGCCGTCGCGGGTCGACGAAGAGGGCCCACGCCGAGGCCGCGTGTTGCACTTCGATCGCGAGCGCAGCCATCCCGAGGGCCGCCTCCTGTCCGAGCAAGCGGTGCGTCTCGACGCCGCCGATGGACGCGTCGCGTGGGTCGACGATCTTGGCCTTGCGCGGCCCTTGAACCTGTCGTTTTGGATGCTGCCGAGTGCGCTGCCCGAGGGGGCGTACCTCTTCGACGTCGGTGGCAACAACCGCGAATCCGATCGGGTTTCGCTGCTGATCGAAGGGGGCGATCTCGTGCTGCGTGTGCTCGACGGTGTGGGTGACCACCCCGCAAGTGCGTTCGAAGAGCGCGCCGAGGTGCGTTACGCGCTGGCCGCCGGTGAAGGGCCGGGTTTGCCGCTCGACACGTGGAGCCATGTCGAGATCGACGTGCGTGGCACGCGCCCCGACCAGATCGCCATGCGTGTCGACGGACTCGCGACGGCGCGCACGCCGGGTCTCACGCGTCTTGCATCGGCGCTGGGCGACGGGGCGAATACGATCGCGGTCGAATCGACGGAGGGTTTCCCCGACGAATGTGTGCTGCGCATTGGCGCGGAGCTCATCGAAGCCGTCCGTACGTCGGCCACATCCTTTTCCGCGCAGTTCACGACCAACGGTCCCCGTGCGGGTTTTGGCGGTCGGCTCGCGCGCGAAGTTTTTCTTTTCCAACCCGCAGGGGCGATCAGCGGCGGCCTCGTGAAATCCGCGTCCTACGACGCGGGGACGCCGGTGGCGCTCTACGGCTACAGCATCCCGCTCGCGACCAACGCGCCGCCGGGTGGCGGCGCCATCCAAGCGGACCTGGGTGCATTCGCCGTAGCGCGGGTCGTGGGTGTCGAAGGGGGCAGCCATCCTTCGGGCAAGGAGATCTATATCCAGTTCCCCTCCGGTCCGAGCGCGGCGCTCGGGCGCGGGTTCGAAGGGGCGCTCGACGGGATTAGCGGATTGCGCATCGGCCCCGCCGATCCCGGCCAGTCTCCGTCCGACACCAGCGCCGCGTTTGCTCCGGGCGGCGGGTATGCGGCGATCCTCCAGCAAAAATTGCGCTTCACGTTGCAGTCGACGGGCGAGACCGCCCAAGAGCCCGTAACGATCGACGGCACGCGGCTCTTCGAGGTCGAGGTCGTGCGTTATTCGGGGCGGACGGGCGATGTGCTCTCGATTGCCCAGTGGGGCCTCGACGCGTCGAACCTCCCTGGGCTCGCCGTCGACACGGACGTGCTCGGACCGCTGGGCGGCTCGCGGGCATTCGTCGTGGACTGGGGTGGGAACGTGAGCGACCCCGGGTCGCTGCAGAACAACCTGGAACAGCGGGTGCTGATCGTGCCGATCTCGCTGCCGATCGGGGGCGCGGACGGCGCGTTCCTGCCGGCCGCGGCGGGCGCGTCGCAGTTTGCGCAGATCACCGAAACCGAGGCGGCGGAGCTCACCGAGTGGGTCCGCTACGACACGATCGCGACGGGCCAGCTCGTGCGCGACGACGCGCTCGCCATCGAAGCGCTCTGGCTCGCGGCGACCGGCGGGATCGGGATCCCCGTGTCGAGCGGCGAGCAGCCCGGCGGCCCCGGCGGCGGCGGCCCCGGCGGCGGCGGCCCCGGAAGCGGCGGCCCCGGAAGCGGCGGCCCGGGGAAAGGCGGCCCGGGGAAAGGCGGCCCGGTGACCGGCGGCGGCGGCGCCCTTGGCGGCGGCGGCAGCACGCTGCTGCTCGGCCCGCCGGCAGCGCCTGACCCGTCGACCTTTGCACCGCCGGGATCCGGGCCGGTCGCGCCGACGATGTCGATCGCCGCGACGCTCGCCGCCGCACCAGTTTCAGCGGCGCTCGCGGGCCCCTACTGGCAACCGGATGCGGGTTTGCCGACGGACGACCTCTATCCACTCACGCGTGCGGCGCGCACCGCGTTCCAGTTCCGCGGAGTGCTTGGCACACATTCGCACCCGCACTCGGCCGGCACGCCGGTGCTGCCGGTCTTCGCGCTCGCCGATAGCGCCGCGCTCGATCCGTCCGCCGGTTGGCCTGGGCGGCTCGACCACGCGTTTCTCGTCGATGCGAGTCCGAGTGACCCGGGCTGGCCCGTGGTGGTGCACCGCGCCTATCGGCCCCAGAACCTCCTGATCCATACGTGGATGGCGACGGGGGGACCGTTGACCTCGAGTGCAGGCGGTTCGGTCTCGCAGCCCGAAACGCGATTTGATACCGAGCGCATCTACGTCGCCCTCATCGAGCCCCTGAGCGTGCCCATCGCCTCCAACGCCACCCCGGGTGCGTTTGACGCGCGCACCACTTCGCGCCTCGTGCTGCCGCCCTCGGGCGAGCGGCCGCGCACGATCACCGCGGTCGCGATCGGCGGCGAATTCGATGGCGCGGGCGTGCCGCCGGCCGTCGTGGTGGACGAAGTGGTTTTCGGCGGCGCGGACTTTGGTGCGTCGTTCGGCTACGGTCAGGGAGCGGAGGGCGCAAGCTTCGTCCTCGCGGTCCCCACGGGCGCGAACGAGCTCGACCTTGTTGTTCGCCCGAACGGGATCCGTCTGCCCCAAGGGGTTGTTCCCACGTCGTCCGCCGCGCTTGCGCCCCTGCCGCCGGATGCGGGCCTCCTGCGGGTCGGCGAAGAGCTGATCGCCTATGCGGGCTACGACGAGGTGAGCGGCACCGTCACCGTCGCACCCGGCGGTCGCGGATTGCTGGCGAGCCTCAACCAACCGCACGGGGTCAGCGAACCCGTGCATTTCCTGTCGCACGTGACCGTGGGTGAGCTCAGCGGGGGTGTTGGCGCTGAAGACGCCGCATTGACGCTGGAGGACCTCGTCGATTTCCCCTACGAGGGTACGGTGCTGATCGGTCGCGAGTTGGTCCATTACACCGCGCGCCGTGCGGGGGCGCTCACCATGCCGCGCCGTTCCGTCGAGCCGGGCGCACGCGACAGCAAGGGCAGCGGCTTGTTCCGCGGGCGCTTCGGAACGGTGGCGAGTGGTCACGGTCCCGGCGCGCCCGTCGTGCTCTTCCCTTTCCGCTACTGGGACCGTTTTGCGCCCCGCGCGGACGTCCCGGAGCTGCACTACTTTGGCCTCGCCCTGCGCGAGCCGGACGCGTTCGTGCTGCGCGTGTGGTTCGAAAAGGAAGAGCCGGCGTTTGGTGGCGCGACCTTGCGTGTGCTGCAGCGCACGGATTCCGCCGTGCCCTGGGATGCGGAGCCGGGCAGCGTCGCGGGCCTCGTGTTGCTGAGCGACGCCACCGCGCGCTCCGGCGGCCGCACCATCGCCGTGCAGACCTCCCGCGCTCAATGGCGGGTCTTCAGCGAATACAACCAAGGCGCGTTCGACCCCGAAGCCGGCATGTCGCACGGTTGGAAGGAAGCGCCGCAACTGCCGTCCCTGGGTGTGGAGTTCGTCGCACCCGGTCGCATCCTGCGGGCGCAGGCGCGGTGATACCGATGGCAAGCGTCATCCAAGCCACCGCGCAGGCGAAGACTGCGAATCGGCGCGCTGTGTCCGGTTTTACCCTGGTCGAGCTGCTGCTCGCCCTCGCGCTCTTCAGCCTGTTGGTGCTCGCGGTGGTGCGGCTGCTCGATGCGAGCTTGCGTGTGCTCGGCGAAGGGGAAGTGCAGCGCGACCATCTGGGGCTCGAACTTGTCGCGTCCGAATGGCTTGTGCGCGACCTCGATAACCTGGTGGGGGGCTCGGACGCCGATTTCCTCGTCGATTGGTGGGCCTTCGACGCGGACGCCGATGGCATCGCATCACGGCCGTGGCCGCGTTTGCGCCTCGTGCGCCGGGCGGCGCCCCGCGACCTCGTGCGGCTCGGACAACGCAACGTGTCGACGGACGCCGTTGCGTCGGAGCTCGGCGTTGGAGCGCGGGCGGAAGCCGACGCGCTCGTCGAAGTGGTGTGGCTCGCGCTGCCGGCCGTGCGCGAGGGCCAAGAGGGCCCGCGCGGCGACGGGGTGTTGCTGCGCGGCGAGCGCATCGTCGACGGGTCGACAAAGGACTCGTTCTTCGACGCGGGCTTCTTCGATCCGCGCGGTTTTCCGCCCGGTTGGGCGGTTTCGGAGGTGGCGCGCGGGCTGCTTTGGTTCGACGTGCGCCTCGCCGACGAAACCAGCCTTTTGGACCGCGGTTGGGAGCTCGGCTCCGAGCCCGGCAAGACCGCGGCCGCATGGGACGCCCGCGGCGAAGGCCGCCCCGACACCGAACGCCACGTTTTCAACGCCATGCTTCCCGCGCCGCCCTGGGACGGATCGACCCTGCGTTTGCCGCGGCGGATCCGCGTCGAACTCGAGTTCGAGCGTCCCTCCGATCGACTCCGAAAACCCGCCCTTGCCGCCGAAGTCGACGCGGAATCCACGGCGTTCGTGCTCGACGCCGCAGCGCGGCTCCCGGATCCGGGCGGCCTGCTGCTCATCGGGGACGAGTGGGTCGAGCATCTCTCGACGCGCGGCAACACGATCGAGGTGCGGCGGGCCCAACGCGGCACGCGCGCGGTCGTCCATCGACCAGGGGTGCGGGTGCAGTGGGGCCGCGGATTTTTCCGCGAGCTCGCGCCGATCCTCTATCGCGAGGACTGGCGCCGATGAACGCACCGCGGAGACGCGCTGGGATGTCGCTGCTCGAAGTGGTGCTCGCCCTCGGTATCCTCGCGATTGGCATCGGCTCGGTGTTGACGATGCTGTCGTTCGGAGCCGCGCTCGCGAACCAGGCGGAGCGCCGCGCGGGCGCCGCCGCGGCCCTCGGCGCCGTGTTGCCGAACGTTGAAGCCACACTGTTCCCGTTGCTCGAGGACGGCAGCGTCGGCCCCGCGGACGTTTTTGCAGAACGACCCGTGCCGGGCCATCGCGGCTACACCCATTCGGTCGCGGCGCTGCCCATTGAAGGATCGGGGCCGATCGAGCTGTGGCGTGTCGACATCGCCATCGAATGGCGCGGCCGCGGAGCGCGCCAAGCGGTCGAGTTCACGACCGTCATGCCGCGATCGGTGCCCCTTGGGGAACGCTTGCGCCGCAACCTGTTCGGCGCGCCGCCGCCGCCCGCCGCCCCCGTTCCCAGTCCAGATCCTGCAGCTACTGCAACGTCCAACGACGTCCGATGATGAAAGCCCAACCCTTCACGCGCTTTGCCTTACTCAACCTCGCGCTGCTTGCCGCGCCGATTGCCGCTGGGTCGTGGCAGTCGGGTGGCGCGCCGGGGCGCGGTGCGCCACTCGGTGTGGCGCCGCAGGATCCCGCCGCGATGGATCTGCTCCAACTGCACGGTGGCGCGCTTCTGTGGGCCGAAGTGCTCGGGGCCGACAACGAGCGTGTGGAGCTGCGGCGGCTCGACCAGGGTGGGCTCGTGGATCTGCCCTGGCGCATGCTCGCGCCCACGACGGAACGCGAGCTGCGTCTGCGGTTTGGCTTGATCGAGCTTGAGGCTGAGGAGATTTTTACGACGGCGCAGCGCATCCCGCTGACCGACGGGCGCGAGGTCATCGGATTGATCGTCGAACGCACGGACGACGCGCTCCACGTCAAAACCGCGGGAGCGCTGATGGTGCTGCCCATGGCGCGCATCGCGACCGGCATTGCGAACGTCCAAGTTTCCGCGCGCGAGATCTTCACCCGCGACGAGCTGTTCGAACAGCGCCGCGCGGAGCTCGCGCAAGCCCTCGACGCGGGCGGCACACGCGCCGTCGAAGCGCACGAAGCCCTCGCGTTGCACGCTGAGCATCTTTTCGACTATGTGCGCGCTCTCGAGCATTGGCGTGCTGCAGAGGCTGGTGGCCTCGTGCGCGACGACCTCGCCGCGCGGCTCGCCCAGGCCGAACGCAAGGCCGCGGTCCAGGAGCAGGTCGACACCCTCGACGGCATCGATCGGTTGCGCGCGCGGGGCAAGTTCGGCGAAGCGTTCGCGCAGCTCGAAACCTTCGGCACCCGCTTTCCGCGCAGTCCGCTGCTGGAAGACCGCGCGCGGCTCGTGTCGCGTGTTCAAATCGAGCAGACCCGCGCCCTTGAGCGCGCCGTGCCCCAGCGCTGGCACTACTGGTCCGCCGCGCTGATCCGCGAGGCCGCGCGCGCTCTGCCGTATGAGGCTGCACTCGCCTGGCTCGATGGGCAAGTGAGCGAGGACATCGCGGCGAAGGTCGCGCTCGACATGGAAGAGATCGCGCCGGGTCTGCAGGTCGCAGACGTGCGTTCCCTGTGGGAGCGTCGCGGGCGCGGGCGCAGCCACAGCGCGACCTACGGCATCGCCACGTGGTTGCTCGGCGCGGACGCCGCGCGCGCCGGTTTGCCGGAGCCCAAGACCGAAGGTGCGCCCAGCGCGAAGGACAGTCAGCGTGCGGAGCTCGAAGATCGCATCCAGCGTTACTTCAAGAACCAGGTCCAAGCCAACCGCTCGAGCTCTGGTGCACAGGATGCCGAGGACCCGGCGGAAGTTTGGGCAACGATGGACGCGAACGCGCGCACCCAGTGGATGCTCGCGTGGTATGCGGAGAACTCGGGTGACATGCAACTCGATCGCGTGGCTTTCGCTCCCTGCCGCACGTGCGGCGGCACTGGCGTGATCGAGGTCTACAGCACCGGCAACTCGGTGTCGCCGTCGGGATCGCGCCTGCACAAGTGCCCGCTCTGCCGCCAAGTGGGTGTCGTGCGCCGGGTGCACTACCGATGAGCGCGGTGGTTCGCTCGTTCGCGCTCGGCGCGGCTGCGCTCCTGTCCGGGTGCGCGTTCGACGGCGGCACGGCGCGGACGGGGAACTTGCCGCCGCGCGGACCCGCGCCGCGGGTCTACGCCGGCTCGGAGAGAGTAGAGGAGGAAAGCACAGTACGGCGCGCGGAAGGCGGCGTGATCGCACGCGTCGCGGGCCGTGAAATCGGCGCCGCCCAGTTGCTGGAGCAGTGGCTGCAGCGCGACAGCTCGGGACTTTGGGACCAGCTCAACCTGTTGATTGCCGGCGAGCTTGCGCGGCTTGAGGCGGAACGCTTAGGCGTGCACATCGGCCCATTGGAGGCGGACCGGCGCCTGTCCGCGCACCTTGGGGCGTTGACGGAGCTGTGGCGCGAGCGCTATCCGAGCGAAACGTTCGACCGAGTGCTGCGTGAGCGACTGCAGCTCGATCCGGAGCGTTTCCGCGCGCGGCTGCGGGCCGAGACCCTGCGCGAGTTGGTGACCGAACGTGTGGTGCGTTTTTCGTCGCTGGGATCGGAGCGCGCGCGCCTGCGTGTGGCCACGCTTGCGACCCGCGAAGCGGCGCTCGACATCGCCGTTCGGGCGCGGGCGGGGGAGGACCTCGCGGAGCTCGCCCGGGCCCACAGCCTCGATCCGTCGGGCAAAGCGGGTGGGTTGCTCCCGCCGATTGCGTTCGCGGCGGATGCTCCGCTCGCGCGCCTCGCGTTTGCGGCGCCCGTCGGGGTCGTCGACGGCCCCTTCGAAGTGGGCACGCGCCACGTCGTACTGCGCGTGGAGGAGCGGATCGCGCCCCTTGCGGGCACCTACGCCGAGCGCGCCGAGGACGTGGAAGCGTCGCTCGCGGCCGAGCCCGTCAGCGAAGCGGAGTTCGTCGCGTGGCAAGTGGAGGCCGAACGGCGCTTCCGCGTGGACCTGGCGCCGTTCTTGCGCCTCGTGGGCGAGCCCCTGCCGCCGTCGCAATGACCGCGGAGGCATTCGCCGCGCACCCAGCGGGCAGAGCCCGGCGAGGCGCACCCGGCGCTGAAGGCCTGCTGCGAGTTGAGACGCGGCTGCGTCGTGGAATTCCACGGCGAACCTGCGTCACGCGCTCCCCGCGCCGCTTGCCCCACGTTGCGCTTGACCGGGCATAGGGGCGGGCGCGATGCTTTGCCGATGGCGCTCGCATCCGACGCAGATCCCGATCCCTGGGCCGAGGCCGAAGCCGCGGTGAAGGGCGAGGGCACAGGCGCGCCGAAGGGCCCCGATAAGGTTTTGGCGAAGGAGCCCAAGCCCGCCACCGCGCCCAAAGCCGCCGAGGACCCCTGGGCCGCCGCGGAGTCGGCCGTTTTCGGGGACGCGGGGCGAGTGGCAGCAAACAGCGCTCCGGACGAGGTAACGCCCGCCGCGGAGGAAGTCGAGGGTGGCCGCGGTGAAGTCGCCGAGGCCGAAGTCGCCGAGGCCGAAGTCGCCGAGGCCGAAGTCGCCGAGGCCGAAGTCGCCGAGGCCGAAGTATCCGAGGCCGAAGTCGCCGAGGCCGAAGTATCCGAGGCCGAAGTATCGCCCGATGTCGAGGTCGACACCGCGCTCGCGGAGGACGACGGCCTGGACGACGCCACGCTGCTGCGCGCCCTTTCGGCGCTCGTCCTCGCGTCGCCCGAGCCCCTTTCCACGGGCCGCCTCGCGGCGCTGGTGGGGGAGTCGAGCCACGGGAGGGTCCGCGGGGCGCTCGAGGCCCTCGCCGAGCGCCTCGTCGAAGCGGGCCTCGGGGTCGTGTTGGCGGAAATCGCCGGCGGTTGGCGCTACGCCACGGATGCGTTGCTCAGCGACCTCGTCGGGCAGCTCTTCAACTCCCGCAAGACCGAGCGCATCAGCCCCGCTGGCCTCGAGACCCTTGCGATCATCGCCTACCGCCAGCCGGTGACCAAAGGGGAGATCGAGGCCATCCGCGGGGTCCAAGCGGGCCCGATCTTGCGCACGCTCGTCGACCGCGGGCTCGCGCGCGTGGCGGGGCGCGCAGACCAGCCGGGCTCGCCCCTGCTCTACGGGACGACGCGCGAATTCCTCGACCGCTTCGGCCTTGCGCGCCTCGAGGACCTGCCCCGCGACGGCGAGCTCGCCCGGGACTGAACCTCCCGGGCTCTGCGTGGCCTTCTCAGCGCTCGCGGGCTCTCCTGCGCTCCCAGGCCGCTACAATCCGCCGCCCCTTTGCCGGCCGCGCGCCTCCGGCCGCCCTGCCCGGACGCGCGCGCCCCAGGAACCCGTCGATGTCATCCAAGTCCCGCAAGCACACCACCCCCCCGGCACACTCCATCGCGTCGGTGCCCTCGACCTCGAACACGGGCCCGGAGCCCGCCAGCTCCGGCGCCCCGGCCGACATCGAGCACGCGGAACCGACCGCTAAGGACTTCCATGAGGCCGAGGACATCCTCAAGGTGCCGCGTGGACGCAGCAAGGCCACCTACGCCCTGCTCATCTTCCTTTTGATTTTCCTGACGGCCGTATTCGTCGTCCTCGACTACCTGCCCCAGTCGGGCGGTGCCGGTGGCAACCGGCTCGAGATGTCCTGGCAGCGGCCCGGTGTCGGAGTTGTCGAATACCACTCCCGTGAGTGGATGCGGGAAAAGCGCCGCTTCGGCCTCACCGAGAGCATGTTGAGCGGCGGTGGCAGCAACCTCGAGGACGCGGGGCTCGCCACGTACCTCGTGCTCGATACACTGGCCCTCGATGCGGGCGTCCGCACCACCGACGAAGAACTCGTCGAACAACTGCGTCAGTTCGCGGCGGCCATGGGCGGTGTCGCGGCGTACGAAAGCCGCGTCCGGAACATGGCGGGCATCGGAGTGCGCGAGTTCGAGGACACACTGCGCCGCATGATGCGCGCGATGCGCTTCCGCTCGCTGATGGGGGTGCTCGCCACCCAACCCAGCTCGGATTCGATCGAAAGCCTGTGGCGCGAGCGCCGCAAGGAAACCGCCTTCGAATACACGCTCGTCGACTCCGCGTCGTACCGCGACGCCGCGCTCGCCGAAAACCCGGACGACGCCACCCTGTCGGCCTGGTTCGACGGCCTCAGCGAAGGCGAACGCCGACGTTACGAGGGTCCCGCGCGCACGCGCGCCGAACTCGTTGGTGTCCTTTTGGACGGGGATCAAGAGTATCCCGAGCTCCTCTTGGCCTACCCCGATGGCGACGACGTGGATCCGGTCGCGCGCGGTCGCAAGTACTACGACGATTTCGCCTACGCACGCTTTCTCGCACCCGAGGGCTCCAAAGACGCGGCTTATCGCCCTTACGAGGACGTCGCCGAGCAGACCGTGCGCGAGGCCCAGCTGCTGGCCGCCCTGCGCTCTTTTAAGACGGACCTCGACACGCGCATCGCCGCGGGCGAAACCATCGACCTTGCGGCCGAAGCGGAGCGCCTTGGTCTTGAGCGCGACGCGCCCGAGCAGGCGCTGACCCAACTGGAGTGGCGCGAGCGCGGTGGCCTCGGGGGAACCTACGCCGCGGGCCAACTCACGCGCCTTGGTGCGGGGGCGTTCAGCAGCGGCATCATCGTCGAGCGCGCCGGCCTCACGCTTGCGCGTACGAACGAGCAGTTGCCGCCCAGCGTTCCCGCGTTCAGCGCCATCCGCGATCGGGTGCTCTCCGACTGGGCCGACACCCGCGCGAAGGAACTCGCCACCCAGGAGCTCAACGACCTGCGCGCACGCTTCGTCGCAGAACCCGCCGCGCCCGCCGAAGGCGAAACCGACGCAGTGGGCGACGATTCCACGCCGGCCCCGCGTGCGTCCGCCGAAGACTTCACGAGCACCGTCGAAGCCGCGGGACTGACCGTCGGGCGACGCGACTGGCTCGACAGCGGCGCGCCACCGGACATCGACGCCGAAGCCGCTTCGCCGGCCCACGCCATTCTGCGCACCCGCGCCGGCTTCCTCGGTCTCGGAGAGGGCGAGCTCAGCGAGCCCCTGTCGTCGCCGGATGGCCGCTACGTGCTCCTGGCCCGTTCGGCGGGCGAGCGCGAAGTTCCGCTGGACCGTATGAAGCCGGGCGACTTCACGTCGATCCTCTTTGATGCGCGCCAGCGCGCGGAGTTCGACTGGATGCTCGGGGCCGACCCCTTCTCCGACGACAAGCTGCGCGAGCGCTACCAGATCCGCATCACGTCGCAAGAGCGTCCCGAGGAAGACCCGCTCGCCCATCTGAAGGCGCAGAGCCCGGAAGCTCCGTAACACCGCGTCGCCGCGCGCCGCGCTCGCGGATCAGCCGGGCCGGCGCGCGAGCGCGCAGATCGAGTGGCCCGCGGGCCAATCGAAGCGACGTGTCAGTGGCAACTCCGCGGCGAACGCGGCGTGCAGCGCGTCGTGGGCGATGCGCGGCATCGGCCACGAGAGGTTTGTGTGGTCGCTCGACGCTTCCCTTTGGAAAACCGTCTCGAGCGCCTTAACCGCGAGCACGGCGGGCAGGATCAGTGGGAACAGGAAGATGTTCGAGTGGCTGTTGCGCACGACCTCGAGCCCGGCCTGTTCGAAGACCCGCGCAATCCGGCCGCGGGTGTAACGGCGCTGGTGCTGGGCGACACGATCGTTGTTCGCGAACAGGAACTGGTACGCGGGAACGCTGACGAAGACCCGGCCCCCGGGCGCGAGCACACGCGCGACCTCGCGCATGACGCGGTTGTCGTCGGGGATGTGCTCAATGGCGTCGAACATGCAAACGAGGTCGAAAACCCCGTCGCCGTAGGGCAATGCGTAACCGCTCGAAACGACGCCGTCGGGATGGCCGCGCTCGCGGCAGCGCGCGAGGCTTTCAACGCTGATGTCGCTGGGGTAGACGCGCTCGCCAAGATCCTGCAGGCCATCCAGGAAGCCTCCCATGCCGCAGCCGAGGTCAAGGACGCGGCGCGGGCGCGTGGATCCGAGCTCGTGGCGCAGGAGTCCGAAGTACACGCTGCGGCGACCGCGGAACCACCAATGGTCGCGCTCGAGCTCCAAAAACTGTTGGTAGGCCTTGGGGTCCACGTCGCCTGTTACGCGCCAGCGGGTTCGGCCACGACGATCATCTCGTCGTACAGGTTGACGTACACCGACGCCCGCGAGACCAGCTTGAGGGGCGCGAGCAGGAACGAAAGCGCGGGGTGCAATCGCGCGGCGCGCTCCGCCACGAAACCCAAGGAGACGTACTTGCCGCCAAGGCGCGGGCTGTTTTCGAGGATGCGGAATCCCGCCCGGCGCAGCAGGTCGTCGATCGTGCGCGGGTTGAAGTGGTAAATGTGCTCAGCGTGTTTGTAGTGCTGCCAGGCTTTGCCCAGCATCCGCGCGGCGCGGCTACTGACGTTTTGCGTCTCGACCAACAGCTTTCCGCCGGGGGCGAGCAGGGTGCGCGCGTAAGCGAGGGCCGCAACCGGATCGGGGATGTGCTCGATCACGTCCCAGAAGGTGATGAGGTCGAAGGAGCCCTTCGCCAGCGGTACGTCCTGCAGCAGGCCCCCGTGGACCCGTTCGGCGCCGATCCGTTCGATCGCCTGCGTGCGGATGGCGTCGGAGGGCTCGACGCCGGTGACGTCCCAGCCCGCGTCGCGCATCACGCTGAGGAAATATCCCGCGGCGCAGCCGACGTCGAGCACACGCCCCGCGCGCGCGAAGTGCCGGCGCACGACACTCAACCGCTTGCGGTAGGTCGCAAGGTAGAGCGGCGCATCCGAGCGGTAGTCCGAGTAACCGCGGTCCTTGGCAGCGCTTGAGCTCCAGTAACCCTCGTCGTAGACCTCGGCGATCAAAGCTCCGGGAGCGAGCCGCGGAGTGACGTAGGTCAAGCCGCAGTCGGAGCAAATGACGACCGAGAACGGCCCGTCGGTGAAGTCTACGCGGCGCCGCGGGCTACCGCAGAGCCCGCAGGCGACGTCGGCCAAGCGTTCCGGGCTGACGCTATTCGCCAGTCCGGGGACCTCGATCAACCGAAGTACTCCTGACCGGCGGCCACTTCGTCCGCTTGACCGTCACCGGCCTTCAGCAGCGTCTTTGCGGTCCGCCGGCCCATCGCGATGGAGTGGTCCATGTTGTTGTAGCGGTACAACCCTTGGCGCCCGGTGGTGCGCAGGTTCTTGACCTTGCGCACCGCCTTCTTGAGCGTGTCGAGGTTCGCCTTGTACGTGAGGTCGTACACGGGATACGCGTAGGGCAGCTTGTGCATGTCGATGCCGCGCGAAATGCCCGGCTGGAGCAATCCGACTTTGATCAGGTCCTGCTCGGCGATCTTCGCCGCTGCTTCCAGGTTCAAGCGCCAGTGCTCGTCGCCAACGTTGCACGTGATCTCGCAGCACACGACGGTTTTGTTGCCCGGTGCGGAGTTGTCCGAGAAGTTCTTGAACTCGCAGATGCGGTGGATCGTCAGGTGTTTTTCCGGCAGGTACACCCAGTGGTCCGGGGACACCGTCGGTTTGTCGATCTCGAGGTAGACAAACACGATGCCGAGGTGGCGCAGGTTGCCGATCGCCTGCTTGACCTCCGCGGAGACCTCCGGACGCAGCGCTTCCAGCATCCGCTGGAGCGGGATCGTGTTGACGACTTCCGTCGGCTCGAGCACGAGTTCGCTGCCGTCCTTGTTGCGGCAGATCACGCGCTTCGCGACGCCGTTTTCGACTTCGATGCGCTCGAGCGGGGTTTCGAGCAGCACTTCGCCGCCCATCGCGCGGATCTTCTCGGCGTACTTGCGTCCGAGTTGGCCGATGCCCCCGTCGGCGGGGTACCAAAACTCGCTGACGAGGCTGCGGACCTCACCCTCGCGCGGCGGGTTGAGCGTCTTGACGATGGTGTCCCACAGGTTCGCCTGGCTGATGCGCTGGCTCGCCCAGTCGGCGCTGATTTCGGTGCAGGGCATCTTCCACGCCTTCGACGTGTAGGTGCCGAAGAACATCTCGTAGAGCGTCCGCCCGAAGCGCTTGAGGACCCAGTTTTCGAAGTTGTCGTCGGGGATCTTCTTGAAGACCTGGGTGAAGCGGATCCAGGCGTAGTCCCAACAGGAGCGCACAAGGAGCCGCGGCGGCAGGCTCTTCAGGACGTTCATCGCCTTCAGCGGGTAGTCGAAGAACTTGCCCTGCATGTAGATGCGCGACATGCGGTCGCGGATCACGACCTCGTTGTCGAGCACTTCGTAGAAGTGGCGCACGAGCTCTTCGTCGCGGCTGTGGAAGCGGTGCGGCCCGTGGTCGAGCCAATACCCCGCCGTCTGCCAGGAGCACGCCAGGCCCCCGGCAAAGTCATTCCGCTCCACGACAGTGACGCGGGTCCCGGCTTTGGCGAGCTCGTAGGCGGTGGAAAGTCCGGCCAGGCCGGCTCCGAGGACGACGGTGTGCATGAAAGGCGCTCGGGGGGCGAATTAGGCTGCGGACGAGCCAGATCCGTCTTTTTGGAGTCGAAAACGGCCCGCGCGGGGTCCGGCGGAACGCCGCCGCTGCGTGGGCGCCAAAAGTCTATCCCGGAATCGACGCCGGGCCGCTCGATCGCGACGGTCTTTCGGCGCGCGACGCCGCTCCCATCCCCATCGGCGGGCTAGGCCCGTTTGGGCAACCGAACCTTGAAGATCGATCCGCCCCCGGACCGCGCCTCGACCCAAGCACGCCCGCCGAGCGCGCGTGACTGCAAGTCCACCAGGTGCAGGCCGAGCCCCGTCCCCGTCGAGGTTCGGGTGGCTTCGTTCCCCATTCGGTAGAAGGCTTCGAAGATGCGCTCTCGCTCGGCCTCCGGCACGCCGGGCCCGCGATCGAGGACCTCGATGAACACGTGCGGACCCGCGCTAAGAGTGCGGACGAGGATCGGTTCACCGCCCGGGCCGACGGGTGCGTACTTGCGGGCGTTTTCAACGAGGTTGACGACGATGCTCGTAATCGCCTCCTGGTTGAGTCGCACGAGCCCGAGGTCCGCGCCGAGTTCGTATTCGACGTCGAGCACGCCGCGGGGATCCGCCGCCGCGAGCAACGGCCCCACCGTGCGAACGGCTTGGGAGAGGTCGCCGACCTCGTCGCCCCCCTCGGGCCGGTTGTCCGCAAGCGTTCGCGACAGGCGGCTCTTCTCAAGGACGCGCTCGACGAGTGTCGTCAAGCGCTGCGTCTCGCGCGCGATGCGCAAGTAGTACTCCTGACGGCGTTCGGGGCTTTGGGCCCAGCCCTCGACAAGCATTTCGACGTGTAGGGCGATCGTCGAGAGCGGTGTGCGCAGTTCGTGGGTGACGGCGGCGACGAAGTTGCGTGTGCGCTCGGCGCGCTCGAGCTCGCGGTTGACGTTGAAGAGCAGGAGTCCAAGGCCGGTCCCGAGGGACAGGACGAGCATCGCCGCGACCCCGAGGAAGCGCAGCAATTGGGCGCGGAAGCTGCGGTCGATCGTGCCTTGCTCGAGCACGAGACCGAGCACGCGGCGTTCTCTCAAAAGTTCGGCGGGGGCCGCGAAACCCAAGCGCTCGGCGAGGTCGATGCGGTGCACCAAATCCGCGTCCACGTCCGCTAGGGGCGCACCGGGCGCGAGATAGCGCTCCCGGGGCGTCAGGGTGCTCGCGAGTTCCTGCGGCAGGCTGCCAAAAAGCCAATCGATGTCCAGCAGGAATCCCTGCACGACGTAGAAGTCGCGGTGGAGCCGTTCGCCGCAGTCGCCCAACTCGGGTTTCCCGCGTGGCACGTCCTCGGGAAGCACACGCCGCGTCGCCGACGCCACCGGCCGCCCGTCAGGGCCGGACACAATCTCGAGGAAAAAATCCGTCGTGACGATCGGCTCACTGCGGTCGACCAGTGTTCCAGCCCATTCGGCGAAGCAGGGGGACGGCGCCTGGGCACCACCCACGCCGGCGTGGAACTGGACGAGGTGGCCCGCGATCACCTGCCAGGGCACCTGGGCGAGGGTGTGCTTGGAGAGCCGTGCCGTGCGCGCGAGGAAACCGATCTCGACGTTGTGCAGGAGCACCGCGTTCGCGTCGGCGATGCGTTCGGCAATGAGGGGCTCGCCGGGTGTCGGCCCGCGGCCGTACTGCACATGGATCGGCGACGCGGGCGGGCCAGAACTCCAGTTCACGTAGGGCCGCATGTCCGCCGCGAACCAACCGAGGATGCCCGGTCTCGCAGGGGCGCTCGCGAGCGGGCTCAGTGCAAACTCGGGCACATTTTGAGCCAACTCGTGGTCGATGAGCAGCGGCGCGTACTCGTCGAAGCGCCGTTGGGCCTCTGCCTCGAGCAACTCCTCGAGGGGCGCACGGATGCGCTCCGCGAAGCGCTCGGTCGCCGCCGCGGCCTCGAGCGGGAGGTTCGCAAGCGCGAGCTGGTGGTCTAACCACAGCTGATGCCAGTGCAGTCCCCCGAGCACCACCGTAGGCAGCACAAGAAGGATGCCGTAGAGCAACAGGGCCGTGCGCTTGCGGCTGGGGCGAGCCAAGTGGCGCCTCGGGGGCTAGGGCGGGTGGGGGATCGCGGGGACGATCGATGTGGACGGCCCGCGCGGCTGCGACGGCGTGGTGGGGGCGGCACCACGCCGGGGAGAGCTTGGGTGGAGTTCCCGCGCGCCGCCGTGCTTTACCGCGCTAGGCGCCAGGCGCTAGCGGGAAGCGGCTGGGGGCCCTAAGGCGGCCCCCAATCGGTCAATCAGATGAACCAGCGGTAGCCCTTGCCACGCACGGTTTGGATCAGCGTCGGGTTCGCCGGATCCGGCTCGACCTTGCGGCGCAGACCGACGATGTGGATGTCCACCGTGCGTGTCTCGATGTTGGCATTTTGGTAGTGCCACACTTCGAGCAGCAAGTCCTCGCGGGTGACCACGCGGTCGCGGTGCGTGATCAGGTACTCAAGGATGTCGCCCTCGCGCGGGGTGAGCGGCACAACTTCCTTGCCGCGGTGCACCTCAAGGCGCGCCAGATCGACACGGATGTCGCCGGGCAGGTCAATCATGCGCGGCGGCGTCGCGTCGAGCTTACGGCGGCGGAACTGCGCTTCGATGCGGGCCATGAGCTCGCGTGCGCTGAAGGGCTTCGCGACGTAGTCGTCCGCGCCGAGCTGGAATCCGCGCAGGAGACTGTCCTCGTCGGCGAGTGCCGTCAGGATCAACACACGCACGTCGTGGCGCTGCTCGCGCAGGCGAGCGAGGACGTCGAGGCCGTTCATGCCCGGAAGCATGAGATCGAGCACCACGAGGTCGTACGGATCCTTGCGAAGCATCTCGAGGGCCTTGGGACCTTCGTGTGCGATGGCGACTTCGTGGCCCGCGTGCTGCAGCGCGTCGCGGAGGCCGAGGGCCAGGGGCTCTTCGTCCTCGACGATCAAGATGCGCCCGGTGGCGGAGGAAGTCGATGAGGTTTGGCTGTTCATCGGATGGGTGGGGGGTGAGGGGGGTGGATCATTC
>ENA-ORBV01003119-ORBV01003119.1-microbial-mat-metagenome-genome-assembly--contig:-NODE-3119-length-33716-cov-12.737596_pt1 | contig 33716 bp, 28 predicted proteins | sample MGYA00237777_ERZ505514 | MGnify/ENA primary metagenome ERZ505514 (study PRJEB26160, sample SAMN06269048) | microbial mat metagenome | isolation source: Oligotrophic lake microbial mat | place... | reverse complement strand
GGACGCGGCGGTCGCCCGCCCCCGGGGCTCGACCTCCGCCCCACCGTAGAGATCGACCGGCCCGGCCCGGCCGCCCTTCTCGGCCACGACGGCCACCACATGGGTCGAGGCGCTGAACACCTTCTGCTCGGCCACCCACAGCGCCCGCAGGGCCGCCTGCTCCTGTGCCTCCCGGTCAAACCGCTGCCGTTCCGCTCGGGCGTTGGCCATGTATCGCGTCGCGAACACGCCCGCGATCACCGCCCACGTCAGCAGAAGGAGAATCCATGCGCGGCGCTTTCGTGCGGGGCTCACCATGGCCACACAATAGCCGAGACCCGCATCGCGGTGGTACGCTGCACCCATGAAGCGATCGCACTCCGTTCTACATCTCCTCTTCGTCGGCCTCATCGCGTCCGCGGCGTTTGCCCGCGCGCAGCCTGCTGGTTTGCCTGCCGCGGGCGCTGGGACGCAGGCGGCGAGCCCGGACGGTTGGCGGGTGGGCCGCTCATCGGCGCTCCTCGAGCTTCTCGACGAACACGTCGAATGGCTGCTGCGCGAGTCTCCCGAGATGGCCAGCGGCCGCGGCGACAAACGCTACAACGACAAGCTGGCGGATGCCTCTGCCGAGGCCAACGCCCGTCGAACCAAAGATGTCGCCGACCGTCTCGCGCGGTTGCGCAGCATGGAACGTGCAAGCTGGACCGAGGCCGACTTCATCGAAGCGGGTGTGCTGGAGTTTGAACTTGAGTCGGGCGTCCGCTCCGCGGCGTTCCACCCCGAGCAGAAGCCCATCGATGCGCGGAGCGGCCCGCAGGTCTGGCTCCCTCAGCTCGCCGACCGCCTGCCGTTTGCCGAAGCCAGGGATTATGCGGACTTTGCATCGCGTCTAGAAGCGATGCCGGGGCACATTGATGACCACATCGCAAACATGCGGGCGGGGATGGCCGCGGGACGCATGCCGCCGCGGGTCGTGATGGTCGGCACGGTGGAGCAGTGTGCCGGGCTTGCGGAGGGCGCGAAGACGCCGGGCATCAGCCCGTTCTACTCGCCGTTCCGAAAGCTGCCGCAGACGGATGCGGTCGCGCTGAGTGCCCGCAAGGCGATCACCGAGGGCATCGGTCCGGCCTTCGCGCGGCTGGAAGCCTTTCTGCGGGAGGAGTACATCCCCAGGTGCCGCGAGAGTGTGGGCATTTCCGAGAGCACGGACGGCGTCGCGGCCTATGACGCGGCACTCCTCAACCACACCACGCTTCCGCTGACGGCGGATCAGGTCCACGCACTGGGGCTGTCGGAGGTTGCGCGGATCCGCGCGGAGATGATGACGGTGATCGCGCGAACGGACTGGGAGAAGAAGGAGGACTTCAGCGGCGATGACCGGCTCGCCGCATTCCTCGAGTATCTCCGGACCGATCCGCGCTTCTACTACACGGATGCCGAAGAACTGATCCGCGGCTATCGCGACATCAGCAAGCGCATCGACGCGGAACTGCCCCGGCTATTCAAGAATCTGCCGCGGCTGTCGTATGGTGTACGCGAGATCCCGCTGTTTGCGGCGAAGACTTCGCCCACGGCGTATTACTACAGCGGCTCGCTGGAGGCGGGCATTCCCGCCTGGTTCATGGCCAACACCTATCGCCTGGATCAGCGTCCCAAGTATGAGATGATCGCGCTGACGCTCCATGAGGGTGTGCCGGGGCACCACCTGCAGTCCGCCCTGCACGATGAACTGGAGGGAGTGCATCCGATCCGCACGATGGTCTGGCTGACGGCGTATGGCGAGGGGTGGGCGTTGTACGCCGAGCGGCTCGGGCTGGAAGTCGGCGACGGTGACAACGGCTTTTACACCGATCCCTACGATGACTTTGGGCGCCTGACCTACGAGATGTGGCGTGCCTGCCGCCTCGTCGTCGATACGGGCCTGCACGCCAAGAAGTGGACGCGTCAGCAGGCAATCGACTTCATGCTCAGCAACACCGGGCTCTCGGCATACAACATCGAGCGCGAAGTGGACCGGTACATCGCCTGGCCCGGGCAGGCGACCGCGTACAAGATGGGTGAGCTGAAGATCCGCGAGCTGCGAACGCTCGCAGAGCAGCAGCTGGGTGACCGCTTTGATGTCCGCGAGTTCCACGACGCGATTCTCGGCGCGGGCCCTCTACCTTTGGCCGCGCTGGAAGATCGTGTCCGACGATGGCTCGCCGCCCTCGTTGCCACATCCACCAGCAAATGAAGCGACCCCGCCAGCAAGCGGGGCCGCACAAGGTTTGGAGTCAGAAGGTGGAGGTCGAGGGGGGGATGTGGCGGTTAGCCGACGCGCTCGATCGCATCAACCGCTTCGATCACGGTGCGACGGATCGAGAAGACCAGTTCCAACCGTGTCAGCTTGAACAGAACCTCGACCTGCTGTGTCGCCGCGGCGATAGCGATGCGGCCGTGCCGCTCGCGCACGATGGAGAGCAGATCGACGAAGGCATTCAGCCCGGCGGAGTCGAGATACTCGATGTTTTCAAGATCGAGCACCAAGTTCCGCACGCCCGGGGATTTCTCCATCAGGCCGCGCAGCTCAAGGTTGATCTCGTTTGCCATGAAGGCGTTGAGATCGGGGGGAATGACGGTGATGACCAGCGTCTGCCCGAGTATGGCGTGAGTAACCAGCCCGCTGCTGGACGTCGCAACACCGGCGACAGGTCGGGTCGGTTCGAGCGCACCGACATCGGTATCGCTGGAGTCAACGCCTAAGAGTTTCCGCAGGTTCCGCAACATACTTGGAACACCACGCATCGGGTTGTTCGGGGCAGAAGCCGCGACGTGTCGACGCCGCGGCAGGATCATCATGGACGGGGCTGGGCCGGAGGGAAGTAGCCGCGGTCATCGCCGCGGAGCGGACGGGCGCGGCCATAGCCCGAGCGGCCCGGGTCGTTGGCCGGCAGCGGTGCAGGCTGCACGGGGGCCACGGTTCGCATGGGTGGGGGCACAGCGGTCGACGGGATGAACCCCGCGGGCTGGGCGGCCGACGCCACGGGGATGAGACGCTGCTGGAGCCGACGCTCGCGAGCCGCATCGATATCCCGGTCAAGTTTTCCCAGGATCGATTTGACCTGGTCGAAGGTTCGCTGCGAGGTGCTCATGAACGGGCTCCAGCCAAAGACTCTCACCTGCCTATCGGAGGATTGAGGACCGGACTTGGGAGGGAGTTGGCATCGAATGAAGGGAAACTTACCGGCTGCAAGGTCTGTTGCCGTGGTTATCGACAAGATGCTCCGGCGGCGATGCTGGTGGCGGCGGATCAACTTCGCGCCCGCATGGTCCGATGACCGAGTACTCGGACCTGCCGCTGATCCGAAGGACAATCTCAATACTGGAAGGCCCTGCTGTATGGAATCTCAGCCCGAGCAACTCGTCATTCGGCAGCACGAGCGTCGTGCGTGCAGCTTGCCCGCGACTGTGCGGATCGCGGTGGACAACGCCAGCTCGGTCGAGCTTTCAAGGAGTGTCGGCGATGGCACCGGCACGATCAACGCCACGATTGTCGACGTCAGCAACGGCGGCGCGGGGATCGAGTGCGGCGTGTTCCTGCCACGAGGCACCGCCGTGAACGTGGCGACCAAGCTTGGCGCTAGCACGCAGCTCGTTGAACTCTCGGTGCGCGTGCAACGCGTCATGATGATCAGTCGTGAGCCGCGGTACTACCTGGGCCTTGCCTACATCGGAAGCTCCGGAGAGCGTGCCGCCACGCTGGGAAGACTGCTTGAGCACGTTGAGCCGATGCAGACTGCGCAGGAGCCCCGCTGATGCTCAGCCACGACGACTTCCTGCTGGCCGCGCTTGTCGAGGATGGATCGCTGACGCGCGAACGCGCGGACCAGGCGGTCCGGCATGCGCAAGATCAGGGTCTTCCCATCGCCGATGCCATCGTGGGGCTTGGGCTTCTCTCCTCCAGGCAGATCGCGATAGTTCGGGCCGAGACAGCCGAGTACCCGTTTGTCGATCTCTCCTGGTTTGATATTGACTTCAAGAACACCTCGCTGCTCACGCGCAGCACGGCGGAGTCTCTGCGGGCGTTCCCATTGTTCGTGTGCGAGCGCACAGTGACTGTGGGCATGGAGAACCCGCTTGATCTGCGGGCCGTCGACCAGATGCGGGCGCTGCTCAAAGTCGATGTCGATCCGGTGCTGTGCGAGCCCGATGCACTCCGCGCGCTCATCGACAGGGCATACTCGTTGACCGGCGACGCCGCGGCCGACCGTCTTCGCCTCGCAACCAGCTCCACCGACTCCGCGGACCTCGCGGGCGAGACCGCTGCCGCGCGCGAGCCCATCGTCGCCGCGGTCAACCAGATCATCGCCCAGGGGCTGGACCTGCTGGCATCGGACATCCACATCGGGCCCGATGAGCACGAGCTGCACCTGCGCTACCGAGTCGATGGCACGCTTCGGGCGCACCAGGGGCCGGGCCTTGCCGCCCACAGCGGCCTCATCCAGCGACTCAAGGTGATGGCGCACCTGGACCTCACCCAGACCCGTCGCCCCCAGGATGGCAAGTTCCGCTTCTCCCACGGCGGTCGCAGCGTGGATGTGCGGCTCTCCATAATCCCGACGGTGTGCGGAGAGAATGCGGTTCTGCGTCTGCTTGCGACCGGCGCGAACATCAAGGACTTCCCGACACTGGGCTTTCCTGCCGCGGAGTCTCGCGAGCTTGAGCGCATCATCGAGAATCCGTACGGCATGATCCTCGTGACCGGCCCCACGGGCTCCGGCAAGACCACGACGCTGTACACCGCGCTCAAACGATTGAACTCCCCCGACCGCAACATCATGACCATCGAGGACCCGGTGGAGATCCGGATGCCCCTGATCCGTCAGATCCAGGTCAACCACGAGATCGGCCTGGGCTTTGCCGGGGCGCTTCGTTCGATCCTCCGTCAAGATCCTGATGTTGTGTTTGTCGGCGAGATCCGTGACGACGAGACCGCGCGCATCAGCGTGCAGGCCGCGCTCACCGGGCATCTTGTGCTCTCCAGCCTGCACACCAATGACGCCGCGGGAGCGATTCCGCGTCTGCGTGACCTGGGCTGCCCATCGTTTGCAGTGAATGCCGCGCTGCTTTGTGTGATCGCGCAGCGACTTGTGCGGCGCACCTGCGCCGACTGCGCTCGAGCTGTATCTCCCCGTCCCGACGTCCTCAACTTGTTCAACCTTCAGCCGGGTGAGTCCGGGTTCGTCGCGGGCAGAGGCTGCGGGCGCTGCGGTTCCAGCGGCTATCGCGGGCGCGTCGGCGTCTATGAGATGCTCCGCGCGACCCCGACCGTGCGGCACGCGATCGAAGCTGATGCTTCGGCCGATGAGGTTCGGCAACTCGCCGCCCAGGCGGGGATGCGGCTGATGTGGCAGGACGGGCTTGAGAAGGCCCGGCTCGGGCTCACCACGCTCGATGAGGTCGCCCGGGTCGTGGCCGTGCAAAGCACCGAGGACATGGAAGCCAAAGCGGCGTCCAGCACACCCGAAAGGCTCGCCGCATGACCGCACTCGCCTATGAGTTTCGCGGCGTAGACAAGGCCGGCGACAAGCGCGACGGCATTACCCATGCCGCGTCCAAGGTCGAGGCCTATCGCAAGGTGCAGGCGATGGGTCTGACGCCGCTCATGGTGCGACAGGCAGCCGATGCGGGCAAGTTCAAGTTCGGTCGCCGCGGCCGGATCCGCAACAAGGATCTTGCCCACTTTACATACCAGCTCGGCGTGTTCGTGTCGTCGCAGATCCCGCTGGGGCAGGGACTCCAGACCATCGCTGAGCAGGAGCCGGAGGGCCGCTTCAAGGACATCGTCACCGACATTGCGCGGCGGATCGATTCTGGTGAACAGTTGGCGCAGGCCATGGATGCGCACCGCAATGACCTGGGACTCGTATACATCCAGACCGTCCGCGCCGCCGAACGCACCGGCAGCCTGTCGAAGGTTCTCGATCACCTCTCCGACATGCTCGAACGCGGCCAGGAAACGCTGCAGATGGTCCGCAGCGCACTGATGTACCCGGTGTGCATCGTGGGCGCGCTGGCTCTGGCCCTGCTGTTCCTGATCGGGTTCGTCGTCCCGCGATTCTCCACGATGTTCGCCCAGCGCGGGCTCGATCTGCCGTTCTTCACCCGTGCCCTCATGGCCTTTGGTGGTTCGATCCAGCACTTCTGGTGGGCGTACCTCATCGCAATCGTCGCGGCGATCCTCACGCTCCGACGCACATGGGCAAACCCCAAGGGTCGGCTTGCGATCGATCGCATGCTGCACCGCGTTCCGTATCTCCGCAGCATCCTCATCGGTCTGGCGGTTTCGCGCTTCGCGCGGGTGCTCGGAGTCAGTCTCGCCGCGGGCCTCGGGCTCATCGAGAGCCTCGAACTCGCCGCGGGAGCTTCGGGTCGACCGAGCCTTGCGTCCGACGTCGGCCGGATGGCCGCCCGCATCCGAAATGGCTCACGACTGGGAGATGCGCTGGGCGACTGCGCGTACCTGCCGGGCTTCGCCCGCCGCATGCTTGCTGCCGGTGAAACGTCTGGTCAGATGCCCAAGATGTGCGAGGTGGTCGCGCGTCACTATGACCGCGAGACGACGCATCTCACCAAGAATCTCGGCACGGTCATCGAGCCGGTGCTGATTGTCGGAATCGCCGGCGTGGTGCTGGTGGTTGCCCTGGCCATCTTCCTGCCGATGTGGGACATGGTCAAGCTGGTCGGGTGATCGGACCTTCCGCGTCTTGCATGCAATCGTTACCGGAAGAGCGCTTAAGTCCTTCCACCCGCATGCCGATGCCACCTAGGTCTCACGATCATTCCATTCGGACAGAGTTGCCGCCGTTCTGGCAGCGATTCCCAGCAACTTAGAGTTTAGGAGCCAAGCATGAGTATTACGAGTCGTCACCCGCTTGTTCGGGCGTTCACGCTTGTTGAGCTGATTGTGGTGATCGTCGTGCTGGCGATCCTTTCCGGCGTCGCGATTCCCAAGTATTTCGACTACGCGGCGAAGGCCAAGGAATCGGCTTGCAAGGGCACACTTGGCGCGGTCCGCTCCGGTGTGGCCAACTTCCACGCCAACTCGATCGTCCAGAACGGCACCGCCATCTACCCGACCCTCACCAACATGCAGACGCTGGGCAGTGTGATGCAGGAGACGCTCCCGCCGAACCCGTACAGCAACTCGAACCTGATCCAGGCGGCGACCTGGGCGGCAACGCCCCCGGTCAGCGGCACCGCGGGTTGGAGCTACGACGCCACGGCTGGCAAGTTCTGGGCAAACAGCACCACCACGGGCATCAATGAGCACCTGTGGTAAGTGGGTGCCGCAAGGACTTATCGCTCGACTGGTGCAGACTGCTTCTCCGGCCTTGGGCTTACCGGTAGACCGATGCACAGTGCAATACGATTCAACCCTGGCCGCGCCCATCCTTCCGGGCGCGGCTTTTCGTTGATCGAGCTGGTCGCAGTGATGACCCTCGCGGCGATCCTTGCCGCGGTCGCGGTCCCCGCCATGACCTCGACGGGATCGATGCGTCGGCAGGCGGGCGCACACCAAGTCGCTCGCGATCTTCGTCTGGCGCGGGAGCTGGGCATCACCACCGGACGCACCGCATGGGTCGGGTTCGATGTTGCCTCGCAGGCGTACACACTCCGTCTCGAGCCATTCGGCAATCCCGGTCGGGCGCAGTCGGTTGCCTGGATCGACCCCGCAACCCGGCGTGACTTTGCGCAGGAGTTTGATGTCGGAGAGCGGATCGGGATACGGATCTCCGCCGTCAGCATTGGAGGAGGCGCGTGGGTGGGTTTCGATTCCACGGGCCGCCCGCGCTCACACAACGAGTCACTCCTTGCTGCGACTGGCTCCATCACGCTCGATGGATCCGTGGTGATCTCGGTGGAACCCGGAGCCGGATGGATCGAGGTGCAGCCGTGAAAGCGAGCCGCCAGCGCTACGGAGCCGGGTTCTCGTTGATCGAGGCGATCATCGCCATCGTGATTCTGTCGGTTGCCATCCCGCCGATGTTCTGGGCCATGCGCGACGCCGCGGAGCGTCGTGTCACGCCCGTGATGCTCACGCGGGCCCGATGGCTTGCCGCCGAGAAGCTCGAGGACATCATGGCGGATCGTTACTGCTCCAGCCGCGGCTATGGCTATCTGTTGACCGCCAACTACCCGAGTGAACCCGCCATCCCCGAGTTCGCAGGCTTCTCGCGCGAAGTGGCAGTGGTCGAGCGCGGGGCGGATCTGCAATCGGCGGGGACTGGTTACAAGATTGCCACCGTTCGCGTGTCCTATCCCGGCGCTCGGGGCGCGATTCAAATCTTCGAGCTTGCGACGGTGCTCACAGATTACTGATGAATCGCTCGACCTTTCCATCCAGTCGCGGATTCACGCTCATTGAGGCGATCGCCACGATGGCAATCCTTGCGGTCGTGTCGCTGTCTGCATCGCGGATCATCTTCGCCGCGGCGGACGCCTATGCGGCAGACGCGACCCGGTCGGAGCTGACGCTTGACCAATCCGCGGCGATGGAGCGCATCACCTCGGAGCTTCGCGGAGTGCCGGCACGCGACACTGCGCCCGGAACTCCGTGGATTGACTCGGTCAGTTCGAGCATGATCAGCTTTGGGGGAGATTCGGAGATGCAGTTGTCGGGCACGACGCTGACGCTGCTCAACGATGGCGGCCCTGCTCGCATCGTGCTGAAGAATGTGACGGCGTTCTCGCTGGCGTGCTTTGACGAAGCCGGTCAGGCGATCACGCTGCCGGTGAGCGGCTCGGGCTGCGATCCCATCCGGCGGATCCAGGTCATGATGACCTGTACGCGCCACGGCGTGACCGAGTCGCTTCGGACTCGGGTGTTTCTCCGCTGTGCGGTTGGGCAGGGTGGGGGTGGCGAATGAGCGATGCACTCGCGATGACGGCCCGCGCGGCGGGAGATCGCCGCGGCGGTATCGCCGTAGCGCTCGTGATGGCGCTGGTGATTCTGCAGTTGATCATCGTCGGAATGGTCGTCGCGGGGTCTCGAGATCAGGCGTTGGGCGTGCATCGGGCCGAGAGTCTGCGGACTTTGTACGCCGCGGAATCCGGTCTAAGCATGTCGATGCGGGAACTGGCGTCGGAATCCGATGAAGATGGCGACGGCACGATCGGGTCGGTGTCCGCGGATGGTGTTGTCGACACGGGTGTGTTGTTGCTTGGCTCCCGAATCAACACCAGCCTCATCCCGGTGGATGAGAACTCGGGCGAGATCATCTCTGAATCACTCGCGAGCCAGGCCTCGCGCCGGATCCGCGCGACGTATCTGAGGCCCAGCTCAAGCAGCAGTGGTGGCGGCGGAGGATTCGCGGCGGAGTTCTTCGCACTCTCGAGTGCCCCATCGAATCTCGCGAGTGTGAACTGGTCGGCCGCGCCGAGCGCAACGGGGCCGGTTCCGTACGTTTACTTTCTGAACGCGGCGGACGCCTCAAACCCGTTCTGGAACTCCGGTCCAACCACTCGCTATGGCGTACGACTCACGGGGATGATCGAAGTCCCGCAGAGCGGGTTGTGGACGTTCCGCGTCGGCTCCGATGACGGATCGCGCTTGCTTATCAATGGCGCTCAGGTGATCAACCACGACGGGGCACATAGCTACAGCACGCGAGAAGGGACGGTGAACCTGGACGCGGGCAGCCACAGCATCGAGATCCTGTTCTTCGAGAATGCCGGGAACCACGGCCTGACACTCGCATGGCAAGGGCCGGGCGTCGCCAGCATGACGACCATTCCGCCCTCGGCATTCTTCCTCGACGCGGCACCAACGCCAGAGTTTCCACCCATCGCTGTGAGGGACTTTGTGCAGATCTGGGGGGATGGTACCGCCGATGCGGCGTACATCGATGCGTTCGATGCATCAGCAGGGGCGTATGGCGGAGCGAACATCATCTCCGACCGCCTGCTGCTAGCGACCAATGCGACTGCCAACCAGCGCGTGCAGATGTCCGGTCTTGCCCAGGTGCGAGGCAGCCTCCAGATCGGACCCGGCGGAAATCCGGCATCCACTGTTGCGCTCTGGAGCGGGTCGCAGATCACCGGAGGGAGCTCGGCCCGTTCAATGGCGGTCGGCGTGCACCGCATCATCGATCCGTATGTCACCATGCCCGCAACCGTGGGCAGCCAGACCTACACCACTTCTTTCACGATCAACTCCCATCGCACCTTCCAGGATCTCAGCATCTGGGGCACGGGAACGGTCGTGACCATTGTCGGCAATGTCATCATTCGGTGCACCGGCAGCTTCAACATCGGCGACACGGTCGAGCTTCAACTCGCGGCGGGCTCGACGCTGACGATGTATGTCGCAGGCGATGTGAACATCTACAACCAGGCCCGCGTCAACGCGAACACCGGCGACCCATCCCGGTGCTGGATCTACCTCACAGGCTCATCGCGCAAGCTGCAGATGACCGACCGTACCAAGCTCGCGGCCCATGTGCGTAACCCGAAGGGCGCGATGGAGATGTACGGGAACTACACGCCGGGCTCTGAGTTCTTCGGGACGTTCCACGGAGTGTCGCTCACCATGACGGACCGAACCCGGTTCCACGCGGATATCTCGCTGCACGCAGCCGGTTCTGGTGAAGGTGGACCTTCTGGTGGCGTGAGCGTGACGTCGTGGTCCTTGGAACCCTGAATCCCCCCGAACTGCCATCAAGCCCGGGGTTGCAATGTCCGATAGCACTCTCTGAGCCAGCCTCGGTCCGGAGGTCCACAGCGTGCAGACCAGCAGTCATCATGTCTACATTGAGGTCTCGCCATCGCGGCTTGAGCTTGCCGTTGTGCGTGGACGCCGCGTGCTCCGAACAGCCGTGCAGATGTCCACGCTCGCCAGCGGTGAGCATGAGTTTCCCGAGTCCCTCAGCGGTCTTCGGGTATCGCTGAGCAAGCTTGTTGAAGAGTGCCAGTGCAAAGGCCTGAAGGCAACGGTGATCTATCAATCCGCTGCTTCTTCGGTGCTTGCCACATCGGCACCCAGTTCGCTTGGGCCCGCTGATGTTGAAGAGGCGGCCCGGCTTGCCATCGCGGGCGTGGCGGATTTCTCGATCGAGGGCGCTCCGCTGGCTATGTCCGCGTTGCTGACCGATCATCCCGTCGCCGGCTCTGCGCATTCGATGCGGCAGAGCCACTCGCTGAGTGCGACCGAGCGGACAGAGACGATCGAGGCCATCGGCGACTGGGTTGTTCATGCAGGTCTTCGGTTTGCTGGCGCGGTTCCCGCGGGCGCAGTAGCGATGCACGCCGCGGTCATGGCGGCATGGAGCATCGGCGGCCGAAGCCGCGACCACGCCGCGGTACTCTGGATCGGTGAACACGGATCCGGACTCGCGTGCGTGACCGGGGGTTCCGTACGCTTCGTCCGCCACTTCGGCGTGGGGATTGAATCCCTGGTTGGCGCGCTGTGCCAACCCCTGCGGGGCCGAGACGAGCAGGCGCCGGAACTGCTGCTGGATCGGACCACGGCCCGAGCACTCCTTGCTGACGTCGGAGTTCCCGCCCCAGATCACCCCTTGCCCGGGCTCCCCGGCTATACGGGCGCGGCAGTTCTCCCCGTGATTCAGCCCGCGCTTCAGCGCATCACCATCGAGGCGAAGCAGTCGTTGCGGTTCGGCATTCCCGAGCAGGAGCGCACCAGCATCAAGATGCAGATCGTCGGCCCAGGGGCGAATATTCCAGGCCTGGCCGAGTGGGTCACCCGCCAGTGCAATCTCGAGCGCGTCGAGACTTCTGCCCAGACCCGCGCGAACGGTCCGGGAGATCTCAGCAGCACATGCGGAGCAATCGCGGGGGTCATTGCTGCCGGTCACGACATTCCGATCCTCGTTCCGGAGCAACTCGCCCGCCAGAGGGTCCGTGGGCGAGCCCGCATGGCACTGGCGGTCGGTGTCGCGCTCGCCGGTGGATGGATCGGCAGCGACTGGTACTCTGCCCGCGCCGAGCTCGATGATCAGACTCTCCGCCTCAGCGCACTGCAGTCGGAAATGTCGGAAGGCGAATCCGCTGCGAGACTGCGTCAGGCCACGATTGTGGCCCGGCAGGCGTTTGGAGGCGTCGAAGGGCGAGTCGCAGCGGCACTTGGATCGGGCGCGGATGCCCCCGGCGTGCTGGAAGCCGTGGCACTCGCGGCATCGCCCGGGGTCCGGCTCTCCACCATCGAGCTTCAGTCGGCCAAGGAATCACTCACCTGCCGCATCAGCGGGTTTGTTCGGCTCAGCGAATCAAGCGACCCTACCCGGGCGATCACTTCCTTTGTCGATTCGCTTGCCGCGACACCCCTCTTTCGGTCGGTCCGGCTCGGCTCAACGCAACGTACACGCATCGACGGTGCGCAGTCCCACGCGTTCGATCTGATAGTCGAGGTCGTTCCCCTTCCGCTGGGCAGGCACGCCGCGGGAATCGGCAACAGCGCTCCGCTGGTCGTCGCCGAAAGCGAGCAACAGCCATGAACATTCGCAAGGACCGCGGCATCGCGGTAGAACTCGCCCTCGGGCTGTTGATCTGCGGCGGGGCATACTACTTCCTCGCGCGCCCGATCATGCAGCAGGCAGCAGCCACCCGCGCACGCGCCGAATCGATCATCTCGCAGGGTTTCACGACGCACGATGCCGAGCAAAGCGGTCCAACGGTCGCGGACCTTCGCGAGATCGCCCATCGAGTCGCTCGGGCCGCTCGCGATATCCATGATCGAGGACGGCCCGCGTTCAACGAAGCCCGCATGCTCACGGCGATCACGGAGTTGGCCGCGGCTCATTCCGTGCACGTCGAGCAGCTCCAGCCTGTGCCCGCGAAGTCGCAGCGCACCGCTGCCCCGGCGGACCCAGGTCTCCCGCCGCCGCCGGATGACACCGAGATCGGGTACACGTTCACAATCCGCGGCGAGTATGGCCCGATCGCCGCATTCCTTCGCGGGTTCACCGACGCATTCCCGTTCTCTGGTATCACCGGGTTTCGAATCTCAGCCAACTTCGAGCCCGGCGCTCCGTCCGTGGTCGCCATTATCACGTCGCGCCACATGGCCTTTGACGCCTCCTCTGTCATTCGCGTTGCCGATGCCGCCGTCAGCATGCCGGAGTGAATCATGCCCCTTGACTCACGCAGCAAACTCCGCCTGGGTTGGGTCGCGGCGGCCGCCGCCCCAATCGTCGCCGTCCAGGTCGCACGTCTGCTCGCGGGCGGAGGGCCCGGCCACGCCGCCGCGGCAGTCCCGCAAGTTGTTGTGGTTGCCACACCGGCGATACCGGCCGTCGCCCCGATTGAGCTTACTGCCGAGCAGACCCGAGCCCTTGAGTGGCTTACTCTCCGGCGAGAACAGCAAACCACGCTCCGTTCTCCCATTGATGTCCACGTCCCGCAAGTGCGGGAGGCTGTGGCTCAGCCAGCCGTTGAGGATGAGGCTCCTCTTCCCAAGCTGCGACTCGGCGGCGTTGTTTCACGCGGGCAGGATACCGTGGCGTCGATCAACAACCGCCTCTTTGCGGTTGGTGATGAACCGGCGCAGGGCTGGACGATCGGCGCGATTGATAGCCAGACACGCGCCGTCACGCTCGAACGGTTCGACGGGCAGCGGTTCGAACTGACATCATCCGGGTTCACGAAGCTTACTGCGCCCTGATGACCCGGAGTTCTCAGCCTTCCTTCTTGGGCTGGGCGAGCAGCGGCAGACGCGAGCGGTCGGAAACGACAACTCCGCCGGGTCGTTCGATCGTGACCGCGAACAGCGTCGCATCCTCCACTCGTACCGCGGTGCGAATCGCGACGATGGTTTCGCCCGTCGACGAAATGTTGAACACGCCGCCATCGACCGGGAAACGTTCATCGCGCTTGGAGTCGAATACCCAGAGCTGATACTGCTCAACATACGGATCGTTCGGCTTCATGTTCTGGAACACCATGAAGCCTTCTTGCCGACTTGGGCTCCAGACCACTTCACCAGTAGCGCCTTCCCGAGCCTCCGAGGGCCCAGGCGCCCAGCGGATCGAAACCAGATCGGGCGCGAGACGTCGAAGTGCGAGCAGCGATTCGCCGGGCGTGGGACCGCTTCGGCCCTGCATCCACCAACCCGCAAACGCCAGAACAAGCGCCGCAGCCGCCGCCAGCCACCCTGTCGTCGCCGCGAACTTCCAACGGTCCGCATTCGCCGGTTTCGACGACGTCCGTGCATTGCCGTCCGGCTTTGGCGATATCTGCCCGGATGCCCAATCGCGGCCGAGGGCCGCGAGTTCCTGCCGGAGCGATGCGGGCATCGGTTCGATTCGGCCGCCGAGAAGAGCCAGATTGGCCGCGGCCGCCGACAGGTCGAACGAGGCATCCTCTCCCGACTCCCCGCGCAACAGGGAGTCGAGCTCTGCCGCCTCACGAGGCGAGAGTCCCTGCACCGCCCGGTCGGCGAGCAGATCAAGCAAGCGGTCGGTCTGGTTCGTGGGGGAGGTGGTCATGATGTGACCCCCTCAGAACTGGAGGTTTCACCGCTCAGGATCTCCCGAAGACGGATCAACCCGCGCCGCACATGGGTCTTGACGGTGCCCAGCGGCAATCCTGTCGCTTCGGCGATGCGTTCGTGTGAAAGTCCGTGATAAATCGAAAGCCGCAGCACCTTCTGCTGCTCGGGCTTCAGGCTGTCGAGGGCTACGGCGGCCCGCTGCGCATCCTCATCAAGCTCCGCGACGGCCACGGGCTGGGGCTTGTTGTCTCCCAGGCTCGCCCCCATGTCGCCGGAATCGAGCGAAGGGGTGGGACGGGATCCGGCGCGGCGAGATCGGTCGATCAATCGCCGGCGAGCGATCATCGCGATGAAGGTCGCCTCGGCCGCGACCGCCGAGTCGAATCGCGGGGCGCTCCGCCAAACATCGAGGAAGATCTCCTGCACAGCGTCTTCGGCGTCTGAAGGGTTCGCGCAGAATCGCCTGGCAAGTGACCACACCAGCCCGCCATATCGATCGATGCACTCCTGCACCGCCTTCGGCTGGCCAATCGCAACTCGTTCAAGAATACCGGCTTCCAAGTGATCTCCACACTCCCGACAGGGGACCGATTGTACCGGCCGTTGGACGGAAGAGCGTGGAATCCAGGATGCAAGAGCGTAAACCATGGGTTGCCGAATCATCGCAAAGGTTGCGTTGCGGACGATCATCGGCACTCCATGGCTTCGAGGCCTGCGGGCGCGACAGATTCAACGGGCTCGCTTGTCCAAAAAAGACAACGCCCCGGGACGAATCCCGGGGCGTTGCTTGAGACTTTTCAGTCTTCCTGAAACTTGGACGCTTGAGCGTCCCGAGTTACTGCTTACGCAGTATTACGGGCAGCCGGCGAACCAGGCGGACAGGAAGGTGAAGATGTCAGCCACTTCGACGGTGCCGTCGTTGTTGGCGTCGGCCATGCAAGCGGGCTCGGCGTTCGGGCCGCTCTCGCTGTCGAGGGAGTTACCCGCGACCATGAACGAGAAGTCCGTACCGTTGGAACCCCAGCGAGCCGGGAACTCCTTGGTGCTGGTCCACTCGGTGACGCCACCGGGAATGTAGCCCGCGTTGGGGTCGAGGACCGCACCGGGGTTGAAGTTGATCGTGCAATCACGATCGCAGTAGGAGTTGCGGCAGAAGTAGCCACGCTCGATGAAGGAGAAGGTGTCCTGCACACCGATGGAGAGCCAGTACTGCTGACCGGACTCGAGGACCTGGCCGGCGATCTTGTGGAACTCGATGCGGTAAGCGTCGAGGCCGGAGACGCCGTCGATGGAGACCTCGTAGCCGAGGCAGACGCGCTTGGTGCCCATGCCCGTGAAGAGGGGCGAGTCACCGAACTCGTAGTCGGGGAGGCGGCAATCGTTGCGGTAGATCTCGTAGAAGCCGCGGAAGGCGGGGTCGCAGTTGGTGTAGACGCAGCCCTCGATGTAGCAGAGCTGGAAGTCAGCGCACGGGGGGACGACAAAGTCGTCAGCCGCGCGGCTGTTGCGGATGAGGCCCGAACGCTCGGAGCGAGCGCCGAACTGGGAGCCGCCGCCCTGGGGGCCGTAGGCGAGGTAGTCAGAGCCGTTGTCCAGCAGGATCTTGCAGGACTCGAAGCAGACGCGGAAGGCGAGGTCGGTGCAGCCAACGCAGCACTCCTCGACCGACGTCCACTCGCTGCCTTCGTAGATCCAGGGATCGTTCCAGTTGGCCGGAGCGACGCCTTCGCGCTTCTTGGCGACGGAGCCCTTGATCTCGTTGAACGGAGCGTTCGTGGCGCTGCCGGTGGTCGCCCAGAACGTCAGGTCAGACATCTGACCGTCGGTCTTGCCGACCACGGAGAGCCAGTAGGTGCCGCCGCGGAGAGCGATGTTGCGAACGCAGGTCGGGTCGATCCCGCCGGTGCTGCAGATATCGCCACGAATCTCTTCGCCCGGGCAGGAACCTTCCTGCTGATCGTTGATGTCGAAGGTGTAGACGTACGGGTAGAAGCCGTTGCCCGCGGAGCCCTGGGAATCGACGGAGTGCTTCTTGAGGACGTAGAGCAGATCGGCGGGGCAGCCGTTGCAGTCCGAGTAGATCTCGAGACGTGCGCGGGTGAGGCCGAACGCGCTGTTGTTGAGGACGGTGACCGAGATCGACTTCAGGTTGTGGATGTAGCCATCGCACAGGAAGAAGTCGTCGGCCGCAACAGCGCCCTGAGGAGCGCCGCCGCCTTCGTGAGAAACCTGGCCGTCGAGGCCGTCCCATTCGCCATTCCACCAGGAATTGGCGCCGTCGGGGCACTCGCAGCCATCGCTAATGCCGCGGGTGACGAGGCCGGTCCAGCCGGCGCCCATCGCCTGCTGGAAGCTGCCCGGAGTCACTGCGGTGGGCTGAGCCTGGATGGGCGCAGCAGCCTTGTCATTCGCCGTCGCGGCGGTACCAGCCGCCATGACGGTCGCACAAGCGAGAGTCATAATATCACACATACGGACCATCTGAGAACCTCCTAAAAATCAGGAACACATGAACGAAACCACGTTTCGCCCGCAGCGACGAGAACCAACTCGTCGCCTGTGAGTGCGTGCGCTTTGCCGGACCACCTGTCGCCGGTTGCCTCCATTGACCTGTGGCTGGCTCCAATAAAACGAATGACCCAAACCAAACCAACCTGAGCACCCTTGCTCTCCTGGACCTCCAATGGCCCAAGACCCGCTCGTATGCTCGCGAGCAAAGACCGTTGTATCACAACCGGTTTTGGGGGTCAAGACTTTTCAGTCGAAATTCCGCTCTCAGAAGCACTTGCAGCAACTTCTTTGCACACCTTGCACAATGTGCGTCCGTATAACTCCTCTGCAATCGTTGAAGTCGTTATGCAGCAATGACTTACGAGCGGATTTCGGCGGAAGAATCAAGCCACGTCAGTACCCGCAAGCGAGTGAAAACCCTCGCGTAAGTGCAGGCTCCATAAGGACTTGCGACTCAGTGGCACTTCCCTGGTTGAGGTGAACGGTTTCCGCTCAAACCGGGGAAATTTCCGCAACTACGGGCGAATCTGCGGCCGCACTCTTTCGCCACTCGAAGCTCAGCGGCAAACCAAACGTGCGTGTAAACAGCCGCGATTTGCGGGCAGCGCCCCAGATATCCACGGCCGGTTCGGTCGCGGCGAGAATCGTCGCAGCCGCCGAGCCATTCTCGATGACCATCGCGACGTCCTCAACCTGTTGCATGTGGGTGCGATCCAGTCCATCCGCGATGCGCAGGACTGCCGCGAGTGCGCGCACGCGCGACTGGTCCTCCTCGCTCAATGTCGCATAGTCGTGATGCCCAACCTTGGGCTCCGACGCCCGGTGATACCGCGCGACGTTGGCGATCACCTGCACTTCCCGGCTGGTGAAGCCGGGCAGTTCCGCGTGCACGATGAGGTGATACGAGTGCTTGTGGTGCGAGGCGTAGTTGATCAGATACCCGACATCGTGGAGCAATGCAGCCGCTTCCAGCAGCAGGCGGTCACGCGACGTAAAGCCCATTCCTGCATCAGGTTTCGCAAGTCGAAGCGACGCGTGGCGCGGCGCGAGCTGATCGAAGATCCGCAGGGCGAGCCGCGTCACATGGCACGCGTGAGCTGCCTCGTAGTTGCAGGCCTTGGCAAACCGCTTCACGCCGCGCATCGGGCTGACTTCGCGCTGTGATACCGGTCCGACTGACGCCCGCACCATCGACAGCAGCAGGCCGTCGCGGATGCCGCCTTCGTGCACAAAGACGCTGTTTGCATGCAAGAAACCAAGCGTTTCATCGATTACCGCAAGCCCGGACACGATGATGTCCGCCCTGTCGGCGGGCAGCCCGGGCACCTTTGCCCGCTCCTTTACGCTCATGTCGCGCAGATACTCAACCACGTGGCGCACATCTGCGCGGCGGATCTCCCGACCTTGTACAGCACCCGAGAAAAGCCCGCTCGCTCCCGGTCCGAGTTCTTTGTGAGCCAGCAATGTCGCGAGCGCGGTAAACGTGCCGCCGGTTCCCACGACGATCTGCGGGACCAGCGGCGGCTTACCGATCTCCTTCCGAAGTGTTTCTTTCACGAACCGGGCCAACTCCCGGAACCGCTTGCCTGCGGATCGCTCGGGCCCGCCAAACTGCTCGGTGAGCCGGACCGCGCCAAGCGGCAAGCTGTGCACGCGCTCGATCACGCCTCCGCCGAGTCCCGCGCGGCGAACATCGCCCGCCGCGGAACCCGCTGAGAGCACAACTTCCAAGCTTCCGCCACCAAGATCGATAACGCTCGCGGGAACTCCGGTGAAGTCAAAGGCGCCCGCGGCGGACCGGTAGGCGAGCAGAGCCTCTTCCTCCGGGGAGATGATCTCGACTTCAACTCCTGCGCGCTCCCGCACAAGTTCCACAAACTGATGGCTGTTCCGGGCTTCCCGGCAGGCCGCGGTTGCGACTACCCGAAGTTGCTCCGCTCCATAGCCCTCCGCGATCGATTTCATCCGGGCGATGGTGACGGCCGAGTGTTCCTGGGTTGCTGGGTCAAGCCGGCCGGATTCATGCAATCCTCGGCCCAGCCGCGTGATTTCCTTCTCGTCGTCAAGCACCTTGTACGTTCCGTCCTGGGCTGCCTCGGCCACGATCAGACGGATGCTGTTGGTGCCGATGTCGACGGCCGCCAGCCTGCGTTTGCCTTTCCGGACGACCTGCCTGGCGGCAGCGACTGCGCCGCGTTCAGTTCTTCTCGAAGTACCTTCCGATTCCGCCTTGGATTCCACCAATGAGGCTGCTTCGGGTTTGCCCTGAACTGCTGGTGCAGTTGGCGATCTCCCGCTCAGGCCGAGCACGATTCGCCGGAGCGAATCAATCAGCCCGCCCTTCTCAATCTCTTCCCAAGCCCGGATGGCCTTCTTCTGGCCGCGGCGAAGCGCCGTCCGTTCGCTTCGGAGCATTGCCCCGAGCGCTGTCATTGCTTTGGGCACAGCGCCCGATGCTGCGGACCTCTCCGCCTTGCCCTGGTCTCGGATCGCTTCGATCGCCGACGCGCGCATCGAGGCGTCGGTAAACTCGCCCAGTTGCTCCTGAAAGACTTCCAAGGGCTCCAGAAGCTCCTTTGAGTGGGCCTTGGGCAGCACCTGCTGGAAGAGCTCGATCCCGTATCGAAGCCGTTTGCAGGCGATTCTGAGGCGGTGCAGACACTCGACGTCTGTCAGATCCGCCGCGGCGGCTTCGAGCACCCCGTCGCTGTTGGCTTCCAACGCCGCCCGCGCCACGTCCCCAAAGCTCACGCGTGATTCCGCACGCTTTGCTGGTCGTTCGGCTGCCCGCGTCAGCCGCTTCCGCAGCTTGTGCTCCAGTTTGGGCAGGTCCTTGAGCAGCGAGGCCTTGGATGCACGACGAGTCCTTCGCATGCAGCGTTCGAGGTATTCGAGACCTGCTTCCGGTGGGGGGTTGGGCTGCTTGCGGGCCGTGATTGCCCAACTCAACATCACATCCGCATCCCGTGTCGTCGCGCAGGCGCGCCGCATCGATCGAATCACGCGGCGTGCACGATTTGCGTCCTTCTCGCCAACCAACGTGCCAAACGCGTCGATCGCGGCGGCCATGCGGCGAGTCGCAACGCGGACCTCGTGAACGGCTTTCGAACTCTTCCTCCCGCTTGGGTTGCGAGACAGCATGCTTACGGCTCGGAGCAGAGCTTTCTGCCGCGAACGGATGAGCGATGCCGCGGCCGAAGCCGCATCGGCGGAAGCCCGCGATCGGACTCGCATCATCTTGGCCATCCCGGTTGCTCCGCTCCACACCCCTGCAAACGATTCTAACGGTGGCCCTGCCTTCTACCCCGCGCGAAGATGGCGTTCAGGCGCAATTTCACAATTCGCGCCCGTAGACTGTGGAATGTTCACCCACGATCGGGTGGATGGAATACATGCAGTCTCCATCGCGAGTTCGACGCGCGGTGGGCTGTAGAGGAGTTCTGATGTCCGGCACCTCGATCGATCTCCGAAGCGACACCGTGACGCGACCTACACCCGGAATGCGCAAGGCCATTGCCGAAGCCGTCGTGGGCGATGATGTCCTTGGCGACGATCCGACTGTGATCGCTCTTCAAGAACGAGTTGCCATGATCATGGGCAAGGAAGCAGCGTGCTTTGTGCCGACGGGGACGATGGCCAACCAGACCGCCATTCGCGCGCAAACCGAGCCGGGTGACGAGGTGATTGCGCACCAGGACAGCCACATCATCCATTACGAGACGGGTTCTCCCGCCGCGCTCTCGGGTGTCATGATCCGGCCGCTCACGGGGCATGCTGGACTGTTTGACGAAGCGGATGTCAACGATGCTGTGCGGACCGACACGGTGCACAGTCCGCACTCGGCAATGCTGCTTATCGAGAACACCCAGAACCGAGGCGGGGGAGCGGTCTGGCCGATCGCGCAGGTGGAGCGTGTCTCGCGAGCCGGCCGCAAGCACGGCCTCCGCGTCCACCTGGATGGCGCACGGATCTGGAACGCGTGCGCCGCAACGGGCCTTGCGCCGCGCGAATATGCGCAGCACTTCGACACCATCTCATGCTGTTTCTCCAAGGGGCTGGGCGCGCCCGCAGGGTCAGCCGTCGCAGGCAGCAAGGCGACCATCGCCCGTGTGGCACGCTTCCGCAAAATGTTCGGAGGCACCATGCGGCAGTCGGGGGTTCTCGCCGCCGCGGCGATCTACGCGCTCGACAACCACCGCGAGCGGCTGTCCGAGGACCACGCCCATGCCAAGCGACTGGCCGAGGCACTGGGCAACACGCGCGGTCTTTCGATCCCGTTGCGCGCCGAAACCAACATGTGCTTCGTGGACCTTGATGAACGTGTCGGGCCCGCATCCGAGTTCTGCCAGAAGCTCAAGTCACGCGGCGTTCTGGCTCTGCCCACCGGGCCGCGGCGTGTCCGCTTTGTATGCCATCTCGATGTCTCGACGGCGATGATTCAGCAGGCGATCGATGAGATCGCCTCCGTCGCGGCTTGATTCATCCGCCGAAGCGCTCACTCCGGCTTCGCGGCCGCTGCGGCCTCGCGCCGGATCTTCACGCTCGTCTCGGTGCGGAAACCGATCGGGAAGCCGTTTGCATTGCCCTGCAGTTCCACTCGCTGGTTGAGTTCCATCGACTCAAAGAACCCGACGGTTCGGTCCCAGTGGATCGAGCCAGTGACCGCAGAATCTGTCACAAGGAACATCGGCGCCTGTCCATCGGCACCGGCGGCGAGCGCATAGCTTCCCGTGAAGTTGATCACCGCGAGCCGATCCGAGATCGACGAGAGCACGTATTCGCGAGTTTCTGTGAACTGCCCAAGGGGCGGAGTGTTCAGCTTCTCCTCGCCGGACCACTTCTGCCCGAGGTTCACCTTGAAGTCTCCCTTACGCGGCGCCAGGACCGGGCTCCAACGGGCGCGAACCTCTGCCGGGCCAACCGCCAGCCGGAAGAAATCCACAATCTCGCCCGTCGGTATCTGCACGCCACCGTTGCCGACGTTGGTGACGTTTCCCTCAGCGTCGAACTCGATGGTGATGGTGGATCCCAGCGCGGGGCGCATCGTCGAAAGCGCGGTGTTGGTGTTGTCGCCGGTCGTGCGCGGGTCGGTGCTCTTCCAGGCGAACTCGCCGCGAATCGTCTTCGCGGCCATCTCGATGCGATCTACGCGCAACGTGACAGCTGAGCCCTTGTCATCGCTTCTTGCGACGGTCAGCAGGAACTCGATGGTCTGCTCACCGCTGGTGGAACTCTCCTGCGGCTTGGCTTCCGCTTCGCCCATCTTGAGAATGCGAGTGCTTTTGCGAGTCGTTTCCATGATGACCTTCGCGGTATACCCGGGCGTGAAGGCCGGCTGAAGGCTCACGGTCTTGGGTTCATCCGTCGCCGCGGCTGTCGCATACAGAGACGGCACAATGGCCAGGGCAACTGCGGCGCTGCGGAACAAGGTGGACATCAGATGGCGCATCGATGAATCTCCGGGAAGCGGGCCGATCAGGACCGCTAGATGGTGCTCAAGAGTGGGGGCAAATCATGAAGTGACAGTGCTTTACAGTAGCTCAGCGCGGCGGCGCAGCGATGCTTCCGGGGGGCGGATTCCCTGCACCCGGCGCTGCGTCCTTGGGGGCAGTCGGGGCCGGTGGGGGGGTGTTGCCTTCAGATGCGAGGGTAATGCGCACGGTGGAAAGGTGCACGGAACGAGCCTGCTTCACCACGCCCTCCATGGCGATCTTCTGCTCCAGCACCATCCACTTCAGCACGCCCTTGGAGTGGTCCCAGTGATGGCTGGTGGATGCGTCGAAGGATTGCATCAGCTGCTGCGGGCGGGTTCCCGGCGTCACGATCCTGATCTCCGCCGTGCCCTTGGAGTTGATTACTGCTTGCTCGAGGTCCGCACTCTCCAGCGTGCGAAGGTGGCGGATCGCAAGGACTGTCCCCTTCTCGCCGGGCAGCTCTTCTTCAGAGGTCCAGCGATCTCCAATCTTGCCGCTGGAAGGTTTCTTCTGCAGGCCATACATCCCCGCCAGCGAGTTGCGCACCAGTTCGTCGTCCACGATCAACGGCCGAACAGCGCCGTCAACCGTTCGCGGCTGCGGATAGCCCGTAATCTCCATCACGCGGTCCCCGGCATCGAGCTTCACACGGAGCGGAGTGCCGATCATCGGGGCGATCGCATCTTCCAGGACATTGCTCCGGTCGGGGTCCGGCGGCTTGGCCGAGTCAAACATCATGAACATCCGGCCCTGTGTGATGACAACCTTAATGCGCTCAAATGCCAGTTCGAGCGTCGTGCCTGCGGGCCCGGTCTCGATGACCTTGCGCCGGATGGTCATCTCCTGACGCGTGCGTTGTTCTTTGGTGGCCTGTGCCGCGGGCACCGAGTCCCGCCGCGTTGAGTCGCTGGTGTACGAGAACACCGTCTCGTCCCCAGCCTTCCACTTCGACGCCAGCGAGACATCCGCTCCCTGTGCCGGGAACGCGAGTGCGAGCGTCGCCGAGAGGGCGAGCACAACCCAGCGGTAATACACGTTCAACGTTTCAGACCTCCTTCGCGACGCAAACCGCGCCGGTAGGAAGTCTTATCGAACGGTGAGGGGTCCGGTTTTGGTTTCCGGGCTGCAACATGCCAACCAACGCGAGTTGTCCGCCCGATAACCCGGCCGCAATGCGAACGGCCCGTCAGCGATCGACAACCTTCACCGAAACCGTCGTCGCCGTCTCGTGCTTCATCATCACGCCGGTGAGCGTGGCCTCGATCCCAACGCGCATTTCCGCATCCATCTTCTGAAGCCGTCCCCGCTGGGTGTCCCATTCATACGTGCCGTCCGTACCCATGCCCTGAAGCTGGAACCCGGTCGGGCTCGCTGCTCCGGCCGAGCCAGCCTCGGCCTTGCCCGTGAACTTCAAAGACGCCCGCTCCCCTCGATTTGAGACAAGGGTGTGCGTGGTCTTCATCTTGAACTCGCCAAGAGGCGTTCCGCTCAAGCTGTCCTCGTTTGTCCAGCTCTCGCCGACGCGAGCCTTTCCGGTGTTGCGCGGCCCAATGATGATCCACTTGGCCGCGTCCCCGCCCGAGGGCATCGCTCCGCCCAGGCCCGGAACCGAGCCGCCTACCGAGTTCATGAAGCTCTTGGACATCCCCGAAACGCCCCCATCGCCGGTCATCGATGTGATGTTGCCGGCGGCATCCGTCGTCAGCGTGAGCTTGCTCCCCACCATCCCCTTGACGAGCGACTCCAGCAGCTTCGATGCATCAGGGCCATCGAGCGGATCCGCCGGCCGATTGCTCCCTGGTTTGCTTGCCGGAGGTTTCGCGCTGTCGTACTCCGCCTTGAGTTCGTCGTTCTCGAACGCGATTTTCGCGGAGTCGTATACGAGCTCGATCGTCGCGCCATCCGATCCCACCTCTACCACTTTCATCGAAAGGCGAAGGGTCTGCCGCATGGTCTGTTTCTGATCGAGTTCAGGCATCTCGGCGGAGGTGAGCGTGGAGTTCGAGTTGGCCTGCATCTCGTATCGCGTGGTCTGTCCCTGAACGAACCGCGGCCGAAGATCCACCTCCTGCGTCGAACGACCCGGCGAACTCTCCGGTGGCGACGCTTCGCATGGACGGGTATAAGTGCTTGAAAATAAAGCGATTGCGATCGTTGCCGTGGGTCCCAGCAAAGCGACGTGCCGCCGACTCAGTCTTCTCACGCCGTCCGCCATTTTGCAATCTCCTCGTGCCTGTGGGACATTAGCTGTAGATACGTCTCCCAAGGGCCGTCCCTGCTTGAGCGGCCGAATTTCGCAACCCGTCATCGATTCATTTCGAACCGGGCCTTCATTCAGTCACTGTCCCGCTCGGAGGGGCACATTTCTGGTCAGAGGGTTGATGTACAAGATGGAATGCTGGTCGGCCCGGAATGTGCCGGGTCGCCGCAGTACATTTTTCTCTGGAAGCGGAGCTTCGCGATGGTCAATAAGCCATGGAAAGATCGCCTCGGAGTCACAGCCGCGGCGACGCCACTGCTTCGCAACGCTTGCATCGATCCAGAGCGACTCTGCACCTGCGGAGTCGCCCTTTTTCTTCTTGGCGTGTCAGCACGTGCCCAAGCTCCTTGCTCTCACCACTTGCCCCTGGCACTTGCTTCCGCAATCTCCTCCAGACCGATCGGGCTGAACCGGCGTTGCAGTGCTGACGCGGCAGATCCGACGTGGCAGGGGGGTCTCCACCCGCACCGGTCGAAGCCCTCCCCAGCCGAAGGCCCCCAGCCGAAGCCGCCCAATTAGTCTGCGAAATCCAACTTGACAGCGTCCCGAACCGGGTTCATCTTTGGTTCGTATAGGCCGCGGCGTCCTCTCGGACGCGCCGCATCCGAACTGGCTGTTCCCGGGGGGGCTCCCGCGCGCCATCGCGCCGAAAGGTTGTTATGCCCGCACGCATGTCCTTGTCCGGTCTGGCTTTGGCGTGGGCATCGGCCGGGCTGCTGAGTCTGGTCGCCCTGCCCGCCGCGGCCCAGCCCTTTGCCCGTCAGGGCATCGACCTGCTTGCCCAGATCCCCCTGAGCGGCTTTTCCGCGCCGGCCCCCCAGAGTGGCAACGACTGCTGGGGGCACGTCTCGCCCTCCGGTCGCGAGTACGCCATCATGGGCCTTTATGACCGTGCCGCGTTCGTCGAAGTGACGAACCCCGCGGCCCCGATGATCGTCGCCGAGATCTCCCACCCCGGCAGCCTGTGGGGCGACATGAAGGTCTATGAGCAGCACTGCTACGTCGTGAACGAGAGCAGTGGCGGGATGCAGGTCATCAGCATGGTCAACATCGACGCCGGCGTGGTGACGCTCGTCGGCAGCGTGACGGGCAACGGCCTGACGCACTCGCACAACGTCGCGCTCAACCCGCAGTCGGGGTTCCTGTATCTCTGCGGGTCCGACGTCAGCGGGTCGGGCGGGGGCCTTGCCGTCTACTCACTGGCCGACCCCCGCGTTCCGGCGTTCGTCGGCTCTTGGAACGGGCACTACGTCCACGACGCCCAGATCGTCACCTACACGTCCGGCCCCTTCGCCGGGCGCGAGATCGCGTTCTGCGCAAACGAGAGCGCGGGCCTGGCCGTCGTCGATGTCACCAACAAGGCCTCGATGTTTACCGTCGCGACCCGGACCTACCCCGGCGTGCAGTACGCCCACCAGTGCTGGCTCTCCGAGGATCGCAACTATCTCTATCTCAACGACGAGCTCGACGGCCCATCCCAGGGCTTCGCTTCATCGACCACGCGCGTCTTCGACGTCTCGGACATCGCCAACCCGACGCTCGTCAACACCTTCACCAGCAACGCCTCGACCGCGATCGACCACAACCTCTACGTCCACGGCCGCTTCATCTACGAGTCCAACTACCGCTCCGGGCTGCGCGTCTTCGACGCCATCGACCCCGTCAACCCCGTCGAAGTCGCATTCATCGATACCTACCCGGAGAACGACTCCCCCGGCTACGAAGGCACGTGGAGCAACTTCCCCTTCTTCCCCAGCGGGACCATCGTCATCAGCGACATCAACCGCGGCATGTTCCTTGTCCGCCTGAACCTCGACTACCTCTCCTTCCTCCAGGCCACGCCCGTTTCCGGCACCGTCGCCCCCGGCATCGCCATCCCGGTCTCCGTCAGAGTCGAGTCCCTCGTCACGCCCCTCGACACCGCCAGCGTCATGGTGCACGCCCGCAGCAACGGCGGGCCCTTCACGATCTTGCCCATGACCACCGCGGGCGCCGACCTGTTCACCGCCGCCCTCCCGGCCGCGGCCTGCGAGGACCTTGTCGAGTTCTACTTCTCGGCCGAGAACACCTCCGGCGCGACGTTCACGCATCCTGTCGGCGCGCCCGCCGCACTCCTTTCGGTCGAGGCCATCTCCGGCACGCAGGCCTTGTTGGCGTATGACATGGAGACCGCGGCCGGTTGGGTCGGCGGGGCGCCCGGCGACACCGCCACCCCGGGCCAGTGGGAGCGCGGCATCCCTCAGGCCACCACCGCCCAGCCCGGCGAGGACCACACGCCCCCGCTGGGCGTGAACTGCTGGGTCACCGGCAGCCAGGCCGGCACGGGCGCCGGCTCGTTCGACGTGGACAACGGCTTCACCACGCTGCTGTCCCCGGTGATGAACCTCGCGGCCGCCGCGCCTTCGACGCGAGTGGGATTCTGGCTGTGGTATTCAAACAGCGCTGGGGCCACGCCCAACGCCGACACCTTCCGAATCGGCCTCTCCAACAACGGCGGCACGAGCTGGGTCAACGCCCTGACCATCGGCCCCGCGGGCGCGGGCACCGGCGGCGGCTGGCTGTATTACGAACTGCGCCTGGCCGACATCCTGCCGCTGACGGCGTCGATGCGCCTCCGGTTTGTTGCCGACGACGCCGGCGCGGGCTCGCTCGTCGAGGCCGCGCTCGACGACCTCACCGTGTTCGAGATCGTCTGCGACACCCCGTGCCCGGCAGACTTCGACGCCAACGGCGTGCGCGAGGTCCCCGATATCTTCGCCTTCCTCGCCGCCTGGTTTGCCCAGGACTCCAGCGCCGAGTTCGACGGCGTCGGCGGCATCACCGTCCCCGACATCTTTGCGTTCCTCAGCATCTGGTTCGCCGGCTGCTGATTTCCGCCAGTCGTTCGCAGAAAATTGTCAGGAATACAGGCCCCGGGCGCTCTGCCCAGGGCTTTTTTTCTGGTTGTGCGGCAAGGTTCGAAAGAATGAGCGCGAGTTCATGTGTTGTTCACCGCTGCGCGAATCTGACTGGGCATTATCTGTTCAGTGTTAGCAACCATGTGCTGCGGCTGAGTGCGAAAGCATCCCCCGCAGTCTTTCGGAGATGGCCCCGGTCCGCGGCTTCACCCTCCCGTTCGCCGCGACCGGGTCTCTCCGATCTTCGCCCGCTCTCTCTCTCTCTCTCTCTCTCTCTCTCTCGTGCCATGCATCTGCGAGCCACCCGGTCAGGGGCTCGCAGATGCGCGGTGGCACTGAGAGTGACGACGAGGCGTCTGTACGAGGCTGGGGCTCACGCTCTCGCAGCGTCGCAAGACAGCGTGCGAGTTCAGGCTCGACACAACCAATGATGAATGCAGGATCTTTGCCATCGTAGCTACCGAAGCACGATGTACAGCGCGTGCAGCAGGCCCGGCAGCCAGAACAGCAGGCAGAGCAGGATATTCAGGATCAGATGACCGCCGATCCCTTCCTTCAGCCCGACCGCGAGGGGTGGCAGAAGGATCGCGATAATCACCAGCAGAAGCTTTTGTTCGTTAAGGTCGGCCACTCTTTGTCTCCCTGCGGACGCTGAAATCCTGCTTAATGCAATCGGAATTCAGCGACGACAGTTTCGCACGGTCAATCGATCATCCCACCGCTGCGCAGACTTTCTTCGCTGCATCGGTCAGGTCTATTGCCGGCTGCATTGTCGGGATGTCCTTCCGCGCGGCATCCAGCAACTTCCGTCCAGCATCCACGTTGGTGCCCTCCAGCCGAACGACAAGCGGCACCTTGAAGCCGACTTCCTTCGCTGCGTTCACGATGCCCTGCGCGATCACATCGCACCGCATAATGCCGCCGAAGATGTTCACCAGTACGCCCTTCACCGCTTTGTCGGACAGGATGATCTTGAACGCTTCCGTGACGGCCTGCTCGCTCGCCGAGCCGCCCACATCCAGGAAGTTCGCCGGCGTGCCGCCGTGCAGCTTGATGATGTCCATGGTCGCCATCGCCAGGCCAGCGCCGTTCACGAGGCACCCGATGTTGCCATCGAGCGCGATGTAGCTCAGCCCGGCCGCGGTCGCCCGCACTTCCGCCGGGTTCTCCTCCGTCGGGTCGGCATACGACTGCAAGTCAGGGTGCCGGAACAGCCCATTGTCATCGAAGTTGAACTTCGCATCGATCGCGAGCAGTTGGTTGTCCTTGGTCAGCACCAGCGGGTTGATTTCCGCAATTGTGCAGTCCTTCTCGACAAAGACTTTCGCGAGCTTCTGCATGATGTCCGCGGCCTGATTCGCCAGCTTGCCGCTGAACCCGAGCGAATAGGCGATCTTCCGGGCCGCGAAACCCTGCAGACCGAGCGTGGGGTGCAGGAACTGCTTGATGATCGCCTCGGGGCGATCGTGCGCGACCTGCTCGATCTCCACGCCGCCTTCTTTCGAGGCGATCAGGACGTTGCGCCGCGACGCGCGGTCGGTTGTCACGGCGAGGTAGTACTCCTTGGCGATATCTACGCCCGCGGCCAGCAGGAGCTTCTTGACCTCAAGCCCCTCCGGCCCGGTCTGCACGCTGACCATCTTGTTGGTCAGCATGAACTTCGCCGCGGCCTCGGCCTCGGCGGCGGTCTTGACGAGCTTCACGAACCCTGCCTTGCCGCGCCCACCGGCGTGCACCTGCCCCTTCACGACTGCCAGCGCGGAGTCGGCGGTCATTCCCGCCGCGCGTGTCACTTTGTTGAAAGCCTCTTCCGCCATGAGCGGTGACTCGATCACCATCGAGGAGGGAACGGGGATGCCGGCATTGCCAAGGATTTCGCGGGCCTGGTACTCGTGGATCTTCATGGAGGGGGTCGTCTCGTGTCAGAAGTATGATGAATGCCGATGATACCACGTCGCCGCCCCACGCCGATCAGGTGCAGAGCTTCTGCTGCGCTTCCCGATACCGGGCGAGCGTCCCTTCCACCACTCGCAGGGGAAGTTCGGGGCCCGGCGGAGCTTTGCTCCACGTGCCCGCGGCCACGAGTTCCTCGAGATATTCCCGCATGAACTGCTTGTCAAAGCTCGGCTGAGCCCGACCCGGCTGATACCGGTCCGCGGGCCAGAAACGCGAGGAGTCTGGTGTCAGGGCTTCGTCGATCAGGATGGGCTGCTCCCAGGCCCGCCCGAGTCGTGACTCGGATTCGGCCGGCAGGCCAAACTCATACTTCGTATCCGCGATGATGATCCCGCGTTCCAGCGCGTGCTTCGCCGCGGCGTTATATATCGACAGCGACAGGTCCCGCAGAACGCCCATGGTTTCGAGCCCGACTTCTTCCGCGGCCCGCTCAAACGAGATGTTCTCGTCGTGCCCTTCCGCGGCCTTGGTTGCCGGGGTGAAGATCGGCTCCGGCAGTTTGTCGCACTGCTTGAGACCTTTGGGCAGCTTTACGCCGCACACCTCGCCCGTCTGCTGATACTCCTTCCAGCCTGAGCCCTCCAGATATCCTCGCACGACGCACTCCACCGGCACCACGCGGCACTCGCGGCAGATCGTCATCCGCCCCGTCAGCCACTGCCGCGTCCGCGCATCCGCGGCGTCAGCGGGCAGGTCCCGCACATCCGTCGAAACGACATGCGTCTCGCAGATCCGGTTGCGTTCGATGAACTCAAACCACCACGTGGCGATCTGCGTCAGCAGTACACCCTTGCCGGGGATCGGCGTTGGCATGATTACGTCAAACGCAGAGATCCGATCCGAGGCCACCATCAGCAGGCGTCCCTCGCCGGAAGCCTTGTCGGGCGGGAGCCGGTAAACATCCCGCACCTTCCCCCGCCGGACCAATGGCAGCTGGGGCGAGGGAGTGGTGGAAACTGCTGCGGACTCGGAGGGGGCTGGCGGAGGTTGGGAAGTCATGTGGAGGTCGTCTTGAGCGGGCTTAGGCGGGGAAGCGACTTTGGGTGAGCGGCGGTCGATCGGGTCGGCCCGACCATTCCCCATCGTACGGGTGTGCCCGTCACAGAATCTGGCTATCCTGCCCGTCCCGGGATCCGAGTCGCGGCCCCCGGAGCAAGGGGTCCCAGGCCGGATGCTGAGCTTCGCAGTCCTCGAACAGAACGTTCCCGCCTATGTCGGCACCGGCTCTACTGGCTGGCCCTTGCGGCATGCGCACCTCTTTGGTCCCGACGATGTCCCCATCCAGGCGGACATTCGCTGCGTCGACGGCATCATCCGTTGCGAGAAGCGCAGCACCGAATCCGCAGGCATCAGCCTCCAATATCCGGTCGATCCGCCGGAGCTGGGCGGCGTTCCTGGCGCGATGCCCCAGAGTGGCGCAGGTGGGGTGATCACCCTCCAAACCTGTCTCCTTCCCGAGCGCGAGCAGCCCTACCTGCTCAGCCTCGAGCTTGCGAGGCACCGCCTGATGTTGATTCTCAACAAGCTTGAGGATTGGGCGCTCTTTGATCTCCCAGCGGATGACAACCGCATGCGTCTGTTTGAGCGCGCCCGCCGCGCCTTCACCGAGGCACTCGTTGCCCACGCGACGGACGCCAAACAGAATGGCCATGACAGCCCATACTCCGCACACACCGATCAACTCGCGCGGGCCGCACTCTCGCTCGCCATCGAGGCTAGCGAGGCCATCACCCTCCACCAGGCCAGGGCGCAGTTCAGCAAGCGCATGACCGGGGAACTCGCCGCCGCGGCGGCAAAGATCGGCACTCCCGCGAACGCACTCACCGATCACGAAGCCGCCGAGAGCCGCAACGCCCTTATCGGCAGTGTCGGCGTCATTCTTCCCAGCACGCCGCAGATCGGCGCGGTTGTTAGTCCGGAGTGCTTCAACAGTCCGCTGTGCAAGGCCACCTCACTGGGCTGCGACTTCATGACGATCCCCATGCGTTGGGTCGACATGGAACCGACCGAGGGCAAGTACCTCTTTGCCAAGACCGACAAGTGGATTGAATGGGCCGTGCGCACCGCCAAAGTCCCGCTTGTGGGCGGACCCATCGTGGACTTCCGCCGCGGCTGCGTGCCCGAATGGCTCTACATCTGGGAGCACGACTACGAAACACTCCGCGAGCTTGTCTATGAGCATGTCAAGAACATCGTCACCCGCTATCGCCGTACAATCGGAACGTGGACGGTCTGCTCCGGCCTGCACGTCAACTCGAACTTCACGTTCTCGCTCGAGCAGGTGATGGATCTCACCCGTCTCATGGTGATGGTCGTCCGGAAGCTCCAGCCCAGCGCGAAGATTCAGGTGCAGATCGATCAGCCCTGGGGCGAGTACTACGCCTACAGCCCTCGCGCTGTCCCACCCATGATGTACGCCGAGATGATCGGCCAGGCAGGCATTAATCCCGACCTCTTCTCGCTGCGAGTCGAGATGGGCCAGCCCGAGCCCGGCCGCAGCACGCGTGACCTCATGGCGTTCTCGGCACTTCTTGATCGCTTCGCCGCGCTCGACAAGCCGCTGACACTCGGCGCGGTGTGCGTGCCCGCCGCCCCAGCGCCCGGTACAGATCCCGAGATCGGCTCGCAGATGGAGCCCGGCTACTGGCGCACCCCGTGGAGCCCCGAAGCCCAGGTTGCGTGGATGACCAGCATCATGGGCATCGCCGTCAGCAAACCCTATGTCCACAGCGTTTCCTGGGACGAACTGCACGAGCCGCCCGCCCGTCCCGGTACCAACGGCACCGAGACCCATCACCACGCTCTGGTCGATCGTGCGGGCGTGCCGCGGCCCGCCTTCTGGCGACTGGTCGAGATCCGCCAGGCCATCCGATCCAAGGTATCTCCCCTGTCACTCGCCGCGGACCCACAGCCCGGCTCGATCGTCTGACTCGAGGGCCTCATGGATTCCAGCCGTTCACCAGACTGGACAACCGGACCCGCGAAACTGGTCGCGGTTATCGTCCTGGGGGGCGCGAGCATCTTTGGGATCGTGTGGTCAATCGCCACCCGCGAGCCCGCCGCGGCCCGTGCCGGCGTGCCTTTTGTCTCCGCCACGGCCACAACTGCCGGGACGACCAGCGCGGACCCAACCGCTCCCAACTCTGCTCGCTCAATCTCCAGGCTGATCAATCTTAATACGGCTTCCGCGGCCGAACTCGAACTCCTTCCCGGTATCGGCCCCGCCATCGCGCAACGAATCATTAGCGACCGCGCATCCCGCGGGCTTTTCCGAAGCCTCAACGACCTCGACCGCGTCAACGGCATCGGGCCACGAACAATCGAGCGGCTCCGAGACAAAGTCACAGTCGAGTGATTCCGCCCAGCAAGCTTGCCCCGCAACTGCCGCGCCACCGCCGCGTCGAGCAATCGCTAACATCCGCCGTTCGCCAGTCCTTCCGTTCGCGCCGATCGGTACTTTTCCCGTTCGTCGGCACACCCCTGCGCGCCCCGGCCGATTCAACCAATGAACCTGCTCGCCCATCTCGCCGCGGCCCCTTCACTGCAAAGACTCTGCGCGCAGCTGGCAAGCGGCCGCAGAGTTGTCGCCCGCGGCTCGCAGGGTTCGAGCACCGCATTCGTGGCCGGCGCGATTGCCCGAACGCTCGCGCGGCCTGTCCTTCTCGTTGCCGCGCATCTGGATGAAGCCGATGAGACCCTCGACGAACTGCTGGATGCGGGAATCGCCGCCGCACGATTTCCTGCGCTCGAAGTTCTGCCCGGCGAGTCGCAGGCCAGTCTCGATCTGTTTGCCGAGCGCCTCGCGCTGCTCCGCACACTCCCCGATGCGCCGCCGCAGGTGCTCATCGCGCCCATCCAGGCGCTCATGCAGCCCGTCCCGGTTCCCGCATCGCTCTCCACACTTTCAACGACGCTCCGCCGCGGCCAACGCATCGAACTCACCAAGCTCTCCAAGTGGCTTGTCGATGCCGGATACTCGCGGCAGGATGCGATCGACGAACCCGGCGACTTCGCCGTTCGCGGCGGAATCGTCGACATCTTCCTCCCAGCGGGGATCGGCCCGACTGTTCGCAGCGCGAAGGGCGCTGTCTCTTATACACATCTCCGAGCCCACGAGACTAAGGCGAATCTCGTATGCCGTCTTCTGCTTGAAA